>Ga0302314_10002641_pt1 | contig 33228 bp, 28 predicted proteins | sample III_Palsa_N2_3_FD_200533 | JGI IMG/M metagenome (GOLD analysis project Ga0302314, IMG submission 200533) | Peat permafrost microbial communities from Stordalen Mire near Abisko, Sweden - III_Palsa_N2_3 | ecosystem: Environmental > Terrestrial > Soil > Palsa > Peat permafrost | place: Sweden...
GCCGCGCAGCAAATGAAGCTCTTGCGGCACGGGTGAACCCGTGCCCTTCCGATTCGGGCGGAGCGGAGGTTCGTGGCGAGAGAGGGTACGGAAAAGGCGGTGTGGCGCGCGGACGGTGACCTCGGCGGCTAAAGCCGCGCAGCAGATGAAGCTCTTGCGGCACGGGTGAACCCGTGCCCTTCCGATTCGGGCGGAGCGGAGGTTCGTGGTGTGAGGGGGTGCGGAAAGGCGGTGTGGCGCGCGGACGGTGACCTCGGCGGCTAAAGCCGCGCAGCAAATGAAGCTCTTGCGGCACGGGTGAACCCGTGCCCTTAAGCGAGACGGGCCTCTTCAGCAACCTCTGAAGCCCCGGCGTCCTCTGAAGCCCGCTGCTACTCCGAAAAACGCGGGGGTTGGGGTGTTCAGCGTCCTCTGAAGCCCGCTGCTAATCCGAACAACGCCTATGGGGTAGGCGAGGTTTTTTGCGGACGGGTGGAACTGGGAGGTGGGTGGGGACGTTAGGGTATGCAGGGAGATCTAAATGCTCAAGGTGATGGTGTGGGTGATGGGGGTTGCGCTGGTGTGCGGCGGCGCGCTGCGGGCGCAGGAGATGGACCTGGCGGGGACGTGGCAGGGAACGGTCTTGCCCGGCAATGCATCCGGCAAAGAGATGCGGATGGTGCTGAAGGTTTCCAAGGGAGCCGGCGGGGGCGGGCAGGGGGTGCTCTACAGCCTGGATTCGGACCGTCCGTCGCGGGCACTGACGGTCGAGTCGGTGAGCCTGCATGGGTCGGATTTTGCGTTTGCGGTGGTGTCGAGCGGCGGGAGCTATGCAGGCAAGCTGAGCGGCGACGGCCAGCAGGTTGTCGGGATGTGGACGCAGGGCAAGGACGCGCAGGCGCTGACGTTGGCTCGGGTGAATGCGGAGACGGCGTGGGCGATTCCGGAGCCGAACAAAGTAATGCCGGCGGACGCCGATCCGACGTTTGAGGTGGCTACGATCAAGCCGACTGATCCGCGCGTGACGAATGACGGCATCGACTTGCACGGGCGGCACTTGATCTTCGAGAACAAGTCGGTGGAGTTTCTGGTGACGTTTGCGTATGGGATCCAGCGGCAGCAGGTGGTGGGCGCGCCGGGGTGGCTCAGTTCCGATAAGTACGACGTGGACGGGATGCCGGATGTGGAGGGTGAGCCCAGCCTGAAGCAGATGCAGGCGATGGTGCGGAAGCTGCTGGCGGACCGGTTTCAGCTGGTGTCCCATTGGGACAAGAAGGAAATGGGCGTGTATGCGATTACGGTGGCGAAGACCGGGCCGAAGATGACGAAGAGCCTGGGCGATCCGAACGGGCTGCCAAACCAGAGCGGCGGCCACGATGCGAATGGGCGCGTGGACCGCTATTCGAATGTGACGATGAAGGAGTTCGCGCTGATTCTGAATTTCTTTCTGGATAAGCCGGTGGTGGACCAGACGGGGCTCGGCGGCAGATTTGATTTTGTGCTGAAGTGGACGCCGAATGATGCGAATGTCGCGAATGTCGCCGATCCGGCGACGGCTTCGCCGGGGATATTTACGGCGGTGCAGGAGGAGCTTGGGCTGAGGCTGGAGGCGGTTAGGGCTCCGGCGGATGTGCTGGCGATCGATCGGGTGGAGAGGCCGTCGGAGAACTAGGTTGGGCGTGGCGGCGCGAGGAGAACGGCAATTGTCCCCTGAACACAGAAACAACTTGAGGGTACATTCTCAGTATGCATTGGTTACGAATCCCTCTGACTATCCTAGCCGCAGCCGTTGGGACGATCTTATGGGCAACACCAAGTGCAAAGGTGGAGCGGGCTGCAAAAGCTCTCTGGCAAAGGTGGAAGTCACGATGAGCCTGATAGCCGTATCCCGCCAACTTGCGACCGATGAACAATGCTTGGCTTTCCTTGAAGCAGCGTTGGCCCAACTGTACCCGGGGCTAAATGTGGTGTCTCAAGAGGTTGTTGACATCGAGGCCTGATCGGCTGATGGGTGGTTTTTGGTCAAGGCTAGCATGTGGTCGGTGCCCAGTTGTACTGGTGGATCCAAGGTTCGAGGCAACTGTTTCGTTCCACGGAGTTCTGATAAAGGCGTGCGTAGGCCCATTCCCGGATAGCTGTTTGGATGAAGCGCTCGGCCTTGCCGTTGGTGCGCGGAGTGTAGAGGCGGGTGCGGACGTGCTTGAGCGCCAGGTTGCGGCAGGTATCGCGGAACAGATCGGCATAGAAGCACGGGCCGTTGTCGGTCATGACGCGGCGGAGCTGGATGTTGTGGCGCGCGAAGTAGGCGGTGGCGTCCTCCAGGAAGCGGCTGGATGAAACGGCCTTTTCGTCCGGCATCATGGCGACGTAGGCCATGCGCGAGTGATCGTCGACGGCGACGTAGAGGAACTCCCAGCCGGCACCGCGAGTCTCGTCCCGGGGGTTGCCGGTGATGCGATGCCCGGGCTTGTGGATGCGCGCCAGCTTCTTGATGTCGACGTGCAGCAGATCGCCAGGATAGGGATGTTCGTAGCGGATGACCGGGAGTGGCGGCTCGAGCATACGCACCTTATTGAGCCTCAGGCGAACCAGGATGCGGCTGACCGTGGCCCGGCTCAGGCCGGTGGCCTGCGCGATCCGCACCCCGGTCCACCGCTCGCGCCGGAGTCGTTCCACACGCTCGACCAGCTCCGCCGGGGTGCTGCGCGGCGAGCGCCCTGGCCGACTGGACCGGTCGGCCAGACCCGCCCGTCCAGCCTCGCGATAACGCTTGACCCATTTGGCCGCACTCTGCCGGCTGAGCCTGCACTCGGCTGCCGCCGCGCGCAGGCTCAACCGGCCTTCCACAACACTCTGGGCAAGATGCTCTCGACTGTAAACCGTCAGTCGAGCATGATGGTGATAGTCCATTCGGTCTCCTGAGACAGCTGCTTGTTCGCAACTTCAGCTTCCCAGTTCTCGACCGAATGGACAACAACCTCCTGAAACTTCACAGCTAAAGCCCGCTTTTTCTGGTTTGCCGGGAGGGCCAAGGCTGAAGCCTTGGCTTACCTAGAAGCTAGAACAGGCAACGGCCCGGGGCTAAAGCCCCCGCCGATTCTTTGGCTCTTATGGCACGGGTGAACCCGTGCCCTTCCGATTCGGGCTGAGCGGAAGCTCAGGGTGGGGTGTGGGGCGCGTGGTTCGGTGGGCGATGCCGTATGATTTGGGCGGGGGCGGCTTGCTCCAAGCTGGCTTACCTAGAAGCTTGAGCAGGCAACGGCTCGGGGCTAAAGCCCCCGCCGATTCTTTGGCTCTTACGGCACGGGTGAACCCGTGCCCTTCCGATTCGGGCTGAGCGGAGGTTCGTGGCGAGAGAGGGTCCGTAAGAGTCGTTGCGGCGCACGGGCGGTGACCTCGGCTGCTAAAGCCGCGCAGCAAATGAAGCTCTTGCCGCACGGGTGAACGCGTGCCCTTCCGATTTGGGCTGGGCTCTTACGGCACGGGTGAACGCGTGCCCTTCCGATTCGGGCTGGGCGGAGGCTCAGGGTGGGGTGTGGGGCGGGTGGTTCGGTGGGCGATGCCGTATTATTCTGGCGGGGGCGGCTTGCTCCAAGCTGGCTGTGGGCGGGCCTTCGGGCCTGATTGTGGCCTCTCCGGGGTTACCCCGGGGTAACGTGAAGAGCTGGAGATTCGTCGCGTGTCCGACCCTGCGCGCTGCGCAGACATGAACACGCAGAGTGAGACTCGTTGGAGCAAGCCGCTGCCGCCTCGTGTGTCCAATTCGCTGCTGGTTCGAATGCTTGCCGGAGCGCTGCTGGCGGGTGAACCGACAGTAGAGGCGATCAAGGACCGGTGTGCGCGGATGCTGGGGCACAAGTGGCGCTGGTTGGGGCCGCTGGCTCGGCACTATTTGAAGGAATTTGCGGGGCAGACGCGGCCACGGCGAAGGGATGTGGTGGCGTTCCTCGCGGATGATGCGGGGTTTGCGCAGGCGCGGCGCGCGCATCGAGACAAGCTGCGCGTGGTGGAGTGGGTGGGCGAGCCGCAGCGGATGCAGCCGGTGGCGATGGCGCAGGGGTGGGACGTGCCGGCGATCGCGACGCCGGGGGAGTTGGCGCAGTGGCTGGGCGTGGCGGCGAGCGAACTGGAGTGGTTCGCCGATTTGAAGGGCTTGATGGGGCGCAGGCAGTCTCGCCGAAGGCTACCAGAGCAGGTCCCGGGGGCTAAAGCCCATCTTGATTCTGCGGCCGTATTGCCGGGACTAAAGTCCCGGCCTATCTCAGAAGCGGATCTTCCGCGGGCGTTGGAGTCCCGGCCTATCTTAGAAGCGGATTTTCAGCGGTCACTGGAGTCGCGGGCTAACGCGGATGGCGGCTCTCCATCGTTCCCGAATACAGGCGGGCGGCTGGGGCATTATCACTACCGCGTGCTGGCGAAGAAGAGCGGCGGCGCGCGATTGATTGAGGCGCCGAAGGGGCGGTTGAAGCAGATGCAGCGTCGGATTCTGGCTCTGATTCTGGAGCAGGTTCCGGTGCACGATGCGGTGCATGGTTTTGTTAAAGGACGGTCGATCCAGACATTTGCCGCGCCGCATGTGGGCAGGCAGGTGGTGCTGAGGATGGACTTACGGGACTTCTTCCCTGCATTTCGCGCGGCGCGGGTGGCGGCGTTCTTCCGGACGATGGGCTATCCGGAGAGAGTGGCGGAGCGGCTGGCGGGGGTGTGTACGAACGCAGCGCCGCTGGGCGTATGGGCCGGCTGCGAGGTGGAGTGGGAGACGCGGCAGATGTATCGGCGGGCGCATCTGCCGCAGGGTGCGCCGACATCGCCGGCGCTGGCGAATGCGATGGCCTATCGGCTGGATCTCCGTTTGAGCGGGCTGGCTCGCGCGGCCGGGGCGGCGTATACGCGGTATGCGGACGACCTGGCGTTTTCGGGCGATGCGGAGTTTGCGCGGGGTGCAGGGCGGTTTGCGGTCCATGCGATAGCGGTGGCGATGGAGGAGGGGTTCGCCGTACACGCGCGCAAGACGCGGGTCCAGCGGCAGGGAGTTCGACAGCGGCTGGCAGGGCTGGTGGTGAATGAGCGCCTGAATGTTGCGCGGGATGAGTTCGACCGGCTGAAGGCGATGTTGACGAATTGCGTTCGGCGCGGGGCGGCGAGCCAGAACCGAGAGGGACACGCGGCGTTTCGCGAGCATCTGCGGGGGCGGGTGGGGTTTGCGGAGTCGGTGAACGCGGTGCGTGGGGAGAAGCTGCGGGGGATCTTCGAGCGGATTGTGTGGGAGTGAGAGAGTAACCCCACGATAGGCGCGGTGAGGCTCGCGCCGATCATGGGGCACCCGGATTTGCGACTCGTGAAGATGACGACTCGTAATGGTCTCAACGACTCGTAAGGTTGGTGCCACAGCTTACTTGCTTTGGGCTTTGGCGAAGCGTTTGTTGATCTCGTCCCAGTTGACTACGTTCCACCAGGCGGCGAGGTAGTCGGGGCGCTTGTTCTGGTACTTGAGGTAGTAGGCGTGCTCCCAGATGTCGTTGCCGAGGATGGGGTAGAGGCCGTTGGAGAGGGGCGAGTCCTGGTTGGGGGTGGTGACGATTTTGAGCTTGCCGCCCTCGAATACGAGCCAGCCCCAGCCGGAGCCGAACTGCTTGGCGGTGGTCTCGTTGAAGAGCTTTTTGAAGCTTTCGAAGTCGCCGAAGTCGGCCTTGATCTGGGCTGCGATGGCACCGTTGGGGTCGCCTCCGCCGCCGGGCTTCATGATCTGCCAGAACATGGTGTGGTTGACGTGGCCGCCGCCATTGTTGCGGACGACTCCGCGAATGTCCTCGGGGATGCCGCCGAGGTTCTTGATGAGGTCTTCGGGAGTGCTGGAGCCGAGGTCGGGGTGTTTATCGATGGCTCCGTTGAGGTTGGTGACGTAGGTCTGGTGGTGCTTGTCGTGATGGAGCTTCATGGTCGCCTCGTCGATGGTGGGTTCGAGGGCGTCGTATGCGTAGGGAAGCGGGGGAAGTTCGTATGCCATGGGAATCTCCTGTGAGGTATGAGATGCGGGGAAGTGGGCCGGCGCATCAGCGAGTCGGCGGACCCGGTCGAGACACAAGGGCGATGATACCGCAAGAACCTTACGGGAGTGCGGCGGGCGGCAGGCTGAGGATGAGTTGCAGGCGTTGGGCTGCGACTGCTGAAGTATGGTCCTCTGCGAGCGTGGCCCCGGCGAACCGGCGATAGGTGGTGGGCTGGGCGGGGGCGGCGATCTGGACGAACTCGACGGATTGGGGTGCATCGGGGATGCGCGCTCCGAACCAGTGCGGATCGTCGCGCTGGACCCAGGTTACGAGTGCGAGGACTGCTCCGGCGGGATAGGAAGGCGGCGTGGGCGAGCCGGTGCGTGGGTTGGCGGCGGCGATGGCCTGGGCATTGCCAAAGAGGATCGACATGGAATGCGCCCTGGGATCGACGTACAGGGTGATGGCGTTCCAGTTGAGCGGTTGGTACGGCAGGCTTGCCGGCAGGGCAGCGGCGTGGGTGTTTACGACTTCGGCGCGGGCTGCGGTGCCGGCGGCCGAGGAGATGGGCAGGGTGTAGACATAGTCGTCGCCGCGAACGGGCTGATGGCAGCCGGTGCACTCGTTGACGTAGGCGGCGTCGCTGCCGTAGGGCTTGAGGTCAAAACCGCGCCAGCGTCCCCAACCCCAGCCGTCGGTCGATTTGTAACGCGAGGCGTCCTTGTCCATGAACTCCACCTGGATGAAGTGGCCGGGATGGATGAGGCCGTCGGGCCCAGGTTGCTGCTGCCATGCGATTTTGGCGAAGCGGGCGTCTTTGGGCCAGGGCGAGATGTTGCCGGAACGTGCGGCGGTGATTGCGATGTCGTTGCCTAAGATGAGACGCAGGGAGTCGTTGTCGCCTCGGTCGGTGGTGCTGATGAGCTTCCAGGCCTCGAAGGAGGGATCGAATGCGAAGCCGCCGGGCTCGGGCGGGACGGAGGCGAGGTCGGTTAGTGGCGCTGGCGGGGTGGGGTTGGCGGGCGGTGCGGCGGCGGGTGGATTGGCCGGGCTCGGCGGAGGCGACCAGGGGGCGAGGTAGGCTTTGAGGACGTTGAGGTCGTCGGGACCCATGCGCGCGGCCGGATGCAGGGCGACGAACTGGGGCAGAGGCATGGCTCCGAGTTGGACCATGGTGACGGCCTCGTAGAGCGCGGCCTTTTGTGCGGCCAGAGGCTTGGCTCCGAGGGTGGAGAAGTTCAGGTGCTGGCGGGCGGTGAGGATGTCGTAGCGGACCAGCCAGTAACCGGGCACAATCTGATCGAACCAGGAGAGGCGGCGTTCGCTGGAGTGGCAGGCATAGCAGTGGGTTTCGAGGATGTGGCGAACCTCGGGTGGGGCCTGGATCTCCGCAGTGAGTGGCTGGCTGGGAATGGCTGGACGAACGCACTGAAGCACCGCGAAGATGAAGACGGCTGCCACGGCGAGCCTGCCAACTGCTTTCATCAAAGTGTGAATCTCCCTGGACTTTTGACGCGGTTTCCGAACGGTAGCTGCAGGATTAGATAGAAGCTGGCGAACCATGATACATCGGGCGTGTGGCGGAACTCGAGAATGGGGATGGATGGGTTGTTTCGATGGAGGGGCGAATGATCATTGGAGCTGATGGGATGGGTGGACCGGGCGTTCTTCCGCGATATGGTGGGATTCCGACGCGTGGACGCGGGGCATGGCAGGCTACGGGCACCCGGCACGGTTTTGGGTTCTAATACTGGGTTATGGGCGATGTGGCGACGTATCACTGGCTGGACGATCAGGGGCCGGCGTTTGGGGCTCCTGGGGTAGCGCCGACTTGGACTTCGAGTAAGAAGGACGCGGTGTCGACGGCGTATTCGGCTTCGAGCCGGGTGTGGTTCACGATGTCGCATGGGACGCTGAACGAGATTTATTACCCAACCATCGACCGGCCGCAGACGCGGGATATGGAGCTGTTGTTTACCGATGGCGAGACGTTTTTCCACGAAGAGAAACGCGACATCAACTACGACTTCAACTACGTGAGCAAGGACGCGCCGGCGATCAAGGTGGTGGGCAACGATCCGCAGGGGCGGTACATGGTGACGAAGGAGATTATTGCGGACCCGCACCACTCGGTGGTGCTGATGAATGTGAAGATCACCGGTGACGAGGCGGTGTTGAGCCGGATGAAGTGCTATGCGCTGCTGGCTCCGCATCTGCATGGCGGGGGTGCGGGGAACTCGGCGCGGAGCGTGTTGGTGGCGGGACGGCGGGCGCTGCTGGCGTGGCGCGGGCCGGTGTCGCTGGCGATGGGCGTGGACTGCGGATTTACGCGGTCGTCATGCGGGTATGTGGGCACCAGCGACGGCTACCAGGACCTGATGACGGACCTGAAGATGACGTGGGATTTCGGGCAGGCGCTGAATGGGAATATCGCGATCATGGGCGAGATCGACGTGGCGAAGACGCGGGAGTTCACCATTGCGATCGGGTTGGGCGATGGGCACCACGCGGCGCTGAGCGAGATGATGCAGGCGCTGGCGGAGCCGTACGAGGAACACTGCGAGCGCTTTGTGGAGCAATGGACGCGGGCGATGACGCCCAAGGAGCTGGCGGCCGCGTCGACCGATGGGGGACGGCTGTCGCGGATCAGCCACCATGTGATTCTGACGCACGAGGACAAGACGTATTCGGGCGCGTTTATTGCTTCGGCGTCGATTCCGTGGGGCGCGAGCAAGGGCGACGACGACCTGGGCGGCTACCACCTGGTGTGGACGCGGGACATGGTGCAATCGGCCACGGCGCTGCTGGCGTGCGGGCGCTGCGAGACGGCGCTGCGGGCGCTGGTTTACCTGGCGTGCACACAGCATCCGGATGGGAGCTTTGCGCAGAATTTCTGGATCGACGGGACGCCGTACTGGACGGGGATTCAACTGGACGAGGTGGCGTTTCCGATCATGCTGGCGTGGCGACTGTGGAAGCACGGCGATCTGGAGCGGTTCGACGTGTTTCCGTTTGTGGAGAAGGCGGCGGGGTTCCTGGTGCGGTATGCGCCGATCACGCAGCAGGAGCGCTGGGAAGAGGCTGCGGGCTATTCGCCGTCGACGCTGGCGGCGGTGATCTGCGCGCTGGTGTGCGCGGCGGATTTGGCGCGGGCGCACCAGGCTCCGGAGATGGCGAGCTTTCTGGAGGATTATGCGGACTGGATCGAGGCTCATCTGGATGAGTGGACGACGACCGACGACGGGGTTCTGCTGCCGGAGGTGAAGCGGCACTACATGCGCATTCGGCCGCCGTGTGCGGGCGAGCCGTTCCACAATCCGGATATTCCGGAGGGGCATTTGGTGCTGAACAACCGGGCGCCGGGCGAGCGGGCGGACTTCGAGGCGCGGGAGATTGTTGATGCGGGATTTCTGGAGCTGGTGCGCTACGGGATCCGGCGGGCGGACGATCCGCTGATTGTGGACTCGCTGAAGGTGGTCGATCACGTGCTGAAGTACGAGACGCCGAATGGCTCGTGCTGGCGGCGCTACAACCACGACGGGTATGGGCAGCGGAAGGATGGCGGGCCGTTCATGGGATGGGGGCAGGGGCGCGCGTGGCCTCTGCTGAGCGGCGAGCGCGGACACTATGAGTTGGCCGCGGGGCACGATGTGACGCCGTTTATTACTTCGCTGGAGCAGTTCAGCTCAAAGGGCGGGATGCTGCCGGAACAGGTGTGGGATCACGACGATTTTCCGGCGGAGGAGATGTTCAAGGGCCAGTCTGCAGGTGCGGCACAGCCGCTGGTGTGGGCGCACTCGGAGTACATCAAGCTGCTGAAGTCGACGGTGGATGGGCAGGTGTTTGACTGTATTGCGGCGGTGAAGGATCGATACGGCGTGGAGCCGGGCAAGCGGACGTTCAAGAGCAACGTGGAGATCTTCCAGGCGACGCGGCCGATCCGGCGGATGGCTTCGGGGATGACGTTGCGGTTCGTGAACCAGGAACGCTTCCAGGTGGTGTATACCGCGGACGGCTGGGCGACGAAGATGACGCTGGAGTCGCATCCGGTGGGGTATCCGGGGTTCTTCGCGGACATTGCGACGGTGGCAGGACAAGCGGGCAAGATCGAATTTACAGCGTACTGGCCGGTGGAGGATAAGTGGCTGGGCAGGAATTATGAGGTGGAAGTGGAGTGAGGAGCGGTCCCGAATTTTGTTTGGAAATTGCGATTCATTTTGGATTTCCACAGCGGTAGCGCAATCGGCTCGACGGTGGAATGATTTAGGCATGAGTCCTGCCGGACGGGCGCCCTGCGCGGGCCGCGGTCACTTCGTGACTTGCATTGGGCTTCGCGTGGGTGCTCCCGATGGTCGCAGATAAAAATCTGTGCCGACCAGGAGTGAGGGTGGGCGCGACTGGAAGCGGGCTTGGCTAGTACACTTGTAGCGACACGAACGACAGCTTCCTGGAAAAGATGGGTCATGGCAGGTGAGCGGGTAGTCCTGGACCACGCGTGCGCCGAGAGATCAGAGAAAAGGAATAAAGAGAATGAGCCAAACGGAAATCGAACTGGACAAGAAGAGCGAACTGGATCAGCTATCCATTAACGCGCTGCGTTTTCTGGCCGTGGACGGCGTGCAGAAGGCCAATTCGGGCCACCCGGGCGCGCCTCTGGGCTGCGCTCCGATTGCGTATCTGCTGTACCACAAGATTATGAAGCACGATCCGGCGGACCCGAAGTGGATCGACCGCGACCGCTTTGTGTTGTCGAACGGGCACGCGTCGATGCTGCTATACGGGGCTTTACACCTGGCAGGGTACGGGCTTCCTATGGCCCAGTTGGAGCAGTTTCGCCAGTGGGGCTCGCATACGCCGGGGCATCCGGAGTACGGCGAGACGCCGGGGGTTGAGGTAACGACCGGGCCGCTGGGACAGGGCTTTGGCATGGCGATCGGGATGGCCGTGGCGGAGAAGCATCTGGCTGCGGTGTACAACCGCGACATGTACCAGGTGGTGGATCACCACGTATTTGTGCTGTGCGGCGATGGCGATCTGATGGAAGGGATTTCGCACGAGACGGCTTCGCTGGCGGGGACGCTGGGACTGGGCAAGCTGATTGTGCTGTACGACGACAACCTGATCTCGCTGGACGGGCCGACGGAGCTGAGCTTTACCGAAGACGTGACCAAGCGCTTTGAGGCCTACCACTGGCAGGTGCTGAGCGTGCCCGACGGCAACGACCTGGTGGCGATTGAAGACGCGATCAACGAGGCGAAGGCGGATACGACGCGGCCGACGCTGATCCGGGTGCGCACGGTGATTGGATACGGCAGCCCGAAGGCCGGCACGAACAAGGTGCACGGCGAGGCGATGGGCGTGGAGGCAGTGAAGGCGACCAAGAAGAACCTGGGCTGGCCGGAGGACAAGACGTTCTACGTGCCGGAAGAAGCGCGCAAGAATTGGGACACGGTGAAGCCGCGGGGCAAGAAGGCGCATGCGGAATGGGACGCTCATTTTGCGGAGTACAAGACGGCGTATCCGGAGCCGGCCGCGGAGTTTGAACGCGTGATCAAGGCGGAGCTGCAGCCGGGCTGGGAGAAGACGATTCCGACCTTCCCGACGGACAAGCCGGTGGCGACGCGCAATGCCGGGCAGCAGGTGATGAACGCGATTGAGAAGGTGGTGCCGGAGCTGTTTGGCGGCGCGGCCGATCTGACGGCTTCGACCAAGACGATCTTCAAGGACTCGCCCAGCTTTCATGTCGATCCCACCGGGCGCAACGTGTTCTTCGGCGTGCGTGAGTTTGGCATGATGGCGATGGTGAATGGGATGGCGGCGCATGGCGGGATCATTCCGTTTGGCTCGACGTTCTTCGTGTTTTCGGATTACTGCCGACCGGCGCTGCGGCTGGCTGCGCTGATGTCGGTGCATTCGCTGTTTGTGTTTACGCACGACTCGGTAGGTTTGGGCGAGGATGGGCCGACGCATCAGCCGGTGGAACACCTGATGGCGCTGCGCGCGATTCCACAGCTGACGGATTTTCGTCCGGCGGATGCGAATGAGACGGCGGCCTGTTGGAAGCTGGCGCTGGAGCGGAAGTCGCCGAGCTTTATGGCGCTGAGCCGGCAGGATCTGCCGGTGTTCGACGCGGCGGCTGCGTTTGCGGGAGCGCCGAAGGGCGCCTACTCGATGACGCCTGCGGTGACCAAGCCGGATGTGATTCTGATCGGCACGGGGTCTGAGGTGACGACGTGTTTGAAGGCTGCGGACGAATTGAAGACGGTGGGGATTACGGCGGGCGTGGTGTCGATGCCGAGCTTCAGGATCTTCGACGAGCAGACGGCGGAGTATAAGGCTGGGCTGCTGCCTGAGGGGACGCCTAAGGTGTCGCTCGAGGCCGGCGCGACCATGGGGTGGTGGAAGTATGTGGGGCATAACGGCGCGGTGATCGGGATTGATAGATTTGGGGCTTCGGCTCCAGGGCCGATTGCGCTGGAGAAACTGGGGATCAGCGTGGCGCATGTGGTGGAAGTGGCGAAGGGGCTGGTGAAAAAGTAGAGACAGTTGCTAGTTGTCTGCGGAGCGAGCCAATGAACAAGTCAGCGCAGCCAGTCAAATATCGAATCGTACAGGGATGTTCACGTCTCCTGGGTTGGGGTGGAGGAGGGGTTTTCCTGCTCGGAGGAAAGTTCTTGTTTGAGATAAGGCACCATAGCTTCCTAGCTTCCGAATCGATCGGTATGCTTGGAGGAACCTTATTGATGCTCTTGGGCTGGGCAATCGCGAGCACGGACGAGCCTGTCAAAAAGTAGGAGCGGACGCTCTGGGGGCTAGGAACTCAACTGGTGTCTAGCATGGTTGCTGGTTTGAGGTTCGAAATGGTTGAGACGGAGCGGGAGATTTTGCGGGAGAAGGACGGGGAGACGCGGCTGGGCGAGCGCAAGCCGTTCGAGTCCTCGCGGCAGGCGGAGTATGAGGATAGCGTGACGCCGGCGGATGAGTGGGAGAACGAGGATTCGTAGCGCGGGCGCATGGGGTTCCCGGTGACCGCAACCGCTCCGCTGAAGACCATCGAGGAAATCGTTCGGAGGTCGCGACTTGCGCAAAAGCTGAGTTCGGCTAGTGGGGCCATCGCGGGAGTGGTCGCGCCGGATTCGGTCGAGGTGGTTTCGCTGGGGACTGGCGTCGACGCGGGAACGCCGATGGAGATTGGTTCGGTGACCAAGATCTTTACCGCGCTGCTGCTGGCTGAGGCAATGCGGCGAGACGAATTGAAGCTTTCCGATCGGGTCGATGAGGTGCTTTTCGGCCTGCGCTGGACGGGTGCGCCGTCGATCACGGCTGGCGAATTGGCGACCCATACGTCCGGTTTGCCGCGGCTGTCGTTCGGAAGATTGAGAGCGCTGCAGGCGGACCCGTATCGCGGATATACGCGAGCTGCTTTGTTGCTCTACCTGGAGCAAAGCCAGCCGCGCAGTCAGGAAAGTCCGGCACATAGCTACAGCAATCTCGGATATGCAGTGCTTGGGCTTCTTCTTGAGAAGTCAGGGTCGCTTCCCTTTGAGCAACTGCTGCGGGAGCGTTTGCTGAACCCGATGGGGATGGCACACACGGGGCTGCAGCTTGCCGGGGGGCGAGATCTGGTACGGAGCGGCTTCACTGGTTCCGGCGCGCAGGCTTCGACGTGGCATATGGATGCGTATGCGCCGTGCGGCGCAATGATTTCGACGCTGGAGGACCTGGTGGTTGCAGCGCGAAGTTTCCTGGATGCACGGAGTCCGATTGCTGCTTCGCTGGCGCTGACGACGGAGCCGCGAGCGGCTGTCGCGGGTGGAAGCATCGGGCTTGCATGGATGCTGCCTGCGGCCGGGGCTGCTTATTGGCATAATGGCGCGACGGCGGGATACTGCGCGTATTTCGGAGTGAACACGCGGAGCCGGATGGCTGCGATTGTGCTGGCGAACCAAACCCGTGCGGGTGAGATCAGCGAGTTGGGCACGGAGCTGATGCAACACATTCGTGCAGCCTCGACCGCGAGCGGGGGTGCAGGGTAAAGTTGATGGCATGACGCAGGATGAGGCGAAGGGGCTGGTTGCGCGGCGGGCGGCGGAGCTGGTCGAGGATGGGATGGTCGTCGGGCTGGGTACGGGGACGACGGCGACCAAGTTTATTCGCGAGCTGGCTGGGCGTGTGCAAAAGGGCGAGCTGAAGATTCGGTGCGTGGCTTCGAGCGATGCGAGCCATGAGCTGGCGGTTTCGCTGGGGATGGATGTGGCCACGCTGGTGGAGCTGCCGGAGCTGGATCTATATATAGATGGGGCGGATGAGGTGTGCGTCAGCGGTGGCGGCGAGCTGGATCTGATCAAGGGTGGCGGCGGTGCGCTGTTGCGGGAGAAGATTGTGGCGAGCGCGGCGAAGAGATTTATCTGCGTGGTGGATTCGAGCAAGCTGGTGAAGATGCTGGGGAAGTTTCCGCTGCCGGTGGAGGTGGTGAAGATGGCGCTGCCGGTGGTAGAGCCGAAGTTGGCGGCGCTGGGGCTGCATCCGACGCTGCGGATGAAGAAGAGCGTGTCCCAGGGGTTAAAACCCCTTCTTTCAGGGGCAGGCCAGAATGCCAAGGCTGAAGCCTTGGCCTACCCAGAAGCGAAGGCCTATCCCGTGGCCTTGGCCTATCCAGATGCGTTGGCCTATCCAGATGCGAAGGCGAAAGATGAAGCAAACGACCATGAAGCGCCGGGAACGGGCGAGCCGTATGTGACCGATGAGGGGAATTACATTCTGGACTGCGCGTGCGGGCGGATTGAGGAGCCTGAGGTGACGGCGGCGGAGATTCGCGGGATTGTGGGCGTGGTGGAGCATGGATTGTTTCTCGGGATGGCGACCGTGGCGTTGGTGGGTGGCGAGGATGGCGTGCGGGAGTTTCGCGCGTAGGGGGGTCGTACATCCCACCCAAGCAGAGCTTGGATGGGGCACCCGCTGTTTCTCGGCATGGCGATCGTGGCGTTGGTGGGCGGCGAGGATCGAGCAGATTGAGCGCGGTTGCATCGTCGAGTGGGTTGGGGGCGTCAGATAAAGATGAGCGATTCAGTGAAGGCGAACGGCGAGGGGAAGGTCTGGTTGATTACCGGGGCTTCGACGGGGTTTGGGCGGCTGCTGGCGGAGGAAGTGCTGAAGGCCGGCGGGCGCGTGATTGCTACGGCGCGCAAGGTGGAGCAGATTGCGGATTTTGCGGCGAATTATCCGGACGCGGCGCGAGTCTTCGTGCTCGATGTGACCAAGCCGAAGCAGATTGAGGCGGTTGCGGCGGATGCCATTGCGGCGTTTGGGCGCGTGGATGTGCTGGTGAACAACGCCGGATACGGGATTGCGGGCGGGATTGAAGAGGCCACCGAGGCGGAGTTTCTGCCGGTGTTCGAGACCAATGTGCTGGGGCTGATCCGGGTGACGCGCGCTCTGCTGCCGCAGTTCCGCAAGCAGCGGTCGGGGCACATCCTAAATTTGTCTTCGATTGCGGGGCTGATCGGGCAGGCGGGTTGGGGTTATTACAACACTTCGAAGTTTGCGGTGGAGGGTTTCAGCGAGGCGCTGGCGGCGGAGATGGCGCCGCTGGGCGTGCATGTCACGATCGTCGAGCCGGGGCCGTTCCGCACGGACTTTTTGGGACGGTCGGCGGCGTTGATCGAGCGGGTGATTCCGGACTACGCGGAGAGCGTGGGCAAGACGCGCGAGTACTACCACTCGATGCCGGGCAAGCAGCCGGGCGATCCGCTGAAGGCGATTCACGCGATGATGGATGTGGCGGAGTCGCCGAACCCGCCGCTGCATTTGTTGCTGGGTGCGCTGGCGTACAACCGGTTCAAGGGCAAGCTGGAGCGGTGGCAGGAAGAGATGGCGGCGTACGAAGCGGTAAGCCTGGGCGCGGATTTTCCGGCGGGGAAGTGATGGCGGTTACGTTGTACGGTATACGTTCTACGGTGTACGTGGAAGTGCGACGACGGAGATTCTGACTCTTCGCGTCAGAATGACGCTGCCCGGGGACCACGAGGAACGAGCAACGGACAACGGACAACGTAGAACGTAGAACGGGCACCGTAGAACGGACAACTAGGAGCGAAAAACGTATCATCTGAGTATTCCACTCAACGTACCCTGCTCGACGAATCAATGCCGCGTCCCTGAAACCAGAATCTCAAGGAGCATCGAATGGCGACCACGCAAGTCATGATCTCCCCGGAAGCGCTGAAGGCGAGTCAGCACTCGGAGCGCAGCCCTGACCCGTGCATTGTGGTGATCTTCGGCGCGTCGGGGGATTTGACCAAGCGCAAGCTGCTGCCTGCGCTCTACCATCTGGAGCAGGCGGGCAATCTGCCGGAGAAGTTTGCCGTGGTGGGCGTGGCGCGGCGGCCGCTGGAGCAGACGTTTGCGGCGGACATGAAGGACGGCATCGAGAGTGGCGGCGGCGTGGATTCGGCCGAGGACAAACTGAGCCCATTTGTGGATCGCATCAGCTACCACGCGATGAACTTCGACGACTCGGAGGGCTACAACGGGCTGAAGGAACTGCTGACGCAACTGGATGAGAAATACGGCACGGAGGGCAATCGCCTTTTCTATCTCGCGACTGCGCCTGAATACTTCTCCGACATCATCAAGTTTCTCGGCCATCATCATATGGCGCAGCCGGAGCAGCCCAGCACGGACGAGCATAAGCATTGGGTGCGCATCGTGGTCGAGAAGCCGTTTGGGCACGACCTGGAGTCGGCCAAGGCACTGAACGATGAGGTGAACAAGGTCTTCCGCGAAGACCAGATCTTCCGCATCGACCACTACCTGGGCAAGGAGACGGTGCAGAACATCCTGGTGTTCCGGTTTGCGAATGGGATCTTCGAGAATGTGTGGAACCGGAACTATATCGACCACATCGAGATTACGGCGGCCGAGTCGATTGGGATTGAGGGGCGCGGGCCGTTCTACGAGAGCGCGGGTGCGCTGCGCGACGTGATGCAGAACCATGTGATGGAGCTGCTGAGCTTTGTCGCGATGGAGCCGCCGGTGTCGTTCGACGCGGCTGCGGTGCGGGCGGAGAAGATCAAGGTCTACCGGGCGATACAGCCCATACATTTCGCCGATGCGGTGCGCGGGCAGTACGGGCCGGGTGTGGTTGGCGGCAAGCCGGTGGTGGGCTATCGCCAGGAGGAGCGGGTGCATCCGCGCTCGCAGACGGAGACGTACGCGGCGCTGCGGGTGGAGATTGAGAACTGGCGCTGGGCGGGCGTGCCCATCTATCTGCGCGTGGGCAAGCGCATGGCCAAGCGCGTGACCGAGATTACGATCCAGTTCAAACAGCCGCCGCTGACGCTGTTCAAGGATGACAAGGGCAACTGCGTCGAAGGCATCAAGTCGAATGTGATTTCGATGCGCATCCAGCCGGATGAGGGGATCGCGCTGCGCTTCGAGGCGAAGGTTCCGGGGCCGTCGATGTGCATCAGCCCGGTGGATATGAACTTTAATTATGCGGAGGCGTTTGGCGTCTCGTCGGCGAATGGGTACGAGCGTCTGCTGCTGGACGCGATGCTGGGCGATGGCACGCTGTTCGCGCATCGCGACGGCGTGGAGGCGACGTGGGCGCTGATGACTCCGATATTGCAGTACTGGGCGAAGAATCCGATCAAGGATTTTCCGAACTACGCCGCGGGTACGTGGGGACCGTCGACGGGCGATGCGTTGATGGAGCTGGATGGTCGGAGATGGCGGAAACTTTAGCACGTTGACCGTTGTACGTTCTACGTTGTTCGTTGAAGGCGATGCGTAGGGCGGCCGAGGCGAGCGTACAACTGAGAACGCGCAACGGAGAACGGAGAACGGAGAACGTGGAGGTAAGGTGGCGCGGGCGGTGACGGTTACATATCGGGTGTGGCAGACGGCGGCGGAGGTTGCTGCGGGTGCGGCGGAGTTGTTTGTGGCGGCTGCGAGTGCGGCGGTCGATGCGCGGGGAGTGGCGCGGATTGCGATCTCCGGCGGCAGCACTCCGAAGGCGATGTTTGCGCTGCTGGCGGACCAGAGCCAGCCTTACTTCGCGCGGGTGCCGTGGGCGAAGCTGCATCTTTTCTGGGTGGATGAGCGGTGCGTGGGGCCTACGGATGCTGAATCGAACTACCGCATGACCAACGAGGCGATGCTGTCGAAGGTGCCGCTGCCGGCGGCGCAGATTCATCGCATGGAGGGTGAACTCGATCCGGCGGTTGCGGCTGCGCGGTATGAGGCGCTGCTGCGCACGGAGTTCCGGCTGGAAGGCGCGGAGACTCCGGTGTTCGACCTGGTGCTGCTGGGGATGGGCGACGATGGGCACACCGCATCGCTGTTTCCGCACACCGAGGCGTTGCATGTGCTGGACCGGCTGGTGGTGGCGAACCATGTTCTGCAGAAAGAGACGTGGCGGGTGACGCTGACGTCGCCGGTGATCAATCGCGGGCGCGAGGTGGCGTTCCTGATTGAGGGCGCGGCGAAGGCGCAGGTGCTGCACGATGTGCTGCTGGGTGCGTACGATCCGGAGGCGAAGCCGTCGCAGCTGATTCGTCCTGCGGGTGGGAAGCTGGGGATGCTGCTGGATGCGGCGGCGGCGATGCTGCCGGAGGCTGGCGCGAATGGGGTGGGAACTCTGGAGCTTTCGTAGAGGGCCGCCCCGTCAGGTAAGGGGTGCGACTTCCACTCCTGCTTTCGTCAGCGCAGCGAACTGATCGCGCGTCACACATGCAATTATGCAGTCTTGCCCTCCCGTGTCGTGGTAAAGGAAGAGTTTGGAGGGGTCCGATAGCGCGAGCAGCCGAACGAAATGCGAGAAAACAGCAGGGTCAACCCAATCGTCGTTCACCTTGAAATCGATATGGACGGGTTTACCGGAGTGTTCAAAATCCAAGCTCGCAGTTCCCGCTTCCAGATCGACTTGATCCCGCGCATCCCGAATCACAAGCGATCCTTGCGTCAGTTCGGCCATTCGTTCGGCAATACGAACATAAGAGTCAGTGTCCTCGATACATTCGGTATCGAGGTGCCAGACATTCTCGGAGTGATTACGCCAGGGTGGCCGCTCCTCTGTCATGCCGAGGCCGACCAACGTCATGGTGAAGCCGGGCTCCTCGAACTGCGGACGTGGCCACGACTCCGGAAGGTTCTCCACCCTGAATGGAGGGGCAAGACTCAGCCCGCATTCGGCGAGGATTTCGAGTTTTCGTTCCAGCGTGAGCGGCACTTTGGATCGGCCCTTAAAGATTCCAAACATGATGTGAATACTATCGCAGGTGCGGTGGCCGTCTCTGCTTGGGGGTAATCGGCTAAGCCAGAAGCTTCCTAACGACTCTAGTAAGCTTGTCTTCAGGCAGGTCTATTCATGATTCTTGCGGGCGATGTGGGTGGGACGAAGGTTCATCTGGCGCTGTACAACTTTGCAGGCGGCAAGCTGCAGATGGCGCGCGATGAGAAGATGCCGTCGCAGGAGTTCGCTTCGCTGGAGGCGGCGGTGGAGGGCTTCCTGAAGCCGGGCGAGCGTGAGCAGATTGTGGCCGCGTGCTTTGGCTGTCCAGGGCCGGTGAAGGATGGGCGGCTGAAGCTGACGAACCTGGCGTGGACACTGGACCAGAATGACCTGGCGAAGGCGCTGGGAATCCAGCATATTTTTCTGATCAACGATCTTGAGGCGAATGGGTACGGGATTCCCGAGCTGGCGGCGGAGAGCGTGGTGACGCTGCATGAAGGCGACAACGACGCAGTGGGGAATCGCGGATTGATTGCGGCGGGCACGGGGTTGGGCGAGGCGCTGCTGATCTGGGATGGCAAGACGCATCGACCGATTCCTTCGGAGGGTGGACATTGCGACTTCGCTGCGAGGACGGACCGTGAGATTGCGCTGCTTGAGTACTTGCGGCGGACGCTGAATGGGCGCGTGAGCTGGGAGCGCGTCGTGTCGGGCCTGGGGATCAAGAACGTGTATGCGTATCTGCGCGACGTGGAGAAGATGGACGAGCCGCAATGGTTGCGCGATCGCATGAAGACGGAAGATCCGAACGCTGCCATCGGGCAGTGCGCGGAGGATGGATCGAGCCCGCTGTGTTATGAAACGATGCAGATGTTTGCGGCGGCGTATGGTGCGGAGACAGGCAATATCGCGCTGAAGGTGCTGGCCACCGGCGGGATGTATCTGGGCGGCGGGATCGCACCCAAGGCGATGAAGACACTGAGCGGCGGCGGATTTGTGCAGGCATATCTGGACAAGGGCAGGCTGGCTCCGGTGGTGGAGGCGATGCCGGTGCGCGTGATCCTGGATGAGACGTGCGCGCTGCTGGGCGCGGCAGCGTATGCGGAGGCGCGCGCGGCGGAGATCAGCGGGCGGTCGGAGCGGGCGGCTTCGGTACGTTGACCGTTGCACGTTCTGCGTTGTCCGAAGAGGCACAACGCAGAACGCACAACCTAACGGTCAACGGTCAACGGAGAACGTACAACGTTAAGCCGCCTACGCTTCGATGGTTGCGGTGAGGTTGTCGAGCGCACGGGTCCAGCCTTGGTTGTGGGCATCGCGGGACTGCTCGGAGTCAAACTTCTCCTGACGCAACGTGAGCTCGGTGCCGTCGGTAATATCGCGCAGTGAGATGGTGACGAGCGAGCGTTCGTCGGGACTCCACGACGCTTCCCAGGTGAATTGCAGCAGCTCGTCGGGGACGATCTGGGTGTAGGTTCCTGTTACGACGGCCTCCTGGCTCATGTTGGCACGGGCTTGTGGCGGCGCGTCCGGCTTCATTTGCATTTCGATGCGGTAGGTGCCGCCGACGCGGACGTCGAGCGAGACTGCGGCCAGGAACATGGCGGCCGGTCCGAACCACTGCTTGAGAAAGTTGGGATCTGCCCAGGCCTGGTAGACGCGGGCACGTGGGGCTCGGATGACGCGGGATTGGGTGAGCATGACGGTGCTGAGGGCGGGGGCGGGTTCGAGACTGGGCATCTATTTCTCCTTTTTGCTGCGGCTGTGATTTGGGGATTTTCTGCGTTCGGAGGCCGGGCCTGATTTCGCGTCTGAACCCGAGTCGAGGCGTCCTTCGAGCAGGTTTTGCAGGCGGTCGAGGTTGGTGCTCCAGAACTGCTCGTAGAAGTTGAGCCACTCCTGCGCGGCGTGGAGCGGCCTGGCATTGAGGCGGACCATGCGGCAGGCGCCGCGGCGTTCGCGGTGGATGAGTGAGGCGCGCTCCAGCACGTCGAGGTGCTTGGAGACGGCGGCGAGCGACATGGAGTAAGGCTGGGCGAGCTCGCCGACGGTTCTTTCGTGGCGGGTGATGTCGCGCAGGATGGCGCGGCGGGTGGAATCGGCGAGGGCGTGGAAGACGTGGTCGAGGGTGGCCTGGTGGGGTGCGGTGGTGTGATGTTCAACCATGTGGTTGAATGTAGCGTGGCGGAAGAAACTTGTCAACCGTTTGGTTGAATATATTTTGCGGGTCAGCTGGTCAGCTGGTCAGCACGGACCCGAGGTAGAGAGGGTTTGGGCGGCTGGGGGCGGTCTAGAGGTGTCGGGTCCTTCGACTCGGCGCCAGGCGCCTCGCTCAGGATGACGCTTCCTCTCCGGAGCGGGCCTTTACGATGCCCGGCTAGAAACGGGGTTTGAGGAGGTTGGAAAGTAGGGAGACGACTTCGGAGGCGGTGTCTACGGGACCGGAGGAGTCGCCGAAGCTCTCCTCGCGGTCGCGGGTGGGGTCGTAGAAGGAGTCGGGACTGGTGTCGACGGCGTTGGCTTGGGTGGGGTTGGCCTGGGCGATGCGGGCTAGCTCGTCGTGGTCGAGCCAGTGCAGGCAGCAGGTCTCGCAGGTGTCCATGGCGACGTTGCCGGCGCCGGCGTAAAAGTGGCAATCCATGGGGCGATGGCAGTGGGGGCAGTTGATGCTTCGGTCGAGCTCGTGGACGTCGGCGGGCTCGGCGGGGATGGGTGCGCTGGCGGTGCGGGCTGCGTCGACCAGGCTTTGGAACTCCATCATCGCGATGAGCATGCCGTGGCACTTGGTGCAGTAGAGCAGCGGCGACTTGCTGAGCGACGCCTGGTAGAGCGGGAGATTGCAGATGGGGCAGGCCTGGCCGGCGGGGTCCTCGGTGAGGACGCGCACGCCGCTGGTGTCGCGCTCGGGGACGACCACGCTGTGGCAGTAGTCGCATTGCAGGCTGGCGCCCACCGCGCGCATGGGGGCGCCGCAGGAGGGGCAGTTCATTGGGGTTTTCCGCAGTCGGGGCAGAAGGCAGCCTGCCCGGGAATGGAGTGTCCGCACGCCATACAGAACTTGGTGGCGCCCGCGACGGCGGTGGGTGCGGCGGCGGATGGTGGTGCTGCTGCGGCGGGGTGGAACGCGCCGGCCATCGCCTGTCCCATGGCTGCTCCGGCGCCAAGGCCTACGCCGAGGCCGGCTGTTCCACCGGGATTGGCGGCGGCAGCGGTCATGGCCTGGGCGGCGGCGAACTGCGAATACTTGTCCAGGTCGCCCACCATGTTCATGCCGATGCGTTGGTCGAGCGATTTCTGCAGTTCGTCGGGCAGGGAGACGTTTTCGACGACGAACTGGGTGAGCTCGATTCCGAGCGCGGTGAAGCTGGGCGTGATCTGCTCGGAAACTTTGGCGCTGAGCGCGGGCAGGTTGGCGGTGATGTCGAGATAGGAAAGGCCACTTGCCGCGAAGATGTCGGTCATGCGCGCGACGACGGTGTTGCGCAGTTGATCTTCGAGGTCGGAGACGTGGTAGCTCTCGCGGGTGCCGCTGACCTGGGTAAAGAAGGCGCGCGGGTCGGCGATGCGGTAGGTGTAGATGCCGTAGCTGCGCAGGCGGATGGCGCCGAACTCCTTGTCGCGCAAGGTGATGGGGGTCGCCGTGCCCCATTTCTGGTCGATTTCGAGGTGGGTGGAGAAGAAGTAGACGTCGCTCTTGAAGGGCGACTGGAAGTCCCTGGCCCAGTTCATGAGGTCGGTAAGGATGGGCAGGTTCTGAGTGTTCAGCGTATAGAGGCCGGGGCCGAAGACGTCGGCGATCTTGCCCTCGTTGACGAAGATGGCCATCTCGGACTCGCGAACGGTGAGGCTGCCGCCGTTTTCGATCTCCTGGTCCATCATGGGGAAGCGCCAGGCGAGGATGCCAGGCTCGGGCTCATTCCACTGGATGACGCGGATGAACTGCTTGCCGAGAAACTGTGCGAGGGTCACGTGCGAGATCTCCTGCGGAGCATCGTACCATGTGGCTGTGCTGTTTTTCGTTGCGCGACCCGACCGGTCGGGATGGCGAGGCAAGCACGGGAGGCTCACTATGAAGGCAGCCACTGTAACTGACGAATCCATCGCAATGCAGCCGATGACGCGCTTTCGAATTGCGATGGGTTTGGCGATTCTTGCGGATGCGCTCCAGATGGTCCTGCTGCCGATTATGGTGGAAGGCGCGGAGTCGCCCGCGGACGATGCGCTCGATCTGGGAGTGGGAGCTGCGCTGGTCTACCTGCTCGGCTGGCACTGGGAGTTTCTGCCCTCGGCGCTGGGCAAACTGGTGCCGGGAGTCGATCTGGTTCCGTTCTGGACGATCGCGGTCGCCAACGTCTACCGGAAATCGAAGCGCATCGCGGTCAGGCCGGAAGAGAGCGGCCAAGAGCCGCAAGGCTGAGGCGCGGGCTGGGCGAGGTTGGGGCATTCCCGCGACCGTGACGCATGACCCAACCCTATGTGTTGCATGACACGGACGGGGTATACCGCCGGGGTGGCCTGTAGCGGTATGTTTGACGGAAGATTCTGAAACGGAAAGTCGTTAAGGAAGCCGAACTTCGGGAGTAGCTGCGTCTCCGGGCAAGCGGACGATCGCGAGCGGCTGGCTCTGCGGGGAAGCGTCAGGCGAGTGACCGGCTGCGGTTCCGGGCAAACGGAATTGGATGGTCCGCACGTTTTTTGGAAGAGGCAAGCTATGAATTGGATGGTGCGCAATCTGGTTGTGGTGTTGTTCGGGGCAGCGACCAGCGTGCTGACGGCCGCGGTTCTGGTGTATATGGAAGCGGGCAACGGGCAAGAGCTGTTCAGCTTCACCGCGCTTCGCTTTGTTCCGGTGGGCGCGATTGCAGCCGGCTTTGCGGGCGCACTGGGCTATCTGCTGGCGGCGATGGCGCTGCGGCTCCGCCCGGCAGGCCTGGGAGCGCTGGTGATTGTGGTGATTTCAGCCGGTGTGGTGTTTATGGCGGAGTCGGCCGAGTTCTCGATGTTCCTGTACGGCTCGGATCAGGCGACGCAGAGCATTCCGACGTTTGGCCGTTTTCTGGTTACCTCGACGATCCATACGCCGCTGCGGTTCTGGTCGACGGACGACCCGTCCACCGACTTTGAAATGGCGGCGTTTCTCTCGCCAGGGACATCGTCTTCGGCGCCGCGCGTGGAGGGCCTGGGCGACAACAAGACCGGCGGCATTGCCAGCGGAGTGCAGGGCATGATGGCCACGCAGGACGTGAGCCAGACCCAGACCGGGCGGCGACTGAACCAGATGGGCTCGGGCATCGCGACGCTGGGTTCGGGAGTAAAGGCGCATGGCCGGGAGTGGCTGCAGATCATCCTGCAGACCTTTGGCTTCGCGCTGGGCGGGCTGGTGATGTTTGTCCATCTGCGCCAGTTGCCGCACTGCAAGGACTGCATGCTGTTGCTGAGCGACAAGGGCGAACGAACCCGGTATTTCAGCCGGACCAAGGACATGCAGAACGCGGTGGACGAGGTGCTGACCCGGGCCCGCGACCGGCAGTTGCAGCAGTCGATCCAGGTGCATACGCAGCGCGGGCACGACAAGCGGGCGAATTGGGTGGAGTACGCGTCGACCATCCAACTGCGGCGCTGCATGCAGTGCGATTTGCACACCATGGACTTCCGCGCGACCCGCAAGGATGGCCACAAGTGGAAGACCATCGACATCCTGGGATTCTCGACATCCAGCATCGATCCGCTGAACTTCGCGTAAGGCCGCTGGGGCTGCGATATACTCGCTGGCACGATGGGCAAATCTGCTGCGATTTTTCTGCTGTGCGGGGCTGTGAGCGTGTGGGCTCAGCAGCATCCGCGAGATAAAGACATTCACGATGCCGACACGCTGGCCTGGTGGCATACCACTGAGGCGCTGAGCGGCGACGATATGGAGGGCCGCGACACGGGCTCGGCCGCGTACCTGCGCGCGGCGGACTATGTCGTCGGGCGGTTCAAGGCTGCCGGGTTGCAGCCGGCGGGCGATGGCGGGAGCTACCTGCAAAACGTCGCGCTGCATGAGGTCGCGGTGACGGGCGACGGAACCAGCTTTGCCGTGGTGCGGGCGGGCGGATCTGGTTCGGGGGTCGAGGCGCCGATTGAGTTTCTGCAGGAGATTACGCTGACGCCGGCGGTGGGTATGCCGGTGGAGGTGGAGGCTCCGCTGGCGTTTCGCGGATACTGCGGCAAGGACGCGATGAAGGACGTCGCGGGCAAGATTGTGGTGTGCTTTGCTTCGCAGCGCATGGGGATGCCGCCGACGGCGGAGCGCAGCGCGAACGCTCGCGCAGGCGGTGCGGTGGGCCTGGTTAACGTGGACGACCCGTTCTTCACGATTGAGCCTCCGCGCTGGCCGATTCCGTATGCGCGGACGGTGGCGGCGGTGGGAAGCGAACGCGCGGCGGGTGCGGGCACTGCTCTGCTGGTGATGCGGCTGAAGGCGGAGGTGCTGGCGCGGGTGATTGCGGGCTCGGGCAAGGATGCGGCGGCGATCCTGACGGCGGGTGGGCATATGCAGCCGCTGGAGTCGTTCGAGATTCCGGCGAAGCTGCGGGTGAAGCTGCATGTGACGACCAAGGAGTACAGCTCGCCCAACGTACTGGCGATGCTGCCCGGAAGCGACGCTGCGCTGAAGGACCAGGTGTTGGTGATCGCAGCGCATCTTGACGGGTATGGCTACGGCACGCCGGTGAATGGGGACAACCTGTACAACGGCGCGCTGGACGACGCGGCGTATGTGGCGCTGGTGATCCAGTTCGCCGACGATGTAAAGGCGGGCAGGCTGCCCGCGCCGAAGCGGTCGGTGCTGGTCTGCGCGTTTATGGGCGAGGAGAAAGGGCTGCTGGGGTCGAACTACTTCGTCGCGCATCTGACGGTTCCGCGAGAACGGCTGGTGGCGGACATCAATCTCGACCAGCTGCGGCCGCTGTTTCCGCTGAAGATTCTGACGGCGGAGGCGATTGACGAGACCACGCTGGGGGATACGGCTCGGGCGGTGGGCGCGGGCATGGGCATTGTGCTGCGACCGGACATGGAGCCGGAGCGCGGGCTGCTGCGCCGGGCCGACCAGTATCCGTTTCTGCGCATCGGCGTGCCGGCGATCAGCTTTGTGTTCGGGTTCGACGCTGGGACCGATGCGGAGCGGAGATATCGCGAGTGGTACAACGTGCGCTATCACCGGCCGCAGGACGATCTGACCCAGCCAGTGAACTTCGACGCGGCGAAGACGTTCGATGACTTCTTGTACAAGCTGACGGAGACGGTGGCGAACGCGCCGGAGCGGCCAGCGTTCAAGATGGGGAGTAGCTTCATGCCGAAGGCGGTTGCGGGCAAGGTCGAGTCAAAGTAACTCTTTAGAGGCTGTCCTGCCGGACGGGCCCACTGCGCGTGGGGCGGTCACTTCGTGACTCGTATTGGGCTTCGCGTGGGTGCTCCCGATGGTCGCAAGCTGAACCCTTGTGCCGACCAACGGGAGGTCAGGTGCGGACGTATTTGTTGAACCAGTCGATGGTGCGGCCCCAGGCGAGGTCGGCGGCGGCTTTGTTGTAGCGTTCGGGTGTGGCGTCGCAGTTGAATCCGTGGACGGCGTTGGGGTAGATGTAGCCTTCGTGGGGAACGTTGATTGCCGTAAGGGCTTTGTCGTAGGCCGGCCAGGTGGCTGCGGTCGTCTTATCGAGCTCGCCGTGCTGGACGAGGATTGCCGCCTTGATGTTGGGGATCTGATCGGGGGGCGGAGGACCACCATAATAGGGTGCGGCTGCCGAAAGGTCGGCTGCGAGGCGCGCGGCGAGTTGGTTGGAGACGCTGCCGCCGTAGCAGAAGCCGGTGACGCCGATCTTGCCGGTGCAGTCGGGGCGGGCCTTTAGCCATTGGGCTGAGGCCACCATATCTTCGAACATTTTTTTCTTGTCGATCTTGTTGAATAGCTGGCCGCCGTCGTAGTCGTCTCCGGGAAAGCCGCCGAGCGAGGTGAGCCCGTCGGGGGCGAAGGCCATGAAGTTGGCGAGGGCGAGGCGGCGGGTAATGTCTTCGATGTGCGGGTTGAGGCCGCGATTCTCGTGGACGACGAGGATGCCAGGCAGCTTCATAGGCTTGGCCTCGCGGGTGTCGGCGCTGATGGGGCGCACGAAGTATCCCTTGATGGTGCCGTTGCCGCTTGGCGAGGGGACGGTCTCGTAGGAGGCCTTGATGCGGTTGTCGCTGGGGGCTACCTGTTGGCCGAGGGCGTAGTTCGGCATCAGTGCCTCGACCATGGCCGAGGCTACGAGACCGCCGACGGCAAGCTTCTGGATGCCGTCCATGAAGTCGCGGCGGCTCATGTTGCCGTGGATGAACTTGTTGTAGAGTTGAACGGCTTCGGCTGGCAGCTTGGGCTTTTGCGGGTCCATCGGTGCGGCTCCTTATGTGGGGAATATTCTGGGTGTCGATCCGGATCGATCGGAATACTGGCCGGGGAATCTGGAGGAAGGAACTGAACGGAGCCTAAACTAAATCTCCGGGAAACGGCAAGGGAGCGGCAGATGCGATTCATCGATCGGGACGAGGTGGCGAGGCGGCTGACGTACGAGCAGTGCATCCCGATGGTGCGGGAGGCGATGATTGCGTTCTCGCGCGGCGAGACGAAACAGCTGCTGCGGTCGATTCTGCCGCTGTCTGAGGGGCGGATGTTCGGCGTGATGCCGGGGGCGATGGGGGCGCATGCGGTGTTTGGCGCGAAACTGATCAGCGTATGCATGGGGAACTCGGGCAGCGGCGTGCCGTCCCATCAGGGGGTAGTCGTGCTCTTCGATCCGGAGACCGGCGCGCCGGTGTGCGTGGCGGATGCGGGTGAGATTACGGCGATCCGGACGGCGGCGGCGAGTGCGGTGGCGACCGACGAGCTGGCCCGGAAGGACGCGCGGCGGCTGGCTCTGCTGGGCTATGGCGAGCAGGCAGGGACGCATGCGCGGGCGATCCGGCGGGTGCGCGAGGTGGACGAGATTGTGGTGTGGGGAAGATCGCTGGAGCGGTCGCAGGCCTTCGCGGAAAAGATGCAGGAAGAGCTGGCTGTGCCAGTGGGTGTGGCCGACAGCGTGCGCGAGGCGGTGGCGGACGCGGACATTATCTGCACGCTGACTTCGGCGAGCGAGCCGATTCTGAAGGGCGAGTGGGTGCGGTCGGGGACGCATGTGAATTTGGTGGGTTCGAGCCACGCGGGGCCGGCGGAGGTGGACAACGATCTTGTCGTCCGCTCGCGGTTTATTGTGGACAGCCGCGAGGGCGTGCTAGCGCAGGGCGCGGAATTTCTGCGGGCCAAAGCGGCAGGTCTGGTGGGGGATGAGCACCTGGTCGCGGAGATAGGGCAGGTGCTGGCGGGCGAGGTGGTGGGCCGGCGCTCGGCGGAGGAGATTACGGTGTACAAGTCGCTCGGCCACGTGGTGCAGGACCTGGCCAGCGCGTGGTGGCTCTACCGTCAGGGCGAATGAGCTACTGGAGGCGAATCGGGCTGGCTTAAAGCACTTCGTTCCAGCGATCCCAGTACAACTGTACGGTGTGCCACCATTGCGTCACGATGTGAAATGCCGCATGCAGATGGGGGTGGTTCACTGGACGGCTCCAGTCCGCACAATGCGGTGAGCCAGGCGATTGGCCATGTTGGTGCGAACCAGGTCGAAGATTCGATAGTGGTCCAGGGTTCTCCGGGCGGGACGGCGCGGGCAGACGCACCGGTTCTGACAGCTATTCATAGTCTGCATGGGGCCTTGCATGGTTTTGGAGCCTTTCCGGGCTGGCCTGGGACAGTCACACAATCGCAGAGCGATGGGGGCCCGGTCCACTTCCAGGAAGCGATGGCAGTCAGATCGTACGCCCAGGTGAGCAATATTGCTCACTATTCTTTAAAAGCCCCATTTCCGGTGCAGGCATTGCTCCCGTGGGCGGTGAGTGCGTCGCGCGGAAGGCGTTCTGTTTGTATGCTGGTTAGCTGAGATGATTTTGCGCCGTGGGTTGCTTGCTTTGGGGTTGGTGGTCTTTGGGTGTGCGAGCGCGCAGGCGCAGCGATTGCCGAGTGGGGTTCGGCCGCAACACTATTCGCTGACGATTACGCCGGATTTGGCGAAGGCGAGGTTCGCCGGAAGCGAGACGATTGAGGTGGTGCTGGATGCGCCCACCAGCGCGATTACGCTGAATGCGGCGGAGATTGAGTTTGGGGCGGTGAAGGCCCAGGTGGGCGACTTCAGCCCCACCTTCGAGGACGCAACGGTCACGCTGGATGCGGAGAAGGAGCAAGCTACCTTCACCTTTGCGCGGCCGCTGGCCGCTGGTCCGGTGACTTTGCAGATTGCGTACACCGGGATTCTGAACGATAAGCTGCGCGGGTTTTATCTGTCGAAGACGAAGCTGCGCAGCTACGGCGTGACGCAGTTTGAGGCGACCGATGCGCGGCGGGCGTTTCCGTGTTTCGACGAGCCGGCGCTGAAGGCTACGTTCGATGCCTCTCTGGTTATAGATACGGCCGATACGGCCATCTCGAATACGAAGATCGTGCGCGACACGCCGGGGCCGGTTGCGGGCAAGCATACGGTCGCGTTTGCGCCGACGCCGAAGATGTCGACCTACCTGGTGGCGTGGCTGGTGGGTGACTTCAAGTGCACCGAGGGCAAGGCGGATGGTGTGCCGATCCGCGCGTGCGCGACTCCGGACAAGGTGGCGCTGACCGAGTTTGCGCTGGACGCGGCGAAGTGGAACCTGAAGTATTACGACAAGTATTTCGGCATCAAGTACCCAATGGCGAAGCTGGATATGGTGGCGATTCCAGACTTCGAAGCAGGCGCGATGGAGAACTTCGGCTGCATTACGTACCGCGAGACCGAGATGCTGGTCGACAAGAAGAACGGCATGCTGGACGCGAAGAAGGAGGTCGCGGAGACGGTGGCGCACGAGATGTCGCACCAGTGGTTTGGCGACCTGGTGACGCCGGCGTGGTGGGACAACCTGTGGCTGAACGAGGGCTTTGCGACGTGGATGGAGACCAAGGCCGCGAACACCTGGCAGCCCAAATGGGAGTATCCGCAGGATGTCGCGCTGGGGAAAGACCGCACCATGAATGGGGACGCGGGCAAGACGACGCGGCCGATCCGGGCGAAGGCTGATACTCCAGCCGAAATTAACGAGATGTTCGACGACATCGCGTACGGCAAGGCCGGTGCGGTCATCGCCATGGTGGAGAACTGGGTGGGCGAGGACGTCTTCCGCAAGGGCGTGCAACAGTATCTCGCTGCGCACGCGTATGGAAACGCGACGGCGGAGGACTTCTGGGACGCGCAGACGCGGGTGAGCGGGCTGCCGGTGGACAAGGTGATGCGCAGCTTCGTGGACCAGCCAGGAGTTCCGGAGGTGATGTTGACCGGTGAGGGCGCGGCCGCGCCGGTGGTGCAGCGCAGGTTCTCCATCTCGGGCGCTGCCGCGGGAGCGGATGCATGGGCGGTTCCGGTGTGCTTCAAGGGCGCGTCCTGCAGGCTGCTGACGCCGGGTGCATCCGCGCTAGACGTGCCGGTTCCGGTTTCGTCGGGAACGCGGTTCGTGTATGCGAATGCGGGTGATAAGGGATACTACCGGACGGCCTATGCGCCGGCGGAGTTGAAGGCGATTGTGGCGAACGCGGAGACGGGGCTGAGTGTGCCCGAACGGATCGGGCTGCTGGGCGACCAGTGGGCGCTGATGCGCGCGGGCCAGGCGAAGGTGGGAGACTTTCTCGACCTGGTGCTGGCGGTGAAGCAGGATGCCAGCGCGGATGTGATGGATATCGCGCTGGGCAAGGTGGAGACGATCGCCGCGAAGATTGCGAGCGAAGACGATAGCAAACGCCTGAACGCGGTGGTTCGCAGGGAGTTTGCGCCCGTGTACGCGACGCTAGGCGTCCCGGAGAAACACGAGACCGCCGGCCACGCGCAGTTGCGCGAGACGCTGTTCGAGGCGCTGGGCCGGGCGCAGGACCCCACCGTACTGGCCGCGGCGGAGAAGGAGACGCAGCAGCTATTCGCGGGGCAGAAGCCGGCGGACCCGATGATCGCGGACGCGGCGGTGGCGCTGGCCACGGCCAAGGGCGACATCGCGATGTACGAGGGCGTGTTGCGCGTGAGCAAGGTGGCGACCGATCCGGATCTGAAGGAGGCCGCGCTGGGCGCGCTGACGCGGTTCCAGAACCCGGCGCTGGTCGAGCGGACGCTGGAATTTGCGGTCTCCGACGGGGTGCGCAGCCAGGATAGCTGGACGCTGATTGCTCAGCTGCTGGCGCGCAGGGAGACGCAGGACCAGGCGTGGGCCTTTGTGGAGCAGCATTGGGAGGAGATTGCGCGCAAGTCGACCACCAACTCCGGAGCGCGGATTGTGGAGGCAGCGGGAGCCTTCTGCACGGTGGAAAAGCGCGATGCGGTAACCAGCTTCTTCCGGTCGCACCTGGTCGCGTCGTCGGAGCGGACACTGGCGAAGACGGTGGACAGCATCGACGACTGCATCCATCTGCGGGCGGCGCAGGAGCCGGAGCTGCGCCGGTGGCTGGACCTGGAAACCGGGCCTTAGGGCAAATCAAGTGGCGGGCCTCTGCGAAAGATAAACACCGCATTCGGAGGTTAACTAGGTGGTCCGGAGGCCCTGCCGGGGCGGTTGCACGGCACGAGGTGAGCTGTGGTCAAACTGAATTAGTTCGAAGGTTGGACCTCCCAACCTATGCTCGTTCGGGCAGGCAAGCGATCGCATGGAAGGGGTGGCCAGGTGGATTCGGGGTTGGAAAGACGGGCAGTCCCGGGCTCGATTGAGCGCGGCAGGTGGAGGCTCGTACACGACTTAACACACATTGATCCAATGATTTATGCTTATTTCTGACCAGATTGCAATGGGGAAACATTTTCCGATCAGGACCTCGGAAGGCCATTGAGGCTGCTCTTGATACTCCCCGCCCAAATAACCAAATTTGGTACTTGACAGACGGGTGTTTCAAAGACGAATCTTATCCGACCCAAAAGTGGTCTTACCTTTCGCGCCCAGACTCTCCAAGAGAGCGCAGAGCGACGTGTCATCCAATTTGCAGATTTCAACACGAGGTCACATCTTTATGTTTCACGTAAATATCAAGTACCGGCCGGGAACAACTCCGGCAAAGTTCTTCAACATTCTTATCGCAATCGCACTGACGATCGCCGGAATTTCCGGAGGCGTTGCGCGCGCGCAACTGGGCGGCACCGGAGCGATCTCGGGCACGGTGCAGGACCCGACCGGCGCGGTGGTCGCCAAGGCTACCGTAACCGCGACCAACACGGATACCAATGTGCCGACGACGCGCACCACGACGGGAGCGGGCGACTTCAACATCACGCCGCTGATTCCGGGCAACTACACGGTGACCGTGACGGCGACAGGCTTTGAGGGGTATAAGCAGGAGAGCATCACCGTCAACGCCCTGGAAACGGTCGGCCTTGAGATCAAAATGACGGTGGGGTCGGCGACTGAGACGGTGACGATCACGACCGCTCCTCCGCTGCTGGAGACGACGGACGCGACGCTGGGCGCGACCATGGACAATGAGATGTATTCGAACCTGCCGCTGCAGATGAGCCAGGGAGGACCGGGCACGGCCGATCAGCGGCGCGCCACCGACTTTGCGTATCTGATGCCGGGTGTGTCCAACGTTTACACCGGCAGCGCCAACTCCACCGACGCCACCACCGGGGTCAACGGCAGCGGACCTGCTGGCGGCGTTCAGGAGATTTACATTGACGGCGTCGATCTGCCCGAGGGCGACGGGATCGGCGATCCGCGCTTCACGTGGACCGCGATCGGCGTCGATGCGGTGGATCAGTTCCAGGTGCAGACGGCCGGCATCTCCTCGCAGTATGCCGGGCAGGGTGTGCAGAACTACGCAATCAAGTCGGGCGGCAATGCAATCCACGGCTCTTTGTATGAGTACAACCGCAACACGCTGTTCGATGCCTGGGCCTTTACGTCCAAGGTTCCGACTCTCAATTC
>Ga0302314_10002642_pt1 | contig 33224 bp, 32 predicted proteins | sample III_Palsa_N2_3_FD_200533 | JGI IMG/M metagenome (GOLD analysis project Ga0302314, IMG submission 200533) | Peat permafrost microbial communities from Stordalen Mire near Abisko, Sweden - III_Palsa_N2_3 | ecosystem: Environmental > Terrestrial > Soil > Palsa > Peat permafrost | place: Sweden...
CCTCGCGCACCTTGGCGGCGGTGGCGTCGGTCGAGCCGTCGTCGAGCACGAACACCTCGAGCTTCGGCCAGGCGGAGTGGAGGATTCGCGCCACCGAGGCGACGATCACCTTCTCCTCGTTGAAGCAGGGGATCAGCACCGAGACGGTCGGCCCGGTCTCGGGATCCAGCATCGGCGGCGCGCGGCCGGGGGCGGTGAACCGATGCACGAGCGCCAGGCTGGCGAGGAAGATCAGCCGCGCGACGCCGAGGACGATGGCGGTGACGAAGAGGCTGGTCAGCAGGAAATCGACGTAGCGGAAGAAGCCGAAGCCCAGGCTGTCGATCCAAAGCTCGACCGAACTGCGCGAGGTGATCGGCATCGCCTGGGCCGGGGTCATGCCGGCGAGCTGGTCGACTGTCACCAGCCGGTAGCCCTTGGCGCGCAGCGAATCGATCAACATCGGCAGCGCCGCGACCGTCTGGCTGCGGTCACCGCCGGCGTCGTGCAGCAGAATCACCTGGCCGCGATCCTGGGTGTCGACCACCCGGTCCATCACCCGCTGCACGATCAGGTTCGGCGGCGGCATCTGGCCGTTGTCCATCCGCTTCCAGTCGTCCGGATCGATGCGCAGGCCGACGATGTAGTAGCCGAGCTGCTGGGCGATCAGCAGCGGATCGACCTCGTTGGGTGTCGACGGTTCGGCGTCGCCGAAATAGGGCGGCCGGAACAGGCGCATCGAGCGGTGAGTCAGCACCTCGAACAACCGCTGGGTGGTGTTGAGCTCCAGGTCGGTCTGGGTGATCGGCGTCTGGCCGATGTTCGGGTGCGTCCAGGTGTGGCTGCCGACGATGTTGCCTTCGCGCACCTCGCGCTGAACCAGGTCCGGCCTGCCTTGCATGTTCTCGCCGATGACGAAGAAGGTGGCGTTGGCGTGCTTCTGCTTCAGGATGTCGAGGATCTTCGGCGTCCAGCGCCCGTCCGGTCCGTCATCGAAAGTGAGCGCCACCCAGCCCGGATGCCAGCCATAGCGCTGGATGACGTAGGACGTCGGCATGACGGTGTAATCTTCGCCGGAGATCAGGCCGTTGTCAGGGTCGGTCTCCAGGGTGCGCGAGCCGGCCGTGGGCGTCGCGCTGACGTGCAGCACCTCGCCCAGGCCGTCGAAATCGACGCCGGTGCCGGGCGCGATGGTCTCCAGGCCGGTCGGCTTCACCGTGCCGTAGGGCTGGCGCAGAAACTTCCACACCGCGGGGTCTTCGGCGCCCATCCGCCAGAGCGCGTAGCCGCGCGGCCGGTAGTCGTCCCCGACCTTGACCTCGTTGTAGAGCGTCGCCGCGTCGAGGAACCAGACGATGTGCTTTTCGCCGTCGTCGCCGATGTAGCCGAAGGTCGGATTCAGCGCGTCGTCGTCGAGGGTGACGTGGGCGTCCGAGTCGCGGGCGTCCTGGGTCGCGTCATAGAAGGTTTCGTTCTCGCCGGCGACGGCGTGGCCCTTGGCGTCGAGCGTCCAGTCGTAGCCATAGTCGCCGAGCGCCACGACCATCTTGGCCGGGTCGAGCTGGGCGGCGTCGTGCTCGAGGTTCTTCTCGTACCAGTCCTCGCCGACCGGAGGCCCCGGCTGGCCGCCGGCGCCGCCCCAGTGCTCATCATAGGCCATCAGCACGATCGTGTCGGAGACCGACTGCAGCTTCTTTAGGTCCCAGTCCGGGTTGGCGAACGGCGCCGTCACCCACACTTCGCGTCCGAGCGGCTTCAGCGCGGCGCGGGCCTGGGCGATCAGGCCCGGGTACTGCGCCAGCGCCGGCTTGGAGAGGTTCTCGAAATCGAAGACGTAGCCGCCGTAGTCGTGGCTCTTGGCGATATTGACCAGGTTGGTGACCAGCGCCGTGCGCGCGGCGGGATTGAGCAGCAGATTGTCGGCGAGCGGGCCGTCGGATAGGCCGTCGTGGGCGTTGTGCACCAGCGGCAGCACCGAGGGCGCGTTCTTGGCCCCGGCGATGATCGCCTCGGCCTGCGGGTCCGAGGTGATGCTGACCGGCCCCAGCGAGCCGTTCAGCGCGATCCACTGCGGCGAGACCACGTCCAGCTGATCGATGTGCTTGGCCAGTGAAACGCGCGAGCTTTCGTCCCACGAGACATAAAAGCCCACCGACAGCGGCCGCGTCGGGCCGCCAGGCTCGCCGGCGTGCGGGCGGCGGGGCACATGGGTCCACCCCGGCTTGCCCCTCAGCCGGTGCACGGTCTCGACATGCAGCGACTGCAGGATGCGCGGATCCTTCAGCGAGAGCGTCGGCAGCAGCGGCGCGAAGGCGAGAGTCGCGAAGAAGCCCGCGACGATCAGCGCCGCCAGCGAGACGAGCAAGCCGAGGCCGAGCCTGGCGCGGCGATCCCGCCGCCCGGTCGGATCGTGGAAAATGAAATCGGCCATTTCGGCCCGGCGCTCTTTCGGTTTGCCTGCCCGTCGCAATCGGGGGCGAAGATGGCTGAAGGGCGACATGATGCAAGGGGTGCGACGGCGCGGCTGAACATCAGCTGAAATATTTTCGTCGGCGTGGCGCGCGGGGGCCGGCCGATCTGCTAGTGGCGTGCGCTATTGTGGCGCACTGAGCCAGAGAGATTCCGCCCCCGCGTGCCACCCGCCAACGAACCCGCCGCCAACGACTTCGACCGGGCCTTCTGGATCAGCACCGCGCGCATTCTGCTCGCCTGTCTGGCCGTCGCGGCGGTCATCGGACTGTCGGGCGGCGGGCACAATCTCGCGGATGTCGGCGCATGGTGCGTTGAGACCGCGTTCGGCGTGGCGATCGGCGTGGTGGTGGCGCGGCGGCTGATCCCGCAGGCCTGGTTCACCACCAAGCTCTGGGCCGCCGGCTTGACCATCGCCTGCAGCGTCAGCGTGCCGATGGCCGCTCTGGTCATCGTCCTCCACGTCTGGGGCGACCCTCGGCGCCTGACGATGGGCCTGCTGCTGGCCGCGCTGCCGTCCGTCTTCGGCTCGTCCCTGGTGATGACCGGCCTGGCCTTCCTGGTGCGCCGGCCGGTGACCCAAACCCACGCGGCCCAGCCGGATGCGCCGCCGCCGAAATTCCTCGACCGGCTGCCGGCGCGGTTGCGCGGGGCCGAGCTCTACGCCGTCGAGGCCGAGGACCACTACCTGCGCCTGCACACCAGCCTGGGCCGGGATCTGATCCTGATGCGGCTGGCCGACGCCCTGGTCGAGTTGGAGGGCGTCGAGGGGGCGCAGACGCACCGGTCCTGGTGGGTGGCGCGCGCCGCGGTGACCTCGGCCGAACGGCTCGACGGCCGCGCCGTGCTGACGCTCAAGGACGGCGCGGAAGTTCCGGTCAGCCGGGGGTTCGCGCGGGTGCTACGGACGGCGGGCTGGTTCTGACGATGGGGTCTTGCCGCAGCCACAGCTCGGCGACGATGAGGTTCGGGACCCAGCACAGGAAGGCGATGGCGCGGTAGCTGGCGAGGCCGTCGAGCTGGGCCATCAGCGCGGCGGGCAGGTAGAGCCGCAGGGTAACCGCCGCGAAGGTGAGGGAATAGCTGCGGATCATCCAGCGCCGATGGCGGACGAAGTCGCGCGCCCTGGCCAGCCGCCAGGCGTTGGCGGTGAAGCCGATCCAGAGCACGGCGAGCAGGCCGAACCCCGCCACGGCGATCGGGCCGCTCGAACTCCCGGCCGCCAGCACCAGCCCCGCGATCCCGCCGGCGAGGCAGGCGACGACGTAGACGGTCCCGGCGCGGCGGTGCCAGGCCGGCCAGCGGGCGCGAAAGCGTGGGAAGAGCTGGAATGCGCCGAGGATCAGGGCAATCGAGGCGAAGCCGGCATGAACGACGAGCACGCCGGTCCGCGCGAACGCGTTCGAGGCGATATTCGCCGGCGCGGCGGCGGGGCCCAGCACCAGGTAGCGCAGCGACGTGAGGCCGATCAGCACGGCCAGAACCGCCGCGATCCAGAGCCAGACCCCCGCCGCGCGCATCCTCACCTCGCCATCGCCGCCCGCCGAGCGCGCCAGGCCTCGCGGCTCTGGCCCCAGACGTCGATTTCTGCCTCGTGGTAAGGCGGGGGCAACCGATCCTGGCGCAGGAGCTCGGCGCCCAGCCGCCGCGCGACGTTCTGCGACGCGGTGTTGGCCGGATCGATGGTGTGGATCACCTCGGTCCAGCCGAGTGAATCGAACGCCCAGTCGATCGCCGCCGTCGCGCCTTCGGTGGCGTAACCCAGGCCCCAGCAGTCGCGGATGACGCCCCAGCCGACCTCGGTTCCGGGCCAATCCGCAGGCATCCAGGGCCCGAGCCTGCCGACCCAGCGGCCGCTCGCCTTCTCGATCACCGAGAACATCGAATAGCCGTTCATCGACCAGGCCCCGGCGACGGTCATGAACCCCCGCCAGGCCTGCGAGCGCGACTGGACCCCGCCGAGGTGGCGCATGGTCGGCTCGTCGGCCGCGAACGCCGCCCAGGGCTCGAAATCCTCGGGCCGCAACGGACGTAGCAGCAGCCGCGCCGTCTCGATCGTCGGTCCGCTCGCCATATCAGACGAGCGCGGGCTCGATCTCCTTGCAGGCCGCGATCAGGCCCTGCACCGAAGCCACCGACTTGGCGAACATCTCGCGCTCGGCGTCGTCCATCGGGAACTCGATGATCCGCTCGACCCCGCCGGCGCCGATCACCGCCGGCACGCCGACATAGAGGTCCTTCAGGCCATACTGGCCCGAGAGGTGCGCCGCGCAGGGCAAGATGCGCTTCTTGTCCTTGAGGAACGACTTGGCCATGGCGACCGCGCTCTCGGCCGGGGCGTAGAAGGCCGAGCCGGTCTTCAAGAGGGCGACGATCTCGCCGCCGCCGCCGCGGGTGCGCTTGACGATGGCTTCGAGTTCGTCCGCCGACAGCATGCCCTGCTCGACCAGCTGCGGCAGCGGCAGGCCGCCCACCGTGGAGTAGCGGGTCATCGGCACCATGTCGTCGCCGTGGCCGCCGAGCGTCCAGGCGCGCACGTCCTCGACCGAGACGCCGAGCTTCTCGGCCAGGAAGTAACCGAAGCGGGCGCTGTCCAGCACGCCGGCCATGCCCACCACCTTGTTCGCCGGCAGGCCGGAGAATTCGCGCAGCGCCCAGACCATGGCGTCGAGCGGGTTGGTGATGCAGATCACGAAGGCGTCCGGGGCGTGGGCCTTGATGCCGTCGCCGACCGCCTTCATCACCTTCAGATTGATGGTGAGCAGGTCGTCGCGGCTCATGCCCGCCTTGCGCGGCACGCCGGAGGTGACGATGCAGACGTCCGCGCCGGCGATATCGGCGTAGTCGTTGGCGCCCTTCAGGCTGACGTCCTTGCCGAAGACGCTGGTCGCCTCGGCAAGGTCCAGCGCCTTGCCCTGCGGCAGGCCCTCGACGATGTCGAACAGGACCACGTCTCCCAGTTCCTCGCGGGCGCAAACGTGGGCCAGCGTGCCCCCGATCATGCCCGATCCGATAAGGGCGATCTTCGCGCGCGCCATCCGCTGTTCTCCCGTGCTGGAATGCGGGCGCGGGTCTAGACCGGCGGCGGAGGGCCTGCAAGGCTCGGGCATGGTCCAGATCGATCCCGCCTTCCTGGCGACCTCCGCGCCGCTGGTCTCGCTGCCGCTCTGCGAGGCGCGACTGCAGGACGACGCGCGGTTCCCCTGGATCGTGCTGATCCCGCGCGTTCCGGGCGCGGTCGAACTCGAGGACCTCACCGCGGCTCAGCGGATCTTGCTGCTAGAGGAGATCGTCCTCGCCGGCGCCGCGGTCCGCGCAATCGGCGCGGCGCTAGGACGGCCGGCGGCCAAGCTCAACGTCGGCCAACTCGGCAACATCACCCGCCAGCTCCACATCCACATAGTCGGCCGCCGCGAGGACGACGCGTGCTGGCCGGGACCGGTGTGGGGCCAGGGCGTGGCGGCAACGTACGACGCGGGGACCTTGGACGTCGCCACGCGGACGGCGGTCGCTGCGCTTGGCGGCTAAGTCGCGGGGCGGTCGGCCCCGAGGCGGCGCGGGACACCGCTCCATCGGGTCGGTTGAAGCTGGCGCTCCGCGGAGCGTAAATCCGCCTTGAGCTTCGACCCGGAGAGAAGACATGACGCGCATAGCCCGCTGCTGCTGTCAGGCCTGTCGCATCGAGGTGGACGGCGAGCCGACCTTGAACGCGGTGTGCAACTGCGCGAGCTGCAAGCGTCGCACCGGCAGCGCCTTCGGTTGGTCGGCCTATTTCCGCGATGAGGACATCAAGGACCGGCAGGGCGAACTCAAGGCCTATGTCGTCAGGGGTCCGCCGACCACCACGCGGTGGTTCTGCCCGAACTGCGGGACGACCATGATCTGGGACGGCATGCCAGGTCAGACCGGCTTCGCCGGCGGCTGCTTCGCCGAGACCCCGTTGCCGGAACCCAACATCGTCGCCTACGACGACCGGCGCTGCGCCTGGGTGACGCTGCCCGAGACGTGGATGCGGTATTCGCCGCCCTGACGCCAGTATCCCTCGCCCCGCGGAAGCGGGGAGATGTCGGCCGCAGGCCGGGTGAGGGGGCTCATCGCACAGCGATGAGCCCCCTCACCCGCACGTCCGCCTTTGGCGGCCGGTCGACCTCTACCCATCTGCGATGGGGAGAGGGTAGTGGGGCAATTTGAAATTATTGACTCGATAGACCCGCTACTGCCCTTAGGCCCTCGCTCGTGAGTTGCCAGACAGTCTTACCCGTTGCCGGATCGTAGCCCGCCTGCCTGACAAGGCGCGCCTCGCGCAGGGCGTACATTGTCGGGTGCCCCACCCCCTTCGGCAGCAGAGTCGGTTCGCCGTCAGCCAAGCTCAAAAGAGCAAGTCGCTCCTGGCGGTTCTTCGGGTGATCGGTCACGCCGCAGCCTTCTTTCTATAAGGCCCGCGCTTCTTCGGCGCTTCCTCTGTCGCCTCCAGCACGGCCACCAGGTCGGCCATTTCCCAGAGCTTGTCGGTGACGCCAGCAGCCATCGCAGGCGTCATGCGCAGGGTCTTATGGACCTTCACCAGATTGTAGTAGGCGAAGTGCAGCGCGACCGCGTTGGCGTGATTTTCGACCTTCTTGGAAAAGCCGTTCGTCAGGCGGGTGAACCGGCGCACGTGCATCCTCATCGTCAGGTTTTGGCGCTCGACGTAGGATGTTGAGACGTAGCGACGGTCGGGGCTGCCTTCGATCCGAGTCTTCTTCGCCGAGAGGAACGGCGAGGGGCTGTAGCGGCCCTTAAAGCTCTCTGGCGCCGATCCGTAGACCTTCACGAGCTGCGCGTAGTCCACGTCGATCCCGAAGATATCGCGGACGGCGTTCAGGTAAGAGCCGTGGCCGTCCGACGTGAGTTGGATACGGTTGGCTAGGCGGTCGTAAACGTCCTGAATGAAGTCATAGGCGTAGCCGGCGTCGCGGCCGCCAACGAGCCACGACATGACCAGCTTGGAGTCCGCATCAATCGCGGTCCACGTCCAAGTGTCGCCCGCCCAATCAGGCGCGGCCTTCGCCCCCGCGACGTTCTTTTGCTTGGCGTAGGTGAACGACCAGATTTCATCGACCTGAACGCGCTTGGTCTTGAGGTTCCGAAAGTTGGCGTCCTGCCATTCGCCGAGCGCCTTCCCGGCGTCGTTCATGAGCTGGGAAATCGTGTGCTTGCTGGAGCCCGTCGTCCGCTCGATGGCGCGGATCGACATGCCCTCACAGAGAAGCTGGAGAATGTGGGCGCGATCAGCGGGCGAGAGCTTGTTCATGCCCTCGTTTATAATGCCCCTTATGCTTGAGCGTCAAGCATCAAAAGGGTAATTTCAATTCCAAGCGTCTTCAATCGGCGGGGCGTCGCTGGAGTATGGCAGCCTGAGGCCAGTGGGCTTCTGAGCGTCGGAAGGCGACTCCTCGGACTGCGGCAATTCTTCCAGGACGCGCCGGAGCTGATCGTCGTCTGACGCTCGCTCCCTTAGCGCCTTAAGCGTGTCTGAGAACCTATTCACGCTAGCCTCCTGATTCCTCGCCGGGTGTGGACAGCGGAAGTGTATCGGTTTTTCGCCATGAAGTCTACCAACAACCCGTAATAGTGAGAAACGTTCCGATACAAGGCCTTATCGTCGCCGTAATTTTTGACCTTGAGCTTGATCTCGTCGCTTTCAAGTTCCTTGATCCCGACGCCTCTACCGTGCGAATGCCAACGCTTTGCGTCCCCCAAAACGGTTGCGATATCATCTGCGCGTTGCTGTCGGTCAGCGTCTGTTACTGGCGTGCCGCTAGTTTCTCTCGTTAACCAATTCTTAAACTTATACTTAGGCAACCACTCCTTCAGCAGCGATTTAGAATGCTCCACCGACTGCTCAATGGTGAATAAGGTTGCAGCATCGAACTTACTAATCAGATAGCCTAGCTGTGCGCGTATCTCTTCCGGCTTTTTGTTGGGGTCATTTATTTGGCCCACAAGCTCTTCCCACTTCGCCAAGTACCCCATTCCGGGGACGGGCGCGCCGCCCTCATTAGTTGCGATTTGGGGATCAATTGGACCGAGAATAGAATAATAGCTCATGTGTATCTCGTCGCCGGACATCACAAGTATTGTGCCGGCAGAGTAAGCGTAGTTTGGCACAACAAATTGTACTTCGCTGTAATGTTTTCGGAAGACGTTGACGATTCTCTCAACAGTTTCAACGTAACCGCCGGTCGTTTCAAGTATTACAGTTAGCTTATCCTTGGTTTTCTTGTCCGTTTTTATTTCTTCGATTTCATCCTTAATTGCGTCGTCAATCGGCGGCATCATCGGCGCTTTTAGGAAAATCACGTCCGAATCGAACAGTTTGCTAATTTCTTGGTTTGCGTTCCGCAAAACCTGGTCGATGACGTTATTGCACTTAATCGTGTCCACGAATTTTGCCCCAGCGCTTTTGAGCCGCCTCGAAGGCGATTTCCGCGCGACGTTCGGGGGTGAGTTTTTCGGCTCGCGCGCGGCCACCCTTGAGCCCCCCGGTTCTCCCGAGGGTGGCCAATGGTGACGTTGCACTATTTTCCGACGAGTCCGCAACCTCGCCGGTAGCAAGGTCTGCAATCGCCTTGGCGAGCTGGTTCGGGTCTCGGGGGCGGGCTGGGTGCTTTGCCATGCGGCGATGATACCCGATTGGCAGCGATCCCGAATGAACCAATGAATCGTGGCGCCGTCAAGATATTTCAAATTGCCCCACTACCGGGGAGAGGGATACACTTGCCGCTAGCCCCGCCGCAGCCGCACCTGGATATCCGCCCCGCCATCCTTCAGGTCGCCGGACCAGAAGCCGGCGTCGTCGCTCTTCAGCTGGATGGTCACCGCGGGATCGCCGGGCTTGGCGACGAAGGCGATGACGAGGGACTGCGGGCCGCGGGTCAGGGTGTCGATCGTGCCGATGTCGCCGGCGACCGACGGATGGCGAAGGTCGCGCCACACGCCCTCCAGCGGCGACTGGCCGCCGGGCTTGTCGACCAGCTCGAAGGCGTACAGGCGCTCGCCGAACCCCGAAACCAGAATCCAGGATCCGTCGAGCGGACCCTGGTAGCTCTCGGCGGCGTGGGCCGAGGCGCGGATGCGCTCGTCGACGGCGTTGTCCTGTTCGCCCTGCGCCAGGGCGGGCGCCGGCGCGAGGACGAGCGCGGCGAGGATCAGGGCCGCGCGGCCGCTCAAGCCGCGTCCGCCGCTTCGATCGCCGCCGCCAGCGCCAGCAGCCGCCGCGCGTCGGCCAGGTGCAGGTGCTCGGCCAGGCGCCCGTTCACCCGCAGCGCGCCCTTGCCCTGGTTCTCCGGCCGCCCAAACGCTTCCACCACCGCCCCGGCCCAGGCGACCTCGTCCGCCGGCGGGGCGAAGGCGCGGTTGCAGATCGCCAGATGGGTCGGGTGGATCAGGCTCTTGCCGTCGAAGCCGAAGTCGGCGCCTTGGCGGCAGACGGTCGCCAGGGCCTCCAGGTCGTCGATCTCGTTGTGAACCCCGTCGAGGGCGACGAGGCCGTGGGCTCTAGCGGCCGCGACCGCCATCGACAGGAACGGCAGGAACGCCGCGCGGTCCGGCGTCTGGCGCGCCTTCATCTCCTTGGCGAGGTCGTTGACGCCCATCACCAGCGCCGCCAGCCGGGTCGCGGCGCTGGCGGCGGCGATGGCCTTCAGCTCGAACATCGCCGGGCAGGTCTCGATCATCGCCCACAGCTGGGTCGCGGCCGGCGCGGCGCTGAGCGCGACGTCATAGGCGTCGACATCCGCGACAGAGCCGATCTTGGGAACCAGCACCGCGTCAGGGCCGGCGTCGGCGGCGGCGGCGAGGTCGTCGCGGCCCCAGGCGGTCGACAGGCCGTTGACCCGGATCACCACCTCGCGGCGGCCGAACCCGCCCGCCTTCACCGCCGCCACGGCCGCGGCGCGGGCGTCGGGCTTGGCCTCCGGCGCGACGGCGTCCTCGAGGTCGAGGATGATCACGTCGGCCGGCAGCGCGCGCGCTTTCTCGATCGCTCGGGCATTGGAGGCGGGCATGTAGAGCGCGCTGCGGCGCGGGCGGGCGGCCGGTTCCATCTGCGGCAAGGCTCCCCTGGCGAAACCACGCCAACAAGCCCTAAAATGGCGCCCATGACCACCCGCCACGATCCCGACGCCCTCAACGTCCTCGGCGGCGAGCTGCTGCCCTGCTCCGTGCGGCCTCTGACAGGTTTCTTTCGCAACGGCTGCTGCGAGACCGGGCCGGAGGACACCGGCCTGCACACCGTCTGCGCGGTGATGACCGCCGAATTCCTGGCGTTCTCCAAGCGCGCCGGCAACGACCTCTCCACGCCGCAGCCCGACTACGGCTTCCCCGGCCTCAAGCCCGGCGACCGCTGGTGCCTCTGCGCGCCACGCTGGAAGGAAGCCCTCGACGCCGGCTTCGCGCCGCTGGTGGTGCTGGAATCCACCCACGAGGAAACGCTGGCGATCACGCCGCTGGGGGTGCTGAAGGACTACGCCGCGAAGACGTGAGCGGATACTCCCGCTCCAGCCGGTAGATCGCCCCCGCATCGCCGAGGTGGCTCGAATAGAGGCCGAAGCTGGTCACCTGGAAGGGCGGGGATTTCAGCAGGTTGTGGCCCTGGATCCAGGCGGCGACGCGGCCGGGGTCGGCGCGGCGCAGATAGGCGAGGGTGACGTGCGGGCGCCAGACGCGCTTGTCCGGCGGCAGGCCGGCGCGGCGGGCGGCGCTTTCGCAGCGGGCGGCGAGGCGGCGCAGGGCCGCATTGTCGCCGACGCCGGCCCAGACCGCATGGATGTCGTCGCCGTCCTGGAACGAGCCCACGCCCTCCAGGGTGAGCGTCAGCGCCTCGCCGGAGATGACTCCGAGTTCGGCGTCGAGGTCGTCGGCGACGCTCTCGGCGATCTCGCCGGCGAAACGCAGGGTGATGTGGAAGGCGTCGGTGGGCCGCCAGCTCGCGCCCGGCAGGCCCTGTTGGCGACGCACCAGCCCCTCGCCGATCTCCGGCGGGATGGCGATGGCGGCGAAGAGCCGGATCATCGCGACCTCAGCGCCCGCGCCACCACCGGCGCGAGGCCAACGGCGATGAGCTTCACCCCCGCAGCGTTCGGATGGATCCCGTCGCCCTGGCGCAGCGCCGGCCCGACGCCGGCCAGCAGGTCCGGATATAGGAGCACGCCCTCAGCCTGGGCGACGGCGGGGAACACCGCGCCGAAGTCCTTCGCATAGCCAACCCCGACTGCGCGCGGCGCGGTGAGGCCCGCGACCACGACGCCGATCCGCCGCGACTTCAGCCGCCGCACGATGGCTTCCAGATTGGCGCGCACGGACTTCGGATCGAGACCCTGCAGCAGGTCGTTGCCGCCCAGCGCGACCAGGCAGACGGCGGTGTCGGGCTGGACCGAGAAGTCGAGGCGCGCCAGGCCGTCCGCGGTGGTGTCGCCGGAGACCCCGGCGCCGCGCACCACCGCGGGCGATCCGAGCCGCGCCAGCGCCGCGCCCAGTTGCGCGGGCAAAGCCGCGGCGGCGGGCAGGCCCAGCCCGGCGGTGATCGAGTCGCCGAGAACGGTCACGACGGGTGGGGCGCGGGCGGCCAGGGCCGGCGTCGCCGCGGCGGCGAGCAGGCCCGCGATCAGGGCGCGGCGGCGAATGACGAAACGGTCAGGTGCTTGGGCCATCGGCGCTCTCTATGTAGGGCGAAGTCGGCTCGCCGCACGAGGATCCATGTACGACGCCACAAAGCCCGCCGCGCCACTGATGCTCGACGGCGTCTGGCTGACTCTGCCCTCGGCCGCGGGCCCGGTCGAGATCCTGCGCGGGCTCGACTTCGGCGTCGAGGCCGGCGAGCGGGTCGCGGTGGTGGGCCCGTCGGGGTCGGGCAAGTCGACCCTGATCGCCATCGCCGCCGGGCTGGAGCGGCCGACGCGCGGCAAGGTGCGGCTGCTGGGCCAGGAGCTGTCGCGGCTGGACGAGGACGGGCGGGCGCGGCTGCGGCGCGGGCGCGTCTCGCTGGTGTTCCAGGCCTTCCACCTGCTGCCCAACATGACCGCCGAGGAGAATGTCGCCACGCCGCTGGAGATCGCCGGCGCGCCGAAGGCGACGCAGACGGCGCGCGAATGGCTGGACCGGGTCGGCCTCGCGTCGCGGCGCACCCACTATCCGCACCAGCTTTCCGGCGGCGAGCAGCAGCGCGTGGCCCTGGCCCGCGCCCTGGCGACGCGGCCCGCCCTGCTGTTCGCCGACGAGCCCACCGGCAACCTCGATGCGGCCAACGCCGCCCACGTCGCCGACCTGATCTTCAGCTTAGCGACCGAGACCGGCGCGGCCCTGGTGCTGGTGACCCACGACGAACGCCTCGCCGCCCGCGCCGACCGCATCGCCCGGATGGCGGATGGGCGGATCGAAGCGTGATCCCGCTCTCCTTCCGCTTCGCCGCCCGTGAGCTGCGGTCTGGTGTGCGGGGGTTTCGCATCTTCCTGGCCTGCCTGGCGCTGGGCGTCGCGGCGATTGCGGCGGCGGGGTCGACAGCGGAGGCGTTCCGGGCCGGGCTCGCCTCGCAGGCGGCCGAGATCCTCGGCGGCGACCTGGCGGTGGGGGTCGAGCAGCGGGAGTTCACAGCCGGCGAGCAGGCCGCGCTGGCGCGGCTGGGGAGGGTCTCCTACGCGGCGGCGAGCCGGGCGATGGCCGAGGCGCCGTCGGGCGAGCGGCGGCTGGTGGAGCTGCGCGGGGTGAGCGACGCCTATCCGTTGGTGGGCGCGGTGACGCTGGGCGGCGGGATGCGGCTGGCGGACGCCCTGTCGCCAGAGGGCGACGCCGCCGGGGTCGCCGTGGAACAGCCTCTGCTCGATCGGCTGGGACTGAAGCTCGGCGACCGCTTCCTGATCGGCAATGTGCCGGTGGTGGCGCGCGCCGTGCTGCTGGGCGAGCCGGACCGGCTCTCGCGCGGCTTCAACCTCGGGCCGCGCGTGCTGGCCAGGATCGGCATGGTGCGCGGCGGCGGCTTCCTAGGCCCCGGCCTGCCGTTCGGCGAGACGGCGCGGATCACGCTGAAGCCCGGCGTCAGCCTGGCGGCGGCGAAGCGCGCGATCCTGAAGGCGGCGCCCGCTGGCGACCTGCATGTCCGCGACCGCAACGAGGCCGCGCCGGGCTTCACCCGGCTGATCGACCAGTTGGAATACTTCCTCGGCTTCATCGGGCTGTCGTCGCTGATCGCCGGCGGCCTTGGGGTCTCCGGCGCGGTCGGCGCCTATCTGGAGCAGCGCAAGACCAGCATCGCGGCGCTGAAGGCGTTGGGCGCGGACGGCGCCCTCGCCCGCAACACCTACCTGATCCAGATCGCCCTGCTGGCCGGGCTGGGCGTCGCTATCGGCCTCGTGGTCGGCGGCGTCGCGCCGCTGATCCTCGGCGCGCTGGTAAAGGACCAGCTGCCGGTCCCGGCGCTGTTCGCCGTCTATCCGATCCCGCTGGCGAAGGCGGCCCTGTTCGGCCTGCTCTCCGCCGCGGCCTTCTCGCTGGCGCCGCTGGGGCGGGCGCGGACGACGCCGCCGGCGGCGCTGTTCCGCCAGGAGCTGGCTGGGCGGCTGGGCTTCGGTCCGGAACTGATCGGCGCGCTGCTGGCCGCCGCCGGACTGGCGGCGCTCGCCATCGTCACCGCCCCGACGCCGCTCGCCGCGACGATCATGATCGTCGGCGTCGCGGCGGCTTTCCTCGTGCTCTTCGTGATCGGACTTGGCGCGGCCAAGGCGGCCGGCGCCTTGCGCGGTCTCACCACCGGATCGGCGCGGATCGGCCTCGCCAATCTCGCCGGGCCGCGCTCGGCCGCGCGCACCGCCGCGCCGGCGATCGGGCTCGGCGTCGCCCTGCTGGCGGCGGTGGTGCTGATCCAGTCCAGCTTGATCGCCGAGGTGACCGTCGCCGCGCCCAAGGCCGCGCCGGCGCTGGTGTTCACCGAGATCCCGGGCGATCAGGCGGCGGCGTTCGACACGGCGGTCGCGCAGGCGTTCGGCCGGCCGCTGACGGCGAAGGACTATCTGCGTTTCCCCTTCGCCACCGGCCGCATCGTCGCCCTGCGCGGCCAGCCGATCGACAAGGCGAAGATCGGAGCCGAGGGCCGCTGGGCCTTCGACGCCGATATTTCGCTTTCCGCCATCGGGGCCGAGCCGGCGGACGCGGGCGTCACCGCCGGACGCTGGTGGGCGGCGGACTATGCCGGGCCGCCGGTCGTGGCGCTGGAGCAGAGCGTGGCCGAGGCCGCGCATCTGAAGCTGGGCGACGTCATCAGCCTGCAGATCCTCGGCCGGCCGATCGAGGCCCGCGTCGCGGCGATCCGCAAGGTCGACTTCGGCGGCTTCGGCCCGGCCTTCACCCTGGTGATCGACCCGGCGGCGCTGGCCGGCGCCAGCCTGCGCCAGGTGGCGATCGCCAAGGCGACACCGGCGGAGGAGGCGCGGGTGACCCGGGCGCTGGGCGCCTCGTTTCCACAGGTCGATGTGATCAGCGTGCGCGAGCAGCTGCAGGCGGCGAGCCAGCTCTTCGACCGGCTGACCCTGGCGGTGCGCGGCGCGGCGGCGGTGGCCGGTCTGGCGGGACTGCTGGTGCTGGCCGGCGCCATCGCGGCCGGCGCCCGGGCCAGGGCCAAGGAGGCGGCGACGCTGAAGGTGCTTGGGGCCGCGCGCTGGCAGATCCTGGCCGCCTACGCGATCGAATACGGCGCGGTGGGGGCCATCGCGGGGCTCGCCGGGGTGGCGCTGGGCTTCGCGGCGGCATGGCCGGTGGTGGTGAAGGTGTTCGAGGCCAGCTGGAGCGTCGACTGGGCCGGCGCCCTGGCCCTGATCGCCGGCGCGGCGGCGATCACCGGCGCCGGCGGATTGATCGCGGCGCTCGCCGCCCTGGCGCGCCGACCGGCGCCGGTGCTCCGTGCTGAGTAGCTAACGGAGGCGTAACCCCGATCGGCCTTGCATGCAGCCCTGGCGAAGCCGATATTTCGTCCAACGCGTCCCTCGGGACGTACTCGAAAGGGCTATCTTCGATGAGCGACTTCAATCGCGGGCTCTCGGGTTCAACGCCAGTCGTCACCGACATGGGCGTGGACGCCGGCCTGCGTTCATTCATGCTGGGCGTCTACAACAAGGTCGGCCTGGGCCTCGTGCTCTCGGCCGCGCTGGCCTGGGTGAGCGGCAACTACGAACCGGTCAAGCAGCTGTTCTTCGCCACCGACGCCACCGGCCGCACCGGCCTGACACTGCTGGGCATGGTGGTGGCGTTCGCACCGCTGGCCGTCCTGCTCGGCCAGATGTTCCTGCGCAAGACCTCGCCGCGGGCGGCGGCGATCACCTATTGGGCCATCGTCTCGCTGATCGGCCTCTCGTTCGGCGTGCTGTTCATCGTCTACAGCGGGGTCTCGATCTTCGAGACCTTCCTGGTCACGGCGGCGGCGTTCGGCGGGCTCAGCCTGGTGGGCTACACCACCAAGCGCAACCTGTCGGGCATGGGCAGTTTCCTGATCATGGGCCTCTGGGGCCTGATCTTCGCGTCGCTGGCCAGCCTGTTCTTCCACTCGGCGGCGCTGGTCTTCGCCATCAACTTGATCGGGGTGCTGATCTTCGCGGGCCTGATCGCCTTCGACACCCAGCGCCTGAAGCTGACCTATCACCAGCTCGGCGGCGACCAGGCGGCGATGAGCGTGGCGACGAGCTACGGGGCGCTCAGCCTCTACCTCGACTTCATCAACCTGTTCCGCTTCCTGCTCTATTTCATGGGCGGCGCGCGCCGCTAGGCGGTCCGGGACGAACCGATCTGAACCCCGGCGGGCGGCCCCCGCCGGGGTTTTTCGTTGCGCTAAGCCAGCTGCTCGCGCAGCGTCTCGAACGCAGTCGGGCGGCGCCGGGTCCGCCAGGCCTCGATGAGCCGGTCCGCGTTCGCCTCCGGCGGCTGGATCGCATCGAGTTCGAAATCGTAGACAGCGTGCCGGTGCGCGGTCTCGAAATCGCGGCGGGCGTCGCCCAGCCGGCGATCGCCGCGCGCTTTCTCGCGGCGCTCCAACTCCTCCAGGTCGCAGTGGACGCCGACGAAGAAGACGTCGAACGGCGCCAGCAGACCGACCACGTCCGCCAGCCATTCGCGGGTCTCGAAGATAATCTCGACGATCAGGTTGTTGCCCGCGCCGACCAGCGCCGGCAGCGAGCGGTGGAAGCCGTCGAAGAAGGCCGGCCGCATCTCGCTCCACACGAAGTCGCCGCGCCGGATGCGGTCCATCGGCAGCATGCCGGAGTCACGGATGTGATCGATCGAATAATGCCAGAACGGGGCGTCGATCCGGGCCTGCACCGCCCGCGCGATCGACGACTTGCCGGCGCTCGAGGCGCCGTTCAGCAGGATCACCTTGCCGAACATGCCCGCTAGCTAGACGGGGTCGCCTCGATACGGAAGACCGACTCGTAGAGCGCGGCCTTGGGCACGACGCCGAGCGAGACGCCGGCGGCGGCCGAGATGATCTTCGGCAGCGCCGCGCGCCAGGCCTCGGCGCTTTCCCACTTGGCGATGTTGACGAAGCTGTAGCTCTGGTCGCCGACGCCGGAATTGCGGTGCAGCTCCGTGCCGCCGAAGCCATCGGCGTCGGCGAAGCGTTCGGCGATCGCCTTGAAGCGCTCGGCGAAGGCGTCCGCCTCCTCGGCCGGCACCGTGAAGAGGTTGATCAGGGTCAGGCTCATGCGCGCCGCCTCCCAGGCTGGCCGGACTGATCTATGCAGCCAAGCTCGGCGGCGCCAGTTTCTTAGCTTGCACGCTATCTAGCTGATCAGCTAAATAACTGCGTGGATGTCTACGAAGCCCTGGCGGACCCAACCCGGCGCGAGATCGTCGCCCTGCTGGCGGCCGGCGAGCGCAACGCCGGGGACATCGCCGGCCGCTTCGACATCGCCGGCCCGTCGGTCTCGCGGCACCTGAGAGTGCTGCGCGAGAGCGGCGTGATCAGCTACCGCCAGAACGCCCAGGCGCGGATCTACCGGCTGGAGGGCCAAGCGTTGGACGAGGCCAAGCAGTGGATGCAGGCGCAGCTCGACGCCTTGCACGCCCGCTTCGACCGTCTCGGCGCGCATCTCGACGCGATGAAGGAACGGGGGGACTGAGATGGCCGAAGCCGAGTTGGCGCGTTTCATCGACCGCTTCACGATGGAGTATGTGCGCGTCTATCCGCATCCGATCGAGCGGGTCTGGCGGGCGATCATCCTCCCGGAGGAATTCGGCGTCTGGTTCATCAAGGGCCGGCTCGATCCGCGGGTCGGCGGCCGCTATTGGTTCGGCGACGACGGCTTTCAGGGCGCCGTGCAGGCGATCGAGCCGCCGCGGCTGCTGCGCCTGGCCGACGACAAGTCCGAGCAGATCTTCGAATACGAACTGACCGAGGTCGGCGATGGAACCCGGATGCGCTTCGTCCATCGCATCCCACCGGCCGGGCCTTACGAGGAAATCCTCAGCCATCCCGACTATCCCGACGACGCCGGCGGCGACCTGCCAGGCGGGGTGGACACGCCGTGGCGGCCAGGCTTCGTCGGCGGCTTCCACGGAATGTTCGACGAACTGACCGACTTCCTCGACGGCGTTCCGGGCGGCTCGCGCCTGCCGCCGACCCGGCTCGGCGCGATCGCGCAGGGGTGGGCGAGATATGCGTCGGGACTCGATCTCACGGCGGAGCAAAAGTCCCGTATCGCCCACGGCCTGCGCCTGCGCGAACGCTGGAACGAACTGAACGAAATCTACCGCGCCCACATCAAGGCGACGATCCCGCGAGCGGAGGACAAGTGACATGGCTCAGGCCGAACTGGCGCGGTTCATCGATCGATTCACGGTGGAATATATCCGCACCTACCCGCACCCGATCGAGCGGGTGTGGCGGGCGGTCAGCGACGCCGCGGAGATCGGGGTCTGGTTCTGGCGGGCCAGGATCGACCTGCAGGTCGGCGGCGCCTACATCTTCGGACCCGACGACAGCGACTTCAGGGGCGTGATGCTGGCGATCGAGCCGCCGCGCCGGATCCGCTACGGCGGCCCGCACCCCGGCGAAGAGAGCTATTGGCAGTTCGAGCTGGAATCTGTCGCCGAGGGAACGCGCATGGTGTTCGTCCAGCGCATAACCCCCGGACACAACCTGCATCCCGAGTGGCCGCTCGACCCGCCCGAGTCGCCGCCGGACACGCCTTGGCGGGCGGGGACGCTGAGCGGCTGGCATGTCGCCTTCGACAGCCTCGGCGACCTGATGGATGCCGTCAGGCGCCTGCATCCGGGCGACGCGGAACTTAGCCAGCTCTACCGCGAGCACATGCGCGCCACGCTGCGGTAGGGCGGACCCGGCGCAGCCAGCGGCTCAGCGCTTCTTGCCCAGCTCGGCGGCGATGTCCTTGACCATGCGGCCGGCCTTGCGGTGCGCGGCGGTGAGCTGGTCGCGGGTGACGCCCCAGCGCTTCATCCAATATTCCATCGCCTGCCGCTCGGAGAGGTCGAGCCGGTCCTTGTCGATGAAGCCGCGCTTGTCCTTCAAGCCCGCCATGGTCTGGTTCCTCCTCCGGCGCGGAATTGGCCTTTCGGCCGCCGCGCCGGAAGCTGATACTCTGAAATCATGACCCGCACGCCCCCGCTCCGCCGCCTCATCGACCTGCCCGGCGTGGCCGACCTCGAATTGAAGGCGCTGATGAAGCCGGCCTATGCGGCGCCGGAAAGCCGCGCCGACTATCCGGAGATCGACGCCTGCGCCAAGGCGATCTTCGGTCTGACCGCCGACGAGGCCGAGGCCACGTCCCTGCCGGCGGACCTCGATCCCATCGACCAGCTGTCGCCGCGCGAGCAGGCTGACGCCTTCGAGGCGGAGGGCTGGGACGTCACCGACGACAAGCGCCGGCCGCTCAGGATGCTGGCGCAGTTGGGGCCGGCGCTCTGGCTGGCGGTGAACGGCGTGGCCGGTTCCCTGCCGCACGCGCCGGACGACGACGACAGGCCCATGGACTGGGCGACCAAACTGGCGGCCGACGCGGCCAAGTTCCGGCGGCGCTAGTGTGCCGATCGATGCCCGGGCGCCAGGGCGGGTCAGAAATGCGCCCCGCCGCCTGAACCGATCGAGTGAGCGAACGGCGTCAGGGCGCCCGGCAAGGCGCCGGAGACCAGGGCCATGCGCGAAGCGTCCAACGGCGCGAAGGCGGTCAGGGTGTGGGCGAAGGCGAGCACCTTGGGATCGATCGCCTCGGGCGCGACCGCCCTGGGGTCGATCAGCGTCCCGCCATGGCCGTCGCTCAGCACCGGGTAAGCGCCCGCCGTGCTGCCGGCGATGTTGAAGGTGTAGGTATTGCCGCCGTCGCTCAGCACCAGGGGCGAACCCATCACCGTGGCGGTCGCGCCGGCGACGAAGGCGATGCTCCTCAGGTCGATGTCCTCGTTGGCCCCGCTGAAGTTGGAGATGACGTTGGCGAAGGTCCCGCCCGCCGTCGGAGCGTCGCCCGCATCGATCTGCAACACCGCCGAGCCCGTGGTCGGCTCGACGAACGTCACGCTCCCGGCCCCGAGGGCGCCGGCGGTCGCCAACTCGATGGTCCCGCCGCTGATCACCGCCCGGCCCTTGAACGCCGCGCCCACGCCGCTGATCAACAGGTCCCCGCCGCCAAGCTGGGTGATCTCGCCTGATCCCGACAGGATCCCGGCCAGTGTCCCCGCGCCCGCGACCCGCACCTGGCCATTGTCGATCACCACCCCGCCTGAGAGCAGGGTCAGGTCGGCCGCCGTCCCGCCAGAATAGATCGCCTCGACGCCCCCGCTGGACACCACGCCGTGGTTGGCGAGGCCGCCCGAGGAGATGTATTCCACGCCGCCGCTCAGCATCGTGGTCTCGACGGCGACCCCGCCGGACGAGATCTGCTCCTTGCCGCCACCGCTCACCACCGTGTCCGTGGCCGTCGCCGAGGCGAGCACATAAAGGGTCCCGCCGCTCAGCACCTGGACCGCGCTCGCCGCGCCGCCCGATCGGATGGCTTCCTTGCCGCCGCTCTCGACGATGTCGCCGGAGGCCGCCGCGTACACGTCCGCCACGCCGCCGCCTATCGTCACCGTGCCTGTGGTCGTTCCATAGTCGAGAAGCGCGCCGCCGCTCGAGACGACCGTGCCCGTCGCGCTGGCGCCGGAGTTGACCTGAATCGTGGCGCGGAGGACGGCCGTCACGCCGCTGGCGGTCCCGCCGGATAAGAGCGTGAGTTCGCCGTGCGTAACCGTCACCCCGCCGACCGAGCCCGCGACGCTGTCCTCGCCCTCCAGGAATCCCGCCCCCTGCAGCACCGCGCCCTTGGACACCGACAGGTCGTACGATTGCGTCTCGGTCCCCAGGCTCACCGTCACGCCGCTCAGCACCACGGCGTCGTAAAGCTCGATCACGCCGACGGTCTCAACCGTCGCCGGGCCCAGCACCGTCGCGTTCGTCACCGGGGCGAACGTCACGGTGAGATCGCCGGACAGGTTCCCGCCGTACGCGAGCGTGCCGCCGCTCAGGACCGTCTCGTCGCTGGCGGTCGCGCCTGAATTCAGGAACAGCGTCCCGCCGCTCTGAACGATGTCCCCGGAGGCCGCGCCACCGGAGAAGACGACCTCGAAGCCCGCCCTTTCGACAAGGTCGTCAGTGGCGCTCGCGCCGCCTTCGATTTGAAGAAGGGCCTCAGCGGTCAAGCCACCGGAAACCGACACGCCGTTGGCGGTCCCCCCCGGAAAAGAGTGTGAGATCGCCCCCGATGCCCGTCCCGCTGATGAGAGTTACGTCGCTGACCGTACCGAAGACCGCATTGTCGCCGGCCAGATCTCCCGACCCCTCCACCACCCCGCCCTTCGATACCGTCAGGTCTATCGCGCCGCCGCCTGTCGAAAGCGTCGCCGAACCGCCGCTGAGGATGGTGGGGAGCTCGGCAATACCTCCGGAGAGCACGACAGGCGGGTCGCCCTCGGAGATGGTCTGGCCAAGGGCGAGGTTGCCGGCGGAGATGGTGATGGTCATGGGGCGGTCTTCGCTGGACGGGCGCTGTGGCTTCAGTCGGCGTCAGACTAAATTCGCTGTCAGGGCTTGAGCGCGCGGTTCGCGCCGCCGTTGACGCTCGCCGAGCGTCGCTTCGCCCTGCGCGAACCCTGTTGGCTGCCCAAAAAACCGGGCGCCGCGGTAAAGAACGACCACCACCCGCCATTAGTCTGCTAACGCCGCCCACATGGTTTGGATTCTGCGCGCGGCTTCAGGGGGCGCGAAGTAGCATCGGCGGCGCATGAGGTTGCACGATTGTGCACGCCGAGGCATGGGAGCTTGGAGGCGCAACCACACGATGTCCGAGCTCTTTTCAGAGAAGCTTTCGTTCGTATTGAAGGCTCTGTCGCTGAGCCGTGGTGCGCTCGCGAGCGAACTCAACGTCGACAAGTCCCTGGTCGGGCGCTGGGCCAGGGGTTCGGTCACGCCGTCGAGGCAAAATCTCGCACGGCTGTCCGAGCTGATCGCCCGGCGCATCAACGGGTTCAACGTCTTGGACTGGGAACGGCCCATCGCAGGATTGGCGGTGCTGTGCGGCGTCGATCCAGAGGTTGTGGCCGCGATCGACCCCGTCACGCTGCCGGATACGTTGCCCCTACCCCTGCTTGATCTGGCTCGGCAAACAACGGCGTTGCGCGGCCGCGCCTACGAGGGGTTTTTTCGCTCAACCCGGCCGTTCTTTCAACGTCCCGGCGAATTTATTCACGATCACATGCTGATCCGGCAGGCGCCGAATGGGTTGCTGGGGTTCTGGATGATCAATACTGGTGTGATAGTTGAGGGTTGGATTCTACTCCTGCAGTCGTGTGGTTACATCATCAGTGCGGAACTGAGCAGTGGAACCTACGCCTTTGGTCTGTTCAACGGCGTGAGCGGCGCCCGGGTCGACCGACTGGATGGCTTGTTCCTGATCAACAGTTCCGACGTCACCCGCACACCCTATGCGGGCGTGATGCTGTTGGAGCGGATAGGTGACCTATCGGGGGACGAGGCCGCGGACGACGCCCGGCTCGCCGAATTAGGCAAGCTTCCCGCGGTTGCACCCGAGAACTCCATATCCGCGGACCTGGTGGCTCACCTCGTGCGGGATATCGGGCCTTCCCAAATCGCGCTCGGCGGCGACTGGCTGCTGAACATGCCAACCGTCCGATCACTATCGCGCAACGTATAGCACCCGCGAAGGTGGTATAAGTTCGCCCCGCGTCCGGGGATCTTCAACAGACATGGCGACGCCGCGCGGGCTGAAGTCTCCTATCCACTCCATCGAACCGGTGCGGGTGGCGCCGGAGACCAAGCGGTGAGAGACGGCGCTTGCGGGCCGCCACGTCATCCTGTCAGGGTGGCGCAGGGCTCAAGGCGAGGACCAAGGCGATGAGCGACTACAAACTGCTGATCAACGGCGCGCTGGTGGACGGCGAGGCCGAAATGGATGTGATCAATCCCGCCACCGAGGAGGTGCTGGCCAAGTGCCCGCGCGCTTCCAAGGCGCAGCTCGACGCGGCCGTGGCGGCGGCTGGGGCCGCGTTCCCGGCCTGGCGCGACACCCCGATCGCCGAGCGTAAGGCCAAACTCACCGAGATCGCCGACATCATCCAGGCCAACGCCACCGACCTGGCGCGGCTGCTGACCCAGGAACAGGGTAAGCCGCTGGCCGACGCCACCGGCGAGGTCTTCGGCGCCTCCGCCTTCTTCCGCTACTTCACCATGCTCGACCTGCCGGTGAAGGTGCTGGACGACAGCGAGACCCGCAAGGTCGAGGTGCACCGCCGCCCGCTGGGCGTGGTGGGCGCGATCGTGCCCTGGAACTTCCCGATCATCCTGATGGCGTTCAAGGTCCCGGCGGCGCTGCTGGCCGGCAATACGATGGTGCTGAAGCCGGCGCCGACAACGCCGCTCTCGACCCTGAAGCTCGCGGCCCTGATCAAGGACGTGCTGCCGCCGGGGGTGCTCAACGTGATCGCCGACGCCGGCGAGCTGGGGGCCGCGATGACCGCGCACCCCGGCATCCGCAAGATCAGCTACACCGGCTCGACCGCGACCGGGAAGAAGGTGATGGCCGGCGCAGCGGATGCGCTCAAGCGCATCACTTTGGAACTCGGCGGCAACGACGCCTCGATCGTGCTGGAGGGCTCGGACCCGAAGACGGTGGCGCCGAAGATCTTCGCCGGCGCCTTCCAGAATTCCGGCCAGGTCTGCATCGCCATCAAGCGCGCCTACGTGCACGACAGCATCTATGACGCCATGTGCGAGGAGCTGGCGCAGCTGGCCGACGCCGCGGTGGTGGGCGACGGGCTGGAGCAGGGCACCCAGCTCGGGCCGATCCAGAACAAGACCCAGTTCGAGCGGGTGATGGGCATCATCGAGAGCGCCAGGACCGAGGGCAAGATCATCGCCGGCGGCGAGCGGCTGGGCGCGAAGGGCTATTTCATCAAGCCGACCATCGTGCGCGACATCACCGACGGCTCACGCCTGGTGGACGAGGAGCAGTTCGGCCCGGTGCTGCCGGTGATCCGCTATTCCGACGCGGGCGACGCCGTGGCCCGCGCCAACAACTCCGAATATGGCCTCGGCGGCTCGATCTGGTCGCCCGATCTCGACAAGGCCTACGAGCTGGCGACGCGGATGGAGTCGGGCACCGTGTGGGTGAACAAGCACGCCGACCTCGCCCCCAACATCCCGTTCGGCGGCGCCAAGGGCTCCGGCATCGGGGTGGAGTTGGGCGAAGAGGGCCTCGCCGAATTCACCCAGCTACAGGTGATCAACGTCGCGCGGTAGGGCCGGTTCGACCGCTCAGCCGAACACCCGCCGCCGTCCCCCGCGTCCGAAGGCGCTGAGCAGGTCCGGCTCGATGATGTGGTCGTGGCCGCCGACGCGGCCGGGGCGCCAGTAGCCCTCGGCGGCGATCTGGGCCTTCCCGAGGCCGCGCGCGATCAGGCCCTGGCGCTGGGCGCGGACGGTGGCGGTCTCGCCGATCACGCAGGCTTGGCCCGCGCCATCCGGCAACTGGAAGGCCTCCAGCGCCTCGATCAGGGCCCAGCTCGGCGCGGCGGGTCTGCCGGTGCGCCGCAGCCAGCGGATGTCGAGCTCGGCCGCGGTTTCGATCGGCTGCTCATCGTCCGCGCTGGCCACCTCGACGATGGCGAAGGCGCGCTCGCCCGCCGGCAGGCTCTCGATCATCGCGGCGATGCCCGGCAGCGCCGTCTCGTCGCCGGTGAAGAGCCGCCAGTCGGCCTCGCCGCTCACCGTGGTGCGCCCGCGCGGCCCCTCGGCCAGGATCGTCTCGCCCACCTGGGCGCTCGTCGCCCAGCGCGTGGCCGGCGACGAGCCGTGCAGGACGAACTGGATGTCGAGGCGCAGTTCGGCGCGGTCGAAGCGGCGAACCGTATAGTGGCGGCGCACGGTCCCGCCCGGCGTCGGCAGGCTGAGCACAAGGTCCTGGCCCGGCCGATACGAGAAGGCGGCAAGGTCGTCGCCGATCAGGCTGACCTCGCGCATGTGCGGAGTGACGTCGCGCGCGCCGACGACGGTGAGCCGCCAAGTCGGGCGCTGGGGGCGGCCGGAGAAGAGGGGAGGTTGTTGGGTCATGGCAAATCCGAACAGTTTCGATATATCAATGATGCCGATATATCTAACTCGCATCGAAGGCGCAAGCCCCTTCGCGCTCGCTGGCGTCGCCCGCCGTTTTCGGCTAATGGCGCGGCCATGACCGGAGCGCGCCAGCATCACGCCTGCCATCCGACCCGCCGCGGGCCGGATCGGAGGCGCTTGGCCTAGCGCTCACGTTCCCGCCCCGCGGCCGATGGCCGGACGGGGCGAAGCTCCATCCGGCGTCTCTTGCAGAAGGACGAATGACGGATGGAATGCCCCTTCAGCCTTGCCCTCACACGGGCCAAGCCGCTAAGCGCGCGGCGATGAGCGCCTCCTCCGACCCCCAGGGCGACCCGATGCCCGACGCCCGGCCGAAGGCCCGCGCGCCGCGCGGCTTCCTAGACCGCCGCCAGGGCGCCCTGCGCGCCGAGCGCCGCATCCTGGAGGCCGTCGCCCGCGTCTACGAATCCTACGGCTTCGAGGCGCTGGAGACCGGCGCGTTCGAATATGCCGACGCGCTCGGCAAGTTCCTGCCCGACGCCGACCGGCCGAATGAGGGTGTCTTCGCTCTGCAGGACGACGATGCCGAGTGGATGGCGTTGCGCTACGACCTCACCGCGCCGCTGGCCCGGTTCGTGGCGCAGAATTGGGATGGCCTGCCCAAGCCGTTCCGCCGCTACGCCTTCGGCAAGGTGTGGCGCGACGAGAAGCCGGGGCCGGGGCGCTATCGCGAGTTCGTGCAGTGCGACGCCGACACGGTGGGCTCGAGCCGGCCCGAGGCGGACGCCGAGATCATCGCCATGGCGGTGGAGGGCTACGCCGCCGCCGGCCTGCCCCGCGCCGCCTATGTGCTGAAGATCAACAATCGCAAGCTGCTCAACGGCCTGCTGAGCGCCGCCGGGCTCACCAGCGAAGGCCAGAAGCTGGCGGTGCTGCGCGCCGTCGACAAGCTGGACCGGCTGGGCCTCGACGGGGTGGGGCGGCTGCTGGGCGCGGGGCGGCTGGACGAGTCCGGCGCCTTCACCAAGGGCGCCGAACTGCGCGGCGACGCGATCGACTCGGTGCTGGCCTTCGTCTCCGCCGGCCAGGGCGCGCGGGCGGCGACGCTCGACCGGCTCGCAAATGTGATCGGCGGCTCGGCGGAGGGCGACGAGGGGCTCGAGGAACTCTCGCGCATCGGCGCGGCGCTGGCGGCCTTCGGTGTCGGCGAGGACCAGGCGCTGTTCGATCCGTCGGTGGTGCGCGGGCTGGAATATTACACCGGCGCCGTGTTCGAGGCCGAGCTGCTGAGCCAGACCGCCGACGAGACGGGTGATCCAATGCGCTTCGGCTCCATTGGGGGCGGCGGCCGCTACGATGACCTGGTCGCGCGCTTCACCGGCGAAAAGACGCCGGCGACCGGCTTCTCGTTCGGCGTCTCTCGCCTCGCCGCCGCCTTGGCCGCGACCGGGCGGGCGGACGAGAGCGAGGCCCGCGGGCCGGTGGTGGTGATCGCCTTCGACCAGGCCAGGATGAACGACTATTTCGCCGTCGCCGCCGAGCTTCGGGGCGCCGGCCTCGCCGCCGAGGTCTATCTGGGCGGCTCCGGCATGCGCGCACAGATGAAGTACGCCGATCGTCGGCTCTCGCCCGCCGCCGTGATCCTGGGCGAGGACGAGATCGCCGCCGGCCGGGTCACGGTGAAGGACCTCGACCTCGGCCGCGAGCTCGCCGCCGCGATCAAGGGTCACGAGACCTATCGCGAGGAACGGCCCGGCCAGGTGACCGCCGCGCGGTCCGACCTGGTGGCGACGGTGCGCGCCATCGTGGAGCGGATGCGGTGAACCTTGAGCCGCAGATTCCCGCCGAGGTGCTGGCCGCCGTCCGCGCGCCGTTCGCCGATCTCGGCGCGACGCCGATCGACCCGCCGGTGATGCAGCCGCTGGGCCTGATCCTCGATCTTTCCGGCGAGGCCATGCGCGAGCGGCTGATCCTGGTGCAGGCCGATGGCGGCGGCGAGGCGGCGCTGCGCCCGGACTTCACCATCCCCGCCGCGCGGCTGCATATCGACAGCAGCCGCGCCGGCGGGCGCTACTTCTATGAGGGCAAGGCCTTCCGCGCCGCGCCGCGTGGCCGCGAGGCCTATGAGGAATTCCTGCAGATCGGCCTGGAGGCGTTCGAGACCGGCGCCGCGCCGGAAGCCGACGCCGAGATCGCCGGCCTCGCCTGGCGCGCCGCCGCCGCCGGCGGGCGCACCGACCTGACCTTACATCTCGGCGACGTCGGCCTCTTCGCCGCCTTCGTCGACACCCTGAAACTGGCCGAACCGCTGGCCGCGCGGATCCGGCGGGCGTTCGCGAGCCCGCGCCGGTTGCACGCGATGCTGGACCAGGCTGCCGAGACGGACGCACCCTCGGCGTCCGGCGGCGACCGGCTTTCGGCCCTGCTGGCCAGCCTGCCGGAAGCCGACGGCGCGGCGGTATTGCAAGACCTGTGGACCCTGGCCGGCATCGAGCCGGCGGGTGGACGCTCGGCAGCGGAGATCGTCCACCGCTTGAGCGAACGCGCGGCCGTCGCCAATGCGCCGCGGCTGACGACCGAGCAGGCGGCGCTGATCGGGCGCTTCCTGGCGATCTCCGACGCCCCGGCCGCCGCGCTGGAAGCGGTCGCTCGGCTGGCCGGCCCCGGCGGTCGCAAGCTGGAGGCCGCCTTGAAGGGCTGGGCGCGGCGGCTCGCGGCGCTCCACGCCGAGGGCGCACCGGCCGAGGCGCTGCGCTTCGCCACCGCCTTCGGCCGCGACTTCGGCTACTACGACGGGATGCTGTTCGAGGTGCGCAGCGCCGCCCTGGGCGAGCATCGCCCGGTGGCGGCCGGCGGACGCTACGACAGCCTGTTCGGACGGCTGGGCGCCACCCTCGCCTGCGGCGCGGTGGGCTGCATGGTGCGGCCGGGCCGCGCCTGGCGGGAGGGCGGGCGATGAACGCGCCGCTGATCCTGGCCCTGCCGTCCAAGGGCCGGTTGAAGGAGCAGGCCGAGGCATGGCTCGCCGACTGCGGCCTACCGGTGCGCGCCCTGGCCGGCGGCAGGGGCTATGCGGCCAGACTCGATGGCCTCCCGGACGTCGAGGTGCGCCTGGTCTCGGCCGGCGAGATCGCGGGCGCCCTGTTCAGCGGCGAAGTTCATCTCGGCGTCACCGGCGAGGACCTGCTGCGCGAGCTCTCCCACGAGCTGGAGAGCCGCATCATGCTGGTCCAGGCGCTGGGCTTCGGGCGCGCCAATCTGGTGGTGGCGGCGCCGAAGAGCTGGATCGATGTCGACAGCATGAGCGACGTCGACGAGGTGGCGCATCTCTTCCTGGCCCGCACCGGCCGGCGCCTGCGGGTGGCGACCAAGTATCTGACCCAGACCCGGGCCTTCTTCGCCCGCCACGGCGTCATCGACTACCGCATCGTCGAATCGGGCGGGGCCACCGAGGGCGCGCCCGCCGCCGGCGCCGCCGAGCTGATCACCGACATCACCACCACCGGCGCCACCCTGGCCGCCAACGGCCTGAAGGTGCTGTCCGACGGCCTGATCCTTTCCAGCCAGGCGCAGCTGGCCGCCAGCCTCGCCGCCGACTGGGATGCAGCCCGGCTGGACGCTGCGCGCCGCCTGGCGCGGATCCTGGAAGCCCGCGCCCGCGCCCGTCGCGCCGCTACCCTCACCTGGCCGGCGGACGCCGATGCGCGGGCCCGGACGGCGCTGGCGGCGTGGCTGGCGCGCGGTGCGACGCCCCGGCCGTTCGGCGTGCTGCTGGCCGCGGCGGACGTGTTCGGCGCGACCACCGCCTTGGCGGACCAGGGCGTGGGGCCCGTTTCGGTGACCCACCCGACCTACGTGTTCGAGGCGCTCAGCGCGCCGATCCAGGCGTTGGCGACGCGGCTGAAGCTGGAAATTTGACGGGCCCGTCAAATTGACGACGCCCACCTTTGGCCTGTTTTAATCAAGCGGCGCAAGATTCACCCCCTTGTGTTTGAATTTGCGCCCGATCCGCAAAAACGCGCGCCGCCTGCCGTTGACACAGGGGAAGTTTTGCCGTTTGGTCGTGGGTGCGAGAGGCATGAAGGTTCTCTAAGAGCCTGAAGTCTCCGGCGTTTCGGGGAGGAAACGCCCGCTTGGATCGATTGACCAAGTTCGGTCAAACCCGCCGCGATATCCCCCGCGGCGGGTTTGATTTTTTCGGCTAAGCCGTCAAAGAATCATCACGAAGACCGAGGCCAGCGATCGTAATATCGCTGGCCTCGTCCGTTTGAGGACGCGCGCCGCCTACCAGATGCGGACGCGCTGGTCCGGCGCGACGTAGAGCGCGTCGCCGGCCTTGACGCCCCAGGCGTCGTACCAGGCGTCGATATTGTGCACGACGCCGTTGACCCGCGCGGTCATCGGCGAGTGCACGTCAGAGACCAGCTGGCGGCGCAGGGCGTCGGGGCGGATGCCGCCGCGCCAGACCTGGGCCCAGCCGAGGAAGACGCGCTGGTCGCCGGTCAGGCCGTCCAGCACCGGGGCCGGCCTGCCGCCCAGCGACAGATGATAGGCGTCCAGCGCCAGCAGCGAGCCGCCGAGGTCGGCGATGTTCTCGCCCATGGTCTGGTCGCCCTTGATGTGGGCGCCGGCGATGGGCTCGAAGGCCGAGTACTGGTCACCCAGCCGCTTGGTCTGGGCGACGAACTTGGCGTCGTCCTCCGGCGTCCACCAGTCGGCGAGCGCGCCGGTCCCGTCGTAGTGGCGGCCCTGGTCGTCGAAGCCGTGGGTCATTTCATGGCCGATGACGCCGCCGATGCCGCCGTAGTTCACCGCCCAGTCGGCCGCCGGGTCGAAGAACGGCGGCTGCAGGATCGCCGCCGGGAACACGATCTCGTTCTGGGTGGGGTTGTAGTAGGCGTTCACCGTCTGCGGCGTCATCCCCCACTCGGTCCGGTCGACGGGACCACCGAGCTGCTTCAGCTTGCGGTGCCACTCGAACACCGCCGAGCGATCGACGTCGCCGACGAGATCGGAGTCGGAGATGCGCAGAGCGCCGTAGTCGCGCCACTTCGACGGGTAGCCGATCTTCACGCTCAGCATCGAGAGCTTCTGCAGCGCGCGGGCCTTGGTGGCGTCGGTCATCCAGGTCAGGCGCTGGATGCGGGCGGCGAGGCAGGTGCGGATGTTGGCGACCAACGCCTCCATCTTGGCCTTCGACTCAGGCGGGAAATAGGCGTCGACGTAGAGGTGGCCGACGGCCTCACCCATGTCGTTGTTGAGGATGCCGACCGCGCGCTTCCAGCGCGGGCGAAGTTCCGGCTGGCCGCTGAGGGTCTTGCTGCGGAACTGGAACTCGGCGTCGACGAATGGTGCGGAAAGGAACGGCGCGCTCGAATCGAACACGTTGAAGGCTTCCCAGGCCTGCAGGGTCGAGACCGGCGTGGCGGCGAAGATCGCGGCGATCTTCGGGAAGGCGGTGTTCTCGGCGACCACGACCCGCTTGGTCCCACCGAGTTCGGCGCCGTCCAGGAACGCCGCCCAGTCGAAGCCGGGCGCGGCGGCCGCCAGTTCGGCGGGGGTCATCGGATTGTAGGTCTTGGTGGGGTCGCGGTCCTCGGCCAGGCTCCAGCTGGCCTGGGCGATCTGGGTCTCCATGTCGACGATCGCCTTGGCCTGGGCGTCGGCGTCGGGCCAGCCGCCCAGCTTCAGCATCTGGGCGATGTAGAGGGCGTAGGCGGCCTTCTGCGCCGCGAAGCTGGGTTCGAGGTAGTAGTCGCGGTCGGGCAGGCCGAGGCCGCCTTGGCCGAGATAGACGGCGTAGTGGAGCGGGTCCTTCTCGTCGACCTGCACGGCGGCGCCGAACATGCCGCCGTAGAAGCTCTCGACGCCCCGCCCCATCAGCCGGGCGATGGCGGCGCGGCTGTCGGCGGCGCGGATCTGCGCCAGTTCGGGGGCCAGCGGCGCGGCGCCCAGGGCGTTGATGTGGGCCTCGTCCATGAAGGCGCGATAGAAGGCGCCGACCTTGGCCCGCTCGCCGGTGGCGCCGGTGTCCGCCGACGCCTTGTCGAGCAGGTCGTGCACCCGCGACTCGGAGAGCGCCGCCAGGGCGTCGAAGCTGCCGTAGCGCGAGCGATCCGGCGGAATCACCAGCTTCTTGACATAGTCGCCGTTGGCGTAGGCGTAGAAGTCATTGCCGGGCGTGATCGAGGTGTCGCGGCCGGCGAGGTCGAATCCCCACGGCGGCGTCTGCGGCTTTCCGGAGGGATCGTCGGCGAGCGACGGGGCGCTGAAACCGAGCGTCGCGGCGGCGCCGGCCGCGGCCAGCACGCCAAGCAGTGTCTTCATTCGAATCTCGCCGTTTCCTTGCAAGGACCTACCTCAGCTCCAAGCATTTTGCTGTCAGCATCGCCCCTTAACAATTTGTCATGCGCCGATGCGGGGGCCGGGACGCCCGACCCCGCGCGCTTTGTCACAGTCTCGTTACTCGCGCCAGGAACGATCTGCACAAGGCGTTGATACGTCTGCGTTCGCCGCCCTGCCCGAGGGGCGCCGATCAACAGAAAAATCAGCGGCGCGGCGTTCGGAGCCGTTGACCATCTGGCAACCATGTGTCCCCATATTATGCGCTTCGAGGGCTTCAGGCCCACTATATGTTGTTAGCCGAGGGGCGGCGAACGACTCCGAGGCTTTAGGGGTTTAGGGTGCGGGTGATGATGGGAAACGAGGCCAAGAAGGTTGCGGACTCCGTCGCGGCGGGGCCGCGCGCGCGGCCCGAACGACCGCCGTTGCAGCTCGTGCGCAAGGTCGAGATCGACCGTTCGCGCGACGCGCTGCTGACCGACTTCGGCAAAACCACGCTGGAAGACCGCTATCTGCTGCCGGGCGAGTCCTACCAGGACATGTTCGCCCGGGTCGCCACGGCCTACGCCGACGACGCCGATCATGCGCAGCGCATCTACGACTACATCTCCAAGTTCTGGCTGATGCCCTCCACGCCGGTGCTCTCCAACGGCGGCGCCGGGCGCGGGCTGCCGATCTCCTGCTTCCTGAACACCGTCGGTGATTCGCTGGAAAGCATCGTCGGCACCTGGAACGAGAACGTGTTCCTGGCGGCCAACGGCGGCGGCATCGGCACCTATTGGGGCGGCGTCCGCTCGATCGGCGAGAAGGTGAAGGGCGCGGGCCAAACCAGCGGCATCATCCCCTTCATCCGGGTGATGGATTCGCTGACGCTCGCCATCAGCCAGGGCTCGCTGCGCCGCGGTTCGGCCGCCGTCTACATCGACGTCTGGCATCCGGAGATCGAGGAGTTCGTCGAGATCCGCAAACCCTCCGGCGACTTCAATCGCAAGTCGCTGAACCTGCACCACGGGGTCTGCATCACCGACGAGTTCATGGAGGCGGTGCGCGACGGCGTCCCCTTCGCCCTGCGCTCGCCCAAGACCGGCGAGGCGATCCGCGAGATCGACGCGCGCACCCTCTGGCAAAAGCTGCTGGAGCTGCGCCTGCAGACCGGCGAGCCCTATCTGATCTTCTCCGACACCGCCAACCGGTCGATGCCGCAGCACCAGCGCGACCTCGGCCTGAAGGTGCGCCAGTCGAACCTCTGCTCGGAGATCCTGCTGCACTCGGGCCTCGACCACCTGGGCCAGGAGCGCACCGCGGTCTGCTGCCTCTCGTCGGTCAACGCCGAGATGTTCCTCGAGTGGCGCGACCATCCGACCTTCATCGAGGACGCCATGCGCTTCCTCGACAATGTGCTGCAGGACTTCATCGACCGCGCCCCGCCGGAGATGAAGGCCGCTTCCTACGCCGCCTGGCGCGAACGCTCGGTGGGCCTCGGCCTGATGGGCTTCCACTCGTTCCTGCAGGGCCAGAACGTGCCGTTCGAGAGCGCCCTGGCCAAGAGCTGGAACATGCGCCTCTTCAAGCACCTGCGCCGCGGCTGCGACGCCGCCAGCCGGGTGCTGGCCGAGGAGCGCGGGCCCTGCCCGGACGCCGCCGAGCGCGGCGTCATGGAGCGCTTCAGCCACAAGATGGCCATCGCGCCGACCGCCTCGATCTCGATCATCTGCGGCGGCACCAGCGCCGGCATCGAGCCGATCCCGGCCAACATCTACACCCACAAGACCCTCTCGGGCTCGTTCGCGGTGAA
>Ga0302314_10002644_pt1 | contig 33215 bp, 21 predicted proteins | sample III_Palsa_N2_3_FD_200533 | JGI IMG/M metagenome (GOLD analysis project Ga0302314, IMG submission 200533) | Peat permafrost microbial communities from Stordalen Mire near Abisko, Sweden - III_Palsa_N2_3 | ecosystem: Environmental > Terrestrial > Soil > Palsa > Peat permafrost | place: Sweden...
ACAGAGGTAAAAGTAGCACCACCTCAGCCATCGCCACGACCATCGTGACGGGATACCCAAATGGACTCTCACCAAATGCCTTTGCCAAAGTTGCGTGGACATCTGGTGCAAATGTGCATCCAATGACTATCGAGTAAATCAGCAGCGGCGCAACAAGCAGTGCGCGACGTTCACGTGTCACCGATGTCTCCCCCAGAGCTCGTAGGGCGGGTTGGCGCAGCGTAACCCGCCGCCGAAGGCTGCGGAAGGCGGCTTACGCCGCTTCGCGGCTAACCCGCCCTACGAGCTCTGGATTTCGTGCGCGAAATTCTTCAGCGCGACCACGGCGTCACCGCCTGAGATTGCTGCAGGGTTTTATCGCGGCCGCGCCGCGCCTTCAGTCCGGCGCGTACCACGACAGGTAGACAATCATCGCCTTGCCGACTTCTTCCCGGTACTGCGGCGTGATCTCGCCATGCGGGTGGTTGGAACGAGGAGGAATTCGCCGGTCTTGGGGTGGCGGATGGTCCGCGTCGGCGGGCGCTTCAAGGTGAAGCTGCCGCAGCCTCGTTCGGAAGCGGGTTCAGCGACGAGGCCCGTGTGGTCAATGCGGGCGAACGGTTTTCCACACATGACACATGACGCATGCATATGCTTGACGAAGATCAAAAATATGTATAAATATGATCATATATGATTGTATTGTGTTGATGATGGTCAGATGAAGATCATGATTGCGCAAGTGATTTAAAGAGGATCGCTCGAGTTTCGACTTCAAGCTTACGCCCCGGCCGCAGCCGCGAATCGCGGTCGGCAGGCTGCGGCGGCCGAGGACGAAGTGCATCGGCCCGGCGCATCGCCTGATCGCCGCCGCCGGCACGAGAACGATTCCGGCGCCTGGCCAAGCCAGGCGTCTCTAAAGCGTCCCGGGAACACGGGACCATGCGAGGAGGGAGGTACAAGCGATGCCTTTGATGCAAGCGCGCAGGCGGCTGGTATTTTATCGTACTGACCGGTATTGGATTTCGATGGCAGCGGTCAGCGCCGCGACACAGGCTGCGGACGCTCTCGGCCCTGGTTCGGACGCCGCCCTGTCCTCTGACGACATCCTGGAACCCCATCGACGGCGTCCGCCCACCAGTTCATGTCGATTCTTTTCCGGCTGTCCGGGCATACGCCCAGTGCTGCTGTCGATAGCCGTGCAGGAGAGCGGCGCTTGCCGATCTCACAAGGCGGACGGCTCATCGACGGGAATGCAAGAGTTGAGATTTTGATGCCGACGCATTGGGTGGGGCGTAGGCGCGCAGCGGGCTGACCCGGCGGGAGCCGCATTGGAAAGTAGTTCAACAAGATCGAGGAGAGCGGTTAGAAAAATGAGCAAGAGAAAAGACATGCGGTGCAACACCGGACAGCCGGCGCGCTGGTTCCGCAAAAGTGCCATCGGCAGCGCATGTGCGGCCATGGTTGGCCTCGCACCCGTGGCGATTGCGATGGCGCAGGACGCGCAGTCTGCGCCCCCGGCCGCAGCGGATCAATCGCAGCTGCCCGTCGTGACGCAGGGGTCCGCGCCTTCGGGTTCATCGGGCGGCGCGAGCACCCAGCTGCAGGGGGTTACGGTGACCGGCACGCTGGTCCGCGGCATCGCGCCGGTCGGATCCAATCCCATCGTCGTCAGCAAGGAAGACATGCAACTCACCGGCGCCACGAACACCAATCAGGTGCTTGCGACGCTGCCGGTGATTACCAACGCATTCAACTCCACCACGATTTCTCAAACGGCCGATCCGGGCACCACGACGTTCCGTCCCAACATACGGAATTTTGGCGCCGGTGGCGGCAACACCACCCTGGTGCTCATGGACGGGCACGACATGGTCGGCGCCGGCGTCGGTCAGACCACTCCGGATTCCGGTGTGATTCCGCCTGGCATGCTCGAGCGTATCGAAGTTCTTCCCGATGGCGGCTCTTCGATGTACGGCGCCGACGCGGTCGGCGGCATCGTGAATTTCATCACCAAGCGCAAGTTCAACGGCGTTGAATTCGATGGGGACTACGGATTCACCGCCGACGGCTACAACAGCGACAGCGAAAACATCACGATGGGGCAGAGCTGGCACGGCGGCTCGGCGATGGTGTCCTGGCTGCATCGTTCGAATACCTACCTGCTGGCGAGGAATCGCGAGTTCCCGCGCCTGGATCTGACCTCCCATGGCGGCAGCAACTTCGACGTCACGACCTGCAACACCCCCAATGTCACCGTGGGCAGCTTCGAGGGGCTCGGCGGCACGACCTATCAGTGGAACGGCTCCTCATACTCTCTGGGGGCGGCGACGTGCGACAACCTGCTGAACAGCTCCATCGTGCCCAGGGAGGAACAGGATGCGATGTTCGCCACGATTACGCAGCGGCTGAACGACTGGGCCAAGTTCGACCTCACGGCCTATTACTCCAGGCGTCAGACGGAAACGCTCAGTGCTCCATTGGTTGCCGACAGCGTCACGATCCCGAATTCGAACTACTACTACACGCCAGTCGGCACAGAGACCAGCCAGCAGGTCAGCTTCAGCTACGATCCAGTCTTCGGCAACCCGGTCTCTTCCGGCCAGCTGACGGATTTCGGCCTGACGCCGACCTTCACCTTCGATCTTGGCGACGACTGGCAGATCAAGGCCATGTACAACTACGGCTGGAGCGATACCTGGTTGCAGGAGCCGGAGATCAATCCGGATGCGCAGGCCGCCGCCGCCGCGGGCACGACGGCGGCGACGGCGCTCAATCCGTACAACATTGCAGCGACCAACCCGGATGTCCTCGCCGCGCTCGCCAACTATGAGTCCTATGGCGATAACAAGCAGACGCTGTCGGATTCGCGCGTGATCGGCGATGGCCCATTGTTCCACCTGCCCGGCGGCACGGTACACCTTGCAGTTGGCGCCGAGTACCAGTACCAGACCGACAGCCCCCTGTTCAACAATCCGGGGCCGATCTCGCTGCGCAGCGAACAGCCGCGGGGCGAAAATTCCCGCCGGGTCGCCGCCGGCTTCTTCGAGCTGGTGATTCCCGTGGTCGGCTCCGCCAACCAGTTGCCTATGGTCAAGAGCCTGGAATTCGACATCTCCGCGCGGCACGACCAATACAGCGACTTCGGCGGCACCAATAATCCACGGGTCGCCTTCAACTGGCGCGCCGTGGACGGCGTTGCGTTCCGCGGCAACATCGGCAGGTCCTTCAATGCACCCAGCCTGGTCGATCTGGGGGATCCGGATGAATTCCAGCTGCTGTCGAACTCCGTGTTCGCCTTCCTGCCCGGCGGTGCCGGACTGGCCGGATATGTGCGTCCGATGGTCGTGCTGGCGGGCGGCAATCCGAAGCTGCGGCCGCAAACCGCGCTCACCTATTCGACCGGCGTCGATTTCACGCCCAGGTGGATCGAAGGCCTGAAGTTCGGCATCACCTATTGGAACGTCAACCTGCAAAACACCATCTCGGTGATCCCGCCGAGCCTAGAAAGCGATCCGTTCAATCCGGTGTATCAGGGAAAATACGTCATTACCAATCCGACCCAGGCGCAGTTGCAGGCGCTTGGCGCCGCCAACAACGTTCCCAATACCGCCCAGATCGTCCAGCAGACTTATGGCAGCAACAATCCTCCGTATCTTTACGTCGACGCGCACATGCAAAACGGCGGCAACGTGGATGCCAATGGTCTGGACTGGTACGTCAATTTCGCCAGGAATGTCGGCTGGGGTGCCGTATTCGCCAGCGTGAACGCGACGTACTCGCTCACCCAGACCAATATCGTCGATGGTTTCTCGAGCTCGCTGAAGGTCGACAATTTGACCGCCAACACCAGCCCCTTGCAGATTGCCGGTACGTTTGGGACGAAATGGAAACAGCTGACCTCGACCGTCTCGATCACCTACAGCCACGGTTATGACGTCACCGGCGCCACCAATCAGACCCACATCGGGTCGTTCCAGCCCGTGAACCTGGCCTTCATTTACAGCTTCAAGGAAGCGGACGGCCTGCTCAAGGGCATGAGCTTGCAGTTCAACGTCAACAACGTGTTCGACGAGTATCCGCCATTCCTGAACGAAGCCGCCTCTGCTGCTTTCGAATCCGGTGGCGGCACCGGCAACGGTTCGACCATCGGCCGGTTCTTCCAGTTCGGGCTGAGGAAGGTCTTCTGATCAAAAGTGCCCTGTACCTGGCCTGGCACGAGAGAACTTGCAACCGCCCGGCAGCGCGTGCGTGTCGCGTGCTGCTGCGGCGGTCTTTCGCCGGATATCAAGGCAAGCCGGATCGAAGTTTGAAACAGCATTTCAAACTTCAGGTCTGCGCAGATGTCCTTCAGTCCGGCGCGTAGCAGGACAGGTAGGCAATCATCGCCTTGCCCGCTTCTTCCTGGTACTGCGGCGTGATCTCGCCGTGCAGGAAAAAGGACACGCGGAAGCAGGTGGTGCCCAGCTCCACCGCCAGCAGCGACACATCGGGCGGCGATGGCGGCAGCTTGATGCCGCGCTGCGCCAGCGTCTGCTGCACCAGCCGGCCCAGGCGCTGGATCATCAGTTCCTGCGCGTGGTAGCTCTCGTCGGTGATCGCGCCGCCGAGCATCAGCAGCCGCGCCACCGGGTTGTCGTTGTAGTAGCGGGCGGCGAAGGCGGCCATGCCGCGGGCGCCTTCCTGCCACGAGACCTGCAATAAGCCCTGCGCGCCGCGATACAGTAGCTGCTCCAGCTCGACCAGGTAGCGCCGCGTCAGCTCGTTGAAGATGGTGTAAGGCGTGGGGAAGAAGTTGTAGATGGTGGCGCGCGAGTAGCCCAGGCGCGTCGCCAGTTCGGGAATGGAGAACCCGCTGAGGCCGCTTTCCAGCAGGAGCTGGCGCGCCTCGTCCACCACTCGCTCGAAGCGGTCCTTGGCCCGCTGCTGCAAGGGCTGACGGGGAAATCCATCCGGCACAAGCGCTTGATTCATGATGCAAGAATAACGCATTGACACAAAAACAGACAAATGTTAGTTTTTGAAAACAGACAAAAGTCTGATTTCGGATCCGGAGCCAATACCGGACATCGCTGCAAGGCTGGAGGAGAGCATCCATGAAGACGCGGATCGGCGGCGCACTGTCGCTTGCAGGGGGCTGCTTGATTCTCGTCGCCTGCGGCGGCAACTATAGCGGCGCGCCGGCGGCAGGCAACTCCAGCGGCAGCGGCAACGTCGCCAGCGGTAGCGGCTATGCCACCCCGCAGGCTTTTTTCGCCGCCCAGGTGGAACCCAATATCGGTTTCTGCCGCACCTGCCATGTCTCCGGCGGAGTGGCCGATACCGCCGGCACCAGCGCGGCGACCCAGGGCAATCTGTTCCTGCTCACCGGCGATACCACGCAGGACTACAACAACGTCTATGCCGCCTGGACCGCGCTCGGCGGCGGTGTGGGCACCAACAAGCTGCTGCTCAATCCTTCCGATCCCAGCCAGGGCCACACCGGCGGCCAGCCCTGGCCCTCGGGTAGCCAGCCCTACACGGCGATGCAGACGCTGCTCAGCTGCTGGAACGATCCTTCCGGTTGCGCCGCCTTGCTCGGCGGTGCCAGCGGCACCCCGGTAGCGCAGCAGCAGCCGTTGCTTGGTGGCCGGCATTCCGGCAGCCTGTGGAACAGCTACTGCGCCAACAGCGGCAATCCGCTGCCGGACAGCGCGGTGCTGCCGGCCGATCCGCGCACCCTGGTGGTGTCGGGTGTCAACCAGAACAAGTCGGTGGTGTTCAACACCTACTGGAGGAGTTGCGACAACCCCACGCCGCAGCCCACCACCTGCGGGCAGTACCGGCAGCAAGTCACGCAGGGTGCGCTGATCGGCGAGGGCCAGGGCCAGGCCGGCACGGCCACCATGTTCAGCGGCAGCGCCAGCAGCACGGTGTTCTCCATCCCGGCCACGGACTACAACAACCTGTGGAAGGTGTGGGGCCTGCCGGGACGCCCGACGCAATTCGATCAGCTGGTGGCCGAGCGCCATGGTTCGGCGCTGGCGCCGAACCCCAACCCCTATCCGCTGCCGGGCGAGGACCCGAACAAGACCAACGGCGGCTCCGGCCAGTTGCCGCTGGTCTACACCCAGCTGCGCAACGCCGACGGCACCTGGACCGGCAACATCGGCGTGAAGTTCTGCGCCTTCTGCCACAACGGCCAGCTCGGCACCGCCGCCGACGGCCCCGGCATGGGGCCGCAGTTCGGCGGCGCCGGCAGCATCGGCGACTTCGAAGTGGCGCTACGCGACTTCACCGCGGCCGGCGCCCCGGCCTTCATCGCCACCAGCGGCCTGCTCAACATCGCCAGCAACCGCGGCACCGGCGCCATCGACCAGTTCCAGCTCGGGTTCGTGCTGTTCGCCAACGGCAATCCGGCGGCGCTGCCGCTGACCGACCTGATCCACAGCGGTGCCATCGGCACCATCAAGAGCCCGCCCTGGTGGAATCTGGCCAACCGCCCGCAGAAATTCCACGGCGCGATCCTGCCCACCGACGCTTCGCGCATCGACATGGCGGCGTATTACCCGGTCACCGAGAGCCTGCTGGGCGCGAGCGGGGCCACGGCGGCGGTGGCCTGGGTCGATCAGAACGACGTGCCGTTCCAGACCTGGGCGCAATCCTTGCCGTCGCCGGCCTGGCCTTACGGCTACTGCTCCAACGCCGACGGCACGCCTGGGCCGAACGACAACCCGGCCTGCATCAACACGCCGCTGGCCGAGCAGGGCGCGATCCTGTTCCACAGCAAGAACCTGTGGGCCGCCGACCTCAACAACCCGGTGCCCGCGCCCAGCGGTGGCGGCAACGGTTCCTGCGCCGGCTGCCACGGCGCCTATTCGCCGCGCTACGTCAACGACACGACCTATCTGGACTCGCCGGCGCTGGCGGGCATCGCGGCGCGCACCGTGCCGATGAACGTGATCGGCACCGATCCGGTTTACGGCGAGGCCAATCAGAGCCTGAGGAACGCCAACGGCAGCATTCCGCCGGCCGCGCTGAACAACGCCTTCCTCTACTGCGGCCTCGGTGACCAGTACAGCACCGCCGGCAATGCGCCGATCATGCTGGCACCGCCGCTGTACGGCATCTGGGCCGCGGCGCCGTATCTGCATAACGGCTCGGTGCCCAACATCTGGGGCGTGCTCGATCCCGGCCAGGAGCGGCCGGTGATCTGGCAGCGCGCGTCCGCACCCGTGCCCAGTGGAGTGCCCGCTTCGGTGGTGATGGGCTATGACACCGACCTGCGGCGCGCCTACGACACCACCAAGCTGGGCTGGAACTACACCGTGGTCAACTGCGGCGACCCCGGCACCACGCCGGGTGTGGATTGCAGCCTGAGCAACCCGAACGGGCCGGCCCCGGATGGTGGGCTGCTCGGCAGCCTGTACAAGAACTTCTGGTTCCTGTGGAACCTGCCGATCCAGACGGCGCCGCCCTTCACCAACCAGCAGATCGAGAACCGAAAGGTCTACAACACCCTGCTGTACAGCCAGGGTAACCAGGGGCATGCGTTTACCTCGGTGCTGACGGATCAGGAACGCACGGCGATCATCGAGTACCTGAAGACTTTGTAGGGCGGCCCCGACATGGTGCTTGCGAGGCAACGGGTGCGGGAGGCGCCGCCGACGCCCGCGTTTGATGGTGTGGGTCGGGGCCCTTCCACCCGCTCCCGCACCCGCCCTACGGTGACAGGAGTGGGTAGGACCCCTTGCCCGTTTCCGAAATTCACAAGCGGTTGTCCCCCGCACGCATTCTGCTGGGGCGGCCGGCTCATTACGCTGCATAGCAACAATTCCGATAAATCACTCATTTGAGGAGAGGCAGATGGTACCCAGGACCCTGTTCGGCGCGGAGCACGAGGAATTCCGCAAGAGTCTCCGCCGCTTTTTCGCCGAAGAGGTGATGCCGCACCACGAAAAATGGGAAGAGCAGCAGCACGTTGATCGCGCCATCTGGAACCGCGCCGGCGAGCTGGGCTTCCTCTGCCTGACCATCCCCGAGGAATACGGCGGCATGGGCGCGGACCGGCTCTACAGCACGGTGCTGATGGAGGAGCAGACCCATGCCGGTGCTTCCGGCGTCGGCTTCTCGGTGCATTCCGACATCATCGCCAACTACATCTACAACTTCGGCAACGAGGCGCAGAAGAAGCACTGGCTGCCGAAGATGGCCAGCGGCGAGGCCATCGGTGCGGTGGCGATGACCGAGCCGGGCACCGGCTCCGACCTGCAGTCGATCAAGACGCGCGCGGTCAAGGATGGCGGCGACTACATCATCAACGGTTCGAAAATCTTCATTACCAACGGCTACCTCAGCGACATCGTGGTGGTGGTGGCGCGCACCGGCGATAGCGGCGAAGGTTCCAAGGACCTGTCGCTGATCCTGGTGGAGGCCGGCACGCCCGGCTTCACCAAGGGCAAGCCGCTGAAGAAAGTGGGCATGAAGGGCCAGGACACCTGCGAGCTGTTCTTCGAGAACGTGCGGGTGCCGCAGTCCAACCTGCTCGGTCCCAAGGAAGGCATGGGCTTCATCATGCTGATGAAGGAGCTGGCCTGGGAGCGCCTGATCATCGCCATCCTGTCCATCGCCGGCGCCCAGGCGGCGCTGGACATGACCCTGGAATACACCCGCAACCGCAAGGTCTTCGGCAAGCCGGTGGCCTCGTTTCAGAACTCGCGCTTCAAGCTGGCGGAAATGAAGGCGGAGATCGGCATCGGCCAGGTCTTCGTCGACCGCTGCATCGAGCTGCAGCTGAAGAACAAGCTGGCGCCGGACGCCGCCGCGGCGGCCAAGTACTGGACCTCGGACCTGCTGTGCAAGGTGGTGGACGAGTGCGTGCAGTTGCATGGCGGCTACGGCTACATGCTGGAATATCCCATCGCCCGCGCCTATATCGACTCGCGCGCCAGCAAGATTTATGGTGGGACCAACGAGATCATGAAGGAGCTGATTGCGCGTACGCTGTAGCAACACCGAACCCCTCTCCCTCCGCGAGAGGGGCTGGGGTGAGGGGCGCACTTTCAGTTAGCGCACTGCCAGTTGAGAGTGCGCCCCTCACCCGCGCCTGGCGGCGCGGCCTCTCCCGGAGGGAGAGGCGATAAAGAACATCAGGCAAATCTGGAGGAGCGGCAATGTCAGAGCAACTGCAGTACGAAGGCAAGGTGGTCATCGTCACCGGCGCCGGCAACGGCCTGGGCAAGCAGCATGCGCTGTTGTTCGGCGCGCGCGGCGCCAGGGTGGTAGTGAACGATCTGGGCGGCAGCATTCACGGCGGCGGCAAATCCTCGGCGGCGGCGGATGCCGTGGTGCAGGAGATCAAGGGCCTCGGCGGCGAAGCCGTGGCTAATTACGATTCGGTGGAGGACGGGGCGAAGATCGTGCAGACGGCGCTGGACGCCTTCGGCACCATCGACATCGTCATCAACAACGCCGGCATCCTGCGCGACAGCAGCTTCCAGAAAATGACGGTGGAAGACTGGGATCTGATCCAGCGCGTGCACCTGAAAGGCTCCTTCGCGGTGAGTCATGCCGCTTGGCCCATCATGCGCGACAAGGGCTACGGCCGCATCGTCATGACCACCTCGGCAGCAGGCATCTACGGCAACTTCGGCCAGGCCAATTACTCGGCGGCCAAGCTCGGCATACTCGGCCTGTCCAACACCCTGGCGATCGAGGGCCGCAGCAAGAACGTGCATTGCAACACCATCGCGCCGATCGCAGGCTCGCGCCTGACCGAGACGGTGCTGCCGCCGGAACTGATCGCCGCGCTCAAGCCGGAATCGGTCTCGCCCCTGGTGGGCTGGCTGTGCCATGAGGATTGCAAGGAGACCGGCGGCCTGTTCGAGGTCGGCGCCGGCTACATCGCCAAGCTGCGCTGGGAGCGCACCCGCGGCCACAGCTTCAAGGTCGGCCGCGCCTTCGGCCCGGACGAGGTGGCGGCGCAGTGGGGCAAGATCACCGACTTCAAGGACGCCGAGCATCCGGCCGACATCAACCAGTCGATGGCGCCGGTGCTGGCCAACATGAATTCCAAGAGCCTGGGCGGCAACCAGTACATCGACCTGGACCTCGCATCCAAGGCCGAGACCACGGTCGAGTCCTCGCACAGCGAGCACGACGTGGCGCTGTACGCCCTGGGCGTGGGCGCGGCGGCCGATCCGCTGGACAAGAAGGACCTGTCGCTGGTCTACGAGCTGAGCAGCGACGGCTTCCATGTGCTGCCCACCTACGCGGTGATGCCCGCGATGAACGCCATGCTGGCCATGGCCAAGGAAGGCAAATCGCCGGTGCCGGGCCTCAACTACGGCTTCGACCGCGTGTTGCACGGCGAGCAGTACACCGAGGTCAAGTACCCGTTCCCGACCAAGGGCAGGCTCAAGCACACCTTCCGCTTCAAGAGCGCCTATGACAAGGCGCCACATGCGGTGGTGGCGCTGGGCGTGACCACGACCGACGAATCCGGGGAGGAGCTCGCCTACAACGAGATCACCACCTTCGTGCGCGGCGCAGGCGGCTGGGGCGGTGAGCGCGGGCCCTCGGGCGAGAGCAATGTGCCGCCGACACGCGAGCCGGACGCGGTGATCGAGGAGAAGACCGATCTCAACCAGGCCCTGCTGTATCGCCTGTCCGGCGACTGGAATCCGCTGCACGCCGATCCGGCCTTCGCCAAGGCTTTCGGCTTCGACAAGCCGATCCTGCATGGCCTGTGCACCTACGGCCACGTCGCGCGCCACGTGATCAAGGCCTTCTGCGGCAACGATCCGCGCAAATTCAAGAGCATCAAGGTGCGCTTCGCCGAGAGCGTGTTCCCTGGCGAAACCCTGGTGACGCGGATGTGGAAGGAGTCCGATACACGCATCGTGTTCGAGACCAGGGTCAAGGAGCGCGACAAGCTGGTGATCAAGAATGCCGCGGTGGAACTGTATGAGCAGATTCCGCAACGCAAGGCCAAGCCCAAGGCCCAGGCAGCGGCGGCGGCTGTCGCTTCCGGCCCGATATCGGCCGATGTGTTCGCCGCCATCGGCAAGCACCTGGCCGCGACCACGGGCCTGGGTGAGCAGACCAAGACCCTGTTCCAGTTCGACTTGAAGTCGCCGGACAGCACCTGGACGCTGGACATGAAGTCCGGCGACGGCGCGGTGAAGCAGGGCGGCGCCGACAAGCCGGACGTGACGCTGGAATTGAGCGACGAGGATTTCGTCGCCATGTCCACCGGCAAGGCCGATCCGAACAAGCTGTATTTCGGCGGCAAGATGAAGGTCGGCGGCAACGTCATGGCTTCGCAGAAACTCGGCTTCCTGCAGAAGATGGACCCCAGGCTGCTGGCCGAGGCCACGGCCGAACGCGTGGCCAGAGGTGGTGGCGCGGCGCCGACGGCCGAGGCCGCAGCTTCCTCCGGTCCGACCGCGGCGGGCATCTTCGCCGCCATCGGCAAGCACCTGGCGGCAACCAAGGGCCTGGGCGAGCAGACCAAGACGGTGTTCCAGTTCCTGCTGAAGGAGCCGGACAGCGCCTGGGTGCTGGACATGAAGTCCGGTGACGGCACGGTGAAGCAGGGCAGTGCCGACAAGCCGGACGTGACGCTGGAACTGAGCGATGCCGACTTCGTCGCCATGTCCACCGGCAAGGCCGATCCGAACAAGCTGTACTTCGGCGGCAAGATGAAGGTCAGCGGCAACGTCATGGCTTCGCAGAAGCTGGCCTTCCTGCAAAAGATCGATCCCAGGCTGTTGCAGGAGGCGGCCAGCGCGCCCGTCGCAACGCCTGCGAAAGCCGCCCCGGCAGCCGCCGCGCCGAAAGCTGCGCAGAGCGGCGCGGTGTTCGCGGCACTGGCGGAGCGCCTCAAGTCCGCTGGCAAGAAGGACGTCAACGGGCTCGCCGGGCAGGTGCTGCTGTTCAAGGTCAGCGCGCCGGAAGCGAGCTGGGTAGTCGATCTCAGCGGCAAATCGCCCAAGGTCGAGCAGGGCCAGAGCGACAAGGCGGCGGCGGTGTTCGGCATCGCCGACGAGGACCTGGCGGCATTGGCCGGCGGCAAGGCCGATGCGCGCGACCTGTACCAGCGCGGCAAGCTGCGCGTCGATGGCGATGTGCGCCTGGCGCAGGGACTGTCCGTGTTCAGCAAGCTGATCTGACCGAATCGAAAATGACGAGGAGCGCAACATGAAGAATCGAGTGAATGTGATCGGCGTGGGCATGACCAAGTTCGCCAAGCCCGGCGCCAGCGCCGAGTACTACGAGATGGCCCGCGAGGCGGGGCAGAAGGCCCTGGCCGACGCCGGCATCCCCTACGACCAGGTCGAGCAGGCCTATGTCGGCTATGTCTACGGCGACAGCACCTGCGGCCAGCGGGCCGTGTACGAGCTGGGCTTGACCGGCATCCCGGTGGTCAATGTCAACAACAACTGTTCCACCGGTTCCACCGCGCTGTGGCTGGCGCGGCAGGCGGTGGAGAGCGGCGCCGCCGAATGCGTACTAGCGCTGGGCTTCGAGAAGATGGAGAAGGGCGCGCTCGGCAACAAGTTCAACGACCGCGAGCCGCCGATGGGCCGCCACGCCCAGGTGATGGTCGAGGCCCAGGGCATCAGCAACGCGCCGCCGGCGGCGCAGATGTTCGGTGGGGCGGGGCGCGAGTATCGCTGGCAGTACGGCACCAAAAAGGAAACCTTCGGCAAGATCTCCGAGAAGGCGCGCGATCATGCCAGCCGCAACCCTTACGCCCTGTTCAACCAGAAGCTGAGCCTGGCCGAGATCATGGCTTCGGAGGAAGTGTTCGATCCGCTGACCCGCTTCCAGTGCTGCCCCCCCACCTGCGGCGCCGGCGCGGCCATCGTCTGCTCCGAGGCCTTCGCGCAGAAGCACAAGATTTTCAACCCGGTGTATATCGCCGCGCAGGCCATGACCACCGACTACGCCAGCAGCTTCGCGCCGCTGAGCCTGATCAAGATGGTGGGCTACGACATGACCGTCCAGGCCGCCAAACAGGTTTACGAGAAGTCCGGCATCGGCCCGGAAGACGTCGACGTGGTGGAACTGCACGATTGCTTCACCGCCAACGAACTGCTGACCTATGAAGGCCTGGGCCTGTGCCCGGAGGGCGGGGCGGAGAAATTCATCTGGGATGGCGACAACACCTACGGCGGCAAATTCGTCACCAATCCTTCCGGCGGCCTGCTTTCCAAGGGCCATCCGCTGGGCGCGACCGGGCTGGCGCAGTGCACCGAACTGGTGTGGCAGCTGCGCGGCACCGCTGACAAGCGCCAGGTTGAAGGCGCGCGCATCGCGCTCCAGCACAACCTCGGGCTGGGCGGCGCCTGCGTGGTGACGATGTATAGGCGGGACTGATGTTTGGCATTAAGCCCCTCTCCCCTCGGGAGAGGGGTTGGGGTGAGGGGCGCGGGATCCATAGAGTATGCACTTTGATGATGTGGCGCCCCTCACCCGCGCTTTCGGCGCGACCTCTCCCGAAGGGAGAGGCAAGTCTTTTTTTGGTCCAGGCTTGCGCCATCCTCTCCCGGATAAGCTTATGCTGTGGCGCACGCCTGCGGGCGTGCGCCAAAAACAATTAGAGACACACTGGAGGAGATGATGAGCGCGACCCTGGACAAGACCGACCTGCTGAATTGCGTCCTGCACTGGGAGCGCTCCACGCCGGATGCGGTGTACATGACCCAGCCCTATCCGGGCGGCAAGGTGGTGGACTACACCTGGCGCGAGGTGGCGGACCAGTCGCGGCGCATGGCCGCCTACCTGCAAACCCTGGGCCTGCCGGCCGGCAGCAGCGTCGGCCTGCTCGGCAAGAACAGCGCGCACTGGATCATGGCCGATCTGGCCATCTGGATGGCGGGCTACGTCAGCGTGCCGCTGTACCCCACGCTCAATGCCGAGACGGCGCAGTACATCATCGAGCACGGCGAGGTGAAGCTGCTGTTCGTCGGCAAGATGGACGGCACCACCGATACCTGGAATGATCTGCGGCACGGCCTGCCCAAGGACCTGCCGATGATCGGCCTGCCGATGGCGCCGCTGAAGGACATCCCGCAATGGGAGGCGCTGATCAAGCAACATCAGCCGATCAAGAACATGGTGCATCGCGATGTCGATGCGCTGGCGACCATCGTCTACACCTCCGGCAGCACCGGCCGGCCCAAGGGCGTGATGCACAGCTTCCGCTCCATGACCGCCGGCCTCTACGGCGCCCGCGAGATGTGGGACGTGACGCCGGACGAGCGCATGCTGTCCTATCTGCCGCTGGCGCATGTGGCCGAGCGCGCGGTGGTGGAAAGCGCTTCCCTGTTCCACGGTTTCCGCGTCTATTTCGCCGACAAGCTCGATACCTTCCAGCAGGATCTGAAGCGCGCGCGGCCGACGCTGTTCTTCTCGGTGCCGCGCCTGTGGACCAAGTTTTACCTGTCGATCAACGACAAGCTGCCGCCGCGCAAGCAGCGCCTGCTGTTCGCGCTGCCGGTGCTGTCGGGGATCATCAAGAAGAAAATCCTCCACGAGATGGGCCTGGACCATGTGCGCTTCGCCATCACCGGCGCCGCGCCGCTGCCGGCGGACATCATCGGCTGGTACCGCAAGCTGGGCCTGGAGCTGCTCGAGGTCTACGGCATGAGCGAGAATTTCGGCAACTCCCACGCCAGCCGGCCGGGCCAGGTGCGGGTCGGCTATGTCGGCAGTACCTCGCCAGGCACGCTGTGCCGCATCGCTGACAACGGCGAGCTGGAAGTGAAAAGCCCGAGCCAGATGCTGGGTTACTACAAGATGCCGGAGAAGACCGCCGAGGAAGTCACCGCCGACGGTTACTTCAAGACCGGCGATCGCGGCGAGATGGATGAGAAAGGCCGCCTGCGCATCACCGGCCGCGTCAAGGAGCTGTTCAAGACCAGCAAGGGCAAGTACATCGCCCCGGTGCCGATCGAGAACAAGCTCAATCATCCCAAGATCGAGGTGAGCTGCGTCACCGGCCCGACCCAGCCGCAGCCCTTCGTCCTGCTGATGCCCTCGCCGGACGCGCACAAGGAGCTGCGCGAAGGCGCCGTCAGCCGCGATACCCTCAGCCGCGAATTCACCACGCTGCTGGAGCAGGTCAACGCCACCCTGGAAGACCACGAGAAGCTGGACTACGCGGTGGTGGTGAAGGAGCAGTGGACCATGGAGAACGGCTTTCTCACGCCGACCATGAAGATCAAGCGCAATGTCATCGAGGAGCGCTATCTGCCGAATGCCGACAGTTGGAAGAAGGCGGGGAGCAAGGTAGTGTGGGAGTGAGGAACGCTTCTCTACATCAATAAATCAGAACTCCGTTCGCCCCGAGTGCCCGCGAAGCGGGTGTATCCAGGGTGTTGCGCGGACACCTATTTTCATCGTCATTCCCGCGGAGGCGGGAATCCAGTTCTTCTGAACTGGACGCACTGGTGAGGCGCGTTCAATTGGAAATCAGTCCGGTAGATCGGGATGAAGCGAATCCCGGCATCGAATCACGGGCGGTCGTGTCAGCTGGGATTCGTTCCACTTCATCCCGGCCGATATGACTTGGTCACATAAAAGCGCCCCTCACCCCGGCCCTCTCCCCACTTCGTAGGGAGAGGGAGAACAAACTTCAGCCGCTGCGCGCCGCTCCCGGCGTAACACCCTTCCAGCGCTTGAACGCATGGCTGAACGCCGCGGCGTCGGAATAGCCGAGCCGTTCGGCGACCTCCGCCAGTTTCATCCGCGCGGTGCCGATCAGTTCCTCCGCCAGCGTCATCAGCACCTCGTCGCGCAAGGCGCGGAAGCTGGTGCCCTGATCGGCGAGATGCCGGCGCAGGGTGCGGGAGGTCATGCACAGTTCTTCGGCGACCACTTCCATGTCGGCGGCCTGCGCCGGCTGGCGCAGGATGATGTCGCGCACCCTGGCGGAGATGCCGGAGCGGGCGCGGCGGCGCGCCAGCAGTTTCTGGCATTCGGCCTCGCACATGCGCGCGGTGGCTTCGTTGGCTTGCGGCAGCGGCTGGTCCGCCACCTTGCGGTCGAGCACGAACATGGTTTCCGGGGCGCCGAATTCCGGCATCCTGCCGAACAGTTCCTGGAAGCGCCCGGCATAGGCCGGCCTGGGGAACTCGAAGTACATGCGCAGAGGCGGCGCCGGTCGCGGGTCGACCAGGCGCTGCATTCGCAGGATCGCTGCCGCGTCGCGCTCGATCAGGAACTGGCGCACCTCGGCCGGCACTTTGCCGTAGTCCAGGTACAGGAGGAGTTCGTCACCCTGCTCCTCGTATCTCAGTTCGCCGAAGATGGCGCTGAGATCCAGATAGCGCATCGCCAGCAGCAGCGCTTCGCGCAGGCTGCGGCTGCTGAACAGGGCATAGCCCCAGATGCCGAAATCGGTGAGGTGATAGCGCAGCCCCACCTCCAGCGCCAGCGCCGGCACCCCGGGCAGGGCGCCGACGACGTTGCGGATCACGCGCAATTCCTGCTCCGGCGCGATCTCTGTCTCGCTGTCCTGGATTGCGGCGGGAATGATGCCGGTGCCTTCCAGGCAGGCGGCCAGCGTGGCGCCATGCGAGCGCGCCACCTCGACCAGATGGCGGGCGCCAGCGATACCGTGGGGGATGCTCCAGTCCGGCATGCGACCTAGGGCTTGTTCAAAAATATCGGGCTAGTAGACAGTGACTGTCCGGAATTATCAATAAATTGTCCCGGCGTGTCATCCAGTCTCGGACCCCGCTTCTCTAAGCTGCTGCACTGCAACTAAATACCCGACGGCTACCCGATGACCGAATCCAGACCTTCCAGCGTTGCCCTCGCCCCGGCTCCCTGGGATCTGTACGGCCAGGGCTACGTGTTCGCGGTGCGCCTGCCGCAGGACGTGCTCGACCAGGGCAGCTTCCTGCCGGAAGGCTGCACGCGCGCGGGGCGCAGCCGCATGGCCTACGCCATGTTCGTCGACTACTCGGCCGGCGATGTCGGGCCTTATCACGAATTACTCTACATCCCCGGCGTTCTCGATGTCGGCCAGCGCCGCAACCTGTCGATCTCGCGCATTTTCGTGTCGACCTGGGCCTCGGTGGTGAACGGCGAGGTCAACTGGGGCATTCCCAAGGACCGCTGCGACTTCGATGTGCAATATGGCGCCGATGGTGTCGATCGCGTGGCGCTGACCGCCGCCGACGGTACCGTCTTCGCCGAGCTGGAGTTGCAGGCGCGCGGCCCGCGCCTGCCGGCGCCAGGTCACTGGGTGCCGCGCGGCTTGCGCACCCTGTCGCAGCTGCGCGAGGGCAAGGTGTATTCGTACGCGCCGGAAGCGCGTGGACATTGCCGCTTCGCCAAGGTGCGCAACTGGCGCTTCGATGCGCGCTATTTTCCGGACCTGGCGCGCGGCGAGGTGGTAGCGGCGATCAAGATCACCGATTTCCGCATGATCTTCCCGGTGGCCGATATCGAGCCGCTGGAAGCCAGTCGATAAACATGAAGCCGTTCCTCCCGAGCGCGTTGCGAAGCAACGCGTATCGAGGGGCAGCGGCGTGCTAGCCCCTCGATACACCCGCTGCGCGGGCACTCGGGGCGAACGGAGTCTGGTGTGATGACCGAAAAGCAACGGGATTTCGACTACGTCATCGTCGGCGGCGGTTCCGCCGGCTGCGTGCTGGCCAACCGGCTCAGCGCCGACGGACAGTACTCCGTATGCCTGCTGGAAGCCGGCCAGCGCGACTGGAATCCCCTGATCCGCATGCCTTCCGGCCTGATCCCGTTGATGCGCGGCTGGCACAACTGGAAGTTCTGGAGCGAGCCGCAGCGGCACATGGGCGGGCGGCGTTTTTACCAGCCGCGCGGCAAGACCCTGGGCGGCTCCAGCAGCATCAATGCGCAAGTTTACATCCGCGGCCACGCCTCCGATTACGACCGCTGGGCCAGCCTCGGCTGTACCGGCTGGTCTTACGAGGAAGTGTTGCCGTACTTCCGCCAGTCCGAGAACTACGAGCCGGTATCCGAGCCGCGCGACCAGCGCTTCCACGGCAAGGGTGGTCCGCTCAACATCGCCGAGCGGCACAGCTTCAACCCGCTCAGCCGCGCCTTCCTCGACGCGGCGCAGCAGGCCGGCCTGCCGCATACCAACGATTTCAACGGCGCGCAGCAGGAAGGCTATGGCGTGCTGCGCAGTTACCACCGCAACGGCGAGCGCTGCAGCAATGCCGCCGCCTACCTGCGCGGCGCCGAGCAGCGGCCCAACCTCACCATCATCACCGGTGCCCATGCCACCGGCGTGCTGCTGGACAATGGCCGCGCGGTCGGTGTGCGCTATCGCCGCCGCGGGCGTAACCGCGAGGTGCGCGCGGCGCGCGAGGTGATACTCAGCGGCGGCGCCTTCAACTCGCCGCAACTGCTGCTGCTATCGGGAGTGGGGCCGCGCGAGGAACTGGCGCGGCACGGCATCCCGCTGCGGCATGAACTGCCCGGCGTGGGCCAGAACCTGCAGGATCATCTCGACCTGTACCTGGTGACCAAGGCGAAAACCCGGGTCGGCTTTTCCTTCCACCCCACCTCCTGGCCCAGGGCGCTGCTGGGGCTGTTCCTCTATGCCTTCTTCCGCCGCGGCTACCTGACCAGCAACCTGGTCGAAGCTGGGGCGTTCGTGCGCTCGCTGCCGGAAGAGCCGGTTCCGGATCTGCAATGGCATTTCGGGGCGGTGGTGAATGCCTATCACGGCTTGCGGCTGGGGCCGGTGTTCCGGCATTACGGTTATTCCGTCGCCATCAACGACAACCGCCCGCTGTCGCGCGGCCATGTCGGCCTGCACAGCGCCGATCCGCTGGCGCCGCCGCTGATCGATCCGAACTATGGCGCCGAAGGGCGCGAGATCGAGCGACTGGTGCGCGGCATCAAGCTGGCGCGCAAGGTGCTGGCGCAGCCGGCCTTCGACCCGCACCGCGAGGTCGAGATGGCGCCGGGGCCCTCGGTGCAGAGCGACGAGGAATTGCGCCACTGGGTCAGGCACAATGCCGAATCAATCTACCACCCGGTCGGCACCTGCAAGATGGGTTTGGATGCGCTGGCGGTGGTCGATCCGCGCCTGCGCGTGCACGGACTGGAAGGCCTGCGCGTGGTCGATGCCTCGATCATGCCCAGCCTGATCGGCGGCAACACCAATGCCGCGGCGACCATGATCGGCGAAAAGGGCGCGGCGATGATACTGGAGGATGCGCTCGGTTCGGCGGCTTCCGGCGAGGCGGCGCTGGCGGCTTGAGGATCGAAGCTGGCATCGCAAATGCAGCCGTCATTCCCGCGAAAGCGGGAATCCAGGGCCCAGTGCGATGTAGCCGGATATAGGTTTAAATCCGCGCATTGCAGAAATCACGGCTATGGCCGATGTTTCCCACCTTGCCTGACCGGCGGCACACTTCGCGAGTTTCCTGGATTCCCGCTTTCGCGGGAATGACGATTTGATACAAACAAGAATTCCAACGGAGAAGCGGAAACATGGATTTGGAAGTTGCAAAAAAAATGCTGGAAGGCGGCATCAAGTTCGTCGCCAACAGCGGCCTGCGCGTGGTCGAGCTGCGCCGCGGCTACGTCAAGTGCTTGATGCCGTTCGCCGGCAACGGCAACCATATCGGCACCATGTATGCCGGCGCGCTGTTCACCCTGGCGGAGATTCCGGGCGGGGCGCTGTTCCTGTCGAGCTTCGATGCGTCGAAGTTCTATCCCATCGTCAAGGAACTGGACCTGCGCTTTCTCAAGCCGGCCAAGGGTGACGTGACGGTGGAGATCGCGCTCGACGACATCCACATCGCCTCGCTGTCGGCGCAGGCCGCAGAAAAGGGCAAGGCCGAATTCATCCTCGAAGGACAGCTGAAGGCCGCGGACGGCAGCATCGTCGCCGAGAGCCGCGGCGTCTACCAGATCCGCTCGACGCTGCCGCCGGTCAAGACGGCCTAGAAGCGGGTCTGGATGCGCGGCTAGGGACTGTTGGTCTGGGCCCGGGCGAATTGCCCGGGCGAGATACCGGTCCAGCGCTTGAAGGCGCGGTTGAAGGCGCTTTGTTCGGAAAAGCCCAGCAGATGCGCCACGTCCTTGATCTGCAGCCGTGGGTCGTTCAAATAGGCTTGCGCCAGCCGCAGCCGCGTTTCATCGAGCAGTTGCCTGAAGTTCAGATTGCTGTCGTCCAGGCGGCGCTGCAGGGTACGCGGCGACAGGTGCATCAGTTCAGCCACCTGGTCGATGCCGGGCTCGGCGGAATGCAGGATGCGGACGATACAACTCTGGACGGTGTGCTTCAGGCTATCGCAGTCGGGCAGGCTGTCGAGCACGGCATTGGCATGATTGGCGAGCAGGATCAGCAGGTCGGGGTCGGCATTGCGCACCGGCAGGCTCAGGTACGAGGAAGGGAAGCGCAGGCCAAGGACCGGCTGGTCGAACAGGACCCGGCAGCCGAAGTAATCGTCGTAGGCGCGCTGATCGCCTTGCAGGGAATGCATGAAGTGGACGCATTCCGCGGGCAGGGCCTGTCCGCTCATGTTCCTGATCAGTTCGACCATTGCGGTGATGTGGACCTCGATGCTCAAGGCATCCTGCGGTTCGCGCTCCAATTCCCATTCGAGCGAGATCGACGCACCCCGCACGTGGACGCTCATCTGTATCGGCCGCTGCAGCAGCAGCCGCATGTACTTGTTGCCGACGGTGAGCGCTTCGCCCAGATTGGCGCTGTTGAGCCACAGGTAACCCAGCATGCCGAAGTGGGATGGTGTAGTGGTCTGTCCGAGGTGCAGGCCCAGCTGAGGGTCATCCAGGCGGGTTCGCGCCAGCTCGAGCATGGCCCGCCACTGCCGCAAGGGATAGGTCGCCGTGGGCCCCGCATCGCGCGCCGGGCACGGCACGCCGAGCAGGGCGGGCGCGGCGATGCCCCGGTTTTCCAGGTAGTCGAACAGCAGGCGCACGAAGTCGCTGGCTATCCGGTCGCCTTCAGTCGCCCTGATTTGTGCAGGCCGCATAAATGCCTTTTTACTAGAGCTGCGCTCTAATCCCCTTGCAATAACATTTCCCTGGCCAACCAGACGGCATGCGGTTACTGCATCCCCGCCTGTACCGTGCTGGCTGCCATCCTGCCAATTCCCAACTTAACCACTGATTAATGTCACAGTGCATTGTGGCGCAGGCTCGGGCAGGCCGGACAGCGGTGTGGCGTTGCGGCACAACAGGAACCCGGCCTCGAATGAGGACAGCCTCGTACCTGCTTGCCGGCAGTCCGGCGTATCGCCGCTGCCATTCGTGCCGCGCAAACTCATTCATGACAGATGAATCTGGTCGCTGTTGATACTGTACCGCCGCGACCCGGTGCAGGGATGCCCGCTGCTCCGCCGCTTGTGGCCGTTCATCGTTCCCGGCATCTGGAGCCGGTGCGGGGCGTTCCGCGAATGATGATGCATTGCGGTCCCCCTAGGGTGGGGCTGCGCTGCCTGCCGGTGGCGCTGCTGGCCCTTCCCGGCCATTTTGTGCATGGCACAAAAGGCCAAGCCTTTGACGTGGATGGTCAATCCTTGCCTGGCCGCTTTGTGGATCATGCATCACCTAAGTTGGCGGAGCATGTGTGCGCACATGTCACAAAGCCAAGGGTATATGGGATGACTCGGAGTAAGCGCCTCGCTGCGGAATTCGTCGGTACGTTCTGGCTGGTGCCCGCCGGTTGCGGCAGCGCCGCGGTGCTGGCCGCCGATCCCCGTCCCGGCATCCGACTTTGTCGAAATCTCGCGCGGGAAACTCTCAATCCCTGAGCATCCCACCCGCCGAGCGATTGGTGCCGGGGGGCAATCCCGGCACCTTTTTTATTGCGTCGTGACCCAGGCATCGATCACCAGGCATTTGGCCCAGACATGAGAAAACCCAAGCAGACCTACTCGCCGCAATTCAAGGCCGAGGTGGCGATTGCGGCGATTCAGGCCGGCGACTCCCTGGCGCAGTTGTCGCGTGATTTCGGCGTTCATCGCAATCAGGTAAGGCAATGGCGGGATCGACTGGTCGACCGCGCCGGACGACTCTTCGTCGAAAGCAGTGACTCGCGGCAGTTGCGGCGTCGCGGCGGCTCCAGCCGGAACCCAGCGGCGCCGGATGGCACATCTTCGCGGGACGACGGGCCGGGAGAGCGGCTTGCTTCCCCTTGAGTGCTACGACGCGGTTGCGCTGGTACGGGACCTGATGGCCCGCAAGGCGATCCGCATCTCGGTGCCGGAATCGCTGACCGGTTTTCTGCGCATGACCAATGTCGACTGGTCGCGGGAGGTGGAGATCCCGCCGCGGGATGGATTTGCGGGGATCGCGCCCGACCTCGATCAGCTGGCGCAAGGCATGACCGATCTGAAACAGCGTTTCCTGGGCATGCAGACACTGGTCTATCAGTGGCGTGGCCGGATTTTCTACACCATGCTTGGCGGCACCCGCTACGCCGCGCGAGTCGACTGGAGTTTGCCGGCCGAAAACGGGGCGACTGCTTCCGGCACCGGCGCTGTGCCGCCGATGTCCTCGCGTTCATCCGGAGTGCAGCTGCTGCCGTTCGGCAAGAATCCGGACAGTGCGCTCCGCGGCCGGATCCGCAAGGGCGGCTGATGAAGAATCCTCAAGGCAAGCGCAGCGTCAGCCGGATCTGGCTGATCTCCGAGCTTAACTTCCAGCTGAAGCAGGCCGAAATACGGCAACAGCAGTGCTGCGGCTGCCGCGTCAGGCAGTTGGTACTGCCGCGCCAGGCCGAGGGCGCCAACTGGAGCGCCGAACTGTTCGAGGGCAAGTGCATGGATCCATGCCTTGAGCACGCCGGCGAAATCATTCGCCGGATGCAAGGTGTTTACGATGTGGCATGGTGACCGCCGCCGGCATGGCTCAAAAAGAAGCCCGCCAGGGGCGGGCTTCTTCTGCATTCGGCGAGGGATCAGCGGTAGTAGCCGCCGTGATCGCGCCATTCGTGGGCCTCGTGCCAGCGATGCGCTTCCCACTCGCGATGGCGCCAGCCGTCGTGATAGCCGCCATAGACCACCGTCGGGCCGTAGTACACCGGCGCGGGGGCCACGTAGACCGGGGCGGGCGCGTAGTATCCGCCGCCCAGGTTGACGCCGATGGCGACGTCGGCGTGCGCCATTGCCGCGGTGGGGATCAGGGCCAGCAGGCCGACGGCGGCGGCGATTTTCAGCACATTGCGTTTCATGACACGAACCTCCTGTTTCATCCTCGGCAAATTGGTTTGCCTACGGAAGCCAGATTAGACCCGTGTGGTTGAATCGCAGCTGAACCGATGTACCGCCGGTCGGGTGAATCAACGGGCCCTAGGGCTGAGTATTCTGCGTCGGCATGGCTTGCGCCGGCACCGTCTGCCAACCGCTCGGGCAGACGTTGACATAGGGGTAGTAGGCTTTGGCTACCGGGCAGTAGTACCAGACCGCGGCAGCGCCCTGTGCCACCGTTGCCGCGGGCGGGTCATAAACCACGTTCGGCGGCGGAGCATCGTAATCGTAGTAGTCCGGGCCGTAATAGGGGTTCCAGCCGTCGTAGTAGCCCAATCCGGCGCCGTAAATGCCAAATCCAAGGCCATAACCGTAGCCGCCCCAGCCATAGCCACCCCTACCGTAACCGCCTCTGCCATAGCCGCCACCGCCGTGGTAGCCACCACCGTGGTAGCCGCCGCCTCCATGATAGCCGCCACCTCCATGATAGCCGCCACCACCACCGCCGTGACCGCCACCGCCGTGCTGTGCTTGGGACAGGTTCGGCAGCGCCAGGCTCAATCCCAGCGCAACACACATCATCAAATTTTTCACGATGGACTCCTTGGCCAGGATGTCCAGGGGCTGACCGAGTTGGTAGCCCATGCATCACCGGCTCAAAACTGCCGCCGACCTTGAACGGTAGACCCCTGGGTCCCCTCTAAGTTCGTCGGTGCCGCGCGATGCGCCGCGCCCTCGCGCTTGAAGGCGCTTATGCCGCCTTCGCCGCGGGTGCCTGGAGGGGCAGGGTTTCCAGTGTGTAGTCGTCCAGGTTCGGCGTGCGCAAGCGGCGGCTGTACTCGCTCATGTAGCCGACCCAGTTGTTGGTGTTGCGACCGTCCGGGCCGATGTACCAGCTGTGGCAGCCGGACTCGTAGGTGGTGCTGCGATTGCGCCGCTGCAGTTCCTCGTTATAGGTCTGCTGCGCCTCGCCGCGTATTTCCATCGAGCGCAGGCCGCGCGCCTGCAACAGCTGCGCGCATTGCGCGATATAGCTAGCCTGGGTCTCCAGCATGTGGATGATGGAGCCGGCGCCCAGATTGGTATTGGGGCCGTAGAGCATGAAGAAGTTGGGAAAGCCGGCGACGTCTACGCCCAGATGGGCCTGCGCCCCGTCGCGCCACAGCGCGCGCAGGGACTGGCCGTCGCGGCCCTTGAGCTCCATCGGCGCCAGGAATTGCGAGGCGGCAAAGCCGGTGCCGTAGACGATGGCGTCGACGTCGTGCAGCGCGCCGTCGGCGGTCTTGACCCCGTCCGCGGTGATTTCGGCGATGGCCTCGGTCACCACTTCGACATTGGGCCGGGCCAGGGCCCTGAGCCAGTCGTTGGAGAGCAGGGTGCGCTTGCAGCCCACCGGGAAATCCGGGGTGAGCTTGCGGCGCAGCACGGGGTCTTTCACCTGCACCCGCATCAGCACTTTCGACAGCAGCTTGAGCACGCCATCGGCGATGCGGCTGAGCAGGCCGCGGCTGATCATGGAGGAAGCGAGGAATTCGATGAACCAGAAAATGCGCAGCCGGTCCAGGTCGTAAAACCCCGGCACATGGTTCAGCAGCCAGCGCTCGAAGCCGTTGAAGGCGCGGTCGAACTTTGGGATGCACCAGCCGGGCGAGCGCTGGAACAGGGTGAGCCGCTTCACCTGCCTGGCCAGCTCGGGCACGAACTGCACGGCGCTGGCGCCGCTGCCGATCACCGCGATGGTCTTGCCGTTGAAGTCGTAGCGGTGATCCCAGCGGGCGGAGTGGAAGGCGGCGCCGGTAAAGCGCTGCATGCCGGGGATGTCCGGATAGGCCGGGCGGTGCAGCTGCCCCACGCCCGAGATCAGGATATTCGCCTCGAATACCGTGCCGTCGGTGAAGCCCACCCGCCACAGCCCGCGTTGCGCGTCGTAGTCGGCGCCGGCGACTTCCTTGCCGAAGCGGAAGTGGCGGCGCAGATCGTATTTCTGCGCCACGTGCTGGGCATAGGCGAGGATCTCGGCCTGCTTGCCATAGCGGCAGGACCAGGGATAGTGCGCCTCGAAGGAGAAGGAATAGAGGTGCGAGGGCACATCGCAGGCGGCGCCGGGGTAAGTGTTCTCGCGCCAGACCCCGCCCACATCCCGGGTCTTTTCGAAAATGGTGAAGGAGTCGATGCCTGCCTGCCGCAGGTAATAGCCCATGCCGAGCCCGGCGAAACCGCCGCCGATGATGGCGATGGTGGGGGGCTGCTGCTTGCCGGCGCTGCCGTCTGGGGCCATGGCTCGATCTGCGCTGTGGTTGATGGGGCTGAGTTGCGGTGCAGTGTGGTGGGACTAGACCGCTATGGTAAACCCTCGGCGGCGGAAAATGCTTCCTGAGGCCCTGCCCTCATGTGACAGTTTTTGTGACGCCGCCGCAACCGCTTCCGAAACTCACAAGCGCGTGTCCGCGATCCACATTTAGCCGCAGCCACCCAGTGCCTATGCTGACACACAAGCACTTTACGTCAGCGACGCGCCGGCCCCGGGAGGGCGGGTGCGCGCGGGCGATTCCAAAAAAACCGTGGTGCCCGAGGAGATCGCAGCATGCAGCTCAGGCCGCTTTGCGTCCGCGCTGTCCGTTACGCCGTGGCCATCGGCGTACTGGGCGGTGCCCTGCTGTCCCAGCCCGCATCGGCGCTGGACTTCGACCTGACCCCACCGCTGCTGGACAAGCCGGTGGAAGGCGTGCTCAACACCACCTTTACCGCCGGCGTCGGCATCCGCATGCAGAGCCCCAATGCCGCGCTGATCGGCAAGGGCGACCTCAATCCGAATGTGTGCTCCGCGACGTTCCAGGCCTGCCAGGGCTTGTTCCGCACCCAGGTCTTTCCGGCGCAGCACCTGGTGGCGGCACCGGGCTCGGCCTCCAGCAACGGCGACGAGGGCGATCTCAACTACCGCGACAAGTACGATCTGTTCCAGGCGCCGCTGAAGGTGACGCCGGACCTGACGCTGAAGTACGGCAACTTCGGCTTCTTCGCCCGCGCCCTGTTCTTCTACGACCTGGTCAACAACGACTTCACCGAATACCACCCGGATATGATCACGCCGCAGAACGTGAACCAGGTCGGGCGGGTCGGCAGCACTCTCGCGGTGCCGGCGGTGAGTACCCTGGTCGGCGATCTGGTCAAGCTCGGCGTGCCGCTGTCGCTGCTCGACAAGACCGCCCTGATCGGCCGCTTCTACGGCCCCGGCGGGGTGGTGCGCAACAAGCGCACCGATCCGGTGGTGCTGAAACAGGCCGGCACCAATCTGCAATACCTGGACAGCTATTTCTTCGGCAAGCTGCCGCTGTGGGGCGAGCACGACCTCACCTTCAAGATCGGCCGCCAGCTGGTCAACTGGGGCGAGAGCACCACGCTGCAGATCAACAGCATCAATTCCGCCAACCCGATCAACGCCAACAACTTCTATCGCATCGGCGGCCAGGTGGAAGAGGTGTTCACGCCGGTCAACATGATCGACCTGTCCTTCAGCCCGATCGAAAACGGCACCATCGAGGGCTTCTACCAGCTGGAGTGGAAGTCGACCGAGGCGCCGTCGCCCGGCACCTATTTCTCCGACGTCAACGTCGGCACCAGCAATGCCGGCCCGGCCAGCCTCAACGCCACCTTCGGCGGCAGCGCCCAGGACCCGGACTGCCTCGGCAAGCTGCTCGACAACCCGCTGTCCGGCCTCACGCCGACCTGCGCCACCATCTCGCGCCTGCCGGACTGGCGGCCGCGCACCGCCGGCCAGTACGGCATCAAGCTGGACTACTTCAGCGACAGCATCAACAACGGCACCGACTTCTCCCTGTATTACGAGAACTACCACTCGCGCCTGCCCTACGTCAGCTTCTTCTCGGCCTATCCGAGCTGCCTGCGCAAGGAGGGCAACCGCTACGGCAGCAACGCCACCGATATCATTTCAACCATCACTGATTGCCCCAATATCCCGCTGCTCACCCTCGGCGATCCGGCGCAGGCGAAATCCGATGCGCTGGACCTGGACACCATCAAGTACGTGCTGGACTACCCCGAGGATATCCACCTGATCGGCGCCAGCTTCAACACCACCATCGGCAGCTACTCGCTGCAGGGCGAGGTGGCCTATCGCCCGAACAAGCCGATGCAGGTGGACGCGCACGACCTGGCCTTCGCCGCGCTGGGCCATGCCGGCACGGCCTGCGGCCAGCCCGGGGTCAATTGCGAGGGCACCAGCGGCCCGCTCGGCGCGCTCGGCATCAATGGCATCGGCAACGGCGCCGACGGCGGCACTGCCTTCTACGGCAGCAGCGACGCCGTGAACAAGGCCGGCAACGTCTATACCAACGACACCTACGACCTGATCATCGGCCATGCCGCCGGCTCGCAGCGTTACTTCCCCAACTTCGTCATTCCCTATCGTGGCGGCGTGGTGGGGCAGAACACGCCCTGCTATCCGCAGCCGGGCAGCGCCGAGGATGCCCAGTTCGGCTTCAACAACTTCCAGCATCCGTACTACCCCTACAACCGCAACAGCCCCTGCTACATCCAGGGCTACCAGCGCATGCAGGACTTCGAATTCAACCTCGGCGCCACCCGCGTCTACGGCAGCACCGACAATCCCATCGGCGCCGACCAGGTGATCCTGCTGTACGAGCTGGGCGCCGAGTACGTGCCGTTCCTGCCGTCCTACGACCAGCTGGTGCTGCAGGGGCCGAACTCCACCTATGGCCCCACCGCGGGCGCGGACGGCTCGGGCGCGGACGGCTCGCGCACCGGCTGCTCCAATATCCCGGACTGCTCCTACGGGCCGGACGGCATCCGCTTCAATCCGCACCAGCAGGATCATTCCGGCTATCCCACCAGCCTGTCCTGGGGCTACCGCGTCATCGGCCTGCTCAAGTACGAGCAGATCGTGCCCGGCGTCACGCTCACGCCGACCATCATCTGGTCGCAGGATGTGGGCGGCATCGCGCCCGGGCCGGCGGGCAACTTCGTCAAGGGCCGCAAGCAGGTCGCCACGCTTTACGAGTTCCGCTACCACCAGCCCCTGTCGCTGAGCCTGGGCTACACCTGGTACTGGGGCGGCGGCGTCTACAACACCCTGTCGGATCGCGACTACGCGCAGGTGGTGCTGAAGTACCAGTTCTAGCCGGCGTCGTCCCGGTCCTGGCGCAACTGCCGCATCAGCTGCTCCACTTCATCGAGAACGGTGAGCGGCTCGGCCGTTTCCAGCAGCTTCTGCTTGCGCTCGGGCTCCACCGGCAGCAGCTCGCACAGGCGGTTGCCGACCCAGGCGGCGTCGCCGAGCCGCCACGGTCGGGGAAAGTGTTCCTGGCCGATCTGTTCGATCAGTTCCCGCAGCAGCTCCGCCAGCTTTTCATGCCGCTCCGGCAGCGGCGCCGGATCGGCCGGCTCGCGCAGCTCGACGCGGCCGACGATCAGGCCGCTGTCCATGGTGCGGCGCTGCCGGATGCGGAATACCGACTCGCCCTGCGCCAGCAGGATGTAGCGGTCGGGCTCCGGCTCCTGCCACTCGACGATGCGCGCGGTGCAGCCGATGTCGCAGGGCACGGCCGGCTTGCCGACCTCGTAGCCGGCTCGGATCAGGGTGACGCCGAATACCGAGTTGTCGCGGATGCAGGCCCGCGTCATCTCCACATAGCGCGGCTCGAAAATGCGCAGCGGCAGCAGACCCGCCGGGAACAGCACGGTGCCGAGGGGGAACAGCGGAATTTCCAGCGTGTGATCCATGGCGCCATTATCCCAGACAGGGGATACGCCGCCGCTATCCCGGACAGGGGATACGCTGCCGCTATCCCGAACAGGCCCGAGTAGGGGATACGCTTGCGCTATCCTGCGCCAGCACCATTCCGCAAGCATTGCGTGCCGGCTTTGCGGGCGCGGATTCTCCATATAACCACGATCGATAACGATGACGATTGCAGCGCTGTTCCCCGCCCTGGCAACCCATGTCAACCGGCCCGATGGCGCGCCGCCGCGGCGACTCGACGCCCGCGTCACGCTGCAGCGTGATCTCGGCTTCACGCCGGCCGGCAGGCCGCCGCTGTATGCGGATGTCTACACGCCGGACTTGCCCGGGCCGTTGCCGGCGGTGCTGATGATTCATGGCGGCGCCTGGGCCAAGGGTACCCGCCGGCAGACCGCGGCATTGGCGCGGCGTGTGGCGCGGCGCGGCTACGTGTTGGTCAACACCACCTATCGCCTGGCCCCGCAGCACCGCTTTCCGGCGCAGGTGCTGGATGTGCAGCAGGCAGTGCGCTGGATGCGCGCCAATGCCGCGGGCCTGCGCATCGACCCGGCGCGCATCGGCGCCTGGGGTTATTCGGCTGGGGCGCACCTGGCCGCCATGCTCGGCGCGCTGCGTCCCGGCGATCGTCTCCATGCGGAAGACGCAACGGTGGCCGCGGTGGTCGGCGGCGGCATCCCGGCGGACCTGCGCAAGTTTCGCGGCGGCACCATCGTGCCGAACTTCCTGGGCGAGCGGTGGAGCCAGGATTCGGTGGTGTTCCGCGAATCCTCGCCGGCGGCCTACGTTGCCGCCGGTGCGCCGCCGGTATTCCTGTATCACGGCACCTGGGACAAGCTGGTGCCGCCGGATCAGGCCATCGACTACCAGAAGGCCCTGCAGGCGGCCGGGGTGCCGAACGAGCTATACCTGATGCATGGCTTCGGCCACATCACGGCGTATTTTTTTGATGGCGAGACGACGCGGCGCGGCGCCGACTTTCTCGACCGTTATCTAGCTCAGCGGTCGGCGTAGCGCGACAGGTAAGCCACCATGGCGTAAGCCGCCTCGTCGCGATACTCCGGCGTGATGACGCCGTGCAGGAACACCGACTGGCGGAAGCAGGTGGTGGCGATGTCCACCGCCAGCACCGCCACGTCCGGTGACTGCGGCACCGCGATGCCCTGATTCTCGAGCAGGCGCCGCGCCAGCGAGCCGAGGTGCTGGATGTTGATTTCCTGCGTGCGATAGCTCTCGTCGGTGACCGGCCCGCCGAGTATCAACAGGCGGCCGACCGGGTTGGCGTTGTGGAAGTCCGCGGCGAAATGCACCACCGCGGCGGCCACTTCGCGCCAGGAAAGATTGCCGGCGAAGCTGGTGGCCTTGCCATACAGGTCTTGTTCCAGCCGCATCAGGTGACGCCGCAACAACTCGTTGAGGATGGCGTAGGGCGTGGGAAAGAATTTGTAGATGCTGGCCCGTGGATAGCCCAGCCGCTGCGCCAGCACCGGGATGGAGAAGCCAGCCAGGCCGGCTTCGAGCAGGACCGCCTCGGCTTCTTCCAGCACCCGCTCGAAGCGATCCTTGGCGCGTTGCTGCAGCGGCTGGCGGGGCAGGGCGTTGGCGCTGAGAGCCTGATTCATGGCGGCAGGATAGCGATTGACAGTAAAAGTGACAAGTGTTACTTTTTGTTAAAGCGACATTTGTTGCTTCTGCGCGCCGAAGTAAAGTGCCGAAATAAGGCGTGAGACCGGCGTTGCAGCACGATCAGATCGGGAAGCGAGCGGGCATCTACACCTGCCGACTTCCATGGACGAGGAGGAGAGGGCTCATGGGACGGATTGCGCGCGGCGGCGTTTGCCTCCTGGCATTACTGGTGCTGACGGCCTGCGGCGGCAACTACAGCGGCGCGCCGGTGGCGGGCAATTCCAGCGGTAGCGGCAATGTCGCCAGCGGCGGCGGCTATGCCACCCCGCAGGCCTTCTTCGCCGCCCAGGTGGAACCCAATATCGGCTTCTGCCGCACCTGCCATGTCTCCGGCGGTGTGGCCGATACTGCCGGCACCAGCGCGGCAACCCAGGGCAATCTGTTCCTGCTGACCAGCGATACCACGCAGGACTACAACAACGTCTATGCCGCCTGGACCGCGCTGGGTGGCGGCGTGGGCACCAACAAGCTGCTGCTCAATCCTTCCGATCCCAGCCAGGGCCATACCGGCGGCCAGCCCTGGCCTTCGGGCAGCCAGCCCTACACGGCGATGCAGACTTTGCTCTCCTGCTGGAACGATCCTTCCGGCTGCGCCGCGCTCCTGGATAGCGCCGGCGGCACTCCGGTGGTGCAGCAGCAGCCGCTGCTGGGCAGCGCCCAGGGCGGCCATCTGTGGGACAGCTACTGCGCCAACAACGGCAATCCGCTGCCGGACAGTGCGGTGCTGCCGGCCGATCCGCGTACCCTGGTGGTGCCAGGCGTCAACCAGGGCAAGGCGGTTTACATGAATGCCTACTGGCAGACCTGCCAGAGCAACGACACGCCGGCCAATTGCGGCGCGCTGCGCGCGCGCGTGGCCGCGGGCTATCCGCTGATCGCCGGCGCCGGACAGGTGGGCGCGGGGACTTTCTTCTCCGGCAGCTCCTCCACTTCGGTCTACGCCTTCCCCGCCAGCAGCTACAACAATCTGTGGAAAGCGGCCTGGGGCCTGAGCGCGCGGCCGGACAATTTCGATCAGCTGGCGGCGGAGCGCTGGGGCACTGCGCTGAGCCCGACGCGCAACCCGTATCCGCTGCCGGGCGAGGATCCCAACCAGACCAACGGCGGCAGCGGACAGCTGCCGGAAGCGCTGACCCAGTTGCGCAATGCCGACGGCAGCTGGACCGGCAATCTCAACGTCACCTGCAGCGTCTGTCACGGCGGCCAGGTCGGCACTGGCACTGATGGCGGGCCGGGCGCGATCTACGGCAGCAACAGCCTCAGCGACATCACGGTGTTCTTCACCGACCTGTCGGCCATCGATCCGGCGCAGGCGGCCTTGTCGGTGATCTCGCAGAACAAGGTGCGCGGCACCGGCAACATCACCAACTTCCAGCTGTTCGGCCTGCTCACGCTGGATGACCTGAACGCGCTGCCGGGCTACCTCAGCATCCAGACCCAGCCCTCCACAGGCACCGAGGATCCGCCGGTGTGGTGGAACGCGGGACACCGGCCGAGCAAGTTCTACGACGGCGGCCAGGTGATGGATTCCAAGCGCATCGAGCTGTCATTTCACTTCCAGGGCTTCCCGGCCAATCTGAACCTGTCGCCGGGCGAGGACTGGATCATCGCCAACGAGCAGAACGGCGATGCCTGGATCGACTCGCTGAAGGCGCCGTCCTGGCCCTACGGTTATTGCTCCAATGCCGACGGCACCCCGGGAGCGAACGACAATCCGGTCTGCATCAACACGCCGCTGGCGCAGCAGGGTGCGATCCTGTTCCACAGCAAGAACCTGTGGGCCGCGGACCTGAACAACCCGGTGCCGCCGCCCGATGGCGGCAATGGCTCCTGCGCCGGCTGCCATGGCGCCTACTCGCCGCGCTACGTCAATGACACGACCTATCTCGATACGCCGGCGCTGGAAGGCATCGCCGGCTACATCGTGCCGGAGACGGTGATTGGCACCGATGCGGCGCGGCTCAACGGCAACAGCCAGGTGGTGGCCAGCTATGCGCGCAAGGACTGGTTCGCCTACGCCGACGGCCCCTACAACAGCGCCGGCATCCCGCTCTGTGCCGACTGGAACGACACCGCGCTGCGCGGCAGCCGCGCCCTCGGTTATCTGGCGCCGCCGCTGTACGGGGTGTGGGCCACCGCGCCCTATTTCCACAATGGCTCGGTGCCGAACGTGTGGGAAGTGCTGAAGCCCTCGGATCGCCCGCCGGTGTGGGAGCGCCAATCCAATACGCCGCGCGCCGACCAGGCCGGACAGGTGGTGATGGGCTTCGATTCGAGCATGGCGGCTTACGACACGGTCAATCTCGGCTGGAAGTACAGCGCCCTGGCCTGCGGCGCCACGGGTACCGTGCCGTATCTCAACTGCAACCCCACCGATCCGGGCGGCGATACCCTGCAGGATGTGCTGGACATCATCTACGGCAACGGCGGCCTGATCTGGAATCTGGCCAACCTGCCGCCCAAGACCAATGCCCAGATCGAACAGCGCAAGATCTACAACACCTATATGTACAGCCAGGGCAACGCCGGCCACGAGTTCACCTCGGTGCTTACCGATCAGGAGCGCG
>Ga0302314_10002647_pt1 | contig 33204 bp, 27 predicted proteins | sample III_Palsa_N2_3_FD_200533 | JGI IMG/M metagenome (GOLD analysis project Ga0302314, IMG submission 200533) | Peat permafrost microbial communities from Stordalen Mire near Abisko, Sweden - III_Palsa_N2_3 | ecosystem: Environmental > Terrestrial > Soil > Palsa > Peat permafrost | place: Sweden...
GTGCTGGCTCATAAATGCGGGCTCATGGGGCATGACTACTGCCTGGTCAGGCGGAAGATGATAGCCGCCGCAGTCATACATCTAAACCGTTAAGTGCCGTTCCGGCAGCCATTTGACCGGGCGAAAAAAAACCGGCCGCACAAGGCGGCCGGTTTTTCGGTTGCTGATGAAGGGGAATTAATTCCCCGACGTCGCAGCCTTGGCCTTGGCGGCAGCGGCCGCAGCGTCCTTGGCAGCATCAGCAGACTTGCTGGCTGCGTCGGCGGCGCTGCTGGCGGCACTCTTCATCGAGTCCATGGCGGTGGCGGGAGCGGTCGTGGCCGGAGCAGCAGCGGTGGAAGCCGGAGCAGCAGCGGTGGAGGCCGGGGCAGCAGCGGTGGAAGCCGGAGCAGCAGCGGCCGGAGCAGCAGCGGTCGTGGCCGCAGCAGCCTGCTGTGCCGTATCAGCAGCCTGCTGAGCGGTGTCAGCCGACTTCTGGGCGTCCTGCGCGGAATCCTGCGCGCCGTTGCTGCAAGCCGCCAGCAACGCGACGAGCGCGGAGGCGAGAAGGGTACGCGTAAACTTCATGGTGGATCTCCTATGCCGTGGAATGCCATTTGGCCGTGTATTAATAACGCTTTCGTGGAAATTGCGCCACTTCTTTATAGAGGCGCCGCAGTACCCGTGACAAGCCGGTTTAACCGGCTGTCATGATAAGCACGGGAAGGGATGCGCGTCAGGGACGCATCAGTCGATGCATTCCAGCGCAATCGCGGTGGCTTCGCCACCGCCGATGCACAGGCTGGCCACGCCGCGCTTGAGGCCGCGGGTCTTCAGGGCATTAAGCAGGGTTACCACCAGCCGGGCCCCACTGGCACCAATCGGGTGACCCAGTGCACAGGCACCGCCATTGACGTTGAGCTTGTCATGACTGATGCCGAGTTCCTTCATCGGCGTCATGGCGACCACGGCGAATGCCTCGTTGATTTCGAACAGGTCAACATCGGCTACCTTCCAGCCCGCCTTGTCCAGCACCTTCTGGATGGCGCCGACCGGTGCGGTGGTGAACCACTCGGGCTCCTGCGAATGCGTGGCATGGGCGACGATGCGCGCCAGCGGTTTCAGGCTGCGCTTGTTCGCGTCATCGGCCGACAGCAGTACCAGGGCGGCGGCGCCATCGGAAATGCTCGACGAGCTGGCCGCAGTGATGGTGCCGTTCTCCTTGCGGAAGGCGGCCTTCAGGGTCGGGATCTTGGCGATGTCGGAGCGGCCGGGCTGTTCGTCGGTATCCACCTGCACATCGCCCTTGCGGCCGCTCACGGTGACCGGGACGATCTCGCCGGCGAACGCGCCGTTCTGCTGCGCAGCCTGCGCGCGCTTCACCGACTCGATCGCGAACGCATCCTGGTCTTCGCGGGTGAAGTGGTACTTGTCGGCGCACAGCTCGCCGAACACACCCATCGACTTGCCGTCATATGGGTTGGTGAGGCCGTCCCAGGCCATGTGGTCGACCAGTTGGCCATCGCCGTAGCGGATGCCGGTGCGCGCGTTGACCATGTGCGGCGCGTTCGTCATCGACTCCATGCCGCCGGCGACCACCACGGTTGCCGAGCCGGCCTTGATCAGGTCGTGGCCCAGCATGATCGCCTTCATGCCCGATCCGCAGACCTTGTTGATGGTCGTGCAGCCTGCGCTGGCCGGGAGGTCGGCGCCCAGCGAGGCTTGGCGCGCCGGTGCCTGGCCCAGGTTGGCCGGCAACACACAGCCCATGATCACTTCGCTGACATCGGCAGGCGCGACGCCGGATTGTTCCAGTGCGGCGCGGATGGCCGTGGCGCCGAGCTTTGGCGTGGGCACGCCGGTGAACTGGCCGAGGAAGGAGCCGATGGCCGTGCGCTTGGCACCGACGATGACGACGCTGACATCCGACATGAGTAACTCCGCTTGAAGACAGTAGGGGCGCGAACGCCTGGCATATAACCCCGTAATTATCGCAGGCCGCCACAAACCACGGCAAACGGCGACGACTCTGTGCCGGGTGCGCCTTGCGCGGAGTTTCATTGGATTTTCGTTGTGCCAAGATGCATCAGGGAGGCATCGCAGCATGCCCGGCACGCACGCGATACTGGGCTCGTGGTTGCGGGGGCGGCAACGTCAAGACCGGCATCATGGCCAGCAATCCGACGGTGTCCGGACGGGTGCTGGGGGAATTGACCTATCGATCACCGACAACCTCAGCATCGACGACGCAGTGGGCCACGGCACCTGGGTGTCGGAGATCGCGACAGGTACGCCGTTCACCCAGTTTGCAGGCGGCATTGCGCCAGGCGCCGATCTGGTGTCGGCGCGCATCATCGATAACAAGGCAGGTGACGACGACGGTTCCCCGTCATCCACAAGGGATTCGGAACCAATCAAAATACCATCGCTGCGATGCCCAGCCTCGCACCGGACCTGGCAAAGGGCTGGCTGACCGTCGTTGCGGTCAACAACAACCCGATCCAGCTGGGGAGTTATTCCAACCAGTGCGGCATCGCGATGAATTACTGTCTAGCGGCAACGCGTCCGGAGCGCGGTTGCTGCATCCGGCAGCATGAGTGTCACACCAGCATCACCTGCACACCTGCGGCACGCAGGGTTTCGACTGTCTCGGCGGGGGCGCTGCTGTCGCTGATCACCATGTGCAGGTTCTGCACCGGGGTGATCACCGACAGGCTGCGCTGGCCCAGCTTGCTGGCATCGAGCACGGCGATGGTCTGGCGCGAGACGCGGATCATCAGCGCGTTCAACGCTGCCTCGAGCGGATCCGGGGTAGTTACGCCCACTTCGGGGTCGAGTCCATCGACGCCGAGGAACAGCCGGTCGGCGGAGAGTTTCGCCAGCGCCTGCTCGGCATCCGGGCCGACCAGCGAATACGAGGTCTGGCGCAGCAAGCCGCCCAGCATCATCACGCGGATCTGCGGCAGCCCGGACAATTCCATCGCGATGTTCAGCGCATTGGTGATCACGGTCAGCGAATCGAACTTCATCTGGCGGATCTGCCGGGCGATCTCCACCGTGGTCGAGCCGGAGTCGAGGATGATCGTTTCGCCATCCTGGATCATCTTCGCCGCGGCCTGGCCGATGCGCAGTTTCTGCGCATGCCAGCGGGTTTCCTTGATATTGAGCGGCGTATCGTTCATCGCCGCCGTGACCGGCAGCGCACCGCCGTGCGAACGGGCGATCGCCGAACTGCGCGCGAGCGCTTCCAGGTCGCCGCGGATCGTGACAGTGGAGGTGTTGAAGCGCGTCGCCAGCTCTTCCACCGTGGCGCGGCCCTGTTGTTCCACCAGTTCGACGATCAGGCGGCGGCGTTCTTCAACCAGCAGTCGGCGCGAAACGATGGGGGCTTGGGTCATAGTCGATATGCAGGAGTCGGGCGGCGTTGTCATGGTATATCTTGCGGAGAATCGTGTCCGACAATCCCAGCCCGTAGATCGACCAGCGCCCCTGTGGCGGCGTCGGCGCCGGCGCGTAGTCGAAGTATTCGTCCTCGGTTTCCAGAAAGCGGTAGTAGATCTCGTACAGCTCATCGCCGAACAGCTGCTGCGGCACGTCGTCGCCCCAGGGCGAGGGCACCGCATCGGTGCCGAACAGGATGCGATCCTGGTAGCGGTCGAAGAAACGCTGCGCGATGCGCGGCTGGCGGCCCAGCTCACCGACGCGTGCGCTGATGTCGATCACGGTATTCGGATAGCGATCCAGGCAGGCGGCGACGGCGGCCAGGTTCTCGGCGTTGTTGCCCACGTGCAGTAGCGCGAAGGTGGTCTTCGGGTGGCGCGCAATCATTCGGTCGCGCGCGGCGAGCAGCTCCGCGTTGCTGGGAAACTCCGGGCCGTAGAACGACCAGTCCGGATGGTTGGCCAGTTCCTCGTAGCGCTCGTTGGTTTCGTCGGTCGGCAGGAAGAACGCCTCCGGATCGGACACATGCAGGAACACCGGCATGTCGTGCGCCGCGCAGGCCTCCCACATCGGATCGAAGCGGCGGTCATCCACCGCCACTAGCGGGCCTTCGTCGATCCGCTCACGCAGATACAGGCCCAGCGACTTCAGCAGCTTCAGGCCGCGGGCGCCGACCCGCTTGGCGTGTGCGATCGCATCGCCCTGCAGTTGCGCGTAGTTCGGCTCGGGGAAGTATTCGTAAGACGGTTCGGTCAGGGTGAGGAAACGCCCCGGCGCAGCCTGGTCGAAGCTGCGGATGCTTTTTTCCAGGCCGGCACCGATGCCACCGGTGAGGTTCACCAGGGTGCGGATGCCCTTGCGATCCATCACCGGCAACAAGTCCTCGGGCTGGGCGAACAGGGTGACCTCTTCGCCCACCGAGATGCCGTTGCGCACGTTGCTCGACCAGGTCAGGTGCGCGTGCACGTCGATCACCGGAAAGCGCGGCCGTTCGATATGCGTCTTCGGCACATGCAGCATGCTGCGTGGCTTGAAGTCCCTCAATCTCAGATCGTTCTTGCTGACGTCCGGTTGGGTCTGCAGTGGATTCTTGCTGCTCTCGACGCGAACCGTGCCGGCGCCCGTGGGCGGCGCACAGCACAAGCAGCCGGCCGGCATCAGTTGCTGCGGTGACTTGGAGGCGCTGTGACTCATCGAACGGTCTACCTCACCTGCTCAGTGCGGATATTTCGCCATGATGTCATGCACCTGTCGCGTCAGTGCCACCGCCTGGTCGAATGGCCGCAACCACATGTTGCGGCCGAACATCACGCCGTTGGCGCCGGACTGCATGTAGAACTCGACCTTGCGCAGTACCGCCGCGTCGTCGTCGTTCTTCTCGCCGCCGGAAAACAGCACCATCGTGCGACCGGCCGAGCGCACCACGCGTGCGCAGCGGGCACCGGCATCTTCCTGCAGCTTGTCGTAGGGCGCCGGCACATTGACAACGCTGTCGTTGGGCTCGTGCAGCTTGACTATATCGGCACCCATCTCCAGTGCGACGCGGGCAGCATAATCCTGCGCGTACAGCGTATTCGTGCCGCCCTTGGCGTTGACGGCGCTGCCACGCGGATACGCCCACATGACCAGCGGCATGCCGAAGCGTTCGCAATCCTGGCGCACCTTCTCGAACTGGCGGAACTCGTCGTGCTGGCGCGGCGAACCCACATACATGGTGTAGCCGACCGCGTCGGCACCGAGGCGCACAGCATCTTCGACCGAGGCGAACAGCGGCGAGGTGGCCTCGGCGTCGCTGGTGATATTGGTCTTGCCGTTGAGCTTGAGGATCAGCGGCACCCGACCGCAGTACTCGGTCATGTACTTCTCGGCCAGGCCAATGCCTAGCGCGATGGCAGAAAAGCCCCCGGTCGCGGCGAGCTCAAACTGGTAGCTCGGATCGACGGCCGGTGGGTGGGGAAAGAAATCGGTGGGACCATGCTCCAGTCCCTGATCAAGCGGCAGCACCAGCAAGCTGCCGTTGCGCGGGCCGTGGCCGTACAACAACCGCCACAGGCGCGTGCGCTTGCCATGGGACAGGGCGAGCCGGGAGAGTTGGCTGCCAGTGTTCGAAACCACTTGTAAGTTTTGTTTCATTTCGAATACTCTCGGTTCAGAGGTTACATACTTTCACATTCGGTTGAATTTGGCAAAATGTCAAAATTAAGCAATAAAACGAAAGATTCAGTCGAGCTGCGAAAGTTGCTTGCGCTTCCGCTGGAAGAGCAGCAGGAGCGCGGTTACGCCGATACCTTGCGCGAGATTCTGCAGCAACCGTCAACCTGGACGGGCACTGCCGATCTGCTGCGCCGGACACAGGTACAGCAGCAACTGCAAGGTGTGCTTGCGCATCGACCAAGCCATATCGTGCTGACCGGCTCGGGCAGCTCGATGTATATCGGCGAGTGTTTGGCGCCGACTTTGCAGCTTGGTTTGGGCATACCGACTCAGGCCATTGCCGCCGGCACCTTGCTCACACATTGGCGCAGTGTGCTACCACCCGGTGCGGGTTTGCTGATTTCGCTGGCGCGCTCGGGCGACAGCCCGGAAAGCTGCGGCGTGGTGGATCGACTGCTGGCGGATGCGCCGGACTATCGCCATCTGATCATCACCTGCAATGCCAATGGCCGGCTCGCCACCAGCTACCGTGATGATCCGCGGGTGAGCGTGCTGGTGCTGGACGAGAGCACCAATGACCGCAGCCTGGTGATGACCAGCAGCTTCACCAATCTGCTGTTGGCCGGCACGGGCCTGGCCCAGCGGAAGGGTGATGCTGCCGCTGATGCGGTGAGCCAGCTGGCACGCAGCGTCCAGCAGGTCTTCGATCAGCAGACCGATGCGCTCGCTGCGATCGCCGGCAGGGATTTCACCAAGGCGGTCTACCTCGGCAGCGGCGGTGCGCTCGGTGCGGCCCACGAGTCCGCGCTGAAGATGCTGGAGATGACCGGCGGCGCCGTGGTCACGATGGCAGAAACCTATCTCGGCTTGCGTCATGGCCCAATGTCCAGTCTTGACGAGCAGACCCTGGTGGTCGGCTTCCTGTCACCGGATCCCGCAGTGCGTGCATATGAGCTCGACCTGCTGCGCGAACTGTCACGCAAGCAGCTGGGCATGACCCGTGTGCTGGTGGGCGAACATATTCCGGCCGATGTACTGGGCCCGCACGACGTGTCGGTGGAGCTGGCGGGGCTCGGTGCGACAGACGATGCATTGCCACTGCTGGCAGATGTGGCCGTCGGACAATTGCTCGCGTTCTTCCGTTGCCTGGAACTGGGTGGCAAGCCGGACACGCCGTCGCAGGGCGTGCTCACACGGGTGGTCGAGCATTTCCCGATGCATTCGGGGGGCGCATGAAACGCATCCTGATCGTCGGCGAAATCAACGTCGACCTGGTCTTCAAGCATTGCCATGCGTTGCCCGCGCCCGGTCGCGAGGTGCTGGCCGACGACTTCTGCATGACGCCGGGTAGCTCCTCGATGATCTGTGCGATGGGGCTGGCCCGGCTGGGCAATCCCGTTGCATTCCGCGGCAAGCTTGGCGCCGACAGCTGGGGTACCTATTGTCTCGATGCGCTGCATGCCGCGGGCATCGACGTCGCCGCCGTGCAGCCGGACGCGACCTTGCGCACTGGCGTCACCGTCTCGCTGTCGACGCCGCAGGATCGCGCGCTGGTGACGTTCCCCGGCGCAATCGCCACGCTGCGTGCGGACGAAGTGGACGACGCGTTGCTCGCCGGCGCCGATCACCTGCATGTTTCCTCGTACTACCTGCAGCGTGCGTTGCGGCCCGATTGCCGCGCGCTGTTCGCGCGCGCACATGCCGCCGGTCTGAGCACCTCGCTCGACCCCGGTTTCGATCCAGAACAAACCTGGGCGTCCGACCTGCTCGGCACGCTGGAGGAGGTCGACCTGTTCCTGCCCAACGAGATGGAGTTGGCGGCCATCACGGGCCGTGAGCGGGTACTCGATGGCTTGCGCGCGCTGCACAACGGACGCACGCAAACCGTGGTGAAGCGCGGACAACTTGGCTGCGCCAGCCTGGATCAGGGTCAGCTGCTCGAAGTGCCGGCGTTTGCCGTCAACCCGGTCGACAGTACAGGCGCCGGCGATTCGTTCGACGCAGGTTTTCTGCATGCATGGCTGCGCGGCCAGACGCTGCAAGACTGCATGCGCTGGGGCAGTGCCTGCGGCAGCCTCTCCACGCGACGCACCGGTGGTACGGCTGGCCAGGCTAGCGTGTCGGAAGTGAGCAGCCTGCTGGCGAACGTGCCGTGATCACGGTCATCGGTTTCAACACCGCGATCGACCGGTTGATCCGGTTGGACTCGTTGCGCCCCGGCGAAGTCAGTCGCGCACTCGACGAACAGGTGTATCCCGGTGGCAAGGGCTTGCACGTGGCGCAGACGATCGCCGCGCTGGGCGAGCGCGTGCAGCTGATCGGCCTGATCGACCCCGCGCATCGCAACATGATCGGTCGGCTGATGTGCGAACGTGGCGTACTGTTCCATGGTATCGAGGTCACCGACAACCTGCGCACCTGCATTGCGCTGCAGGATGCGAGCGGCCAGATCACCGAAATTCTCGGCCAGGGGCCGCTGCTGGACAATACGCAGCAGGAAGCCCTGCTGCGGGCGTTCCGCCGTGGCGTCGATGACAGTGACCTGGTCGTGCTGTCCGGCAGCCTGCCGCGCGGTTTTTCGCCGACCACCTATGCCGAACTGGCCGCGCATGTGCGCGATGCCGGCAAACGTTGCCTGGTCGATGCCGGCGGCGAGCTGCTGCAGCACGCCGTGCAGGCGCAACCTTTTCTGGTCAAGCCCAATCGTGACGAGATCACCGAATTGCTCGGACATCCGATTGGCGATCTGGCTGTGGCGGTGGACGCGGTTCGCGAACTGCATGCGCATGGCATCGCGATGCCAGTGGTGACGATGGGTGCGCTGGGTGCGGTGGCGGCCGATGCGAGTGGCGTGTGGCACGCCTCAATCGAGCTTGCACAAGTTCGCAACACAGTGGGTTCGGGCGACTGCTTGCTTGCTGGCATGACGGTAGGCATGGCGCAGAGCATGAATTTGGAAGAGACCTTGCGCTTGGGCGTGGCTTGCGGGGCAGCCAATGCGCAGGGTCAGGAAACCGGCTTCGTCGAACGGCGGGCGGTAGAGGCGTTGCTCTCTCAAGTTCGAGTGCACCGCCTGGCTTAACTGAAAGCACGGAATCAAACCGGACCTCTATCTGGTCCGGCACGGAGTTCTGCGTCTGAAATTTGGTGAAGGTGCAAAAAAGTGCGTGGGGATGAGGAGTTTCCACGGGTATTCATAACCGCCTGCGGCAGAGGGGAAGCGTCATGTCTGCGCAGAGTGACAACGAATCACGGGAGAGGGTATTTCAATGCATGCTGAAAAGAATGATGTTTTTACCGTCGATGGCCAAGGCAGGAAATTGCTGGCTGCGTCCATCCGCAAGTCGTTGACGATGATGCAGGTGGCATGTGCCGTCGGCGGCATGGCGATTGGCGGAGGCGCATGGGCGCAGACCGACACCTCCACCGTGCCTGCGGGGGCCGCGAGCACAGCGGCTCCGGCGAATTCGGGCCAGAGTTCCACTCCGCAACAGAGTTCCTCATCGCAGAAAAGTCCCACCCCGCCGCCGCCGAAGGCGGTGCAGATGCAGCAGGTGAGCGTGACCGGCACGAATATTCGCGGCGTCGATATGGAAACGGCGATACCTACCATCACCATCACGAAGCAGGACATCGAGCGCCAGGGCTTTGCCACCGTCGGCCAGTTGCTGCAGAACCTTCCTTCGGCGGCAACGCCTGATCTGAGCCGCGGCGACGCCGCGTCGCTGGGTCCGAACCAGGGTGGCACCTTCATCGATCTGCGCGGCCTTGGCGCACAGCGCACGCTGGTCCTGGTCGACGGCCAGCGCATCGGTGCCGTGCACGGTGGCTATACGGATGTCAGCGTGATTCCGGTCTCGATCATCGACCATATCGACATCCTTGGCAGTGGCGCTTCGGCGGTCTACGGCTCCGACGCCATTGCCGGTGTGATCAACATCATCACCATCAAGAATTACAAAGGGGTGGAGCTCGACACCTATGCCGGTGAATACGCACCGCACGGGGACGGGAGCCAGACCCAATTCAGTGTGACCGGGGGGACAAGCGGCGAACACAACTCCCTGGTTGCGAGCGCCTCGTACCAGTACCAGGGGGCGGTCTGGGGTGGCGCCCGTCCGTGGTCGGCGTATCCCCAGACCAATCACTACCCCTACTTCGGACTCAACCCGCTGCCGCCGAACGGCGGTCAAATTTCCAATTCGCCGCTCCCGAACCCCTATCTCAGCGGGGACAACACGCTGATTCTGAATCCGGGTGGCAATTCGGGCAATCTCGCCGACTATTCGTTTTATCGGCCGCCGACCTACAGTGCGAACGGCAATATCACCAGCCTTGCCAATGCGGGATCGTCGATCTACAACTACAACAACCTGAGCACCATCCTCAGCCCCAACAAGACCAAGAACCTGTATTTCTCCGATCGCTACAAGGTCACCGAGCACATCACCGCGCATGTCGAACTCGGCTACAACCAGAGCTGGAACGGCGGCGCCGGCGGTCCGAGTTACCTGTACAGCGGCCAGTCCAGCAACCCGCCGAATCTGCCGCAGTTCCCCTTGCTGCTTTCCGCGCAGAGCTACTACAACCCCTACAACGCGCCGGGACAGACACCGCAGGCGGTGCAGTTCGTGCGACTGTTTCCGCAGAATCCGTACACCAATGACAGCACCTCGAAGAACTATCGCGATAGCGTTGGCCTGGAAGGCGATTTCAGTTTTGGCGACCACACGTTCAATTGGGATGCCTACTACTACGACAGCAAGATCCGAGATGTCGACATCCGGCCCGGGCAGTACAACCTGATCAATGCGACGCAGGCGCTGGGGCCGTCGTTCATGGGCGCCAATGGTGTCGTGCAGTGCGGCAGCCCTGGCAATGTGATCGCCGGATGCGTGCCGTTGAATCCGCTCGGCAACGTCACCCAGCAGATGCTCAATTACATTGCCATCAACAATATCGAGCGCACCGGTTATGACGAAAAAGCTGCCGTCGCCGACATCAGCGGTAATGTCTACGAATTGCCCGCGGGTGATCTCACGGTGGCGGCCGGTGTGCAGCATCGTACCGAAGCGGGTTTCGACGATACCGATCCGTTTGCGACCGCAGGTTACTCCAGCGACTATTCGGTCCAACCCAACCATGGCGGCTTCAGCGTCAACGAGGGCTATGTCGAAGCCTATGCGCCGCTACTGAAAGATCTGCCCGGTGCGCAAAGCCTCTCGCTCGACGTGGCGCGCCGCTGGTCGGGTTACAGCAATTTCGGCAGCACGCGCAACAACTCCTTCAAGCTGGCCTGGAAACCGATCGACGACCTCATGGTGCGCGCCAGTTACAGCACCAATTTCCGTGCGCCGACGGTCAACGATTTATATCAGGGACTCTACCTGGCCGGCGGTTTTACTGACCCCTGCGATGCGGTGTATGGGCCAGGCGAGTATGGCTACAGTGCGACGGTGGCGCAGAATTGTCGCAGCGGCATCGCCGGCCTCGCCGGGTTGCCCGCCGATTTCCGCCAGAAAGACATCACGGGTCAACCGGTTCTCGGCCCCGGTGCGAGCGGCATCACCAACAGCTACAACGGCGGCAATATCAATCTGAAACCGGAAACCGCCTACAACGGCGACATCGGCATGGTCTATAGCCCGTCCTGGTTGCCGGGTTTCAATGCCACGGTCGACTGGTGGAATTACAACATCCGCAACCTGATCACCGGCATCAGCAACGACCAGGTGCTGGCCGATTGCTACCAGTTCGACATCACCTCGGCGTGCTCGCAGTTCCAGCGTGAGGGCGGCACGGGTCCACTGGCCGGCCAGATCATCAACCTGATGAACCTGGAGGTCAATGCGGGCTGGCTGAAGGAACGCGGCTGGGATTTCGGGATGAACTATATGTTGCCCGAGTACAGTTTCGGCCGTTTCAAGCTGGGGTTGCAGGGTACCTATATCGCGAGCAACAACGTGCAACCGACCGTAGGCGCGCCAGTCCAGTACACGGCGGGCACCGCGTACGGCAACCTCGATGGTGCGGTGTGGCGTGTGCGTGGCAACCTCACCCTCAGCTGGGCCTACCGCAATTTCGGCGCGGATTGGACCGTGCGCTACTTCTCGCCGATCAAGGGCTATTGCGACTATCCGCCGCCGTCCACGACCACCGTGTTCCCCTGCACGTTGCCGAACTACTACGCGCCCGGCATCGGCATCACGCCGTTGACGCAGCAGCCGTCGGCCACCTTCAACGATCTGCAGGTGCATTGGAATACACCGTGGAAGGGCACCATCTCGCTGGGCGTCAACAACATCTTCAATCACGTGGGCCCCTACATCTACGGCGGTGGCTTCAATTCGGGTACGGACAGCTACAACGATTACAACGCCTCGTATGACATCGGTCGTTTCGTGTACTTCCGTTATCAGCAGAAGTTCTAACGGCCGGGTGGAGCGAAACCTTGTCCGAGTGCATCTCGGGCGGGGTTTCCAATCCACGCCGAGACAAACCGTCGCATGCGGGCCGAGATGGCCCGCGGATGACAAACCACAACAAGGGTGTAGACATGTCTTACGTGTACTTCAACAAGCCGAACGGGGCCAATCGTTCACATGAGCGTGTGCAACGCGGGGCCATGCGCGCTTCGCGTCTTGCCATGGGCGTGCTGTGCGTGCTGTCTGCGTTCGCTGGCGCGGTCTATGCCGACGACGCAGGCATCGCCAGGCCCGGCACGCCGTCGTTCGCGAATCTGGCGGGTCAGGAAAGTTTTGGCAACGCCGCGATCGGCGCCCGCTGGAAAGTGACTGGCGATCACCTGACGGACATGATGATCGCCAGCCATGATGGCAGTCAGTCGCTGGCGATCAAGGCACCGTTCGCCTTGACCCTGGCGGACGGACGCACGATCAGTGCGGGCGACATGCGTTTGCTTGCAGCGCCGGATGAACAAGCATTGCCAGTGGATGCCAAGGCATCGCGTCTGGCGGATCGCCTGCCGGGGCAGGCGATCCGCGCCAGTTTCGGCGACGCAGACGGCCGCTTCCGCATCGACTGGCAGCTGGTGCAGCGCGAGGGTTCGGCCTACCTGCGAGAAGTGGTCACGATTACCGCGCTGAAGCAGGATGAGCACATCACCAGCGTGTCGCTGCTGCCGGCCGATGCGGCGAGCGCCGCGGTGGATGGCACCGTGAAAGGTTCGCCAGTCATTGCCGGGCGCATGTATCTGGGTTTCGAAGATCCGCTGGCCGACAGCGAAGTGCGCGGCAAGCATGTGGCATTGACCATGGCCCGCAGCCTGCCGCTGCACCAGGGCAAGTCGATCACCTACTCGGCAGTGGCCGGGGTGGTGCGGGATGGCCAGTTGCGCCGCGACTTCGCTGCCTACATCGAGCGCGAGCGGGCGCATCCGTATCGACCGTTCCTGCATTACAACTCGTGGTACGACATCGGCTACTTCACGCCGTACACCGAGGCGCAGGCGCTGGATCGGATCAGCACCTTCGGTGAGGAACTCAGCGTCAAGCGTGGCGTGAAGCTCGACTCGTTCCTGTTCGATGACGGCTGGGACGATCGTTCCGGCAGCTGGAACTTCAGCAAGGATTTCCCGCGTGGCTTTGCACCGTTGCGTGATGCAGCGGCCAAATACGATGCCGCACCCGGCATGTGGCTGTCACCCTGGGGCGGCTATGGCCCACCGGCGAAAGAGCGCGCCGACCGCGGCGCCAAGTCGGGCTACGAGGTCATTGATGGTGGCCTTGCGCTGTCGGGTCCGAAGTACTACCAGCAATTCCACAACACGGTGATGGAGCTGGTGACCAAAGACGGCATCAACCAGTTCAAGTTCGACGGCACCGGCAATGCCGACAAGGTGTTTCCGGGCAGTGTTTTCGACAGTGATTTCAGTGCGGCGATCCAGCTGATCAAGGATATTCGCGAAGCCAAGCCGGACACCTTCATCAACCTCACTACCGGTACCTGGGCATCGCCGTTCTGGTTGCGCTATGCCGATTCAATCTGGCGCGGCGGCGAGGACGATTGGCATGCCGGCGTGGGCACCGAGCGCGAACAGTGGATCACCTACCGCGACCAGCAGACCTACGAGAACATCGTGATCCAGGGGCCGCTGTTCCCGATCAATTCACTGATGCTCCACGGCATCATCTACGCGCAGAAGAACACGCGCCTGAACACCGACCCGGGGCACGATTTCGCCAACGAAGTGCATTCGTACTTCGCCACCGGTACGCAGCTGCAGGAGATGTACATCACGCCATCGCTGCTGAGCAAGGGTGACTGGGATGCGCTCGCCGAAGCGGCGAAATGGTCGCGTGCGAACGCCGATATCCTGCGTGACACGCACTGGATCGGCGGCGATCCGGGCCGGCTCGACGTCTACGGCTGGGGTGCATGGTCTGCGCAGAAGTCGATTATCACGCTGCGCAATCCGGATGCGCATGCGCAGGCTGCGGTGATCGACCTGCAGCGCCAGCTGGAGCTGCCTCAGGGGGCTGCGCACAGCTTTCGCGTACAAGATGTCTGGAAAACCGGCGGCAGCACAGTACCGGTCCAGCTGGACGCGGATCATGTGAGCACGATCCGGCTCGCACCGTTCGAGGTGCTGACGCTGGAGTTGACGCCGACGACATCGCACTGAGCATGTCCAGAGGCATGTGCCGCATCGTACTGAGTATGTTCAGCGGCATATGCCGCTGAAGCCCGATGCCGGCTTTCCCGGCATCGGGTCTGGCCACCATCCAGCGAGGCTGACGAATGAAGAGTTCCCGAATGTGGCCGATCCTGCTGATGCTCGGTGCGGCATGTTTCATGTCGATGGCAGCTTGCACATGGGCCGCAGCGCAGGGTTCGGCGCATCCTGGTGGCAATTCCGCCGCAAGTTCGGATGACGACGCCAACGCGCCCTACAAGACCTTCGACGCGGTACCCGCCATCACGATGCCGCCGTTGTTGCTCGACATGTCGAGCACCTCGGTGGTGGTCGAATGGATGACCGACAGCCCGGGCGATGAAAGGGTGCGATACGGCGATGGGCGGCTCGATCACGAGATCGTTCCCCAGCAGGATGGCCTGATCCCGGTCGGAGCGATGCACCGTGTCGTCATCGATGGCCTGCTGCCTGGACACACTTACCAGTACCAGGTTTCATCGCGGCGGGTAGTAGCGCTGAAACCGTACTGGCCCGACATGGGGCGAACGGTGCAAAGCCCCGTTTACAGCTTCACGACGTTCGATCCGGCGAAAAAATCTGCCAGCTTCGCCGTCATCACCGACACCCACGAGGATGTGGACCGCATCCGCGGCTTGATGGACATGATCCATCGTGAGCCGGTCGATTTCGTCGCGCACGACGGCGATGGCGTCAACTACGGCGTCAGCGAGAACCAGCTGAAAGATCGCTTTCTTGAGCCGATGTCGACGGGCTTGCAGGGACGGGTGCCGCTTGTCTACGCACGCGGCAACCACGAATACCGCGGCGAATTTGCGCGATCCCTGGGCGGCTACCTGCATGCACAGGACGACAAATACTTCTTCACGCGCGACGAAGGTCCGCTGCATCTGGTTGTGGTCGACACCGGTGAGGACAAGCCGGACGACACCAACGTCTATGCCGGCTTGAACGATCTTCGCGACTACCGGTCGGAAGAATTCGCCTGGCTCAGGAAAACGTTTGCCCAAGAGAACAGAACGACAACCGCACCGTTTACGGTCGTACTGGGACACCAGCCGGACTGGGGCTGGCTCGATGGACACGGCGAGCAGTGGACGCAACTGGCCAATCGTGCGCACATCGACCTCTTCATCGCCGGGCACGAGCATGTCTTCCAGTACATCCGGCCTGGAGAGCGCGGCAACGACTTCCCGATCCTCGTGGTAGGCCAGGACCAGGTGGCTCGGGTGCAGGTAAGTGACACGGAGCTCAAGGTCGTAGTGACGGACCGCGCCGGCAGGCTGGTCGACGAATTTTCGCTGAAGCGCAAAGGAAAATGAGGACAGAACAAAGTGATCATTTGATACGTGAAGGTTTCCCGTATGGCATGCAACATCCTTGAGAAGAGACCACGATGCAACGCAGGGATTTTCTGAAACTGTCGCTACTGGCGCCATGTGCGGCGTATATGACGCCGACTTGGGCAGCAGCTGCCCAGGCCCATGGCGTCGATCATGCGCTGCTGCCGGATGGGCGTTCGCACGGGTTTGAACTTGGCGCACAGCAGTTCCTGCTGGATGGCAAGCCGTTCCAGATTCGCAGCGGCGAGATGCATCCGACGCGGATTCCCGCCGAATACTGGCAGCACCGTATCCGCATGGCCAAGGCGATGGGGCTCAACACGATTGCCGTCTACCTGATGTGGAATGCGCTGGAGTCGGAGCCTGGCGTGTTCGACCTGAAGACGGGCAATCGCGACTTCGTGCATTTCATCGAGCTGTGCCAGCAGGAAGGCATGTGGGTCTATCTGCGGCCCGGTCCCTATGTTTGCGCCGAATGGGATTTCGGAGGCCTGCCGCCGTACCTGTTGCGCCACCCGGATATCCGCGTGCGCACCTGGAGCGACCCGCACTACACGCAGGCGGTGCGGCGTTACCTGGATGTGGTCGCGCCTGCCATCGCACCGCTGATGGTGAGCCGCGGTGGCCCGATCCTGATGATGCAGATCGAAAACGAGTACGCCTCGTTCGGTCACGACCTGGGCTATCTCGAGCAATTGCGCACGATGTGGCGCGAGCGCGGCATCGAAGGCCCGTTCTCGATTTCCGATGGGCTCGCGCAGGTTCAGAAGCAGAAGACTTATTTGCCGGGCGCGGCGCTTGGTCTCGATGGTGATACCGATTTCGCGACCGCGCAGACGATTGCCAGCGAGGCACCGGTGTGGGTCGGTGAGGGTTATCCCGGTTGGCTGACGCATTGGGGCGACAAGGACTTCCAGCGTGGCGATTACGCGGACACCTTGCGCCAGCTGCTCGAACAGGGCCGCTCGTTCAATCTCTACGTGGTGCATGGCGGCACGAACTTCGGTTTCAGCGCTGGCGCGAACGCCAGCGGCGACTACTCGCATTTCGAGCCGGTGATCACCAGCTACGACTATGGTGCGCCGATCAACGAACGCGGCGAGGCCACGACCGAATATCACACCTTTCGCAAGCTGCTTGCCGCGCATGCGCCGCCGTTGCCGGTTGTGCCGGCCTCACCACCGGTGATTCGCTTTGCGGCGATCACACCGGTGGCGCATGCCTCGTTATGGGACAACCTCCCGGCATACAGGGTCGTGAAAAAGCCGCAGGCCAATGAACTGCTATTCGCGCAGGATCACGGCCTGGTGCTGTATCGCAGGAAGATCCCTGCGGCCGCCGCAACGTTGGCGCTCGACGGCGTGCGTGACTACGCCACGGTGTTCCGCAACGGGCTTTATGTCGATTATGTTTCGCGTGTGCAGCACGCCAACTTGCGAGGAGGCAACCGGGTTGAGCTGCCGGCCATCGTTGACGGTGAGGCTTCGCAACTCGATATTCTTGTCGACAGTTTCGGCCACGTCGGTTACGGCCAGGCGATGGCCGATCGCAAGGGCATCGTGATTAGCGTCCGGCTCGGTGGTGAAGAGCTCGAAGACTGGGATGTCAGCAGCCTGCCGCTGGATGATGGTTATATCCGTCAACTGAGGCCGGTGGTCAATGAACCATCGCGCCCTGGCATCTTCTTCAGGGCCACCCTGCGACTCGACCAGCTCGGTGACAGCTATATCGACATGTCGGGCTGGGCCAAGGGCTATCTGTGGGTCAACGGCCAACTGCTCGGTCGCTATTGGAACCTCGGCCCGCAGCAACGGCTCTACTGTCCCGCGTCATGGTTCCGCCACGGCGACAACGAACTGCTGATCTTCGATCTGCACCAGACCGTCGCCGCGCCGATTCGTGGCGCGACGACCCTGCAGGCCTAGCTGGATCAGGCCTTGCCGTGGAACAGTTCGCGGCCGATCAGCATGCGGCGGATTTCATTCGTGCCGGCGCCGATCTCGTACAGCTTGGCATCGCGCAGCAGGCGGCCAGCCGGGAACTCGTTGATATAGCCGTTGCCGCCGAGCGTCTGGATCGCTTCCAGCGCCACCTTTACCGCGTTGACCGAGGCATTGAGCAGGCACGCCGCCGGATCGATGCGTGATTTGACGCCGTTGTCGAACTGCTGCGCCACCATGTAGGCGAAGCCGCGTGAACTCTGCAGGGCGGTGTACATGTCGGCGATCTTTGCCTGCATCACACCGAACGTGCCGATCGGTGCATTGAACTGCTTGCGTTCGCGCACGTAGGGCAGGGCGAGATCGAGCGCTGCCTGCATCAGGCCGAGCGGGCCGCCGGACAGCACCAGGCGTTCGGTGTCGAGGCCGCTCATCAGCACGCGCACGCCTTCGTTGACCTCACCGACGATGTTCTCATGCGGAATCTCGCAGTCCTCGAACACCAGCTCGCAGGTGTTGGAGCCGCGCATGCCGAGCTTGTCCAGCTTCTGCGCGGTGGAGAAACCCTTCATGCCTTTCTCGACGATGAAGGCGGTCATGCAGCGGCTGCCGGCCGGACGTGGTGCAGTGCGCATGTAGACAAGCAGCACGTCGGCATCGGGACCATTGGTGATCCACATCTTGCTGCCGTTGGCGACCCACACGTCGCCCTTTTTCTCGGCCTTGCAGGTCATCGAGCCGACCACGTCGGAACCGGCACCCGGCTCGCTCATTGCCAGCGCGCCGATGTATTCGCCCGTGCACATCTTGGGGATGTACTTGCGCCGCTGCGCCTCGTTGCCGTTATGGAAGATGTTCTGCACGGCGAGGTTGGAATGCGCGCCGTACGACAGCCCCACCGAACCCGAAGCGCGCGAGATTTCCTCCATCGCCACCATGTGCGCAAGAAAGCCCATGCCGGTGCCGCCGTATTCGGTCGGTATCGTCATGCCGAGCAGGCCCATCTCGCCGAACTTGCGCCACAGGTCGGCCGGGAACAGGTTCTCGCGATCGATAAGATCCGCGCGCGGGGCGATTTCCTTTTCCGCAAACGCATGCACGGTATCGCGCAGCAGGTCGATATCTTCTCCGAGCGGAAACGGACGCATCACGAACTCCTTGGTGTGCAGAACGGCGATTTTAGCGCATGGCACGTTTGCAATGCTGTTTAGTTTCCTCCCCTGCTTGCTGGGATGAGCAGAAGGAGCCATGTCGCCACAAGGGCAACAAAGAAAGCCGCCGATATTCCGGCGGCTTTCTCGATACGGTGTGGGATTGCTGCCCGCGCATGCAAGCGCTGGCAACGCTTTCCGTTAGGCCAACTCAGACTGGATTGGCGGCATGGATGGCATTAACCCATGCATTGAGTGACTGCTGGGTCCATTGAATGTCTGCTTTCCCGGTGCCTTGGCTGACGGCGTAGAGATAGAGGACCTGGCCGTTGATCCAGACAATGGCTCCCGAAATTATCATGGGAATTGGCGCGTGCCCGGTGATGGCTACGGCCGACTGCATGCTGAAAAAGACGCCCCATGATTCTTCGCGAAAAATGCCTATGCTGCCGATGCTGTTCATCGACACATTGGACTGATTGCCGGTAACCTCGTGCAGGTGCTGATTGCCGTTGCGCGCGAGGCCATCTGCGTCGGTCTGGATTTTGCCGAATTCCTTTTCAAGGCCGGCCTTGATGTTAGGGCGCCCTTGGGCGAATTGCTCAGCGGGGATATGGATGCCTTCCAGTGTGCGTGGGACTTGCAACTCGAAGTAGTGATCAAGGGCAGGGTGGCCTGCGTTCCCGATTTCCTTGAACTGGTCGGGCGTGACATACATATCCACCAGACGGTTGGCTGGTGGCAGATAGCCGCTGTTTATTTCCAGTACTCCTGGAAAAGACGTTGCAACAGGTTTGTTCTGTCCCGGCGCGGGAATCTCGAGCGTACGAGCACCAAAGTTGACAGATGCTGCATTTCCTAGCGTAGCGACGACGAGCAATGCGATGCCGCAAATCAATATAACGAACTGACGATACCGGGCAGCGAAACCACGATCCATGAAATTCCCCTTGCGCCTTTCCTGCATCGGGATGGCTAGCGATGTTTAGTTGAAACGACGAAACCCGGCAAAAGCCGGGTTTCGCGGATGCCAAATCAGCTTAGCGGATTACTGACCGCGCATGCGGCCCTGGAAACGGGTGCCGTTGTTGCCCATGTGCGGCAGCTTGATCTTGCCGATCGCGTTGATGCGCTCCTCGGCCAGACGGTCGGCGGCCAGGTAAGTCGGCACGTTCTGCGTCTTGCTGATCTCGAAGATGCGGCCCAGGTTGTAATAGATCGTGCGCATCATGCGCATCGCACGCTCGCGGTTGTAGCCGTCGATTTCCAGCGACACGTTCATCACGCCGCCGGCATTGACCGCGTAATCCGGTGCGTACAGCACGCCGCGCTTCTGCAGCTCGTCGCCGATCTCGTCGGTGGCGAGCTGGTTGTTCGCTGCGCCGCAGATGATCTTCGCCTTGATGCGGTCGATCGTCTGCGCGTTGACGGTGCCGCCCAGCGCGCACGGCGAATACACGTCGGCGTCGACGTCGTAGATCTCGTCCAGGCCCACGGCCTCGCAACCGAGCTCGTCCACGCAACGCTGTACCGCATCCTTGTTGATGTCGGTGACGAACACCTTCGCACCCTGTTCGCGCAGCAGCTTGATGAACTCGCTGCCGACGTGGCCGGCGCCCTGCACGGCGAAGCTGTACTTGCCCACGTCTTCATTGCCGTGCTTGAACTGCAGCGCGGCCATCAGGCCTTGCAACGTGCCGTACGCGGTGAACGGCGACGGATCGCCCGAACCGCCATGCACCTGGTGCACGCCGGTCACGTATTCGGTTTCGCGGAACACGTATTCCATGTCGTTGACGTCGATGCCGACGTCCTCGGCGGTGATGTAGCGGCCGTTCAACGAGTTGACAAAGCGGCCGAACGCGCGGAACAGCGCCTCGGACTTGTCCTTGCTCGGATCGCCGATGATCACGGCCTTGCCGCCGCCCAGGTTCAGACCGGCCACGGCGTTCTTGAAGGTCATGCCGCGCGACAGGCGCAGCACGTCGTTCACCGCCTCCTGCTCGGTCTTGTACGGCCACATGCGCAAACCGCCGAGCGCGGGGCCCAGCACCGTGTTGTGGATCGCGATGATGGCCTTCAGGCCGGCGTCCTTGTTGTGGCAGAACACGACTTCTTCGTGACCGGTCTTGGCGATGGTTTCAAAGATCATTGGAACGGTGACTCCATGATTTACGGTGCCGGAGGGCATCTACAGAGGATTGGCGGGGCTGGGGATGGCCCCGTCAAAGGGCGTGAAAGCCGGAAACTCATCGCCCCGACCGAAGCCGGGGCGATGAATCAAAGCGTCAAGTTTAATACGTCGCCCCATGTGGTGGTGACGCGACGCAACAAGTCGTTGGCGTATGGAGCGCACAAATGCAGGAAAAAACTGCGCTCGACACAGCTCGAATCAGGCGTGACTCAGATGGATATCCAGTGGCCCGGGCGGAAGTGCCAGCCATCCCGATGCTGTTCCCAAGTGGCATCCACATAACGATAGTCGGGCTTTTCAGGCATCCACTGGCCCGGAACTGCCACATAGTCGTGACCATCCCAGCGCCAGTAACTGTGAGCCCAGACAAAGCCGCGACGTATTTGAACCGGCTCGATGACGAACGGCGGCGGCGCCCGCTGCGTCACCACATCTCCCGCGTACGTGCGGTACAGCAACGGATGATGGACGGCCGGCGGCCGACCTGGTTGATCAGCGCAACCGGTGACGGTTGCAGTGACGCCAGCGAACAGGGCAAACGCAACAACGCGGTGAACCATGGAATGTTGCTCCGTATCAGGAAGGATCAAACAGGTGCCATCCCGGCAGAGTTTACCGCGCACGCGTTGCACTACTGCGCGGGGCAGACAAAGAAACGCCCCGGCAGGCGGGGCGTTTCTTTGAATCAAACGCGGGATCTATCAGCCGGCAATCCACACGCCAGCGCGCCAGTGCCAGCCATCGCCGCGCTGTTCCCAGTGCGGGTGAACGTAATGATAGCCGGGGCGCATCGGCTCCCAGTGACCACGCTCGGCGATATAGCGACGACCGTCCCAGCGCCAGTAGCCGCGGGCCCAGATATAACCCGGCCGCGGTTGTACATGTTCCACGATGTATTCCGGCGGCGGCTGTGGTGCGACAACTTCCACATAGGCGGGGGCCGGGGCGTAGACGGGGGCGGGGCGTGCGACGTAGACCGGGCGCGCCGGCTCCACCACACAACCGGAGGCCAGTGCGGTCACGGCAAGAAGTGAAGCTAGAGCAACAAGACGATTGGACATGGCAGGTTTATTCCGAATCAGATTGATGGGAAGTTGCGATCGCAGTGTGGCGTGGACGGAAGCTTTCGCGACAGCCGTCCATCATTCGCAGGTTGTTGCGCGTTCAGCGGCCCCAGTAACCCTGGTGGAAACGCCAGCCGCCACGACCCTGTTCCCAATACGCCGGACGATAGTGATAGCCGGGGCGCGCACGTACCCAGTAACCACCGGCCCATACGTGGCGACGGTAACGCCCGTCCCAGCGCCAGTAACCCGGCGCCCACACATAACCCATGCGCGGCGGCGGTACGCGTTCGAAGCGTGGTGCAGGTGGCGCAACGCCGATGCCGACGCCAACCGAAACCTGTGCGGCGGCCGGGGGTGCATACGTAACACCAGCGAAGGTCAGGCCGAGTCCGGCAAGCAGGGCCAATTTCAGGGGCAGGCTGTTCATCATGGTTCCTCCTCGTTACCGCATGGCGCGGCTGTGGTAACGATAACGGCATGGCGCAGGGCGTGTTGACCTCATCCGTTCCACTCGTTCAGCTTTCGGCCGGGCCGGATGAAGCTAAATCGTCCAACTGGTGAAATGCACGAACGATCGTGCTATTTTATCTGGCATGACGACAGCAACCCATTCCGGCAAGCGCGCTTCCACCCGTGACCTGATCCTCGGCCACGCCTATGCCATGGCCCGCAACGACGGTCTGGAAGGCCTGTCGATCGGAACCCTGGCTACCGGTGTGAACATGTCCAAGAGCGGTGTATTCGCCCATTTCGGCTCACGCGAGGAGCTGCAACTGGCGGTACTGGATGCTGCGGCGCAGCGTTTCATGGCCAAGGTGTTGCTGCCGGCCTTGAAGCAGCCGCGCGGCCTGCCGCGCCTGCGCAGCATCGTTGCCAACTGGTTTGCGTGGACTTGCGAGCATCAGAGCGGCTGCGTCCTGTCGTCCGCGACCAGCGAATATGATGGACGAAATGGTGCGCTGCACGATAGAGTGGTGCGGCAAGCGGCGGGTTGGCGCGGTGAACTGCAGAAAACGATTGCGCAGGCCATGGCCGCAGGTCATCTGCGCCCGGACACCGACGCCATCCAACTCGCGTTCGAGATCAATGCCCTGATGCTCGGCCTGCAACATGACGCCGGGTTGTTCGGGTTCGACGAGGCCGGCAAACGCGCCGCGCAGGCCTTCGAGCGTCTCTGGCGCAGCTGGCAAGTCTGAGGAACGCACCCATGTCCTCCAAATCCACCACCGCGATGAGCCGCCCGAGCCTCGCTGCCCGCTTCAAGCTGGGTACCGTGCGTGCCGGTTTTGCGTTTGGCAGCCGGCTGGCGCCACAGCGCACGGTGAACCGCGCCGCACGCCTGTTCGCCACACCATTCGCCAGCAGCCGCACCCGTGCGCAGGCCGTGCAGGGTGATCACGAGATGCAGCGCGGCCAGCTTCAGATCAACGGCGAAACCATCGCCACCTATGTCTGGGGCGATCCAGTGCTGCAGCCGTATGCGCTGCTGGTGCACGGGTGGTCCAGCTTCGGCCTGCGTTTCCTGCCGTGGGTGGCGAAGCTGCGCGCGCTCGGCTATGCCGTGGTCACGTTCGATCAACCTGGCCACGGCTACAGCAGCGGCAAGCTTTGCACCTTGCCGGAATTCACCGATACCGTGCACGCCATCGGCCAGTACTACGGCGAAGCGGCACTGGCGATCGGCCACTCGCTCGGTGGCGCCGCTGTTGCCCTGGCGCAGGATGAGGCCTGGCATGCGCGCAAGTTGATCCTGGTAGCGCCTGCCGCCGACATGGCGGCGGCCGTCGGTCGCTTCTTCCGTTTCGTGCGCCTTGCCGGCTACCTGCGTGAAGCGTTCTATCTGTGGTTGCTGCGCCGCACCGGCGTCAGCGTCGAGCAGCTGCAGGTGCATCACCATCTGCCCGCGCTGGGTGCGCCCGGCCTGATCGTGCACGATCTCGACGATGACGACGTACCGTGGGGCGAGGGCGAGCGTTACGCCCAGTTCTGGCCGGGCGCGCGCCTGTTCACCACGCAGGGACTCGGCCATCGGCGTGTGCTGGATGCGCCTGAAGTGATCGAGGCGGCACTGGCGTTCGTTCGTGGCGAAGAAGTGGGTACGCGGGTAGTTGGCAGCCCGAATCTGTCGCTCTGCGTATAGGTTTCCCTTCTTCCATGGGGCATCAGGCAAGCTGCTTTATTGCTGTCATCCCGGCGAAGGCCGGGATCGCACTTGCTCCCCTGCCTTCAAATGCGATCCCGGCCTACGCCGGGATGACGTCTTGGCAGGCCCAAAACTCCGCACCCCCCGGCGATCCACTAGAATCGTGAAGTTCAAGCACACGATGTCGGAGTTGCCATGAGTTCCCCCGCCAAGCACGTCCCCGCCGGCGCCACGCAGGCTGAAGCCACGCCGCTGCGCTTCGTTACCGCCGCCAGTCTGTTCGATGGCCACGACGCGGCGATCAACATCATGCGTCGCATCATCCAGTCGCAGGGTGCGGAGGTGATCCACCTTGGCCACAACCGTTCGGTGGAAGACGTGGTGCGCGCCGCGCTGCAGGAAGACGCCGACGCGATCGCGCTGTCGTCCTACCAGGGCGGCCACGTCGAGTACTTCAAGTACATGGTGGACATGCTGCGCGAGCGCGGCGCCGGCCATATCCGCGTGTTCGGCGGCGGCGGCGGCACCATCACGCCGGAAGAAATCAAGGAGCTGCAGGCCTACGGTGTCGAGCGTATCTACCACCCGAACGACGGCATGAAGCTCGGCCTCACCGAGATGATCGAGGACGTGATGAGCCGCGCTACGCGCGGCCGGGAATCGGGAATCGGGAATCGGGAATCGGTAAAGGCGCACACTCCGAACATCGACGAAGAAATAAGCATCGGCCGCATGCTCAGCGCCCTCGAAGACGGCGTCTTCAGCGACGCCGAACTGGTCGAGCTACGCAAAAGCTGGGCGGTCGGTTCTTCCGATTCCCGATTCCCCATTCCCCATTCCCGACCGGCTACGCCGGTCTTGGGCCTCACCGGCACCGGCGGCGCCGGCAAGTCGTCGGTGGTGGACGAGTTGCTGCTGCGCTTCCTGCACGCATTCCCGCAGATGCGCATCGCCGTGCTCGCGGTCGATCCCACGCGTCGCCGCTCCGGTGGCGCGTTGCTCGGCGATCGCATCCGCATGAATTCGCTGCGCAGCCATCGCGTCTACATGCGCTCGATGGCCACGCGCCGCCAGCACGCCGCTACCAGCATCGTGCTGCACGACTGCATCGATTTCCTCAAGAGCCAGCCATACGACCTGGTGATCGTCGAGACCGCCGGCATCGGCCAGAGCGATTCGGAGATCGTCGATCTGGTCGATTTTCCGGTCTACGTGATGACCAGCGAATACGGCGCCGCCAGCCAGCTCGAGAAGATCGACATGATCGACTTCGCCGAGCTCGTGGTGCTCAACAAGTTCGACAAGCGCGGCGCTGAAGACGCACTGCGCGACGTGCGCAAGCAGTGGAAGCGCAACCGCACCGCGTTCTCGCTGAAAGACGAAGACGTGCCGGTGTACCCCACCATCGCTAGCCAGTTCAACGATCCGGGCGTCACCTGGATGTTCTCGAACCTGTGCCGCCTGATGCGCGATAAGCTCAAGCTGCCGACCGAGAAATGGTCGCCGCAACTCGACACCACGCTGAAGTCGCCGCGCGCTACCGTACTGATCCCCGGCAGCCGCGTGCGCTACCTCGCCGAGATCGCCGAGCAGGGCCGCAGCATCAACAGCAGCATCGAGCACCAGGCCGTGTACGCCAGCAAGGCGCAGCACTACTACGAGGCGCTGAAGGAGCTTGGTGATCCGCAGCTGCCGCGTCCGCTGGAGCTGTACCGCAACGCTGACTTGCATCCGCCCGTCACCCCAAATGCCGTCACTCCCGCAAACGCCTCAATCCCCCAGTCCGTCATCCCGGCGAAGGCCGGGATCGCATCACCTGCCGCACACGAAGCACACAACACCCAGGCCGGGCAGGCAGTGGCAAAGAGCGATTCCGGCCTTCGCCGGAATGACGAGCATGTGGGGGCCGGGCAAGTGCATGGCGAGGCGGCATATGCCGAGCATGTCGTAGACCGCTCCCTCCTACTTCTCCGCCAACGCTACAACGCCGCCCTCAAGGAACTCAGCCACGAAGCCATCCACCAGCTGCGCGAATGGCCGGGGCTGTACAAGTCGGTCACCGCCGACGTCAACGAATACAAGGTGCGCGACAAGGTCATCCGCGTCGAGAACTACCGCGACTCGCTCAGCCACCAGAAGATTCCGAAAGTGGCGCCGCCGAAGTCGAAAGACTGGGGCGAGCTGGTCAGCTTCCTCGGTCGCGAGAACCTGCCGGGCCATTACCCGTACACCGGTGGCGTGTATCCGTACCGCCGCAGCGGTGAGGATCCCACCCGCATGTTCGCGGGCGAGGGCACACCCGAGCGCACCAACCGCCGCTTCCATTACCTCAGCCAGGGCGGCGCCGCGACGCGCCTGTCCACCGCGTTCGACTCGGTCACGCTGTACGGCGAAGACCCCGCGCCGCGCCCGGACATCTACGGCAAGATCGGCAACTCCGGCGTCAACATCGCCACCCTGGACGACATGAAGAAGCTGTACTCCGGCTTCGACCTCAGCGCGCCCAGCACCTCCGTCTCCATGACCATCAACGGCCCCGCGCCGATGATCCTGGCGATGTTCATGAACACCGCGATCGACCAGAACGTCGAGAAGTACCTGCGCGCAGACGAGACCCGCTGGGCCGCCGCCGAAAAGAAGATCGCCGCGATCTACAAGAACGTGCAGCGCCCGCAGTACCACGGCGAACTGCCCAAGGGTAACGAAGGGCTGGGCCTGGGCCTGCTCGGCGTCTCCGGCGACGAGCTGGTCGATGCGGAAACCTACGCGCGCATCAAGACGGAAACCCTGCAGGCGGTGCGTGGCACCGTGCAGGCCGACATCTTCAAGGAAGACCAGGCGCAGAACACCTGCATCTTCAGCACCGAATTCGCGCTGCGCATGATGGGCGACATCCAGCAGTACTTCGTCGACAACAAGGTGCGCAACTTCTACTCGGTGTCGATCTCCGGTTATCACATCGCCGAAGCCGGCGCGAATCCGATCAGCCAGCTCGCCTTCACGCTGAGCAACGGCTTCACCATCGTCGAGTACTACCTCGCGCGCGGCATGAGCGTGGACGACTTCGCGCCAAACTTAAGCTTCTTCTTCTCCAACGGAATGGACCCGGAGTACACCGTCATCGGCCGCGTCGCCCGCCGCATCTGGGCGCGCGCGATGCGCGAACGCTACGGCGCCAGCGCGCGAAGCCAGATGATGAAGTACCACATCCAGACCTCTGGCCGTTCGCTGCACGCGCAGGAGATCCAGTTCAACGACATCCGCACCACGCTGCAGGCGATGTACGCGCTGTTCGACAACTGCAACAGCCTGCACACCAACGCCTACGACGAAGCGATCACCACACCCACCGAAGAAAGCGTGCGCCGCGCGGTGGCGATCCAGATGATCATCAACAAGGAACTCGGCCTCAACTTCAACGAGAATCCTTGGCAGGGCAGCTACGTGGTCGACGTGCTCACCGATCTGGTGGAAGAAGCCGTGTACAAGGAGTTCGAGGCGATCAGCGAGCGCGGCGGCGTGCTCGGCGCGATGGACACCATGTACCAGCGCGGCAAGATCCAGGAAGAGTCGATGTACTACGAGCACAAGAAGCACGACGGCTCGCTGCCGCTGATCGGCGTCAACACCTTCCTGCCCAAGGACCACGGCGGCGAGATCGCCACCGAGATCGAACTGATCCGTTCGACCGAAGAAGAGAAGGGCCAGCAGATCGCCAACGTGAAGCGCTACGGCGAAGCGCGCAACGCGCTGGCCTCGGACAGCCTCAAGGTGCTGCAGGTGACGGCACGCGATCGGCGCAATGTGTTCGAGCAACTGATCGAGGCGGTGAAGTACAACTCGCTGGGGCAGATCAGCCATGCGTTGTACGACGTGGGTGGCGAATATCGCCGCAACATGTAACGCCGCGTAGCCCCCTCTCCCCCGGCGATGCCGGGGGAGAGGGTTAGGGTGAGGGGCGCTCTTCGCGCATCAATACGAAAGTTTTGCCGCGCCCGATAACGATGGTGACCTCTACAGTCAGCGCTGCATCACCGACTGATCCATCTGCGGATTTTGCATCTGCTGCATGGCCGGCGAGGTCTGAGGCTGGGCTAGCTGTTGAATATCGTGCTGCCACTGGACGCTGCTTTGCGCGAGCGGCGTGCCCATTGCTTGACCCACGTTGACGTCGGTATAGCGTTTGAACAGGGAATTGATGTCGCCCTGTACGGCGAACGCCCGGCTGGCGTCATCGCTCAGCACGACATGGTCGACCCGGCTCATGCCGTTGCTGTGAGCGGCGACAGCCAGCGACGCCGCGAGGTTGTCGCTGCGCTGGTCCGGTGCGCGTCCCTGCTGGGCATCCAAGCGATGCACGGCGTCCAGTGCCTGCAGGTACATCCCGTTGCCGGGATGTGTAGCGTCGGCGAGATTCGGTTGCGGTAGATGCACGGCCATCCGCAAGGCATTCAGCGTCTTCGGGCCGGCGATCCCATCGGGCGTCATGTGATGCGCATGCTGGAATTTCTCGACCGCTGCCTTCGTGCCTGGGCCGAAGTCGCCGTCCGGATGCAATGCACGGCCGTGCGCGTCGGTGAAACCCAGCTTGGCGAGATCGGTCTGCAAACGAATGACCTTGTCGCCGTGCGAGCCCAAGCGCAATAAACCATGCTCGCCCGACGCGTGGACACGCCCACCTTGGCCGATGGCTTTCAAGGCCTCCTTGATGTCCTGATCGCCTGCCGACTTTGACGGATCGAAGTTCGCATCGCCTACCTTGGCGTGCGCGCGATCGAGAGCGGCCGCTTTCTCCGGTTCCGCGTAAGCGTTCTTATATTGCTCGGCCAGAGCGGCGGCTTTCAGGCCATCATAGAAACGGTGATGGCCCTTTATTTCGTTGGCTTCGGCAAGCACGTCATTGTAGTCGCCGCCGTTCTTCAGCGCCTTTTCGAACTTCGCCATCTGCGAGGGGAGCTGGTTCTCCGTCTTTGCCAGAATGGCGACAGTCTCGAGGCGACGGTCTTCCGGAATGTTCTTGCCGTACTTGTCCAGCATGTCCATGGCCGACTGCGTCGCCTGCCTGACCTGCGGATAGTCGATGTTCTTATGGATCCACTTCTGGCCGTCCTCGGACGACGCCCATGCATTGATGCTGTCGCGTGTGTCCTTGTCGATGAAGGTGAGGCTGTTATGGCCACGTTCGCCATCGCCATGTGTCAGCAGATCGGTGCGAAGTTGCGCCGTATCCGACGTGAACTTCAGATCATGAGCTTTCGCGTACTTCGCCGCCTGATCGATGATGCTGTCGACGTAAGTGGTCTCGCCAGGCTTTAGCGTGGCGCCGTCGGTGGCACCGAGTGCCCAGGTTCCACGCTGGCCGAGATCGACCTGGATTGTGCCCAGCGAATAGCCACTGTTGGCGGCGATTTTATCTACCTTGCCCCAATCAGCGTCGGTAACGCCAGCGATGGCGAGCCGATAAGGAGACTGGCCGCCTTCCGTGCCGCGCCCGACCACGAAATACGTGGCACCAGCAAGCGAGTCAATATCGTGTGTGTTGGGGGCGGGCATCGTGTTACTCCTTTAACAATGATGTGTTTACAAGCCATTAGCGATGGATAGATACCTGTCCAATTCATCAGCCCTCTTGCATAGGCTGAAAATCTCGTTCTGTGACAAGTCGAGGTTGTCGATGATTTCATCGCCGTAGAGCAGGGTCTGGAACGTCCCATCCTCGTTCTGGAATTTGAGCCAAGCGCGCTCGGCGCTGATCAACTGGTCTTTGGCCTTGCCATGGAGCTTGCCGAGCAGCGCCTTGTACGTGGTGTTGAGCCGCGCGTCCTGCGTGGTCTTCTCCGTGGTCAGACACGCGCCGATAGCGATGGTGTCGGAGCCGGCCTTGTCGATGCACGTATAGAACGTGGTCGTGATGCCTTTCGGTGCCTCGCGGCGGATGACCTGGCTTGTGCTGTCAGAAGCGATTGCAATCGTCCCGTAGGTGAGCAAGACGAAGGTGACGGTGAGCGTCCTTGCCGTTTTCATGCTGGTGCTCCTGATCGTGGATTTCTTGCCGTGCGACTGCCGTGGCACTGTTGCAAGGTGGAAGGAAAACATGCGAATTCCCTTGGAAAGAGACTGACCCTGAAATCCTTTGCCGGGAGAGCCTAGCATCGTTACTTCACGGCAGAATGTGAGCGTGCTCGGAAAATGGCGTGGGGGAATGGTGCGGTGCCGATGCGATCAGACTCTGCTATTCCCTGTGGTAGATAGAAAATCTTCCTGTGCGGACGAACTCAGTCAACTTTCGTCATCCGCACAATGATCGTCAGTAATTGGTGGGTTTTCCCTGGATGGCCTGATGGAGCACCAGGTCCTGCTCGAAGATCCTCGCAACGCCCGCTCCAGCGCTCTTGTACCGAACCAAGTCGTTGCCTTTACGGACGAAGTAGTCGGTCGACTCAGAATCGTACTCGGGGCATTTCGTGTAGCCAGTGCGTTCGTCCCCTTCGCAATAGCGCATGTAGAGTCTGCCGTCTTGCGTACGCCCTTTCAGGGATCCAAAGGAACCATTCATTCGGGTGCCTTCACTCCATTGTCCCGTCACGTCGTCCCCCTTTTGCTCGAAAACAAGATCAACCGAGTGCTCATAACCGCATGTTTGTTTGTAAAGCCAGTGACCAGAAAATGCTTCGGATGTCGAATTCAGTCGCGATTCCAGCTCGCTTGAGCGATCAGCCGTTTGATCAACCAAGCACTCGTCTGCCTCAAGCTCTTCTGCCTGACCGGGTTCAGGGCTGGGCGCGCAAAACGTATCGCGGAAAGTAATCCATCGTCTTTCCTCTTCAAGCAGATGTTTGCGCTCAGCCTCGTTCAGTGACCCCATCAACTTTTTGTAGATATGGTTCAGTCGATGGTCCTGAAAGTCATGTTCGCGGCTCAGGCAGTCGCTGATGCCAGGCGTTGTTCCTCTGTCCCCCTTGATGCACGCGTCAAGCGAAGGTCGGATCCCGATGGCCCGACCATAGGCGGCTGCATCGGTGCTTTTGGTGGGCAAAGGATGGCTCGGCCATTTATCAGCGAAACAAGGGTCGGATACGACTGCCGCAGCGATGCATAGCGAGGCAAGCACGCTCCATTTGTTTGGCCCGGGAAACGGCGGCATTTCAATCTCCTTTGGATTTCTTGAATCTGGGCGTCGATTTTCCAGGTCGCCCGCTTCCACGCAGCGCTTGAGCACGGGGTCGGTAGCTTCCTGGAGCTCCGGCCTGGCGAACGCCATTTACTTGCTGGGTTTTCCGTGTTTCTCGAGAATCTCGGCCATGGCACCCGGATCAACGGACGACATCGGTGTCCACGCGAAGTCCTTCGGATACGACGCGCTGACGTTGGAGACGCTGCTGCCATCAGGATTTGAGGCAGTCGCGCGCTGCAGATACCACGCGTTCTTTTCCTTCGACCATGCGAAGTAGAAGGTGCTGTCGCCCTTATCCTTCTGGTTGATGTAGGCAATGCGGGTTGGTGCCGCTGTGAGGTTGTCGTTCAACGACATGGCGGGGGCGTTACGTGCAACATCGTTGTATGTGCAGTCCACCGCCTTCGTGCTGCGAGCGGCTTCAGCGAGTTTGCCGTTCTCCCGGCGCAGCACTACCAGCGCGCAGGGATTGTTGTCGAAGTCGTAATCACTCTTTCCGTTGACCTGGTGGCGAATGACGATCACCGCTCCCTGAGTGCTGTCGCCGTAGAGATCGGCGGCCTTGTAGGCAAGCAGGGTATCGGTCGGTGCGACAAGGGCGCGCACGTCGCTGGGCACGGCTGTCGTTGGGGTATCGGTTGTCGCGGCCGTGCATGTGAAGGCGATGAAGCCCGCGACATGCCCCACGAGCAGCGCGCTGAAGAGGAGGGCGCCGCGGGACCGACGCAACGGGATACGGGTTGTAATGGGGAACATGAGAACTCCTTGAAATGCTGGTCCTGAAATCCTTTGCTTGGAAGCCTATCACCTGGACTTTGCGGCAGAATGTGAGCTTGCTCGGGAAATGCTGTGGGGGAACGGCGTGGCGGCTCACGATCTGCGCAATGTGTTCGAGCAGCAGATCAAGGCTGTGAGGTACAACTCGCTGGGAGATCAGCCGTGCGCTGTACGATTTTGTAATGAAAAGGCCGCCGAATAGGCGGGCTTTTCGATTGAACCCTCATCACGATCGATCCATGCGTCATCGGCTCACGTCATCACCTGCATGGCAGCGTCGCGATCTGCTTGTCGCGAGAGTGCTCCGGCGTTGGCCGGCTTGCGCACGAGAAGCACCGCCGCCGCGACATTCCAGACCAGTTGCGCCACCAGCACGCTGAGCAGGGAAGTCATGGTCATGTATGTTGCCGACCCGGCGATCAGGGCGACGACCAGCAGGCTCGACAGCACGCCGACTACACCGGCGGTGCGATGGAATCCGCGCTCCTGCACCAGGGCAGCCGACCAGGCCAGCGTGCCGGCGGCCTGCAGCAGCCAGCCCAGCTTCGCCATGTCGTTGAGCGCCACACCGGCGTAGCGGATCAGGTTGTAGGCAAAGGCGACGCGCTCGGGCGTGGCGGTGATCGCATCCATCGCGATATGCGTGGTCACGAAGCCGTCCGTGATCGTCGCGCCGATCATGGCGATGCAGCCGATCAGGTAGGTAGTAAGGCCCGCCAGCACCAGCGGCCGGTGCAGTCCCAGTCGTCGTGCCAGCGTGGCATAGCCGAACGCGAAGGCACACACGCTGGCAATGGCCACGGCATGCACCAGTTCCTTCAATCCCTGCAGCCTGGCGATGCCTTGCATAATTTCCAGCGGATTGTTGCCGCCACCGCTGTGATCGAGCGCGACGAAAATCGTCGAGATGATGGTGGCTGCTGCTATGGCGATTCCCGCGGTGCGGGTGCGCTGCAGGGACGGGTCGGTGGGTATCGCGGCATCGTGGTGCATCGCAATCATTCCTATGGGCGGTGCATGTCGGGAATCGCCATGCTGGCCGACACGCTAGCGGCGGCGTCTTTGGGGAATGTCTGGGTCAGGTAAAGATTTGCAAACCGTCCGCGCAAGCTGCGCGGGTTGCAGCGACGGCGCGTGGCTTCTAAATAAAACTTTACAAGGCGCTTG
>Ga0302314_10002648_pt1 | contig 33204 bp, 30 predicted proteins | sample III_Palsa_N2_3_FD_200533 | JGI IMG/M metagenome (GOLD analysis project Ga0302314, IMG submission 200533) | Peat permafrost microbial communities from Stordalen Mire near Abisko, Sweden - III_Palsa_N2_3 | ecosystem: Environmental > Terrestrial > Soil > Palsa > Peat permafrost | place: Sweden...
CGGCGGGTTGCAGCGCGGCGGGCAGGGCGGGGGCTCCGTCCGCGTACAGGATGGGCACCGCGTGCACGACGCCGTATTCGGTGCGGCGGATCTGGCCGAGCGGCCATGGCAGGATCAGGTGCAGGCCGGGCCGCAGCACTGCAACGGGCTGGCCGAGGCGCTGGTAGACGCCGCGCTCGTTGCTGTCGATGCGGGTGACGCCGCTGAGGAAGACGCAGAACACCGCGAGCACGGCGACGATCGGGACGGCGGCGTGGCGCACGTAGCGCAGCGCCCAGCTCCGCCCGAAGTCGATGCCGAACCGCTCGCGCATCACCGCGGACCAGCTCGCCGGCCGCCCCAGCGCGGGGCCGAGCATGCGCAGCAGCGCGCTGTCGATCGGCGCCCGCGCCTGCACCCGGTCATGCGTGGGAACGATGACCGCCAGCCCCGCACGCAATGCCAGTTCCGCGGAAACGACGACAAGACCGGCGGCCAGCAGTTTGGCGGCGGCGACGGTGAGGTCGAGGCCTAAGCCCCCGGCAACGTCGGTCGCCGCAAACAGCACGAGGCAGGCGATCGGCAGCACCGCGAACGGCTTGAGGTGCGGCAACTCCGGCAACCGTGCGCCGGGAATGGCGTCGAGCACGCGTTCGGCGATCAGCAGCGGAAACGCCGCGAGGATGCTGGCTCCAGCCAGCGCGAACCACGTCGCAGTGGCCGGTATCGCCGCTGCCGGGTCGCGGCTGCGCAGCACGACGAGGACCGCGATGCTGCAACCGGCGGCGACGATGACCGGCGCCGCGCGGGCGAGGTTGCCGGCGACAGGGGCCAGACGACGCGGCCAGCGGAAGTGCCCGGGCGCTGCGATCGCGCGACGCCGGTTGCCGGTCATGATCAAACAGGAGAGCGCCGCCCCGAAGGTGAGAACCAGCGCCGCGAGCACGACGCCGATCGCGCCGCTCTCTCGCACGGCCGCGAGCGCCGGTCGCCACGTCGCGGGCGCGACGCCCCAGGCGGCAGCACCGAGGATGCAGATGCCAGCGGCGTCGATGCAGGCGACCGAGAGCAGCGGCCGCGCGACCCGGTGCGGGTCGGCGAAATGCGCCACCGCGTTCAACTGGGCCTGGCGAATGTCGGGTTCGTGCAGGGTCATCGATGCTCGGAAGAACGGTGGCGCCGGGTCGGCGGCCAGGAACGCAAAGAATGCTGCCGGCCCGTTGCGGGGCCGGCAGCACAGGAGGCAGGTCGCTTATTAAGGCGTTGTGGTCTTCGGGAAGCGGAACATGTCCGTCAGGTCGCCGATCGCCGGGCTGTTCAGCGGCACGTACGGGTTGCCCGCGCTGCTGATCGGGTTCGGGAAGTTGTCGCGGGTGTCTTCGGCCACCGGGAGCAGCTTCCAGTTCTTCTCGATGAACTTCAGGAAGGAGACGTGGTCGCCGTAGGTGTGGGAGACGGCGCCGCCGCCCGAGTATTTGGAGACCATGATGGCCGGGATGCGGGTGCCGTCACCGAAGAAGTCGAGCGGCTGGATGTAGCCCGAGTCCCAGTAGCCGCCGCCCTCGTCCTCGGTGATGAGGATCGCGGTGTCGTCCCAAAGGGCGCTGTTCTGCTGAACCGCGGAGACGACGCCCTGGGTGAACGCTTCGAACAGGCTGTACTTGGAGGACGCCGGGTGACCGTCGAGCAGCCCGTCCGGCTTCACGAACGAGACCGCCGGCAGCGTGCCGTCGGCGATTTCGCTCTGCAGGTTCGGGATGTCCTTCAGGTGCAGCTTGCGCTCGGTCGCGTTGGTCATGATCTGCGTCGAGTACAGGAACGGGTTGCAGATGTTGCAGTAGAGCGAGCCCGCCGCGCTGCTCGGGTTGGCGACATACGCGTCCCAGCCGGCGCCGAAGTAGGTCCAGGAGATGTTGGCGGCGTTCAGCCGGTCGGCGATCGTCGGCACCGAGGACGGCGGGATGGTGAACGTGGAGGTGTTGACCGTGCCGTCGCCGAAGTAGCCCGGGTTGTAGTTGTTCAGCAGGTAATAGGCGCCCTCCTTGCAGCGCGGCGAAGGCGTGTAGGGCAGCGAGGCGAGGTAGGCCGTGACCTGCGCGACACCCGGCTGGGTCTCATCGGAGCAGTTGCTGTACGAGCCGCCCGAATAGCCGTCCTGCGTCCACCAGTTGTTGGTGCCGGCCTGCGGGTTCGGATTTTCGATCTCGTTGGTCGGCGGGGTCGCGACGTTGCCGGCGCCATCCGAGTAGTACATCGCCAGGCCGGTGCCGAGCGCGATGTGGTTCGCGCCGGTGCCGCCCATGATCGACTGGTGGAAGTTGTCGCTGATCGTGTAGTTCTCGGCGAGTTTCTTGAAGTACGGAACGTCGCCGGCGGCCATGTTGAAGAAGCCCATCGACGACGAGCCTTCGCCGGTGGTCTGGTCGGTGAAGCCTGCCGACTGCGTCGCGCCGTTCCCGCCCGTACCCACGGAGGTCTCCACAAACGGGAACAGGTCGTTCAGGCAGCCGGAGGGATTGACCGCAGTGGCGTTGGCGACGCTGCAGTCGGTCTCCTGCCACATCTGGTAGAAACGATGCACCGGGCTCGCCGTGTACGAGTCGTACGGCATTTTCGGGCCGGTGATCTGGAACGGACCGTTCGCCGGCGCCGCCGCGTTGGTGATGCGCGTGTCGATGCTGTCGCTCTTCAGGCCGGTTGCGCCAGTCGTCAGCAGGCGGAAGTCGTTGAACGGCAGGCCGTCCTGGATCTTCTCCAGTTCCTTGGTCGCATCCGCCAGCGTCTTGAACGGCGGCGGGTTCGTGTCGCTGGCCGCGGACGGCGCGCCGTCGGTCATCGCCGGCGGCAGCGCGGCATACGGCGCCTTGGTGGTCGGGCTGATCGCGTAGGTGCCCTGCACGGTGGCACTGTTCTGGGCTGCCAGCTTGTAGTTCGGGCCCGGGGTGCCGTCGGCGTTGACGATGCCTTCGGACAGCAGGTTGTGGATCGTCTGGCCGGCCTTCGGCGTGTAGGTCGCGAACACGTGGTCGAAGGTGCGGTTCTCACCAATGATGATGATGATGTGCTTGATCGGCGTCGTCGGTTTGCCAAGCCCGCCGGCGCTCTGCGCCATCGCCGGTGCGAACGGCGCGGTCACGAGCGAGGCCGTCACCATGACGGCCGTGACCCCATGCAGGGCCGTTGTCAGGTCCCGCCAATATCGTTTCATCTCTAACCCCCAGAATGTTGCAGTCCCAACGCACGGACGCCCCCGCGCGCGACCGGGCCGGGTTGCGCCAGCCGATGCTTCGGTCGCCGAAAGGGATGGCCGCGCGCGCCAGCGTGTCGCTGCTGGAACAGCCGGGAACCTGTCAGAAATGTACGACAGTCGCGTTGAGGCTGCGTGTCGGTTCTGTGAATATCGCTGGGTGTCGGGAATTGTGTCGCAAGTGCTTCTGTCAATCGGCAGATTGTCGCAGAAGGTTGCAACTTCTGACCGGCTTGCGGTTGCTGGCGCCTCCTCGAACGGAGTTGATCACGAGATCGGAATACAATGGTTCGGGCCGGTTGACTTCCGGGTGGCCCGATGCTTGCCGGTCCCGTCCGGCGTCGGGTCCGAAGCGATGGCCATGCCCTCGTTCCCTGCTGTCACCGAAAACCGGCCGTCCGGCGGCGGCGGCGGTGTTGGCGCCTCCGCCCGTGTCGGCTAGACTGGTGGGCCCGAAGGAGACCCTGACCACGATGCGGCAGCCTTCCAGACGCTCTGCCGCGTCGCCAACGCGAATCGACCGCTACGTGTTCCGCCAACTGCTGGTGGCGTTGGTGGCGGTGTCCGGCGGGTTGGTGGCGCTCATCTGGCTGACCCAGTCGCTGCGGTTTGTCGAGCTGGTGGTGAACCGGGGGCTGACTTTCCGCGTCTTCCTCCAGCTCACCAGCCTGCTGATCCCGAGTTTCATCGCGGTGATCCTGCCGATCACCACGTTTGTGGTCGTGCAGTTCGTCTACCAGCGTCTGGCTGGCGACCGCGAACTGACGGTCATGCGCGCGGCCGGCCTGTCGCCGGTGATGCTGGCGCGGCCGGCGCTGGCGCTCTGTGTCGTCTCGATGGCGGCGAGCTTCGTGCTCAACATTTATATCGTGCCGGCGAGCCTGACGGCGTTCCGCGAGTTCCAGTTCGAGATCCGCAACCGCATCGTCGCCTTCCTGCTGCAGGAGGGCGTGTTCACCCCGGTCTCGGACGACATGACGGTCTATGTGCGCAAGCGCGACCAGGACGGCACGCTGCACGGTATCCTGGTGGACGATGCGCGCGACCAGCACAGCCACGCGACCATCCTTGCCGAACGCGGCCATCTGGTGGACACCGGGGGGGTGCCGCGGGTGTTGCTGATCAACGGCAGTCGCCAGGAGCTCGACCGCCAGACCGGAAGGCTGGACGTGCTGACCTTCGTCGAGAACACGATCGACCTGGCCCAGTCGGGCAAAGGGGAGGAAACCAGGCTGCGCGATCCGACCGAGATGTCCATGAGCGAGCTGCTCAACCCTTCGGCCGCCGGGTTGGCCGAGCACGAGCAGGGCAAGGCGATCGTCGAGGCGCACAAGCGGCTGGCAACGCCGCTGACCGCGGTCAGTTTTCCGCTGCTGGGGCTGGTCGCGGTGCTCACCGGTGCGTTCCGCCGCCATGGCGGGCTGTTGCGGCCGCTCGGCGCGGTGCTCGCGGTGGTGGCGCTGCTGGCGCTCGGGCTCGCGTTCGGCAATCTGGCCAGCCGCGACACGCGGCTGTTGCCGCTGATCTGGGTGCAGGCGATCGCACCCGGGCTCGTCGCGGCCTGGATCCTGTTCGGCCCGCAGCTCCGCCTGCTTCCGCGGGCGCTGCTCGGGCGGACCGGGGCGGCCTGAACCGGTGCGTGCCTGATGCCGTTCGCCATGACGCTCTCGCTCTATATTGCGCGCGTTTTCATGTACGCGGTGCTGGCGATGCTGGCGGCCCTGTCGCTGCTGGTCGCGATGTTCGACTTCATCGAACTGCTGCGCCGCTCCGTCACCCGGCCGGATGCCACGTTCGGCGTGGTCAGCGAGATCGCCGCGCTGCGCCTGCCGTGGGTGGCCATGGAGATCCTGCCGTTCGCCGTGCTGTTGGGCGGGATCATCGCGTTCTGGCGGCTGACCCGATCCTCGGAGCTGGTGGTCGCCCGCGCCGCCGGGGTGTCGGCGTGGCAGTTCCTGATGGCGCCGGTGATCTGCGCGGTGGCGCTTGGTGCGCTCGCCACCGGCGGCGTCAGCCCGATCTCGGCAGTGATGCGCGCCCGCGCCGAGGTCATGGAGGACAATTTCCTGCGCACCGGCGGCGGCCCGTTTGCGCTGAACGGCGGCCAGCTCTGGCTGCGTCAGGCCGATCGGGCCCTGGACCCGCAGGGTGTGGCGATCCTGCACGCGCATGCAGTCGCGGCGCATGGCGTCGAGCTCGACGCGCGTGACGTGACGATCTTCCGGCTCGACGGTGCCGACCACCTGCTGCAGCGCATCGACGCCTCGCACGCCAGCCTCGGCACCGGCGTCTGGATGCTGCAGGATGCCCGCACGGTCACGGCCGGCCATCTGCCCTCGGCGGCCACCGCGCTGTCGCTGCCCACCGACCTGACCGTCGCGCGCGTGCAGGAGAGTTTCTCGCCGCCGGACACGTTCTCGGTCTGGGCGCTGCCCAGCTTCATCGCGCTGCTCGACCGCTCCGGCTTTTCCTCCATCCGGCATCGGCTGCATTTCCAGGCCCTGCTGGCGTTGCCGCTGCTGGCGGGTACGATGTGCCTGCTGGCGGCCGGATTTTCGATGCGGCCGGCACGGCGGGGCGGGGTGGCGCAGATGATCGGCAGCGGCGTGGCGGCGGGCTTTGCGCTGTTCCTGGTCTCCAAGCTGGCCGAGGAGTTCGGGCAGTCCGGCGCCCTGCCGCCGACGCTGGCGGCCTGGGCTCCGGCCGCCTCCGGCCTGATGTTCTCCCTCGCCTTGCTGCTGCATCTGGAAGACGGCTGAGATGCCCCCCGACGCCCCGCCGCCGGAGGAGCTGTACCCGGCCCCTCGGCACGCTTCCTGGACGGTTCGCGCCGCAGCGGTGCTCGCGGTCGCGCTGGTCACCGTCGGCGCCGTCGCTGCGCATGCGCAGTTCGCTGCCACGAAGCCCGGCTCGCTCCAGCAGCCCAGCAAGGATCAGCCGGTCTTCTACCAGTCCGACAACGCCGAGTACGACCGCGACAACGGCATCGTCACGCTGACCGGCCATGTCGAGATCTGGCAGGGCGACCGCGACCTGCGCGCCGAAAAGGTGACCTACGACCGCAACACCGGCGTCGCCGCCGCGGCCGGCCACGTGGTGCTGCTGGAGCCGGACGGGCAGGTGGTGTTCGGCGACTACGCCGAACTGACGCAGGGCATGAGGGACGGCATCATCAGCAACATGCGGGCCCAACTGGCGGCGAACGGCAAGCTCGCCGCCAATGGCGCGCGGCGGATCGACGCGCGGGTGAACGAGCTGAGCCGTGCCATCTACTCCTCCTGCAATGCCTGCAAGGAGCATCCGGAGGAGCCGATGCTCTGGGACCTGCGCGCGCGCAGCGCGGTGCAGGACCTCGACAACAAGCGCATCGAGTACCGGGACGCCGTCGTCGATATCTACGGCTTGCCGGTGTTTTACACGCCCTACTTCTCCCATCCGGACCCGTCGGCCAAGCGGCAGAGCGGCTTCCTGGTGCCGTCGATGGGCAGCAGTTCGTATCTCGGCGAATTCATCGAGATGCCCTATTTCTGGGTGATCGACGATGCCACCGACGCCACCATCGCCCCGCTGCTGGCCACCAAGTCCGGCCCGGCGCTCGACATGCAGTTCCGTCATGCCTTCAACGACGGCACCATGACCATCAACGCCTCGGCCGCCGACCCGAACGCCAGTGGCGAGGAAGGGTTTCAGGGCGGCGTGTTCGCCAAGGGCCAGTTCTCGATCGACGACGAGTGGCGCTGGGGCTTCGACCTGGAGCGCGCCAGCTCGGCCATCTATTTGCGCGACTACCAGATCAACGGCAACACCACGGTGCTGTCTGATGTCTTGACCAGCCAGGTCTACCTGGAAGGGTTTGGCCAGGGCTCGTACAGCCGCCTCGACGTTCGCGCCTACCAGGGGCTGACCACGCCGGGCGTCAGCACCAACGTCATCACCGCCGAACTGCCCTACGTGTTGCCGCGCTACGAGTACAGCCTCGTCGGCGAACCCGATGCCCTCGGCGGCCGTACCTCGGTCGATGCCGAGGCGTTCAACCTGATCCGCCAGGAAGGCGTCAACACGCAGCGCGCCAGCCTGAGCCTGGATTGGGAGCGCCCGGTGAACGGCGCCCTCGGCGATCTGTGGAAGTTCGTCCTGCATGTCGACAGTGATGTCTATGCGAGCCATCAGCTCAACGAACTGCCGACCTATGGGGAGACCGGCACGGCGCAGACGCAGCAGGCGATGCCGACCGCCGAGGCGATGCTGCACTGGCCGTTCGAGCGCGACGCGGGCAGTTGGGGCACCCAGGTCGTCGAGCCGATCGTCCAGTTGCTCGCGGCTCCGAACGGCAGTTCCTACGGCCTCGACGGGTCTCCGATCGGCGCCACGTCCCTCAAGACGCTGATCCCCAACGAGGACAGCCTCGACTTCGAGTTCACCGACGCCAACCTGTTCAGCCTGAACCGGTTCTCCGGCATGGACCGCCTGGAAGGCGGGATGCGTGCCAACGTCGCACTGCACGCGGCCTGGTACTTCCCGAAGGGTGAGCAGATCGACGCCCTGATAGGCCAGGGCTACCGGACGCACCCCGACTCGGCCTTCCCCGTCGGCTCCGGCCTGAACGACACCGTGACCGATCTGGTCGACCATCTCAGCTACATGCCGAATTCCTGGTTCGACATCACGACGCGGGAGCGCGTCGACCACCGCACCTACAACATCGACTTCGCCGACACCGTGGCGACCGGCGGTCCTTCCTGGCTACGCCTGTCGCTCGGGCACCTGTATTCCAAATACACGCCCTTCTCCTATTACGACACGGTGCCGACCACGGTGCTGGTGCCGGACCCGCGCAACGAAATCACGCTGGGCGCTTCCACCTCGTACGGATCGTGGCGTGCGCATGGCACGGTGCGCAAGGACGTCGCGACCGGCAAACTGGTCAGTGCCGGCCTCGGCGGCGCCTACGAGGACGAATGCTTCATCTTCGACGTCGAGTTCAATCGGCGCTATACATCGCTGGATGGTGACAACGGCGCGACGGCCGTGCTGTTTCAGATCACCTTCAAGACGGTCGGGACGTTCGGCTTCAGCGGCCTGTGACCGGACCATCCCGCGCTGCTTCAGGAGTTCCGACCGCTTATGTCATCGCGCTTCCTCCTTCGGGCCGTCTGCACCGCCTGCCTGTTCGGCGTGCTGTGGCTGTGGGCGCCCGCTCCCGCGGCGGCGCAGACCGCGGACTCGGCGAAGATCGTCGCGATCGTCAACGGCGACGTGATCTCCCACGGGGACGTCGACAACCGCCGCCGCCTGTTCGCGCTCTCGACCGGGCTGCCGATGAGCCCCGAGGTGCTGGACCGGTTGGCGCCGCAAATCAAACAGCAACTCATCGACGAGCGCCTGCGCCTGCAGGAGGTGCAACGCCGCCGCATCGTCGTCACCGACCAGGAGATTGCCAAGGCGATCCAGGACGTTGAGTCGCGCAACGGCATGGCGCCCGGCACGCTCCGCCAGCGCCTGTCCGCCGACAATGTCGAGTTCCGCACGCTGGTCGACCAGATCCGCGTGCAGATCGGCTTTACCCGCGTGCTGCGCGAGGTCCTGGGGGCGCAGTCGCAGATCGCGCCGGCCGACATCGCCGAGCAGTTGCGCCTGCTGAAGGAACAGACCGGGCAGACCGAGTTCCGCGTCGGCGAGATCTTCATCCCGGCCGAGACCCCGGCGGCGCTGGCGGACGCGCAGAAATTCGCCGACACGGTGATCCAGCAGCTCCATGCCGGCGCGCCGTTCCCGGTGGTGGCGGCGCAGTTCAGCCAGAGCCAGACGGCGTTGCAGGGTGGCGATCTGGGCTGGGTGCAGCCGAGCCAGCTCGACCCGGCGGAGCTGAAAGTGCTCAATGAGATGCCGCTCGGCGCCGTCAGCAATCCGCTGCGCGTGCCCGGCGGCTTCTCCATCGTGGCGCTGCACGGCAAGCGGGAGATCGGCAAGGACCCGGCGACCCTGCTCTCGATCCGCCAGGCGTTCTTCCCTTTCAGCGTCAAACTTGATCCCGCCAACCCGACCGAGCAGCAGAAGCAGACGCTGGAGAAGGCACGGGCGCTCTCCGCCTCGGCCAAGGATTGCCCGGCAGTCGAGGCGGCCGGCAAGGCTGCCGGCGGCAATCGTCCCGTCGATCCCGGGCAGATCCGGCTGGAGACGGTGACCTCCGGCCTGCATCAGGTGCTGTCCACCATCCCGGTGGGCCACGCGAGCCAGCCGCTGGTGGCCGAGGACGGCATTCTCGTCCTGATGGTCTGCACGCGGGAGGATAAAAACCTGGGCATGCCCACCGACCAGGAAATCTCCGACCGCATCCTGAACGACCGGGTGGAACTCGCCTCCCGCCAGTTGATGCGTGACCTGCAGCGCCGCGCCATGCTCGACGTCCGCTCCTGAGCGCTGACGCAGCGGCCCTGCCGCCGCTGCGCGAGGTGATCGCGCGGCACGGGCTCGACGCGAAGCGGTCGCTGGGCCAGCACTTCCTGCTCGACGCCAACCTCGTGGCGCGCATCGCCCGGCAGGCCGGCGAGCTCGCGGGCCGCCACGTCGTGGAAGTCGGCCCCGGGCCGGGCGGGCTGACGCGGGCGCTGCTGGCGACCGGGGCGGCGGACGTGACGGCGGTGGAAGTCGATCCGCGCGCCATCGCCGCCATGCAGGAGCTGGCGCAGGTCTTTCCGACATTGCGTGTGGTCGCGGGCGACGCCCTGGCGCAGGACCTGTCCGCGCTGGTGCCGGTGCCGCGGCAGGTGGTGGCGAATCTGCCGTACAACATCGCCTCGCCCCTGCTGGTCGGCTGGCTGCGCCAGGCCGCCGCGTGGGAGCGGCTGACGCTGATGTTCCAACAGGAAGTGGCCGACCGGATCTGTGCGGCCCCCGATACGTCGGCCTACGGCCGCCTCTCAGTGCTCGCCCAGTGGATCTGCGTGACGGAATTCCGCCTGCGCATCCCGCCCGCCGCGTTCGTGCCGCCGCCAAAGGTGTGGTCGGGTGTCGTCGTTCTGACCCCACGCCCGGTGCAGCCGGAACCGGCGCTGTTCGCCGCGATGGAACGGCTCACGGCTGCCGCGTTCGGGCAACGGAGAAAGATGCTGCGCGGCTCGCTGCGCGCGCTCGGCGGCGAGGCCCTGCTGGCCCGCGCCAATATCGCTCCGGAACGCCGTGCCGAGACTCTGAACGTCGGGGAATTCGATGCGCTGGCCCGGCTGATCGCCTGATCAGGGCGGATCGACGCCAAGACTCCAGCGCGCCGTGCTGCACCATGTGCGCCCGTCAGGCCCCGGCCCGCGATGCAGGCTGCGCACGCTGTCCATGTCGCCGCGCCCGAGCGCCTCGTACACCGCCGCCTGCGTCGCCGCGTCGCCCGCGGTCGGCCCCTCGGCGAAGACAAAGGCGACCGGACCTTCGAGCGCGGCGGCGAACCCGTCCGGCGTGCGGGTGACGGCGAGCACGGCGCCACGGGCGGAGTGGCGCCGTTCGGCGCCTTCCGCGCCCGGGCGCGGCACCCCGAGCGGGAACAGCAGCCGGCCGCCGACTGCCAGATGCGCGAGCCAGGCATCCGCCGGAGCAGCGAGGGCGAAATTGACGTAGATGCGGTCCGTCTCGGCGGTCGGGAAAGCCGCGCCGTCGCCGTTGACGACCGTCACCCACGGCCAGGGCCGCAGGTTCGCCTGTGCGGCCGCGGCCAGCGCCGGGTCGAATTCAACCGCCGTCACCCGCCCGACGGCGCCGGCCAGCTCCGCCAGGATGGCCGTGTAGTAGCCGCCACCGGCCCCGAGATGCAGCACCCGGTCCCCCGGCTGCACGCCGAGCCGGTGCAGCATCTGTGCATGCAGCGACGGACTGCCGTTGTTCAGGCCCTTCGCCGCGTCCAGCGCGACCAGCACGTCGTGATAGAGTTCCGCCGGGTCGTGCGCCGTCAGCGGCATGGACACGCCCCGCACGGTCCACGGCGGCGGACCGAGGAAGTCTTCGCGCGGCACCGCGGCGAAGGCGTCGCGCAGCCGTGGATCGCCCCCCTGCAGCGACCCGGTCATCATCTGCGCATAACGGTGGCGCAGCGCGGCGAGGCCGGAGCTCATTGCCCCGCCCGCAGCCCTGTCATGAAGTCGGAAAGCCCGACCAGCCGGGGCGTCGCCATGCGCGCCGCGTGCAGCACCGCCTGTGCCGCCGAGACCGAGGTGCGGAAATCGCGGTTCACCAGCACGTGGTCGAACTCGGCGGCGTGGCTGATCTCGCTCTGCGCCTCCGCCATGCGCCGGGCGATTTCCTGTTCGTTGTCGCTGGCGCGGGCGCGCAGCCGCGTTTCCAGTTCCCGCAGCGAGGGAGGCAGGATGAACAGCCCGACCAAGTCTCCCGGCAGTGCGGTGCGCATCTGGCGAAACCCCTGCCAGTCGATGTCGAACACCACGTCCCGCCCGGCCGCCAGCGCCTTCTCCACCGGCGCGCGCGGGCTGCCGTAGCCGCGCCCGAACACCCGCGCCCATTCCAGCAGCTCGCCGGCCGCCGCCATGCGCTCGAATTCTTCCGGTGTGCGGAAGAAATAATGCTCGCCTTCCTTCTCGCCTGGGCGCGGCGGCCGGGTGGTCACGCTGACCGAGAGAAGCAGTTCCGGTTCCGCATCCAGCAGCGCCCGGGTGATCGAGCTCTTCCCCGCCCCGGACGGGGCGGCGACGACAAGGCAAAACCCGCGGCGCGCGATGCTCATGGCCTGGTCACTCGATGTTCTGCACTTGCTCGCGCAACTGCTCGATCGTGGCCTTGAGCTTGAGCCCCGTCGCGGTCAGTGCCACCGACGCCGACTTGCTGCACAGCGTGTTGGCCTCGCGGTTGAATTCCTGCACCAGAAAGTCGAAGCGCCGCCCGACCTGCGCCGCTTCCGCCAGCAGCGCCCGCGCCGCCTGGATGTGGCTGTCCAGCCGGTCCAGTTCCTCACGCACGTCGGAGCGGCTGGCGAGCAGCGCCACTTCCTGGGCGATCCGCTCCTCCGGCAGATTTTGCCCCTCGCGCAGCAATTCCCGCACGCTCTCCAGCATGCGCGCCCGCTGTGCTGCCGGCTGGTCCGCCGCTTCCGTCGCCGCCTGGGTGCGCAGTGCGGCAATCTCGTCGAGTTGGCCAGTGAGCATGGCGGCCAGCCGCGCCCCTTCCTCGCGCCGCGCCGTCACCAGCGCGGCCAGGGCCTGCCCGAACCCGGCACGCACCGCCTCGATCTGTCCCGGACCAAGCTGGTCGTCCTCGGCCGCGGCAGACGCGCGCAGCACGCCGGGCAGCGCCAGCAGCGCCTCGGCGCGTGGCGGTGGCGCACCCGGGATGCGTGCGGCCAACGTGGTCGCCAATGCCAGCACCTGTTCCAGCGCCGCCGGATCGGTGGCCAGCCTCGGCGCTTCCTCGCGCTTGACCGTCAAGGTTGCGGAGACGTTGCCGCGCTTGAGGTGCTTGCCGGTTTCCTCGCGCAGCGCCGATTCCAGCGCGTCGAACCCCTGCGGCAGGCGCAGCCGCAGGTCCAGCCCGCGGCCGTTGACGCTGCGCAGTTCCCAGGCCCAGGCGAGACCCTCGACGTTGCCGGCGCTGCGGGCGAAACCGGTCATGGAGGCGAGCGCTGCCATTGGGGGTCCTGAAATGCTCGGGTTGGGGCGCGACGTTCTAGCAGCGCCCGGCTAGTGTCGGAACATGGCGAAATACGGATCCGTGCTCATTACCGGCGCGTCGAGCGGGATAGGGCAGTCACTGGCCCTCGCGTGTGCCGGGCCGGGCGTTGTCCTCCATCTCGGCGGCCGGGATTCGGCGCGGCTGGAGCAGGTGGCGACGGCCTGCCGGGCGCGCGGCGGCGCCGCGCTGCCGCGTGTGGTCGATGTCCGCGATGCGGCGGACGTCGCGGCCTGGATCGACTCGGCAGGCGGACTGGATCTGGTGGTCGCCAACGCCGGCATCGGCGCCGGCATCGAGGACGGCGCGCCGGAGCCGGCCGCGCAGGTGCGCGCGATCTTCGCCACCAATCTCGACGGCGCCCTGAACACCGCCCTGCCGGCGCTGGAGCTGATGCGTCGCCAGCCGCCGGGTGGCGACGGCGTGCGCGGGCGGATCGCCACCATCGCCTCGCTCGCCGCCTTCGTTCCGGCGCCGGGCGCGCCTAGCTACTGCGCGGCCAAGGCCGCGCTCGACGCCTGGACGGTCGCCACCGCCACCGCCGCCCGCGCCCATGGGGTGCGGCTGACCAGCGTCTGCCCCGGCTACATCCGCACGCCGATGACGGCAAGGAACCGCTTCCCGATGCCGGGCCTGATGGACGCCGACCGGGCCGCCGCGATCATCCTGCGCGCCATCGCCGGCGGGCGCATGCGCGTGGCCTTTCCCTGGTGGATGGCGGCGGCTGCGCGACTCGCCGGCAGCCTGCCGCCGCGCTTCACAAGTGCGCTGCTGGCGCTGCCGCCCGGCAAGGCGGGCTTGCCGGGCGACACCGCGTGATCAATTAACCGCCGCACGCTTCAACCGCCGGGAGACTCCGCCCATGCCGCACGCCAATCCGGGCATCCACCACATCAAGCTGGGGGATGCCGTGGTGACTGCGCTCAACGACGGCCAGTTCGACGCCGACATAAGCTGGGTGGTCGGCGTGCCGGCGGCCGACGCCGAGGCGACATTGCGCGAAGGGTTCCGCCTGCTGCCGCCGCGCATCACCGTGAGCTGCTTCCTGCTGCGGGTCGGCGGGCGCACCGTGCTGGTCGATACCGGCGCCGGTGCCAATTTCGGCCATGTGCTCGGCGCCACCAAAGCGCGGCTCGCGGCCGCCGGGGTGGCGCCCGAGAGCATCGGCACGGTGCTGCTGACGCATGCCCACGGCGACCATGTCGGAGGCTTGCTCGACGCCGCGGGCGGCGCCGCGTTTCCCAACGCCGAACTGGTCATCGATGCCCGCGAGACCGCCTTCTGGCTGGACAAGGACATCGAGGCGAAGGCGCCGGACATGGCGCGGCAGGGGTTCGCGCACGCCCAAAACGCGCTCGCGCCCTACGCCGAGCGCACCCGACTCGTGCATGACGGCGAAGAAGTGCTGCCTGGCGTCACCGCGTTCGGCCTGCCCGGCCACACGCCCGGCCACACCGGCTGGCTGATCACGTCAGGCGGATCGACGCTGCTGATCTGGGCGGATGTCGTGCATCTGCCCGGCCTGCAATTCGCCCGCCCCGATGCCCGGCTGGCGTTCGACATCGACGGTGCCGAGGCGGAGGCGTCGCGCCGGCGCGCGCTCGACGTCGCCGCGACCGACCGGCTGCTGGTGGCCGGCATGCATCTCGATTTCCCGACCTTCGGCCATGTCCGCCGCGCCGGCACCGGCTACGCGTTCGAGCCGCTGGTGTGGACGCCGACCGACGAGGGCTTGTTCAGCCCCGTCTGAGGCAAGCAGGCGGGCGGCGCTACGCCGCCCGCGGCCGCTCGATGTTCGGCAGGAACGCGGTCAGCAGCCCGATGATCGGCAGGAACGCGCAGACCCGGTAGACCATCTCGATGCTGGTCAGGTCGGCAAGCTCGCCGAGCAGCGCGGCGCCGAGCCCACCCAGGCCGAAGGCGAAGCCGAAGAACAGGCCGGAGATCGTGCCGACCTTTCCGGGCACCAGTTCCTGCGCATAGACCACGATCGCCGAGAATGCCGAGGACAGGATCAGGCCGATCGGCACCGCCAGCACCACCGTCCACACCAGCCCCACATACGGCAACGCCAGCGTGAATGGCAGCACGCCGAGGATCGAGCCCCAGATCACGTATTTGCGGCCGATCCGGTCGCCCAGCGGGCCGCCGAAGAACGTGCCGACCGCAGTTGCCGCGAGAAAGACGAACAGGTCGATCTGCGCCGTCTGGATCGTCACGCCGAACTGGTGGATCAGGTAGAAGGTGAAATAGCTGCTGATGCTGCTCAGATAGAAGAACTTCGAGAACATCAGCGCGATCAGGATGGCAAGCGAAAAGCCGACGCGGGCGCGCGACAGCGTGTGCTGCCGCTCCGCCACGCGGCGTGCCTTGCCGCCGCGCGCCGCCTGATGCCGCACGTACCAGCGCCCGACGCTGCCCAGGATCGTCATCGCCAGCAGCGCGATCAGCGAGAACCACGCGACGCTGCGCTGCCCGCCGGGCAGCACGATGAACGCCGCCAGCAGCGGACCGAGCGCAGAGCCTGCGTTGCCGCCGACCTGGAACAGCGACTGCGCCAGCCCGTGCTGCCCGCCCGAGGCGTAGCGCGCCATGCGCGAGGCCTCGGGATGGAAAATCGACGAGCCGAGCCCGATGGTCGCCGCCGCGATCAGCACGGAGGCCAGGCTGTGTGCGCGCGAGAGCAGCAGCAGCCCGATCAGCGTGAACCCCATGCCGGCGGCCAGCGAATACGGCATCGGCTTGCGGTCGGTCACCAGCCCGACCATCGGCTGCAACAGCGACGCGGTGAGCTGGAACGCCAGCGTGATCAGGCCGATTTCGCCGTAGCTCAGGGCCAGATTGGTCTTCAGCATCGGATACAGCGCCGGCATCAGCGACTGCATCGTGTCGTTGAGCATGTGCGAGACCGAGAGTGCCAGCAGGATGGTGAACGTCGCGCTTTCTGCCGCGCCGACCCCAATGGTCGCCGTCGCCTGCTTCTGCATTGATCTCTCCGAGACGCGTCTTGTGCAACAGCGAGCAATATGGCCAACGATTGGCCGGCGACCAATTGCCGTTTGCGCCTACGCGCGCAAGGCTGGGCTGCGCCAATTTGCCCCGGCGCGGTACCGCCGCTATGGTCCGGCCCGCCTCGCGCCCCGCAGCCCTGCCCGGGTGGCGGCGCGCCGACCAAGAGGACGTCAGTGGTTGATATTTTCGACGAGGTCGATGAGGACCTCCGCGCTGACCGCGCGAAACTGTTGCTCAAACGGTATGGACCGCTGCTGGTGGCAGTGGCCGTGCTGGTGGTGGCGCTTGCCGGTGGCTGGCGCGCCTGGCAATGGTACGATGCCAAGCAGAACGCGGCCGTCGCGGAGCGCTTTCTTGCGGCGATGAAGGTGGCGGACGAGAAGCAGGCGGCCGCGCGCACCGCCGCGATCGCCGACTTCTCCGCGATCGCCGGCAGCGCCCACTCCGGCTACCGCACGCTCTCCCGGCTACGCGCCGCCGGGCTGAAGGCGGACGCCGGCGATCTGCCCGGCGCCGCCGCGCTGTGGGACGAGGTTGCCGCCGACGGTTCGGCCGACCCGCTGCTGCGCGACCTCGCCAACCTGCAATGGGCGATGCACGAAATCGACTCCGCCGACCCGGCCACGGTGGAGGCGCGGCTGCAACCGCTGATCATCGCCACCAACCCGTGGCACGCGCTCGCCTCCGAGACGATGGCGATGCTCGACCTGCGCCGCGGCCGCGTCGATGCGGCACGCGACACGCTGAAGGAGCTCGCCCAGGACATCTCCGCCCCCGAGGGCGTGCGGCGGCGCGCCGAAGGCGTGCTCGGCCGGCTCGGTAGCTGAATGCGGTGGATCGCGACGTCCGGAGCAGTTTTCGTCATATGAGCATGTCATACCCCAACCGCCTGTCGCGGCGTGCCGCGCTGTTGCTGCCGCTGGCAGCGACCGGCTGCAGCCTGTTCGACGACTGGTTCGGCGACAAGAAGACGCCGCTGCCCGGCACCCGAGTCGGCATCCTGGCATCCAAGCGCGGCCTGGAAGTGGACAACCCTTCCGGCCGCCCGGTCACGCTGCCGCCGCCGGCGCCGCTGCCCGAGTCGCCGCAGGCCGGCGGCACGGCGGCGCACGTTGTCGGCCATGTCGCGGTGCGCGACACGCTGGCCGAAGCCTGGCACGCCAGCATCGGCGAGGGCGGCGGCTACCGGCGCAAGATCACGGCACGCCCGGTCATCGCCGCCGGTCGCGTCTTTGCCATGGACAGCGACGCGGTGGTCAGCGCGTTCGACGCCAAGGGCGGCGGCCGCCTGTGGCGCTTCGAAACCGCCGACCCCGACACCAGCAGCACCAATGTCGGCGGCGGCATCGCCTTCGACGGCGGCACGCTCTATGCCGCCACCGGGCTTGCGGATGTGGTCGCCCTCGATGCCGCGACCGGCAAGCAGCGCTGGCGCACCACGCTGCCGACCGCGGCGCGCGCGGCGCCCACGATCGCCGAGGGCCGGCTCTACATCCCCACGCTCGACGACCAGTTGTTCGCGCTCTCGGCCGCCGACGGCAAGAAGGCCTGGTCGTACCAGGCCAGTGCCGCGGACACCTCGGTGCTCGGCCTTCCCTCGCCGGCCTACGCCGAGGGGCTGCTGGTCGCCGGGTTCGGCGGCGGCGATCTGATCTGCCTGCGCGCGGCCAGCGGCGCCGTGAGCTGGACAGACAGCCTCGCCTCGGTGCGCGGCCGCACCTCGATGGTCGATCTCTCCGCCATCCATGGCCTGCCGGTGATCCAGGAAGGGCGGGTGTATGCCGTCGGCCTCGGCGGCCTGCTGGTGTCGCTCGACCTGCGCTCCGGCCGGCGGCTGTGGGAACGCGATGTCGGCTCGGACCAGTCACCCTGGCTGGCTGGCGAGTGGCTGTTCCTGTTGAGCAGCGACCAGGTGATGGTCGCGGTCAACCGGCAGGACGGCGCCATCGCCTGGGCGACGCAATTGCCGCAATGGGGCGACGAGGAGAAGAAAGAGGACCCGATCCGCTGGCTCGGCCCGGCGCTGGCGGGCGACCGGCTGATCGTCGCCGGCAGCACCTCCGAGGCGTTGGCGGTCAGCCCGTACACGGGCAAGATCCTGGGCCGGCAGCCGCTGACCGGTGCCGCGTCGGTGTCGCCGGTGGTCGCCGACGGCACCGTCTTCGTGGTGACCGACGACGGCAGCCTGCTCGCGCTGCGATAGGCCGGGTGATGCTCCCCACCGTCGTCATCGCCGGGCGCCCGAATGTCGGGAAATCGACGCTGTTCAACAAGCTCGCGGGGCGGCGCTTTGCGCTGGTCTCGGACCGGCCGGGCGTAACGCGCGACCGCAAGGAGGCCGAGGCGATGCTGCGCGGCCGTAACGTGCGGCTGATCGACACCGCGGGGCTGGAGGAGGCCGCCCCGGAGACGCTGCCCGGCCGCATGCGGGCTTCCTCCGAGGCGGCGGTGGGGCAGGCCGACCTTATCCTCTTTGTCATCGACGTCCGCGCCGGCATCACGCCGGCCGACGCGCATTTCGCCACCTGGCTGCGCCGGCAGGGGCGGCCGGTGCTGGTGGTGGCGAACAAGGCCGAAGGCCGCGCCGGCGCCGCCGCGGCGATGGAAGCGTTTTCGCTCGGCCTCGGCGAGCCGATTGCCGTCTCTGCCGAACACGGCGAGGGCCTGTCGCAGTTGATGGGCGAGATCGCCGACCGTCTGCCGCCGGCCGTGGCCGAGGACGCGGACGAGACGCGCCCGCTGAAACTCGCCATCGTCGGCCGCCCGAACGCCGGCAAATCCACCCTGCTCAACCGACTGCTCGGCGAGGAACGCATGATCACCGGGCCGGAGCCCGGCCTGACCCGCGACGCGGTGGCGTCGTGGCTGCACGACACCGATGGCACGCCGATCGAACTGGTCGATACCGCCGGCCTGCGCAAACGCGCCCGCATCGAGCAGGAACTGGAAAAGATGTCGGTCAGCGCCGCCATCGAGGCGCTGAAGATGGCCGAGGTCGTCGTGCTCGCGGTGGACGCGACCGAGGGGCTGCACGAGCAGGACCTGCAGATCGCCCGCCTGGTCGAGCGCGAGGGCCGCGCCTGCGTGCTGGCGCTGACCAAATGGGATGCGGTGGCCGACCGGGCCAAGGCGCGGCGCGGCGTGGACGATCGGCTGGAGACCAGCCTCGCGCAGATGAAGGGCATCCCGGTGGTCACGCTCTCCGGCCTGACCGGCCAGGGCGTGGAAAAGCTGCTGCCCACGGTGCGGCAGGCGCACGCCGTCTGGAATTCCCGCGTGGCCACCGGCGAGCTCAACCGCTGGTTCGAAGGTGCCCTGGAACGCCACCAGCCGCCGCTGGTCGAGGGCAAACGGTTAAAACTGCGCTACCTGACCCAGGCGAAGGCGCGCCCGCCGACCTTCATCGTGTTCGGCACCCGGGCCGAGCAGACGCCGGAGGATTACCAGCGGTATCTGGTCAACAGCCTGCGCGAGACGTTTTCGCTCCCCGGCACGCCGATCCGGATGCAGTTCCGGGGGACGAAGAACCCGTACGCGGAAGAGTAGGATGCGATGCTTGGCTGCGGTGTGGCCGGCAGCTTGCATCGCGCCGCCCGCCTTGCCGCGCCGGCGGATGGTGGCACGGGCAGGAGCCCGCGTTCTTGCGGCTGCGACGCGCGCCGCCGCCTCGGCCCAGGAAAGTGAGAAGCCCTTTGGACGGCGGTGCGGCTATTCTTCTCCCCAACGGATTGGGGAGGGGATCACCATGCCAAGCGACAACTGCGCCCGCCGAACCGTCCTGCTCACCGCCTCCGGCGCCGTTGCCGCCGCGGCCGGGTTGGGCGGGGCGGGGGCCGCGGCAGCGCAAGTGCCATGGTCGGCGGGCAGTGAACTGCCGCAGCTCAAGGCGCCGGCCAATGCGGCCGACTGCCATCACCACATCTACGATAGCCGCTTCCCGATCGCGCCGCAGGCGGTGCTGAAGCCGGCGGAGGCGACGGTTGCCGAGTACCGGCTGCTGCAACAACGCCTCGGCACCACGCGCAACGTCGCCGTGCAGCCCTCTACCTACGGCACCGACAACCGCTGCCTGCTGGATGCGCTCGGCCAGTTCGGTCCGGCCGCGCGCGGCATCGCCGTCGTCGACACCAGCGTCACCGACGCCGAACTGCACCGCCTGCAAGCCGCCGGAGTCCGCGGCATCCGCTTCAATCTGGCGCAGGGCGGCACCACGACGATCGACATGGTCGATCCGCTGGCCAAGCGCGTGGCCGACCTCGGCTGGCACATCCAGGTCAACGCGCCGGCCGACCAGATTCTTGGCGCACGCGACCTGTGGAACCGGCTGCCGTGCCCGGTCGTGTTCGACCATCTCGCCCATATGCGCGAGCCGGACGAGACGCATGACCCGGCCTTCGCCGTGGTCAGCGACCTGCTCCAGAAGGGCAAAGCCTGGGTGAAGCTGTCGGGTGCCTATCAGGAGACCAAGGTCGGCCCGCCGAGCTATGCCGACCGCACCCGGGTCGCCCAGGCCTATGTGCGGGAGGCGCCGGAGCGGCTGGTCTGGGCCAGCGACTGGCCGCACCCGACCGAAAAGCCGGACGCCAAACCGGACGACGCCATCCTGTTCGACCTGCTGCTGGCCTGGGCGCCCGACGAGGCGACGCGCATGCGAATCCTGGTCGCCAACCCCGAGCAACTGTACGGGTTCGGGTGAGCCCCGGGCCTAACCGCTGGTCGTCGTCGGCGCCGGTGTGGCCGGTGCCGCCGGGGCGGGGGCCGGCGTTCCGCCGCCGGGGGCCGGGTTCTTCATCATCGCGCCGGTCATCGGAATGAAGAACACCCCGACATCCTTGCGCGAATGCACTTTGCCCTCGGCATCCTTTGTATAGACATATAAAAACTGCCCGCGCTTGAACGGCTGGCCGATCGGGATCAGCATGCGGCCGCCGGGCTTGAGCTGCTTGAACAGGTCCGGCGGCGCGTACTGCGCGGCGCAGGTGACGATGATGATGTCGAAGCCGCCCTGCACCTCCGGCCAGCCATAGTAGCCGTCGCCGACGCGGGTCTCGACATTGTCGTAGCCGAGCGGCGCGAAGATTTTGCCGACCGCGCGGCCCAGCGGTTCGATGATCTCGATGGAATACGCCCGCTTGACGATGCGGGAGAGCAGCGAGCTTTGAAAGCCGCTGCCGGTGCCGACCTCCAGCGTCACGTCCTCCGGGCGCGGCTTGCACACCTGGGTCATGTAGGCCTGGCCCAGGTAGTCCGAGAGCGCCGAGCCGAAGCCGAGCGCCCAGGGCTTGGGGTTGTCCTCGTAGGCGTCGCCGCCAGTGGAGCGGTGCTGGTCGTACATGTAGTGGAAATACTCGCGCGGCACCGCCCCGAACGCCTCCAGCACCGTCGGGTCGGCGTGGCCGAGATGTTCCTTGAGGTAGTCGTCGATGCGCTTGAGCGCGGCTGGCTTGCGCGCCTGGATCGCGTCGAACTGCGCGTCGGTCAGCGTCACCGGCCGGCCGGAGCGGGCCATCGCGTCCTCGTAGACGTGCCGGTTCCAGGCCGGCAGCGGGCTGGCACTGGCGGCGCTCGCCGGGCGCAGGAGTGCGGGTGCGGCGAACGGCGCGGCGAGCGAGGCGGCGATCAGGCCGCGGCGGCTCAGGGGGCGGAGGCGTCCTGCCACTGGGTACTCGTCCTTGGGCTCGGGAAAGCGATGATGACGGCAAAATACAGCAACAAGGCCAGCAACAGAACCCCATCATAGCCTTGCTGCACCGCAATAAGGTTCGCGAGTGGCGTGGAAACCACGGAAAATGCGCCGTTCAGCGCCCAGGCCCAGGGCAGGAACGCGCCCGAACCGGCGCGCGAAAGGCCGAGCGGGAACGGCAGGCCGAGGGCCACCGATACCGGCGCCAGCAGCGCCACGACGATGCCGGCGCGGACCAGCCAGGGCAGGCCGAGGCTGGCCAGCAGCAGCGGCTGCAGCCCCAGCAGCATCACCGCGGACCAGACGACCACCACGCTCCCGGCGAGTGCCACGCCGCGCCTTGGCGCGTTGGCGAATCGCGACGCCAGCATCGAGCCAAGGCCTGAGAAGATCAGCATTCCGGTCAGCACGAGCGCGAAAGCGCTGGTACGGTCGTTGAGGTAGAAGCTGGCGCGCTCGATGAAGAAGATCTCGATGAACAGGAAGCCGAGGCCGAGCGCGGCAAAATAGACCGCCGCGCGCACGGTGCCGATGCCGCGCGCGCGGATGCGTCCGTGGCCGAACAACGGCACCGCCAGCACCAGCGCCGCGATCACCACCGCCTGCGCCAGCACCGCCAGGTTGACGATCGGCCCGATCTCCGCCTGCGGCAGCAGTTCCAGCCGGCGCAGCAGCGTGCCGAGATGGCCGAGTCGCAGCACCGCGTAGTAGGCCGGCCGGTCATAGGTGATCGGCGCGAGGTTGAAGCTGCGCGAGGAGGCGGTTTCCTGCCCGGCCAGCACCGTGCCCGCCTCGTCGGCAATGGCGTCGTGCGCGCCGTCGCCGGAGGTGACTTCGCCTGCCTCGAACGAGACCGCCGGCAGGTCATTGTAGATATCGGCCCGCGCGGCGGCGACGTCGATGCCCGGGTAGTACGAGACGTCGAACGAGCGGTCGTCGCACCACTTTTTTGCTGCGGCGATGCGGGCGGCGTCGAGCGGCGCCGGCGACAGCAGGATGCGGACGTTCCAGGCCGAGCGGTAGACCAGCACGTGCGCCGGCGGGTCAGCGATGCCGTCGGCCAGCAATGCGGCACGGACGGTCGCCAGCATGCGCACGGCATAGGCGGGGAATTCGCGGATCGAGACGGGAATGGAGACCAAGCCGCCCGGCGCCAGCGCCCGAAGGTCGGCGACCAGCGCCTCGACCGCGAAGGCAGAGGCGTTGGCCTCGCCCGAGTCGAGGAAATCTCCCGAAATGTCGATCAGATCGAAGCGCGCACCGGTGGCCGTCGCGGCAATCGGGCTGATCCCCTCGATCTGCACCGCCGGGTCCGGCGGAAACGCTGGGATGCCGCCGAGACCGTCGCGCAGGGCGCGGCGCAGCACCGGTTCCGGCTCCAGCGCCAGCACGGCGGCGGCGCCGAGCGCGCGGGCCTCGGCAATGCGGAACCCGCCGGAGGCGCCGGCGAGCAGCACATGCGGGTTCGGCAGCAGCGTGTAGGGCAGGGCGGCCAGGGTTGCACCTGCATAGGCGGCGGTGGTTGCACCTTTTGCGGCGTCGGTTGCACCTGTCGGCTTCGGCAGCGCCGCGATGCGGTTGCCGTCGCGATACAGCCCGAACGTGGTCGGCGGCCCCGGCAGGCCGAGCATGCCGGCGTTGTTGGAGACGTCGGTGTCCACGCGCTCGGTGAAATCGTCGAGCAGCATGTAGAGGCCACGCGGCGAGCGGATCTCCGCCAGGATTTTGGCGTCCGGCACGTGCAGCGGCGCGTAGATCGCCTTGAAGTCGTTGAACGCGGCTTCGTTGTCGAACACCAGCAAGGCTTCGCCCGCGGCCAGCGCCAGCACCGCGGCCAGCAGCGGCGTGCCGCGCCGCCCGGCCGCGGCGGCGAGCGCCAGCGGCAGCAGCAGGCACGGGACAAGCTGGAACGGGTGCACGACACTCATCAGCCCGAGCACCACTAGCGCGCCGACGCCGGCGCCGGTCAGATCAAAGCCATAGACCCGGCCGATGCGGGCCGGGTTGAGCACAAAACTCAGGCTGACGAACACGCCGGTCAGGAAAAAGAACGGCAGCAGGCAGGCGTAGTAGCCGGCGATGTTCCACAATTGCGGCGCATAGGTCGCCTGGTTCTGCAATTGCAAAGGGTTGAACGGATTGGTCGTGACCAGATGGTAGCCGGCGGCGGCGGCAAGGATCAGCGCCGCCGGCAGCCATGCCAGCAGCGTCGGGCCGCGCCGGGCGAACCAATCGCGCGCCAGCGCCAGAACCACGCCGCTCAGGGCAAACCCAGCCAGCACGATGGAGATGACCCAGTAGCCATACTCCGACCATTTCGCGACGGCGAAGTAGCGGGTCAGCGCGATCTCGAACCCGAGGCTCGCGAGCGACACCAGGAACAGCGGCAACAGCGTGCCGCCGCGGCCGCTCGGCGGGGCGGATGTCACGGCCAGACGCGCCGGCGGATGAAGTCGCGCACCAAGCCGTTGAAACTACCGGGATCATCGACGAACAGCGCGTGCCCGACGCCGGCGAGCACCACCGACTCGGCGGCTGCATCGTGCAGCCGCAGGTTCTCGGCCTGCCCGGCCAGCCGCGGCGTGACGACATACAGCACCGGGTGGGACGTGGAGAACAGCGCCTCCTTCCAGTAGGTGCGGGGCACCGGATAGGAGAGCAGTTCCTCGGCGGCGCGTTCCGGCGTGCGCAGGCACACTTCGGTCAGCTGGTCGAGGTAGGCCGGCGACTGCGGGTGGTGGAACATGCTGCGCACGAAGTTGCGCATCATGGTTTCGCGCGGCAGATGCCGGGCAGCGTGCGTCGGTGCCCTCGGTGGTGGTGGTGGTGGGTCCTCGCCCACCGAATTGTCCACCAGCACGAGGCCGGCGACGGCCGCATCGCCGCTGTTGTGGATGTAGGCGAGGCTGTCGAGCACGCCGAGCGACCAGCCGACCAGCAACGCCGGGCCGGCCGAGACGTGCTGGATCAGTTCGGCGATGTCCTGGCCGCGGCGGTCCTGCTGGTAGCCGCCGCGGGCGATGTCGCTCTCGCCCTGGCCGCGCGGGTCGAGCGCCACGACATGGTAGTTGCGCGACAAATCGACGATCTGCGCGGTCCAGATCCAGGCGGGCATCGTCCAGCCGGGCACCAGCACGATCGTCTTGCCGCGGCCCGCCTCGATATAGTGCAGCCGGACGCCGTCGCTGGTGGTGAACCAGCCGTCGGCCGGCCGATCAGCCGCCTGCGCCGGGCCGCACGCGAGCGTGACCAGGGCCGCAAGAACGACGATTGCACGAGCGATCAGCATGAGGCTGACTGCGTGCATCTCCGACTCCCCGGCTGTCAACCAAACCCCATCTTGCGGACATGACCGACCCGAGCCCGACTGCCCCCCGCCCGACCGCCCCGGGGCCGACCCCCGACGACACCGCCGACGAGCATCCGTCGCGGCGTGGGCCGTTGATCGCCCTGCTGCTGGTGGTGGCCCTCCTGGTCGGCGGCATCTGGCTGAGCCGGACGCTGCACAGCGTCGGCCACCTTCAGGACTGCGTGATGTCGGGCCGGAGCAACTGCGCGCCGGTGGGGCAGTAGGGCGCGAGAGGCTCTTTTTTGTGCCGGGCGCGGCGCTACAGATACCGCAGCACCAGAAACCCGCCGAGCACGCTGACGGCGACCGCCGACGTAACCAACGTCAACCGGCGCTCGATGAACACGCGCACCGGCTCGCCGAAGAAGCGCAGCAGCGTCGCAACCAGGAAGAAGCGGGCGCCGCGGGTCAGAATACTTGCCGCCATGAACAGGGTAAAATCGAAATGCGCGGCGCCGGAGGCGATGGTGACGATCTTGTAGGGGATCGGCGTCAGCCCCTTGATCAGGATCACCCACAGGCCCCATTGCGCATAGGTGGCCTGGAACCGCGCGAACGCGGCGTCATAGTGGTAGAGATGGATCAGCGGCTGCGCGAGCTGGTCGAACAGCGCGTAGCCGATCAGGTAGCCGAGCGCGCCGCCGGCAACGCTGGCGACGGTGCAGATGAAGGCGAGGCGCCACGCCCGCTCCGGCCGCGCCAGCGCCATCGGGATCAGCAGCACGTCGGGTGGGATCGGGAAGCAACTGGCTTCGGCAAAGCTGATCGCCGCCAGCCACCACGGCGCGTGCCGGCTGGCCGAGAGGGCGAGCACGCGCTGATACAGACGGTGGAGCATGGCGGGGGTCCTTCGGGAACGGTTGCCATGCCACGCGTCGGGGGCACGTGCAACCAAGCCACGCGCGCGCCCTCTGGTCCGGCTGCCGTCACCGCCGCTATCGTCGGGCGACTGCCACTGTCCGGGATCCTCGCAATGCGCCGTTCTATCGCCTGCTCGCTCGCCCTGCTCGCGCTCGTCGCGGCGCCTTTGGGGGCCGCGCACAGCCAGTCCGGCGCGCCGCACGCCTGGCTGTTCGGCGAATGGACCGGTGGGCTGTTTCCGGTGCCGGAGGGGCTGACCACGCAAGCCTGCCTCGGCGAGCCGACCGTGATCTTCACCCGCGACGCCGTGATGCGCGCGGCGCTCACCGACGTGACCTACACGCAGCGGGTGATCGTCACCGCCCGCACGAGCCCGGGGCAGACCGACATCCAGTTCACCCCGGCGGTCGATTCGCTGGCCGCCACCAGCAACGGCCTGCTCGGGCTCGACGCCCCGAAGGCGGCGGCCGGGTTCGGCTGCGACAGCGACGACGTGCTGCACGTGCGCCGGGTCAACGACAACGAGATCGTCTTCCCAGGCTGCCGCGAGTTCCCCAACCCGCTGGTCCGCTGCCCGGCGCGATAACCGACCCGATGCGCATCGCCCTGATCCATGCGCTGCGCCATTCGGTCGCCCCGGTGGCGGCGGCGTTCGCAAAACTGTGGCCGGAGGCGCGGCTGGCCAACCTGCTCGACGACTCGCTGTCCGCCGATCTGGCGCGGGACGGTGCGCTGACGCCGGCGATGACCGACCGGTTTCTGGCGCTGGCGCGCTATGCGCAGGGCTGCGGGGCGGACGGCATCCTGTTCACCTGCTCGGCCTTCGGCCCCTGCATCGCGGCCTGCGCGACCGCTCTGGCGCCGCTGCCGGTGCTGCGCCCGAACGAGGCGATGATCGAGGAGGCGCTGGAGGCTGCCGGCCCCGGCGGCAGGATCGGGCTGCTGGCGACGTTCGCGCCGACGCTGGCCGCGATGCCGGCCGAGTTCGGGCCGGGGGTGGTCGTCGTGCCGTGTCTGGCTGCGGGGGCGTTGGCGGCGCTGGATGCCGGGGATGTTGCCGGGCATGATGCGGCGGCGGCCGAGGCGTCGCGGGGGCTTCGCGATTGCGCGGTGATCGCGCTGGCGCAGTTCAGCTTGGCGCGCGCGGCGGTGGCGGTGGCGGCGGCGACCGGGCGGCCGGTGCTGACAACGCCCGACTCGGCGGTTCGCAAACTGCGCCGGCTGTTGGAGGGGTAGCACGATGGATCTCGCCGTGTTTTGCAGCACGTTGGCCGGCGACGCGCCGCCGCCAGACCTGCCGCAGGCGCTCGCCGGGCTCTGGTGGGACGCCAAAGGCGACTGGGACCGGGCGCATGATTGCGCGCAGGCGCAGGACGACGCGGCCGGCGCGGCCGTGCACGCCTACCTGCACCGCAAGGAAGGCGACCTTGCCAACGCCGGCTACTGGTACCGCCGCGCCGGACGGCCGGTGGCCAAGGAACCGCTGGCGCAGGAGTGGGACGCGCTTGCGGCCGCGTTGCTGGCGGCCGGGCCGTAATCCCGGTCAGGCTGGCAGAATGACCGTCGCCCGCGCGCCGCCGGCGGCGCGGTTGCCGAGCAGCACCTCGCCGCCATGTGCGCGCAGGATGTTGCGGGCGATGGTCAGGCCGAGGCCGATGCCGCCGGTCTCGCGGTTGCGGCTGGTTTCCAGCCGCTGGAACGGCTGGAACAGGCGTTCGATATCCTCGGGCGGGATGCCCGGGCCTTCGTCCTCGATGGCGAGGGTGATCTGCCGCGCGTTGGCGCCGGCCAGCGTGATGTTGGCGCAGCCGCCGTAGTTGACGGCGTTGCTGATCAGGTTGGTCAGCGCCCGCTTCAGCGCGAACGGCCGGGCGCGCACCACCAGATGGTCAGGGCCGTCGAACGTCAGGTGGTCGGCCGCTTCCGGGCGCGCGTCGGCGGTCTCGTCCAGCACGGTGCGCACCAGTTCGGCGAGGTCGAGCGGCGCCACCGGTTCGTCGATCGAGGTATCCCGGCCGACCGCGAGCGTCGCCGAGACCATCGCCTCCAGTTCCTCCAGATCGCCCAGCATCTTCCGGCGTTGTTCCTCGTCGTCCATGTACTCGGCGCGGAGTTTCAGGCGGGTGATCGGCGTGCGCAGATCGTGGCCGATCGCCACCAGCATGAAGTTCCGGTCGCTCAGCGCCCGGCGCATGCGCCCGGCCATCACGTTGAACGCGGCGGCGGCGGTGGCGACCTCGCTTGGCCCGTTCTCCGGCAGCGGTGGCGCGTTCATGTCGCGGCCGAGCCGTTCGGCCGCCGCGGCGAGCGTCGCCACCGGTTCGATCAGCCGCCGCACCGCCCACAGCGTCAGCCCGGCGGCAGCCAGCGTCATCACCAGGAACGCGATCAGGAACGTGGAGGAATGCCAGGGGCGTGGCCGCGGCTCGTAGACGGTGATGTTGAGCCACGGGCCGTTCGGCAGATGCATGGCCGCATAGATCTTGCCGAACGAGGTGCCGCCCCACCACAGGATTTGTTTCGGCCGATCGGCCGCCGGCATCGGCACCAGCAGCGTGTTGACGCGCAGTTCAAGCACTTCCGCGGGGTCGGACTTGGGCGCATCCGGCGCGAACGCCGTCGGCCCGAGCTGCGCGTCCGCATCGTCGCGGTCGTCGAATTCCTTGACCACGCCAGCCTGCGCCTCTGGCGAGGCGAGCAGGACGCTGCGGTAGAGGCTGACGGCGCGCACCGCTGCATCGCGGTCCTGCGCCACGCGGATCACGTCGATCCGGTCGAGCGCATGGATGGTCAGGCCGGCGATCTGCACCAGCATCAGGGAGAGCAGCAGGACCAGGGCGGTACGCCCTGCCAGGCTGCCGGGCCAGCCGCGCAGGCGCATGGTGGCGTCAGCCCCCCGCCATCATTCGCGTTCCACCTCGGCGGCGAGCACGTAGCCGCCGCCGCGGACGGTCTTGATCAGTTGCGCGCGGCGGCCGTCGTCTTCGAGCTTGCGGCGCAGCCGGCTGACCGCGACGTCGATGGCGCGGTCGAACGGGCCGGCCTGCCGGCCGCGCAGCAGGTCGAGCAGCATGTCGCGCGTCAGCACCCGGTTGGGGCGCTCGGCCAGCGCCAGCAGCAGGTCGTATTCGCCGCCGGTCAGCGGCACCTCGACGCCGTCGCTGTTGATCAGGCGGCGGCGCGGCGGTTCCAGCGTCCAGCCGCCGAAGCGCAGCGCGCGGGGCGGCGCCTCCTGCCGGGTCGCGGCATCGCCGGCACGGCGCAGCACGGCGCGGATGCGGGCCAGCAGTTCGCGCGGGTTGAACGGCTTTGCCAAATAGTCGTCGGCGCCGAGTTCGAGCCCGATGATACGGTCGGTCTCCTCGCCGAGGGCGGTGAGCATGACGATCGGCACCTCGGACTGGCCGCGCAGCCAGCGGGCGAAGTCCAGGCCGCTCTCGCCCGGCAGCATCAGGTCGAGCACGACGAGGTGGAACAGCCCGTTCGGCCAGGCGCGCCGCGCCTCTCGCGCATCGCGCACGGAGGTGACGCGAAAACGCTGCTTTTCCAGGAAGCGCGCCAGCAGGTCGCGGATCTCCCGGTCATCGTCGATGACCAGGATATGCGGCGGTGCGGACCCGCCATTGGTGGTGACGGAGGCGAGAGCGGTTTCCATGGGACCCATTTTAGGCCATTCGCGTCGGTTTCACACGCGATGCGTTGCAACACGGCGTCGGTCGCCGCACAAGGGCGGCGTGGCCTTCCCGCATCCCCCGCCGCGCGCCCGCGCCGGCCTCGACGAACTTTGCGCCGCCGACCCCGACTTTGCCGGCATTGAGGCGGCGGCGGGGCCGCTGCCGTGGCGTGCCCGGCCGGCGGGGTTTCCAGGGTTGTTGCAGGCGATCGTCGGGCAGCAGATCAGCAACCAGGCGGCGGCGGCGATCTGGCAGCGGCTGCAGGCGCTGCCGGGGGCGCTGACCCCGGTCGGCCTCGCGGTGTTGTCGGACGAGGCGCTGCGCGGCGCCGGCCTGTCGCGGCCGAAGGTTGAACACGCCCGCGCGCTGGCGGCCGCGTTTGCCGAGGGGCGGCTGGAGGAGGCGCGGCTCGCGGCGCTCGACGACGAGGCGGCGGTGGCCGAGATCATCGCGGTGCGCGGGCTCGGGCGTTGGACGGCGGAGGTGTACCTGCTGTTCGCCCTGGCGCGCGACGACGTGTTCCCGGCCGGCGATCTGGCGCTGGCGGCGGCGGCGGCGGCGTTGAAGGGGTTGCCTGGGCGGCCCGGCCCGGTGGCGCTGCGGGCGCTGGCGGAGCCATGGCGGCCATGGCGGGCGCTGGCGGCGCGGCTGCTGTGGCACCATTGGCGACACCTGACCGGCCGGCCGGCCATGGACGATATTTCGCCCACGCCAGAGACGGAGCGCGCATGACCCAAAGTTTCCATCCCAACCTGCCGGTGGCCCGCGAGGGCGACATCGCCGTGGTGACGTTCGCGCGGCCGGAGGTGCGCAACGCCTTCAACCTCGGCATGTGGCGGGCGTTGCAGACGACGATGGAGGCGCTGTCGGCCGACGAGACGCTGCGCTGCGTGGTGCTGCGCGGGCAGGGGCCAGAGGCGTTTTCCGCGGGTGCCGACATTTCTGCGTTTGTCGCCGAGCGCGGTACGCGCGACCTGGAGGACCACTACGCGGGCGTGCTGCACACCTCCATGCAGTCGATCCGGCTGTGCCGGCACCCGGTGGTGGCCTCGATCCGCGGCTTCTGCCTCGGCGGCGGCGCCGGCATCGCGACGATGTGCGACTTCCGCGTCGGCGGCGAGGGCATCAGCTTCGGCATCACCGCGCGCAACCTCGGCATCTGGTATCCGTACGCGGAGATCGACCCGATCATCCAGAATGTCGGCACCGGCGTGGTCGCGGAAATCCTGATCGAGGGACGGATTTTTTCGGGGCGCGAAGCCTACGAAAAAGGCCTGCTCTCGCGGGTCGTGCCGGACGAGGCGGTGGAAGCGGAGGCGATGGCGCTGGCCACGCGGATCTCCCAGGGCAGTCCGCTGTCGGCGCGCTTCCACAAGGCGGCGCTGCGGGCGCTGCGCGGGCCACTGCCGATCACGCCCGAGCAGGACGCGGCGGTGAACGGTTTTGTGGAGACCGAGGATTTCCAGGCGGCATTTCGGTCGTTTCTCGCCAAGCAGAAGCCGGTCTGGCGGGGGCGGTAGGCGCGGCGACCGGCGGCCGGAGCCCGCGGCGATCGTAACGCTTCCGTGGCGCGCCGGCCCCGGTTGCCGGGCGCGGCCACCTGTATAGACTGCTCCGCATGAAGGCCGTCGTGTTCGCTGTCGGGAGGTTCTGCCCACGCCGCCGGCCCGGGGCTACCGGATGACCGAGGGGCTCGACCATGCCGCGCCCGGGCAGCCGCCGCTGCCGCAGTTCAGCGTGGCGCTGGCCGTACCAGACCTCGGCCCGTGGCGGGCCGGCAACACCGGCGTTCAGGGCTTTACCACCCGTGCCGGTGCCGGGCCGGGGCCACATGTGGCGCTGATGTCTCTGGTGCACGGCAACGAGATCGGCGGCGCGATCGTGCTGGAGCGGCTGCTGGCGGCCGGGCTGCGGCCGCTGCATGGCCGGCTGACGTTCGGCTTCGCCAACCTCGCGGCATTCGACCGGTTCGACCGCGCGCATCCCACCGCCTCCCGTTTCGTCGAGGAGGACCTGAACCGGCTGTGGGACGTGCCGGTGCTGAATGGGCCGCGCCGCTCGGTCGAACTCGACCGGGCGCGGGAGGTCCGGCCGCTGATCGACACGGTGGACGTGCTGCTCGACCTGCACTCGATGCTGTGGGCCTCCGACCCGTTGCTGCTCAGCGGCAACACACCGAAGGGGCGCGACCTGGCGCTGGCGATCGGCCAGCCGGACCTCGTGGTCGCCGACGAAGGGCATGTGAGCGGCCGGCGGATGATCGACTACGGCCGGTTCGCCGACCCTGCCGCGCCGCAGGTGGGCGTGCTGGTGGAAGCCGGCCAGCACTGGGCGGAGCCGACCGTCGCGATGGCGCTGGCGAGCGTCGCCGGGCTGTTGCGGCACCTGCGCCTGGTCGAGGATCACCCGGCGTTGCCGCCGCCGCCGGCCTCCGTGCGGCCGCGTTTTGCCGAGGTCACGACGGTTGTGACCGCCGCGACCGCGAATTTCGCGTTCGTGCGGCCGTTTCGCGGCGGCGACGTGATCGCCGAGCGCAACACGCTGCTCGCCATTGACGGTGAGGAGGAAGTGCGCACGCCGCATGACGATTGCCTGCTGGTGATGCCGAGCCTGCGGCCGAGTCGCGGCCACACGGCGGTGCGGCTGGCGCGCGTGCTGCGCGGCTGATCGCTCAGGGCTGGCGCGCCGGCACAGTCCCTGCGTGTTCGGCGGCCGCGGCCAGTTCGGCGTCCAGTTCGGCCCCGGCCAGCACCACGTAGGCCGACACCCAGAACCACATCATCACGCCGGCCACCGCGCCAAGCGGGCCGTAGGTGGCGTCGTAGCTCGCGAGATGCGCGACATAGGCGGAGAACAGCACGGAGGCGGCGAGCCAGAGCAGGGTGGCGAGCAGCGAGCCCGGCGTCACCCAATGCCAGCGCGCGCCGGGGCGGTTCGGGCCGAAGCGATAGAGCACCGCGAGCGACAGCAGCACGTAGCCGACCAGCAGGACGAACGCGCCAAGATGCACCAGCCCGCCGGCATACGCGGATAGCCCGACGAACGCGACGACGGCCGGCAGCACCAGCAGGATGGCGAGCCCAAGCACGGCCCCGAGCACCGCGCAGAGCGTCAGCAGCAGGCCGATCGCCTGGAATTCCAGGAAACCGCGCGCTTCCTCCGCCTCGTAGGCGAGGTTGAGGGCGGACAGCATCGATTTCGTGCCGGTCGCGGCGCTCCAGAACGCCAGAGTCGTGCTGATCAGCAGCGAGGCGCCGAGCGTAGTGCCGCCATGCGAGACCAGTGTCTGCACGCGCTGCTCGATCAGCGTGTAGGCGGCCGGCGGCAGCAGCGGCCGCAACTGCGCCAGTTGCGGCTCGACGGTCAGCGGATCGAACAGCAGGCCGTAGAGCGAGATCAGCGTGCTGATCGCCGGGAACAGCGCCAGCGTCGCCCAGAAGGCGCAGCCGGCGGCGACCAGGGAAACCCGGTCGGAGCTGATTTCCCGCCACGTGCCGCCGAGCACGCGCCGCCAGCCGCGCCAGGGGATCGCGAACGGTGCGCGCGCAAGATGGCCGATGCGGCGGACGGCGAGGCTCCGGCGAGGGCTCATGCGCGGGCGGGGCCGATGCCGGGACGCTGCGGGAGCAGGGCAGATGTCATTGGCGATCCTGGGTGATCCGAAAAAATTCGCTTGCACCCCGGGGGGGTGGGTCTTATGTGCCCTCCCACGCAGCAACGCACGTGCCTCTGGCCC
>Ga0302314_10002649_pt1 | contig 33202 bp, 34 predicted proteins | sample III_Palsa_N2_3_FD_200533 | JGI IMG/M metagenome (GOLD analysis project Ga0302314, IMG submission 200533) | Peat permafrost microbial communities from Stordalen Mire near Abisko, Sweden - III_Palsa_N2_3 | ecosystem: Environmental > Terrestrial > Soil > Palsa > Peat permafrost | place: Sweden...
CGGCGTCAGGCGAGCATTCTTGTGCACGTTCATCCGAGGAGCTCCGGCAAGGGTTGGTTGGCTTCGCAACCCCAGCTTCTCAGCCCCTCCTCGGGTGAACAACCTTCATAGCTTCGACACCTAGCCCACCCCTCGCCGCAGCGCCTTCGTCACCGCCGCATCCAGCGCCTGCAGGAACCTTGATCGATCGGCCAGCGCGAACGGCTTCGGGCCGCCGGTGATCTCGCCCACCGAGCGCAGATGCTCGCCGATGGCGCGCGAGGCCAGCGCCGCGCCGATGTTGTCGATTGTGAACGCACGCCCGGTCGGGTGCAGAGCCTGCCCGCCCCGTTCCAGCACCCGCCGGGCGAGCGGCGTATCGGCGGTGATGACCACGTCGGCCGGACCGGCGCGCTCGGCGATCCAATCGTCGGCGACGTCGGGGCCCTCGTCCACCACCACCGCCGTGATCAGCGGCAAGCTAGGCGTGCGGATCCAGCTGTTGGCGACCACATATACCGGCAGGCCGAGCCGCGCCGCCACGCGATAAATCTCATCCTTCACCGGGCAGGCGTCGGCGTCGATGTAGAGGGTGGTCATTTGGGGGTTATAGAGGGCCGTGGAGGTGGGGACAGCGGACATGAAACTCTACCAGACCTACGCCTCCCCGTTTCCGACCCGGGTACGCCTCATCCTCTACGCCAAGGGGATCGAGGCAGAGATCATCGAGCCGCCGGGCTTTCATGCCTCGACCGAGAGCAAGGGCGAATACCTCAAGGTCAATCCGATCGGCCGGGTGCCGACCCTGGTGCTGGACGACGGCCGCGCTTTGCCGGAATCCGAGGTGATCTGCGAATATCTGGAGGACGCCTTTCCAGGGCCGTCCCTGCGCCCGGCCGACCCCTGGGAGAGGGCGCGGATGCGGCTGATCACCCGCATCTGCGACTTCTACCTGGTCATGGCCATGGTCCCGCTCTTCAACCTCTCCGCCCGCTCGCGCCGACACTGGGACCGGCAGGTGGTCGAGGCCGCGACCGGCAAGGTCGCCGAGGCTCTGGCCTATCTGGAGACCTACATCGGCGAGCAGGGCTTTGCGGTCGGCGAGGCGCTGAGCTGGGCGGACGGGGCCATCGCCCCGCAACTGGTGTTGGCGAGCGAATGGATCCCCGACCTCTTCGGCACGCCGGACCCCTTGCCCGCTCTGCCCAAGCTCGCCGCCTACTGGCGCGCCATTCAGTCCGATCCGATCGTGGCTCGCCTGGTCGCTGAAACACGCGCGGCCATCGCCGAACAACAGGCGGCGGCCAAGGCGCTGGCCCGAGCCGGGACCTAGGCTCGCGCCGATGGTTAGCGCGTCAGCGTGACGTGCGTCGCCAGCTCCGTTGGGACCGCCTCCGTCACCCGATAGCCAAGGCCTGGCAGGTCAATGCCCGCGAACAGGGATTCGCCACGGCCCAGAACGACGGGCGACAGCGCCAGGTGCAACTCGTCAATCGCGCCGGCGAGCAGGTACTGGCGGATCGTCGAAACGCCGCCGCCGATCTTCACATCCAGGTCGCCCGCGGCGGCCTTGGCCTGGGCGAGCGCCGCCTCGATCCCGTCGGTGACGAAATGGAAGGTCGTCCCGCCCTCCATCACGGTTGGCGCCCGGGCGTGGTGGGTGAGGATGAAGGTTGGCGCGTGATACGGTGGATTGTCGCCCCACCAGCCCTTCCACGCGTCGTCCGGCCATTGGCCGCGGCTCGGGCTGAACATATTGCGGCCGAGGATGAAGGCGCCGAACCCTTCCGCCGCGGCGCGGGCGAAGCGATCTTCAGTCCCGCCATCTTGCCCGAGCATCGATCGAAAGGTCCGGGTCGGGTAAAACCAATTCATCAACTCCTGGCCCCGCCTGCCGAGCGGATGCTCCAGGCTCTGGTCCGGGCCGGCCCCGAAGCCGTCAATGGACACTCCAAAAGCCGCTACGCGCACCTTGCCCACGGAGGCCTCCGTCTGATTGTGATCTGCAATGGGATGAGTTTCCGCTCAGCCTGCCCCGCTCAGCCCGGCGTCGGCCAGAATGGGATCAGCATCGGCGTGTGGCGCCGATAGTCGGCATAGGCGGCCTCGCCGAGCTCCTGGCTGAGGAACCGCTCCTCCAGCCGCGCCTTGAGCCAGAATCCCAGGGTCATCAGCACGGCGCCGGTGAGATTGGCGGCCTCGCGGGTCAGGACGCCCTGGGCGAAGGCGGCGGCGATCAGGCCGGTGTAGATCGGGTGGCGCACGAGTCGGTAGGGGCCGCTTTCGATGATGGTGTGGTCGTCCTTGCGGCTCACCGACCCGGACCACAACGAGCCCAGCTCGATGCGCGCCCACCAGGTGAAGAGGAGGCCCGCGGCGCAGACGCCGGCCAGGAGCCAGCCGACGACCTCAGACAGAGCCCAGAGGGGCGCGAAATGGGTTCCGACAGACCCGAACGAGAGCAGGCCAAAGCCGACGATCGTCGGCAGCCAGTGGATGAGCTGATCCAGCGCCGGCGGGCGGGCGGCCGTGCGCCGCGACCAAGCCATGGCGGCGATCCATGAGATCACCCACCCGTCCCACATCAAGGCGGCGGCGTGGACTGGAGTCATCGCCCCCTACTCCGCGGCGTCAGCCTCCACATAGATCTCCGAGCCGCCGGCGCGGAACTTCTCCGCCATCCGAACCATGCCCGCCTCGGCCACGTCGTTCTGCGTCGCCGCCGCCTCGCGGATTTCCTGGCTGATCTTCATCGAGCAGAACTTGGGTCCGCACATGGAGCAGAAGTGCGCCACCTTGTGCGCCTCCTTGGGCATGGACTCGTCGTGGAAGGCGCGCGCGGTCTCGGGGTCGAGGCCGAGGTTGAACTGGTCTTCCCAGCGGAACTCGAAGCGGGCGCGCGACAGGGCGTCATCCCAGGCGCGGGCGGAGGGGTGGCCCTTGGCGAGGTCGGCGGCGTGGGCGGCGATCTTATAGGCGATCACCCCCTGTTTGACGTCTTCGCGGTCGGGCAGGCCCAGGTGCTCCTTGGGCGTGACGTAGCAGAGCATGGCGGTGCCGAACCAACCGATCATCGCCGCCCCGATCGCCGAGGTGATGTGGTCGTAGCCGGGGGCCACGTCGGTGGTCAGCGGGCCCAGGGTGTAGAACGGGGCCTCGTGGCAGACGGCCAGCTGCTTTTCCATATTGGCCTTGATCTTGTGCATCGGCACATGGCCGGGCCCCTCGATCATCACCTGCACGCCGTGGTTCCAGGCCACCTTGGTCAGCTCACCCAGGGTCTCCAGCTCGGCGAACTGGGCGGCGTCGTTGGCGTCGGCGATGCAGCCGGGGCGCAGGCCGTCGCCCAGGGAGAACGACACGTCATAGGCGCGCATGATGGCGCAGATCTCGGCGAAGCGTTCGTAGAGGAAGCTCTCGCGGTGGTGGGCCAGGCACCACTTGGCCATGATCGAGCCGCCGCGCGAGACGATGCCGGTGACCCGGCTGGCCGTCAGCGGCACGTAAGATAGGCGAACGCCGGCGTGGATGGTGAAATAGTCCACGCCCTGCTCGGCCTGTTCGATCAGGGTGTCGCGGAACACCTCCCAGGTCAGATCCTCGGCGACACCGTTCACCTTCTCCAGCGCCTGATAGATCGGCACGGTGCCCAGCGGCGTCGGGCAGTTGCGGATGATCCACTCGCGGATGTTGTGGATGTTGCGGCCGGTGGAGAGGTCCATGATCGTATCGGCGCCCCAGCGGATCGCCCACACCATCTTGTCGACCTCGTCGTCGACGCTGGAGAGCACCGCCGAGTTGCCGATGTTGGCGTTGACCTTGACCAGGAAGTTGCGGCCGATGGCCATCGGCTCCAGCTCACCGTGGTTGATGTTGGCCGGGATGATCGCCCGCCCGCGCGCCACCTCGTCGCGCACGAACTCGGGGGTCACCAGATCGGGGATCGAGGCCCCGAAATCCTCGCCGTCGCGGATGAATGGATCGGTCGCCTGGCGGCGCAGGTTCTCGCGGATGGAGACAAACTCCATCTCGGGCGTGATCACCCCGGCGCGGGCGTATTCGAGCTGGGTCACGGCCCGGTCCGCCTTGGCGCGCAGCACCCTGCGATCGGTATGGAACACCGGGGCCAGATGACGGCCCTTGGCGTTGCCATTGTCCTCCGGCTTCACGTCGCGCGGCGCGACCTCCTCGACATCGCCGCGCGCCCGAACCCAGGCCTCGCGCGGCCGCTCCAGGCCCTTCTTGATGTCGATGACCGCCGTCGGGTCGGTGTAGGGACCGGAGGGATCGTAGAGCGTCAGCGGCGGCTCGCCGGCGGAGGGATGCACCGCCACCTCGCGGAACGGCACGCGCAGGCAGGGGTGCTGTTCGCCCGCCTGATAGACCTTGCGCGATCCGGGACGCTCGCCGGTGGGAATCTGGGCGGTGATCGGGGTTTCGATGTTCACGGCGTCACGTCCTCTGTTCGCGAGGTGTCGATAGGATATGTGGGTAACGAGGCGGCGCGCCCAAGGCTCCCTCCCTTCGCCGGCATGACCCGGATCAGGTCTTACGGGTCGCCGCGTCAGCGGCCTCTCAGTCCCTCGCGTGGGACTCCCCGGTGATTGCCGGCGAACCTACGCTCCTGGCCGCGCGGGTCAACCCGGCAGGGTCGGCCGGCTGACGTGAAAGCGCAGCAGCTCGTGCTGGGGCAACACCCAGTTCGGCTTCAGCTCCAGGGCCTTCTGATAGTCGAAATAGGCCGCCTTCTCGTTGTCCAGGCCCTCATAGGCCAGGGCCCGGTCGTAATAGGCCTTCTCCGGCTCCTTCACCCCCAGCTCGAGGGCGCGGTTGAGGTCGTCGAGCCCGGACTGATATTGCCGCTCGCCGACCCACATGGCCCCGCGGTTGACCCAGGCCTCGGCCATCTTGGGAGCCAGCGCCAGGGCGGCGTCGAAGTCGGCGTGCGAGGCCTCGAACTGGCCGCGCCGCAGCTTCATCACCCCGCGATTGACGAAGGTGCCGGCGCGGTCGTCGCTCATCAGGGTGTCTTCGTTGAGGGCGCGCGTGCAGTAGAGCTCCGAAGTGGGGTCGGATTTGCCGGCGATCGCCGCCTTGGAGCATTGCGTCGCCGAATCGCTGCCGAACACCGTCACCGCGGCGCGCGCGCCGCCGGCGCTGAGGGCCGCCAGAGCCACGGCCAGGACAAAAGTCTGCATCGCCAGCCTCCCTACGCTAGCGGAACGGCCCGAGACTCGCGCCCGCCGGGGCGTTTTGTCAATTTTCAGCTTTGCCGCACCGAACTACGGTATTCTGCCCGTAGCCTAGGGATAGTGCGGATGGTCGCCGATCCGATCTGGATGGTTCCACAAGCCCTTGCGGCCGACCTGTTCCTTTGGGCCATCGGAATCTATTGCGCCATCAAGACCCTAGCGGACATACGAGACGGCAAAGGGTGGATGCGAGCCTATGGAGCGATCTGCGCAGGGGTGAGCTTGGGCCTCGCTGTCATCCTGCTGTTCGTTCGGATGGACCCCGGCAATCGCTAATTCTGGACGCTGGCCGCCTAGCTAAGACACCACCTCTGGCTTCAGATCCTGCGGGTCGATCTCGTGGAGCAACGGGCGGCCGGCGAGATAGCGGCCGAGGTTGCCCAGGAAGAGGTCGCGGTTGCGGTCGTCCTGGGCGCCGGTGACGCCGGAGCAGTGGGCGGTGAGACTGACGCGCGGATGGCGCCACAACGGACTCTCCGACGGCAGGGGTTCGGTCTCGAACACGTCCAGCACGGCGTGGGCTGGGACGCCACGCTCCAACGCCGCCAGCAGCGCCGCCTCGTTGACCAGCGCGCCGCGGCCGACATTGACCAGCACGGATCCCGGCTTCATGGCCGCGAAGAAGGCCTCGTTCGCCATGTGGCGCGTGTCGGCGTTGAGCGGAACGCACAGCACCACCACGTCGGCGGCGGGGAGCTGCTGGTTCAGCGCCTCGAGCGGGACGATCGCGTCGGCCAGCGGATCGGCCGCCTGGTTGCGACGCGCCCCCACGATGCGGGCGCCGAAGGCCTTGGCGCGCTGGGCCACGCCCTGACCGATGGCCCCGAAGCCGACGATGAGCCAGGTCGAGCCCAGCACCTCGCGGACGGTGAGCTGGGTCCACTCGCCAGCCGCCTGCGCCGCCCGACGCTCGGGCCCGCGCTGGAAGGCGTCGAGCACGCCGGCCAGCACATAGTCGGCCATGCCCACCGCCTGGCCGTGGCTGGTGGTGAAGCGCGCGCCCTTGGCCGCGATGCGGGCGAAGATCGGATGGTCGAAGCCGGCGGCGGCGGTGTGGAACCACTTGAGGTCGGGCGAGGCCAGCACTGCGCCGGCGAAGGCCGGAACCGCCGGCTGCTGGTAGAGATCGCCGCTGAACCAGGCGATCTCTGGCCGCGCCTCCTCCGCCGAGATCGGCGCGCCGGCGAGCGTGATCTGGCTGTCGCGGCCCATGACCATGGGCTCGACCGCCAGGCCGCGAAGTTCGTCCTCGATCTCGCGAAACGCGGGCTCGAAGATGAGCAGGCGTGGAGGGCTCAAAAGCCCTGCAGCCGGGCGTAGCGGTCGCGGTGCCAGGCCTGGCCGCCGAACGCCGCCTCCTGGGCGCGGGCGCGCTTGAGATAGAGCCCGGCGTCGTGCTCGTCGGTCATGCCGATGCCGCCGTGCATCTGCACCATCTCATTGGAGACGAGGTGCAGGGTGTCGCCCATCTTGGCCTTGGCCAGCGAGACCAGCTCCGCAACATCTGCCGCGTCGTTGTCGATGGCCGTGAGCGCGGCCTCGACGCACGAGCGCGACAGCTCCAGGTCGGTGAACATCTTGGCCGCGCGATGCTGCAAGGCCTGGAACGAACCGATCACCTGGCCGAACTGCACCCGCGTCTTCAGATAGTCGAGCGTGGTCTCGAAGGCCTGGACGGCCGAGCCCAGCATCTCGGCCGCCAGTGCGGCGCGGGCGCGATCGAGGGTCTTTTCCAGCAACGGAAAGCCCTTGCCGGCCTCGCCGAGCAGGGCCTCGGCGCCGACCTCCACACCCGCGAAGGTGACGTTGGCCGCGCCGCGGCTGTCGGCCAGTTTGAGCGCCTGGCGCGTCACGCCCTTGGCGTCGCCGGGGACGAGGAAGAGGCTGATCCCGTCCTCGTCGCCGGCCTTCCCTGAGGTGCGGGCGGAGACCACCAGCAGGCCGGCGGCCATGCCTTCGAGCACAAAGGTCTTGGCCCCGTCGAGCGTCCAGCCGGCGCCGGATTTCTTCGCCGTCACCGCCACCTTGGAGGGCGCGTGGTGCGGGCCTTCCTCGACCGCCAGGGCGCCGACCACCTCGCCGGAGGCGATCTTGGGCAGCCAGGATTCCTTCTGAGCCCCGGTCCCGCCGAGCAGGATGGCCCCGGCGGCGGTGGCGCTGGCCAGGATCGGCGAGGCGGTGAGCGTGCGTCCAGTCTCCTCAAGGATGAGGCCGAGGCTCAGCCAGCCGAAGTCCGAACCGCCGTACTCCTCAGGGATGATGACCCCGGTCCAGCCCATCTGGGCCATCTCGGTGAAGGCCGCCGGATCGAAGGCCAGCGGGGCGGCGGCGTCGCGCACCTTGCGGAAGGCGGACACCGGCGACTTTTCCTGCGTCCAGGTGCGCGCGGCGTCGCGCAGCAGGCTCTGTTCCTCGGTCAGTACGGCCATATTTCGCGTGTCCCTAGCTTGAGCCGAGCGGATCGGGCAGGCCCAGGATCCGCTTGGCGATGATGTTGTTCTGGATCTCGGCGGAGCCGCCGAAGATCGTCGTCGCCTTGCCCGACAGCCAGGCGCGCACGGCCGTCCGCTCCTCGTCGCTGAACGGCTCGCCCGTCCAGCCGAGGCCGCGCGCGCCCATGATCTCGAGCGTGAGCTCAGCCTTGTCCTGGCCGATCTTGGTGCCCGAGTTCTTCATCACCGAGGTGGCGGCCGAGGGATTGAGATTGCCGCGCGAGTCCTCGGCGGCGCGCTTCATGGTCAGGGTGTGGGCTCGGGCGTCGACCGCCTGAGCCACGATCCGGACGCGCACGTCTTCCGCGCCAAGCTCGTCCGCCTCGACATAGGCCTCGGCGATCTCCGGCAGGGGCTTGCCCGCACCCATCAGCCGGCCGCCGCCCTGCCCCGAGCGCTCATGCTGCAGCAGCCGCTTGCCGATGGCCCAGCCGCCGTTGAGCGGCCCGACCATGTCGTCCTTTTCCACGCGGACGTCGGTGAAGAAGGTCTCGCAGAACGGCGAAGAGCCGGCGATCAGCCGGATCGGCCGCGTCTCCACGCCCGGCTGGTGCATGTCGATGAGTACGAAGGAGATCCCTTCGTGCTTGCGCGACGTATCCGTCCGTACAAGGCAGAAACACCAGTCCGAGTACTGAGCGCCTGAGGTCCAGATCTTCTGGCCGTTGATCTTCCAGTGATCGCCGGCGTCCTCGCAGCGGGTGGTCAGGGCGGCTAGGTCGGAGCCGGCGCCGGGCTCGCTGTAGCCCTGGCACCAGCGCACCTCGCCACGCACGATCGGGGGAATGTGGCGCTGTTTCTGCGCCTCGGTCCCATATTCCAGCAAGGTGGGGCCGAACATGCTGGTGCCCATGCCCTGGACGGGGTTGCTGGCCCCGATCGCGGCCATTTCCTCACCCAGCACCCGCGCCTCGGCGGACGAGAGCCCGCCGCCGCCATAGGCCTTGGACCAGGTCGGCGTTCCCCAACCCTTGGCGGCCATGCGCTGTTTCCAGACCAAGGCGTCGCCGGTGGGCTTCTCGCCGCCCGGAATGATTTCGGCCACGGCCTCGGACTGGGCCCGCAGCGACGGCGGGAAATTGGTCTCCAGCCAGTCGCGCGCCTCGGCGCGGAATTCCTCCGGGTTCGCCATCAGACGCCTTCCTTACCTTTTACGGGGTCGGGCAGACCCAGGACCCGCTTGGCGATGACGTTGAGATTGACCTCCGAAGTGCCGCCCTCGATCGAATTGCCTTTCGAGCGCAGCCAGCCGCGCGTCGCCTGGCGTTCGGCCGGAGTGAAGGCCTCGCCGTCCCAGCCCAGCCCCGCCGAGCCCAGGGACTCGACAATCAGCTCCGAGCGCTCCTGGGCGAGAGTCGCCGCCGCATATTTGATGATCGAGGTGGCGGCGCTGGGGCCGTTGCTGGCGCGCGACTCCGCCGCCACCCGCGCCAGGGTGAGGAAGAAGGCCTGGGTGTCGATCCGGCTGCGGGCGATCCGCGAGCGCAGATCTCGGTCAGCCAGGGCGCCGCTGTCGTCGAGTCCGACGGCGCGCTTGGCGACGTCGACGATGTCGCCGGCCGCGCCGCCCGCGGCTCCGCCGCCGCCGACGAAGCCGCCGGAGATGTTGGCCCGCTCATATTGCAGCAGGCGCTTGGCGATCTCCCAGCCGCCGTTGATCTGGCCGACCAGATTGCCCTTGGGAACCTTCACGTCGGTGAAGAAGGTCTCGCAGAACGGGGAGTCGCCCGAGATCAGCTTGATCGGCCGCGTCTCGACGCCGGGACTTGCCATGTCGATGAGGATGAAGCTGACGCCCTCGTGCTTCTTCGTCGCGTCGGTGCGCACCAGGCAGAAGCACCAGTCGGCCTTGTTGGCGTAGGAGGTCCAGATCTTCTGGCCGTTGATCAGCCAGTGGTCGCCCTTGTCCTCGCAACGGGTCTGCAGCGAGGCTAGGTCGGAGCCGGCGCCCGGCTCGCTATAGCCCTGGCACCAGCGGATCTCACCGCGCACGATCTTGGGCAGGTGCTCCTGCTTCTGGGTCTCGTTGGCGTATTCCAGCAGCACCGGCCCCAGCATCCACAGGCCGAAGGACATCAGCGCCGGGCGGCATTTGGCGGCCGCCAGCTCCTTGTCCAGCGCCTTGGCCTCGGCCGACGAAAGCCCGCCGCCGCCATAGGCCGCCGGCCAGGTCGGCGCGGTCCAGCCGCGCGAGGCCATGGCCCGCATCCAGCGGATCTGCGGATCGTCGCTGCCGGCGAAGGCGCGGCCGCCCCACACCGCTTCGGGGTCGGTGGCCGGCGCCTTGCCCTTCAGGTCTGGGGGATAGTTGGCCGCGATCCACGTCCGCGCCTCGGCCCGGAAGTCGTCCAGTTCCGTCCCGCCAAAGTCGGCCATCGGCGCTCGCTCCGCGTTTCCTTGATCCCCGCCTTTCACTTTACGCGCGGCTTTGGGCGCTGCAAGCACGAACGCTTGTTTGACTTCCGTACCCCCGGCGTCTGTCCGAGGGGAACTGAGCTCATGTTCGCGGGTTGACCTATGGGACCAGGAGGTCGCCGCCATGACTCAATCACCTATGTTCATCGTCCTCGCCTTCATTCTGGCGGCTCTGGTCATCGGGGTGATCATCCTCGCCCTCAGGCGGCGAAGCACAAGCCAGCTGAAATCCAAGTTTGGCTCGGAATATTCGCGCGTCGTCGAGGCCAACGACAGTCAGGGCGCGGCCGAAGCCGATCTTCACGAGAGAGAAAAGCGCGCCAAGCAATTGGACATCCGGCCGATCGGCCCGACCGATCGGGCCCGGTTCGTGGAATCCTGGCGCGCCATCCAGGCCCGGTTCGTCGATGACCCGGCGCGTTCGGTGACCGACGCCGATTCCCTTCTGGGCGAGGTCATGACCGCCCGCGGCTATCCGGTGGGCGACTTCGAACAGCGCTCCGCCGACGTGTCAGTCGATCACCCGGAAGTGGTCCAGCACTATCACGCCGCCCACACCATCGCGGTTCGGCATGAACAGGGTTTGGCCGGCACGGAGGACCTCCGCGTGGCCATGATCTCGTACCGGGCTCTGTTCGATGAGCTCACGGGCGAAACAGCGCAACCGGCGGTCGTCCATCCGGTCGCGCCCAGCGCCGAGGCGCGGGTCGCCGCGGCGCGCTGAGGCTCGCGCCAGCTAGGAGACTAGCTGGCCGAGGCCTGCTTCACCCCTCGCAGCAATTCGACCGACCGCTTCGGGTTGATGTTGTGAAGCCGCCCGTTCGTGCTCGGCGTCGCGCCGTCGATGATCAGCTTGATCACTTGCGGCGGCGTGAGATCGGGATTGAGCGCCAGCAGCTTGGCGGCCAGATTGACCACGTTGGGGGCCGCCATGGACGTGCCCGAGAACTTCATCCTGTAGCCGCCGGGCAGCAACGACTCCACCTGGGCGCCGTCCGCGTCCACCTTCACCGCATCGCCGTAGTTGGTGAAGCCGGTTTCCCGACCGGCCGCGTCGACCGCTCCCACGGAGAGCAGATTGGGCAAGACGAACGCCGACGGGATCCCCTTGACCGAACTGGTGTCCTCTCCGCTGTTGCCGGCGGCGCACACGAACAGGATGTCCGGCGCGCCGGCCAGCGCCGCGCGCAGGCCGTCGGATTCGATGCGGAAGATCCTGCGCGCCAGCAGTAGCCGCGACTGCATGGTCTTGCCCACGCTGTTGGCGTCGAGGCCCGCCAGGACTCCGCCCTCGGTGCCCTCCCAACTCATGTTCACCACCCGCACATGGTGGTCGCGGAACCAGCGAACATAGGCCTTGAAATTCTCGACCTCGCGCGCCGCCCGCGCTTCGGTGGGCGCTTCCGGCACATTGCGCCAGTCGAGGGCCATGCGCGCGACGGCCAGCCGCACCGCGGGGTTCCCCCGCGCGGCGATGCCGGCGACGTGGGTGCCGTGGACGTAGGATTCGTAGAGCGACAGGTTTTGGGTCTCGTCGCCGACCTGGGCGGCCGTGAGACCGGCGAGCTTGCGCTTCAGAGCGTCGGAATCGGGGCCGGGGAGCCCGGACTGCAGCTCCGAGAACCCCTTCAGTTCATCGACCATCCGCGGATAGCGGGCAAGTTGGCCGGGATCGATTGGATAGAGTTCGCCATGGGTCGCAAGGCCGTGGACGTCGAAGGCCAGACCGTGCGGATCGGCATCCGGGGCTGGGGTCGGGTCGGTATAGACCTGGCCCGGAAACAGCGAGAGGTCGGTTCCGGAGTCCCAGATCGCCACGATCACGGGCGTCAATTTGTCAGCCGTGGTGAGCGTCACCTCGCGGTCGGGCCAGATCTCGGCCGCATGCGTGTCGTGCGCGCTCACGACGTCGGAGAGCGCGGCCAGTGTTTCGTCCTTCAGGGACAGCAGGCGCACCGCCAGCCGGGCGCTCACGATCTTCCAGGCCTGAACGGCGGTCAGCGAGTGGGTCTGGGCCAGGCTGGGGTCGATCCTCGAGGCGAGACCGCCGACGATCAGCGCCTGGCTGACAACCTCGCTCTGAGTCCGGACCGCAGCGAGGTTGTCGCCGACCTCGGCCCAGGGCAGCGCGCGCAGGTCGGCGCGCAGAATCCGCCCGTAGGCGTGAACGACCTGGGGACCGTCTTCCACGCCGGCCTGGAGGCGAGCCTTCAGCAACGCCTCGACCTCCACGCCCGCGAGCAGCCGCGCGGCCGGCTTGTCTTCGAGGTTTCGCACCTGAGTCAGGGTGAAGAGCGCGGACTGGTCCTCACGCCCAGACATGGTCTCGAAGGCCAGCCGCACGCCGAGCAGCGTCCGCAGCGCGGTCCGGTCGGTGATGTCGTGAGCGCTCAGAATCCAGTCGAGGTCGTCCCTGACCGGCCGGGCGAAGGCGTCGAACGCCGCATCGTCGGCGGTGACGAGACTCTCGACCGTTCCCGAAGCCGCATAGTTGAGGTGCGAGCTGTCGATCAGATGGGGGTGCGACTGCGGCGCGCCGCTCGCCGCGGGCGCGAACGCCGCCATGACCACGGCCATCGCCCCGGCCGCCAGCCGCGCACGCCCGCGCCGTTCAATCCCCATCGCCCGCCCCTGGTCAGCGTCGTCCGAGTCGCGCGGACCTTACCTACCCTGGAACACCGGCGCGCGCTTTTCCACGAACGCCGTCGCGGCCGCCTTGTGGTCGTCGGTCATGAAGGTGCGCACCATGTGCATGGCCTCGAGGTCGAGCAGCTCGGCCAGGGTCGAGTGGGCGGCGGCGTTGAGGTTGCGCTTCATATAGCCGACGGCGACGGTCGGCAGGCCGGCGAGCCGCCGCGCCCAGGCGTCGGCGACAGCGGCCAACTCGGCGGCCGGCGGGGCCGCATTGACGATGCCGAGCCGCTCGGCCTCGGCGCCGGAAATGACGTCGGCGGTGAAGAACAGCTCGCGCGCCTTGGCCGTTCCGACCAGCTGGGTCAGGAAGTACGACCCGCCATAGTCGCCCGCCAGGCCGACCTTGGAAAAGGCGGTCGTGAGCTTGGCCTCGGCCGCCGCCACGCGGATGTCGCAGGCCAGCGCCAGGGAAAGTCCCGCCCCGGCCGCGGCGCCAGGAATGACCGCCAGCGTCGGCTTGGGCGCCTCGGCGAGGATGCGGCTCACCTCCATCGCCGCGCGCAGGCCGTGCACCCGCGCCTCAAGATCGAAGCGCGCCGCCTCGCCGCCGGCCTGGGCCTGGTTGCGGGCCGCGAAGCCCTTGACGTCGCCGCCGGAACAGAAGGCGCCGCCGGCGCCGGTCAGCACGATCACCCGCACCGCCGGATCGGCGGCCAGGCGCGGCAGGGCCTCGGAGAGCGCCGCCTGCATCTCGGATGTGAGGGCGTTGCGCGCCTCCGGCCGGTTCATGGTCAGGGTGGCGATCCCCTCGCCGAAGGTCTCGATGAGCTGGTCGGTCACGGCGCGTTTTCCTCTATCTGCTTGCGGAAACTCAACGCCGCCCGCCGCGGCTTGTCAAAGCTCAAGCCTTGAATTGCGTCACACAGAAAATGTGATACTGTGAGATTGTGAAAAACATAACTGTCGCGATTGATGATGAAACCTATCGGCGCGCCCGGGTGAAGGCGGCCGAACAAGGGTCGTCGGTCTCGGCGCTCGTTCGGCGGTACCTCTCCGACGTGGCGGCGGACGAAACCGAGTTCGAACGCAAGAAGCGCGCGGAAGCAGAGGTGCGGAAGGCGATCGGCGCATTCCGCGGCTCCGACCGCCTTTCGCGCGATGAACTCCATGATCGCGGCGCGGGATGAGCGGTCTGAGATTCCTCGACACCAACGTTCTCATCTATTCGATCGCCAGCGCTGAACCGAAAAAGCGCGATCGGGCGCTCGCCCTGCTCGAGGAAGGCGACTGCGGTCTCTCGGTACAGGTCTTGCAGGAGTTCTATGTGCAGGCGACACGCGCCACGCGAGCTGACCGCCTCAGCCACGAACAAGCGGCCGGATTGATCGACGCCTGGTCGCGGTTCCAGGTGCAGGCAAACACCGTGGCTGTGATGAACGCCGCGCTGAGGATCAAGGCGGCGCACGGCTTCTCCTACTGGGACAGCGCCATCATCGCGGCCGCTCGCGCGCTCGGATGCCCACAGCTCCTGACCGAGGACATGAGCGATGGCCGCGAAATAGACGGGGTGCGCATCGTCAACCCGTTTCGATAGTTGCTCAAGGCCGCCCCTTGCCGGGGCCGGTCGCGTCGTCGCATGAGATGAAGAACGATCGTTTGAAGAGGAGCCGCCATGACCAGGGCCAACAAAGGACCGCTCGCCGGGGTGACCGTGGTCGATCTCACCCAGTTCGTGCTCGGCCCTTACGCCACCCAGGTCCTGGGCGACCTCGGCGCCGACGTGATCAAGGTCGAGGAGCCATCAGGCGACCGCCAACGCCGTCAGGGCAAGGCCCCCAACTCCTCCACCATGGGCCCGCTCTACGTCGCGCTCAACCGCAACAAACGGTCGGTGACCCTGGACCTGAAGGGCGAGCCGGGTCGCCGGGCGCTGCGCAAGCTGATCGCCCGCGCCGACATCTTCATCCACAACATGCGCCCCGACTCTCTCGCCCGCCTGGGCTTCGACTATGCGGCCGTGAAGGCGGTCAAGGACGACATCGTCTATGTCGAGGCCATGGGCTATGCGCCCGAAGGGCCCTACGCCGGCCGCCAGGCGTTCGACGACCTCATCCAGGCGGCCAGCGGGTCCTTCGGCCTCGAAGCCCTGGGCGATCCGGACGCGGCCTTCAAGCCGCCGGCATCGATCCTCGCCGACAAGACCAGCGGCCTCTACGCCGCCATCGCCTGCCTGGCCGCCCTGCGCCACAAGGAGCACACCGGCGAGGGACAATATGTCTGCGTGCCGATGCTGGAGTGCTTCACCGGCTACATCATGGCCGAGCATCTCTATGGCGAGACCTTCGTACCGGCCACCGGCGCCTTCGGTCACACCACCACCATCACGCCGCACCGCCGTCCGGTGCGCACCAAGGACGGTTGGCTGATGGTCCAGCCCGCCGGCCGCGAGCAGGCGGCGAGGTTCATGGCTCTGGGCGGCCTTCCGGACGCCTATGAGAGCGAGCGCTTCGTCTCGGCGCCGACGTCCAAGGATAAGGTCGACGTCTACTACCAGATGATGGCCGAGGCGGCCGCGACCCGCACTACCGCCGAGTGGATGGAGCTCACCGCCGCCCATTCGATCCCGGCCATGGCGGCCAACGACGCCCGCGGCGTGCTCACCGACCCGCAACTCCAGGTCACCCTGTTCGAGGAACGAGACCTTCCGGGCCAGGGCCGCTACCGGGCCATGCGACCGCCGTTGCGATTTTCCAGGACGCCGTCGGAGATCCGCCGCGACCCGCCGGAGCTTGGCGCCGACAACGCCGAGGTGTTCGCCGAGTTCGGGATCGACGCGGAAGAGACTGCCGCCTCTTAGGAGGCCTTAGGCTCGCCGGCCAGACGGCGGGCCTGGGCGATCCAGGCGTCGCGGGCCACGCGGCCCTTGAGGCTGAGCTCGGCGTCGAAGGCGGAGGCGTTTTCCTCGGTCCACGCGGCCAGGTGGGCGAAGGTGGTGATGCCGCGCTCGGCCAGGGCCGCGGCCAGCTTCGGTCCGATGCCGGTCAGGCGGGTCAGGTCGTCGGCCGCCGGGGCTTCGACGGCGATTTCCGCCGCCGGTTCAGCGATGATCGCGACCGGCTCGGCCGCCGGGGTGTGCGGTTCGATCACCGCCGCGGCCACGAGCACCGCTTCGGCCGCCTCGACGGCTTCCTTGGCCAGTTCGGATTCATGTTCGACGAAGGCTTCCACCGCCTCGACCTGGGCGCGCGCCGCGCCGGTCATGGCCTCGAGGTTCACCGCCCGGGTCCAGCGGGTCGCCCACCACCAGGCTACGCCCGCGCTGGCGGCCGCGCCGAAGGCGAACCACATCGGCGAGGTAAGCCCGATGGGTACGACCATCGCCTTGCGCGCCTGTTCGCGCGCCTCTTCCAGATCGGGAAACTCGGCGATCCAGGCCATGGCGATACTCCAAATGCTGCGATGCAATATTGTTAACCTCAATTGCTCGCACACGCAACATTCGTCGGAGGTTTCTTTACAGCCAGCGGGCGGCGCCGAGCCCGCCGGGATCGCCCAGCGTCGCCGCGATCCACTTCGCCGCCGCCCCCGCGGCCGCCGCCAGCTCCGGCGGCGCGTTGACCGTCACCACCGCGCAGCCGTTGAGCCGCAAGGGATCGTCCGGCGGCCGCAGCCTCACTTCGGCGACGAGGGCGGGCGCGCGACCCTTGGCCTCCTCCACCTCTGACAGGAGGGAGTCGAAGGCGGTCAGATCCTTGATCGGGGCCCAGATGGCGATCACCGCCCCGGCGTTGCGCGCGAGCACCCGGCGCACGGTCGCGGCCGCCCGATCGCCGTCGTCGGCGGCCTCATAGGGCGGATCGATGTGGATCAGTACGGGCGCCGGCGCGGGCGGCGGGCGCGCGCGGGCCGCGTCCCAGCCGTCCTCGCGCACCGCCATGGCTCCGGGCTGGCGCGGCACCTCGCGTAGGCCGTGGAAATCGTCGAGCCGGGTCTCGCAGGCGATCAGCCGGTCGCGCGGTCGAAGGGCCTGGGCGATGATCTCAGGAGACCCGGGGTAATAGCGCGCGCCGGCCTCGTTGATCCGCCGGATCGCGGCCTTGAGGGCGTCGAACACCGGCGGGGCGGCCTCGTCGGCCATCAGGGCGGCGACGGCCGCACCCTCCCCCGTGCGCCGGGCCAGATCGCCGGCGAGGTCATAGATCCCGGCCCCCGCATGGGTGTCGATGATGGTCAGCGGCGCCTTTCCGCGGGTCATCGCCGCCAGCAACTCGGTCAGCACGGCGTGTTTGAGCAGGTCGGCGAAATTACCGGCGTGGAAGATGTGGCGATAGTTCATGCGACCTCCGTCGCTGGATTGTATCGGCGGCGAGACCGCTGAAGCGGTTTATGAATTGGGCGAAACCGTGTCGAACCCTGGACAAGGCGGCCATATCCGAGCAGACTTGGCATTCGGGAGATGCTCAATCGTTTCCGGAAGGGGTGACCTATGGACGCTCGGCGGATCAGACTCTGCGCCATCGGTGGGATGGTCGCCTCGGCGGCGCTGGCCGCGGCCGTGAGCGCGGTCGCCTCGCCGGGGGCGGCGGTGGTGCTCACCACCCCGGGCGAAATCTATGGCAGCTCGCAGTACACGCTCGGCTTCCAGTTCACCGTTAGCTCCAGCCAGACGATCGGCTCGCTGGGCGTGTTTGACGATGGCGCGCCGCTGCCGCAAGACGCGATGGTCGGCATCTGGGATTCGTCGGGCGATCTGCTTACCTCGGTGACCGTTCCGGCGGTCGGCGCGACGGACATCGGCGACTTCGCCTACGCCAGCATCGCCCCGTTCACCCTGACTCCCGGGACCGACTACTATGTCGGCGCCTATCTCGGCGGATCCGGGGTCGCGAGTTCGCTCAACACGGGTCAGGGCGGCTCAGGCTCTTATAATTCCGCCATCACCGTGATCCAGGATCAATACAGCGACTTCAACAGCGCGTTCTCATTCCCGGGATCGACCGACGGCAATGCAGGCGGCGCCTGGCTCGGCGCCAATTTCAATCTTGTGCCGGAACCAGCCGTCTGGGCGCTGATGCTGGTCGGCATCTCCGGCCTGGGCGCGGCTCTGCGCGCCCGCCGCTCCGTAAGGCCCCGGCGCGCGGTCTAGGCGCGACCACCGACTTTTCTTCCTCTACGGAAGCCGATTATCCAGTCGCGCGGTGACGCGCTCGCCGGTTAAGGTGCGCGTCTGCCAGGGAGGAAGTTCATGGCTGGACCGCGGCTCCGCTTCGGGGCCTTCATCGCCCCGTTCCATCCGGTCGACGAGAATCCGACCCTGGCCATCGAGCGCGACCTCGAACTGGTCCAATGGCTGGATGGCCTCGGCTATGAGGAAGCCTGGATCGGCGAGCATCACTCGGCCGGTTACGAAGCCATCGCCAGCCCCGAGGTATTCATCGCCGCCGCGGCCGAGCGCACCAAACACATTCGCCTCGGCACCGGCGTCTCGTCCCTGCCCTACCACCACCCGTTTATGCTGGCTGATCGCATCAACCAGCTCGACCACATGACCCACGGCCGGACGATGTTCGGCGTGGGTCCGGGCGCCCTGGTCTCCGACGCCTTCATGATGGGCATCGATCCGGCCCGCCAGCGCGACATGATGGACGAGGCCCTGGGCGTCATCCTGCGCCTGCTGCGCGGCGAGACCGTCACCCACAAGTCCGACTGGTTCAGCCTCAATGACGCTCGCCTGCAGATGACTCCCTACTCGCGGCCGCACATCGAGGTCGCGGTGGCGAGTCAGGTCTCGCCGACCGGCGCGCGTGCCGCTGGACGTCATGGACTGGGCCTGTTGTCCCTGGGCGCGACCTCGACCGGCGGCTTCAACGCCCTGGCCACCAACTGGGCGATCGCCGAGGACATGGCGCGCGAGCACGGCACCGCCGTCGACCGCGCCGCCTGGCGGCTGGTGGGGCCGATGCATATCGCGCCGACCAAGGATGAGGCTGTGGCCGACGTCCGCTTCGGCCTGGAGAAGTGGCTCTACTACTTCCGCGAAATCGCCAACCTGCCGGTGGCGCCGGTCGAGGCCGGCCGCGATCCCGTCGAGGCGATGATCGAAACCGGCCTCGCCGTCATCGGCACGCCGGACGAGGCGGCGGACAAGCTCCAGGCGCTGATCGATCAGTCCGGCGGCTTCGGCGCCTTCCTGTTCATGGCCCACAACTGGGCTCCGTGGGCCGAGACCAAGCGCTCGTACGAGCTCTTCGCCCGCTATGTCGCCCCGCGCTTCCAGGAGCTCAACGACAACCGGGTCTCGTCGATGAACTGGGTCGGCGCGCACAAGGGCGAGTTCACCGGCGCGGCCATGGCCGCCGTCGGCGCCCGCATCGCCCAGCACGCTCAGGAGAAGGGCCTGGAGAACATCCGGCCGGAATTCGCGGCCATGATGGGTCTCGAAAAGCCCAAGGCAGCCGAGTGACATGCGCGCGGTGATCCGCCGGGACGGCGCCCTCATCGTGGACGACATGGCCGCGCCGGTTCCGGATGCCGGCCAGGTCCTGTGCCGCACGCTGGTCTGCGGAATATGCGGGTCGGACCTGCACGCCCTCGACCACTACGACCACATGATCGACATGTCCGAGCGCCTCGGCGCGCCGGGCCACATGAAGCGCGGGGCCGACACCGTCTTCGGTCACGAATTCTGTTGCGAGGTGATCGACAACGGGCCGGGCGGCGGACGGTTCAAGGCCGGAACGCGCGTGGTCTCCATTCCGGGGCTGGTGTCGCCTGCCGGCTTCGAGACCGTCGGCTATTCCAGCCGCACGCCCGGCGGCTTCGCCGAGCAGATCGTGCTGTCGGACATGCTGCTGCTGGAGGTTCCCAACGGCCTCTCCGCCGAGCACGCCGCCCTGACCGAGCCTCTCAGCGTCGGCGAGCACGCCGTGGCCAAGGCCGAGCCGGCGGCCGATCAGGTGTTTCTGGTCGTGGGCTGCGGGCCCGTCGGCTTGGCGGTGATCGACAGCCTGGTCTCAAAGGGCGTCGGCCCGATCGTCGCCTGCGACTTCTCGGCCGAGCGGCGGGCGGCGGCCGAGCGCATGGGCGCCCACCGCGTCGTCGATCCGGCTGAGGCCTCGCCGCACGCGGCCTGGAGCGAACTGGGCGTGCCCGCGTCGCCCACGGAGGGCCTGATCGCGGCGGCCCAGGGCCACGCGGTCAAGCGGCCGGTGATCTTCGAATGCGTCGGCGCGCCCGGCGTGCTGCAGGCCCTGGCCCAGGCCGCGCCGCGCGGAACCCGCATCGTCGTCGCCGGCGTGTGCATGCAGACCGACGCCATCGAGCCCTTCGCCTTCATCGCCAAGGAGATCGAGCTGCGCTTCGTGCTGGGCTATACGCCGGAGGAGTTCGCCGGCTCGCTCGGCCGCCTCTCCGAGGGCCGCACCCGCTTCGCCGACGCCATCACCGGCGTCGTCAGCCTGGACGAGACCCTCGCCGCCTTCACCGCCCTGCAGACCGACAAAAGCCAGATCAAGATATTGGTGAAACCGGGCGGTTGAACGGCGCCAAGCTAAGCGCTGATCGCCCAGGCCGCGGGCGGCTGGATCGGCGCGAAGCGTATGACGCCCTGAGCGCCCTGCGAGCGATCGAAGATCGTGTAGTAGTTGTTGAGCAGGGGAAGGCCGAGGTTCGACTGATTGGCCGAGGCGAGCGGGCCGCTGATCTTGAAGGCAGCTTGGCCGGCCGCGGGAAAATCCGTCTGCCAATAGGTCTCCGGGCTGACGGTGAGCGCCACGTCCTCGCCGTTCACGCCGGAGAGGGCGAAGCAGATGTCTGGCCAGGCGGACAGGTTCAGGGTGTTGGCCGCCACGCTCTGATTGGCCTGAGCTTCCTGCACGGCCTGCGCGAACGCGGGGTTCAGCTGTTTCAGGCCGGCGAGAACGGCCTGATAGACGTCGGCGGCGAGCGCCAGCCATTCACTGCCGCTGTCGACGATCGCGTTTGAGGCCAAGGTCTGCTGGTCTTGCACCTGCAATCCGGCCGCCGCCACGGCGGGAAGCGCCCCGACGCGCACCGAGACCAGACCGACGTTGTAGAAGAGGTCGTGCACGACAGCGACGGTGACGAACTCACCCTGGTAGAGATCCGCCTGCTCCTCGCCGCCGCCCAGGACGAAGACGCCGTTGTTCAAGGGGTCCGACGCGATCGAGGCCGGATCGCCGCCGCGCAGGCTAACCGACGATCTGAGCGTGTGGAAGGCGAACTTGTTCGCCACGCCGGCCTGGCTCTGGAGCAGGTCGAAGCAAGGCGTCACCGGCTGCTGGGGCACGGCATGAACCTGGACGAGCTTCTCGAAGCTCGCGACGAAGCGATCCCAATTCCCCGTCCCGAACGGCCACGGATGGGTGGTGGCGGGCGCGCCTTTCTGGGCCAAATGGCCGGCGAAATCGAAGGCGGGGTTGAGGCCGGCGAACGCCAGACCCAGGACCCCGTTCACGGTCCCGAGGCTCCCCTGCTGGACCACGGCGATCGCGATGGGGGCGCCCTGCAGGATGACGGAGGCGTCCGGGCCGCCGAAGCTGACGTCGGTGGTGATGACCGGGCCGGCCCACCCGCCTCCGGCATAGGTGATCCACTGGGCCAGGGTGGTCGTGTTCAGGGCCGTATCCCCGGTTCCGTCATAGGCGGACGACTCGACCGCCAGCGTGCCGCTGCCGGTGTCCAGCATGAGGTTGGCCACGACCCCTTGGCTGCCGATCGCAAGCTGGACCGAATAGGCGCTGCCGTCGTGGATGTTGGTGATCGGCATCCGCAGCACCTTCGCCGCGCTCCCGGCGGGCGCCGGCTGGGCGTTTTCAACCGTCGTCATCGCGCCTCCCGGCGTTGCCAATGCCATGGACTGAGGTCGCTCTCCCTAACACGACCTTCAAATCGAGAAGAGCCCGGGAAATGAGGTGGCAGGAGTTCCTGTCACCATTCGCCCTCTGGAATGACCGCAACGGGTGGAACGTCGCTATTCGACGTGCCCCTCGCGGCGCGGTACGCTCTACGAAGCGCCGCGCTACGGAGGTTGGTCGTCATGAACGGTCTCAGCAGACCAGGCCTATTGGCTCTCGCCATCGGGCTCGCCGTCTACCCGGCGGCGCTCCAGGCGCAACCCGCAGGGCGCATCACCGGAATCGGCGGAATTTTCATTAAGAGCAAAGACCCGAAGGCGCTGCGCAATTGGTATCGCGACGTGCTCGGCATTTCACTGGAGAAATGGGGCGGAGCGAAGCTCAGTTACGATGCGCCGGGCCACCCTCCGGTCATCGTCTGGAGCGCGTTCCCCAGTTCCACCGACTACATGGCTCCATCGACGCGCGAGTTTATGATCGACTTCGCTGTCGACGATCTGGATGCGGTCGTGGCCCGGCTCAAGTCGAAAGGGGTCGAAATCCTGAAACGTGACGACGCCGGTGCGAACGGCAAGTTTGCGTGGATCGTGGACCCAGACGGCACGAAAATTGAGCTTTGGGAGCCGAAATCGAAGTGACCCAAGCCGTGCGCTGGCGGGGTCGGATGCGCGTCAATCTCGGCTCTACGTTTCCACGAACGCCCGCTCGAGGACGAATTCGCCGGGGTTGGCGACCGAGCCTTCCTCATAGCCGCGATCGAGCAGCAGCGTCTTGAGGTCGGCCAGCACCGAGGGGCCGCCGCACAGCATCAGCCGGTCGCGGCTGGGGTCGAGCTCAGGCAGGCCGATGTCAGCGAAGAGCTTGCCCGACGCCATCAGGTCAGTGATCCTGCCTTCGGTCACGAACGGCTCGCGGGTCACCGTCGGATAGTAGATCAGCTTGGGCGCCACCCACTCGCCGAGGTCCGGATCGTTGGGCAGGTCGTGGGCGAGGAACTGCCGGTAGTTGAGATCGGCCACCTCGCGCACCGTGTGGGTCACGATCACCTTGTCGAAGCGCTCATAGACGTCCGGATCGCGCACCAGGGACAGGAACGGCGCAAGGCCCGTGCCGGTGCCGACCAGATAAAGGTTGCGGCCGGGCCTGAGGCCATCCAGCACCAGGGTGCCCGTCGGCTTCTTGCCGACCAGCACCTCGTCGCCCGGAACGATCTTTTGCAGGCGCGAAGTCAGGGGGCCGTCCTGGACCTTGATCGAATAGAACTCCAGCTCGTCGGCGTAGGCGGCGCTGGCGATGGAATAGGCGCGCAGCAGCGGCTTACCCTCGACCTCCAGGCCCAGCATGACGAACTGGCCGCTGGCGAAGCGCAGGCCGGGATCGCGAGTGGTGCGCAGGGAGAACAGGGAGTCCGTCCAGTGGCGCACCCAGGTGACGCGCTCGACATAGAAGGCGCCGCGCGCCTTGGCCGGCGCGGGGACGGGTTCTCGTATCAGGGCGGCTGACTCGCGCATGGGCTGTTGTCGGGTCTCGAGGCTGTAAATTGACATGACGCGTCGGTCAGAGATCCGCCCCGAGGAACGGCGCTGCGCCCGGCGCGCGGGCCGTATGTATGCCGCATTCGCTCTTTTGCGAACCCGCCCAGCGTCCGGAACGCGCGCCGGCGCCATCTTCGGCCTGGTCTGTGCACGGCCAGCAGCCGATCGAGGGGAAGCCCATGGCCACCAGCGGATGGGCCGGCAGGCCGTGCGCCTCCACGTAAGCGTCGAGTTCGGCCTTGGTCCAGTTGGCCAGGGGGTTGAACTTGATTCGGCTCTCGGACTCCTCGACCACCGGCAGGCGCAGGCGGTCGCCGCCGTGGAAGCGTTTGCGGCCGGTGATCCAGGCGTCGTAGCCGCTGAGCGCGGCGTCCAGCGGAACCACCTTGCGGATGTGGCAGCAGGCGTCGGTGTCGCGTTTCCATAGATCGCCGGCGGGGTCGCCCAGAGCCAGGTCCTCAAAGCGGGGCCGCAGGTCCCTGACCGCCGTCAGGCCGAGGTCGGCGGCCAGTTGTCGGCGATAGTCCAGCGTCTGGGCGAACAGCATGCCGGTGTCGAGGAAGAGGACCGGAATGGCCTTGTCGATCCGCGACGCCAGATGCAGCAGCACCGCCGATTCGGCGCCGAACGACGAGACCAGCGCCACCTTGTGGCCAAACGTGACCAGAGCCGCGTCGAGGATATCGGCGGGATTCGCCTCGCGCAGGTCGGCGTTGAGCCGCTCGGCCAGGGTCGTCGGACGTTCGGCGAGCGCCAGGTTCATGACGCGACCGGGACCATGGCGCGCCGCAGGGCGAAGGCGGGTTGGCGGTTGTCGGCGGCGCGCTGATAGACGTGCCGATAGCGCCGCGCGGCCGCGGCCCACTGGTCGGGGCGTGTCCCGTCGGCCGGTTCGAAGGCGTCGAAGCCGCAGCGGATCATGAACGGCGCCTGTTCGAGCAGCACATCGCCCACGGCCCGCACCTCGCCGGCGAATCCGAAGCGCTCGCGCAGCAGGCGCGCGGCGCTGTAGGCGCGGCCGTCCTTGAATTTCGGGAACTCCAGAGCCACCACCGCGATCTCCGGTAGGTCGTAGGCCAGGCTCTCGATCGCTTCGCCGGCGGCCACGCGCACGCCCACAGCCCGGCCTTCGCCACGCAGGCGCTCGCCCTCGGCGTGGAAGCGCGCCAGCGACACGATCACGTCGCCCGCCGGCGCCGCCTCGTCGTCGGCCAGAAGAGTGAACCGATCGTCGGTCGCGGTCGCCCGACCGTTACGCCACCTAATCAGCTTCGGCATAGACGGCCTCCTTGAAGGGCGCGAGCCCGGTGCGGCGGAAAGTGTCGATGAAGCGTTCGCCCTCACGGCGCTCGGCCAGATAGACGTCGACCATCTGATCCACGGCCGGGGCCACGCGGTCGGCCGACAGGGCCGGACCCAGGATCTGACCCAGGCTGGCGTCGTCCTCGCCCGAGCCGCCTAGCGACAGCTGGTAGAACTCCTCGCCCTTCTTATCGACGCCCAGGATGCCGATGTGGCCGACGTGATGGTGGCCGCAGGCGTTGATGCAGCCGCTGATCTTGATCTTCAGCTCGCCGACGCGTTCGGCCGTCTCCGGCTCGGCGAAGCGGCGCGCGATTGCCTGGGCGATGGGAATGGCGCGGGCGTTGGCCAGGGCGCAGTAGTCGAGGCCCGGGCAGGCGATGATGTCGCTGACGAGACCGATGTTGGCCGTGGCCAGGCCCACCTGGGAAAGCTCGGCCCACACCGCCGGGACGTCGTCCAGCTTCACATGCGGCAGCAGCAGGTTCTGCTCATAGGTGACGCGCACCTCGTCCAGCGAATAACGCTCGGCGAGATCGGCCACGACATCCATCTGCTCCGAACTGGCGTCGCCCGGCGTCTCGCCCGGGGCCTTGAGCGAGATGTTGACCAGGGCGTGGCCGGCTACCTTGTGCGGCAGGACGTTGCGCCGCGCGAAGCGGGCGAACGCCGGGTCGGCGGCGCGGGCGGCGTCGAACGCCGCCGAGCGGGCCGGCAGGGTCTGGAAACCGCGCGACTGGAACTGGCCGCGGATGCGGGCCAGCTCCGTATCCGGAAGATCGACCGCCGCCTTGTCGGTCTTGTCCCATTCCTCCTCGACCTGGCGGGCGAATTCCTCGGCCCCCAGGTTGGCCACCAGCACCTTGATGCGCGCCTTCCACAGGTTGTCGCGCCGGCCGTGCCGGTTGAAGACGCGCAGGATCGCCTGCAGATAGCTCAGCAGATGACGCGCCGGCAGTTCGCGCCGGATCACCGGCCCGAGATAGGGCGTGCGCCCGAGCCCGCCGCCCGCCCGCACCTCGAAGGCCAGGGCCCCGGCGGCGTCGCGCCCCAGGCGCAGGCCGATGTCGTAGATGCGGATGGCCGCCCGGTCGACGGGGGCACCGGTCACGGCGATCTTGAACTTCCGGGGCAGGAACGAAAACTCGGGATGGAAGGTCGACCACTGACGAACCGCTTCAGCCCAGATGCGCGGATCATCGACCTCGTCGGCCGTCGCCCCGGCGTGGGGATCGGCGGTCAGGTTGCGGATACAGTTGCCGCTGGTCTGGATGGCGTGCAGCCCCACCGTGGCCAGATCGTCCAGGATGTCGGGCGCGTCCTTCAGCTTGATCCAGTGGAGCTGAAGGTTGGTGCGGGTGGTGAAGTGGCCGTAGCCGCGGTCATAGGTCCGCGCCACATGGGCCAGCTTGCGCAGCTTGGCGCTGTCTAGCGTGCCATAGGGAATGGCGACGCGCAGCATATAGGCGTGCAGCTGCAGATAGAGCCCGTTCATCAGCCGCACCGGCTTGAACTGTTCCTCGGTGATCTCGCCGGCCAGGCGGCGGGCGCACTGCGCGCGGAATTCCGCGACACGGTCGGCGAGCATGGCCTGGTCGATGTCGTCGTAGAGATACATGGGGCTACTTGCGCCTGATCAGGTCGATGCGGCCGGTCGAGCGGGCCGCGCCGTGGGCGTGGACCAGGCGTTCGATTTCGGCGCCGCCGGCCGCCTGCTTGCCGTGGTCCGGCTTGTTGGTCGGGCCCAGCGCGCGCAGGCGCTCGCGGTAGGACAGCGGAGCCGGCCCGCCGTCGGCGTCGATGACATCGATGAGGTAGGGGTCCACCAGCAGGGTGATCTGAGTGCGCGCGCGGGCCTGGGCGGCGTCGGCCGCGTCGTCGGCGTCGAACAGCTCGGCGTCGGCGAACCGCTCCACCCACGCCCCAGCGCGCCAGAACAAGACCTCGCCGTCGCCCAGCCGATTGGCGGTCAGGGCTTTCATGACACGCTCCGCTCGCGCGCCGGCCGGACGGCCTCGCGCACGCCGACGTCGGCCAGAGCCATGGCTTCGCCGACGATGAGCAGGGCCGGGCCGGTGAGGCCTTCCGCCGCCGCCCCGAGGTCGGCCAGGGTGGCGGCGGTGCGCCGCTCTTCCGGTAGGCTGGCGTTCTCGACCACCAGCGCCGGCGTCGCGCCGGCGCGTCCGGCGGCGATCAGACGCTGGGCGATCTCGGCGGCCTTGGTCAGGCCCATGTAGATGACCACCGTCTGGTTGGGCCGGGCCAGCGCCGCCCAGTCCAGCTCCGGCGTCTCGCCGCCGGCCCCGTGGGCGGTGACGAAGGTGACGGCCTGGGCCGCGCCGCGGTGGGTGAGCGGGGCGCCGGCGGCGGCGGAGGCCGCCAGGGCGGCGGTGATGCCAGGGATAACCTCGCAGGCGACGCCGGCCGCGCGGCAGGCTTCCAGCTCTTCGCCGCCGCGGCCGAAGACGAACGGATCCCCGCCTTTCAACCGCACGACGTCGAGGCCCTGGCGCGCCAGCGCCACCAGCAAGACGTCGATATCGCCTTGGGCGTAGGAATGGCGCGACTTGCGCTTGGCGACGCCGATGCGCCGCGCGTTCGCGCCGGCCAGGTCGAGCACCGCGTCCGAGACCAGGGCGTCATGCACCACCACGTCGGCGCGCCGCAGGGCCTTGAGGGCCTTGAGGGTCAGGAGTTCGGGATCGCCCGGTCCGGCGCCGACCAGCGTCACGCGCCCCTCACCCGCCGGACGGCCGTCCAACAGGACCAGGCCTGGCCTCGCCGAGCCTGATTTCGATCGAGAATGGCGAGCGGTCATGACTGGCGGTTCCGCCTTTAAGCTTCCCTGATAGACGACAAGAGCGTCGCCGGGTCATCGACGGGGCGAGTCCGATGAAGGAACCCGCCCCGCCGTCGCCGGTCGGCGAAGGGCCGGACGCCGACCAACGGTTGCAAATTGGTTGTCCAAGGCCCATTTCGCAACCCGAGGACTTCTAGCGGGGGTTTCAGTAAATCTCGTGGAGACTAGACGCCGCCTACCGCCGCTGAACGCGCTGCGGGCGTTCGAGGCCGCGGCCCGGCACCTCAATTTCAGCCGCGCCGCCGACGAGCTTTCGGTGACGCCGGGCGCCGTCTCCCAGCAGATTCAGAACCTCGAGGACTATATCGGCGCCGCCCTCTTCAAGCGCACGCCGCGCGGGCTGCTGCTCACCGACGCGGCCCAGACCGCCCTCCCCGCCCTGCGCGAAGCCTTCGACCGCCTGGCCGAGGCCGCCTCCCTGCTCACCGCCGCGGTGGACGGCCGCCGTCTCACGCTCACCGCGCCGCCTTCCTTCGCCGCCAAGTGGCTGGTGCCGCGCCTCGGCCGCTTCGAGCAGGCCCATCCGCAGGTGGACGTGTGGCTCTCGGCCGACATGGACCTGGTGGACTTCGCCGGCGGGGACATCGACCTCGCCGTCCGCTACGGCGCCGGCGCCTATCCGGGCCTGGAGACCCAGCGCCTGATGCAGGAGACGGTGATCCCGGTGACCAGCCCCGAGACCGTCGCCGCCAATCCGCTCAACGCGCCCAGCGACCTCGCCCGCCATGTTCTGCTGCACGACGGCTCGCCCGACGCCGACGAAAGCTGCCCCGACTGGCAGATGTGGCTGGCCGCGCGCGGGATCAAAGGCGTCGACGGCTCACGCGGGCCGAGGTTCAACCAGTCCAGCCTGGTGATCGAGGCGGCGATGGCCGGGCGCGGCGTGGCCCTGGCCAAGCGGGCCCTGGCCCAGGACGACCTCGACGCCGGGCGCCTGGTCGCCCCCATGGCCATCAGCACCAATGTCGACTTCGCCTATTACGTCGTCCATCCCAAGGCCAAGGCGCGCCTGCCGCAGGTGAAGGCCTTCGTGGCCTGGCTCCTGGCCGAGGCCGCCACCCACGACGAGGCCATGGCCAACCTCAACAACGGCGCCTGGATCTGACCTGAACCCGATCGCACCGCGCTCCCGCTTCTATGTCCCTCAGATCAGCCGGCTGTCGTAAGCCCAGTGGAGAAGCGCTTGCCGCTGCCGGGGCCGGCAGAAAAGATCGCCCGCCTCGCAGTTCCGTCGAACCTGTTGGACATGCCGGCGCATGGCGCGCCAGCGGCCGATCTGGCGCGCATCCTCGTCGGCCATTCGCCGGCCCCGGTAGTAGCGGCAATACCATTGGAACCAGCCGCGCGGGTCGTCGGGGTGGATCCAGCCCTTCTCTCTCCAGACTCGGAGCGGCTGGCTCGCGTCGACACCAAAGTAGTTGAGGGCCGGGTCCCGGCCCCGCGGCGAGAGCTTGGCTTCATCGAACCAGCTCTCGGGGAATTCGGCGGCGCAATCGGTCATATATTTCCCGCCGAAGACGCCCAGGCTGAGCATCAGCGGCGGCGACAGCTCGGGCCGGAACGCCGGGTCGAAATTGCGGCCGGCCGGCTCGGTCAAGGCGTAGCTATAACCGCGCTGCATCCTGTCGTTCACGCTGACAGTGTTAGTCTTCAACCCGATCCCCTACCGTGTGGCCGCGCCGTGTCAGGGTTACTTTTGCCCTCTGGGCGCTCACATGGCCAACCTCAACAGCGGCGCCCGGATCTGAGACGCGGCGCCGGCTTGCCTTCACGGGCTTTTGCCCTATGTTCCGCCGCCTCGCGGACGGGCCCTCGGCCCCGAAGGCGCGGCGGGTGATTAGCTCAGTTGGTAGAGCAGCTGACTCTTAATCAGCGGGTCGTAGGTTCGAGCCCTACATCACCCACCATTATTTCAATGACTTGGGCGCGAGCGGGACCCACGGCCGAGGTGCGGGGTCCCATATGGGGAACAGCGCGCCTGGCCCGACCGACGACGCACACACGACTCCGCCTATTCTTCGACTGAAATGCCGTAGAGCCTTACTCGACGAGCGTTTATGCGCGATTGGCGGCCGATCACGCGTAAGGCCTCTGCCGCCGTACCGGCAATGGCCTTCATTTGGTCGGAAGCGTTCACGTCAGGTGCGCCGTATATGTTCGTCGCCAAGGAACGGGGAAATATTCCTGCTGGCAGTCGAAACGGACGAAGCTGGCGGCGCACGTGCTAAGCTCGGCGATTCTCACACTTCAGCCGTCGTGAGAAACTGCCGCATAGAACAACGGGGATTCCACCACATAGATCGCACCTGAGCGCCAACCAGCCGACCGTCGCCGGCTTGCTAACTTGATAACGCCACGCCGGGAGAAGGGCTTCCCGAAATAACCCCGGCTGTGCGCCTCACCTCGGGCGATGAGTCGAAATAGCCGAATGGGCTGGGCATCCGAACGGCCTACGCGCCGCTCGTTACCCGCGGGTTAGTTTGCTTTGACAGAGCCGGCGAGAGCCAGATCAACCGCCAACGGTCGCGTCGATCTTCTCCAACCAAGCGGCGGCGTCTCGAAGGCTCATTGAACTCTGGTCGCGCTCCTGGTTTTCTATGGGCTCTGCGCGACCTCCGAGATGTTGGGCGAGGAAGTTCTCTTTCAGGCCCGCAAAGCAGATCGCGTTCTCCGGACGACCAAAGCCATGCCCTTCGTCGCTGAACAGGGCGTAGGTCACCGGAATGTTGTTGGACTGCAGGGCCGCCACCATCTGATCGGCCTCGGTCTGCTTCACGCGAGGATCGTTGGCGCCGTGGCCAATCAACAGCGGGCTTCGGATCGCACCCGCCCGATGCAGCGGCGACCGGTCCCTGAGCGAAGCCAGCCCCTCCGGCGTCGATGGATCACCTACTGAACGCAGGAATGCCTTGCGCATCACCTCCCAGTAGGGAGGAATGGTGGCGATCAGCGTCTCCAGATTGGACGGGCCCACCAGGTCGACGCCGCAGGCGTACTTGTCCGGCGTGCGGGTCACGGCCGCGAGCACGGCATAGCCGCCGTAGCTGCCGCCAATGATGGCGACCCGCGCGGGATCGGCGATCCCGCACGCGACGGCCCAGTCGACCGCGTCGTCGAGGTCATCGCTCATCGCCAGACCCCACTGGCCGTTGCCGGCCGCCAGGAACGCCTTGCCGAAACCCAGCGAGCCTCGATAGTTCACCTTCAGCACCGCGTAGCCCCGATTGGCCAGCCACTGGGCCTCCGGGTCAAAGCCGAAATGATCGCGCGTGGCGGGGCCGCCATGCACCACCAGCACCAGCGGCAGCGGCGCAGCGGTTCGGGGGCTTGCCGCCTCGGCCGTCGTATCGGACGCCGGCGGCAGGCTGAGATAGGCCACCATCTCAAGGCCATCGCGGGCTGCGATGCGAACCGGATGGACCCGTGCGAGGCTGGCGCCTGCCAATTCGGGCCGAGTCTCGAACAGCTTTTCAAGACGGCGCGAGGCGCGGTCGTAAATCCAGGCGACGCCCGGCCGTGTGTCCGATTGGGCGCTGACGATCCAGTAGTTCAAATCGTCGGTCAGGCTCACTGGCGACCAGTCCCCGACTTCGGCGGCGTCGAGCGCGGCGATGTCGGCGGCGAACCGCTGATCGAGCGGACGATACCGTCGGCGCTCATAGCCGCTCGCCCAGGCGATCGGGGCGTAACTGTCGCCGTCGATGAGCATGCCGTCGACGTCGGCGCGGGCGTCGTCGGCCAGGACCGTCGTTTCCCCGCTGGCGAGATCCATCGCCACCAGCGCGGCCGTGTCGCGACCGCGGCTGTCGTAGAGATAGAGGGTGCCGCCTGCAGCATCGAGATGCGACAGGCTGGTCGTGTTCATATCGTCGGCCGGAATATCCAGCCAGTCGACCCAAGCCCCCGCCTCATCCCGCCGCCGCACCACCGCGCCGCCTTCGTTGTGCGAGAGCCGGGCGAGCCGGAGCACATGGCGGCTGTCGGCCCAATAGCCCGCGTAACCATCGTCATTGCGCTCGACCAGGGTGCACCGGCCAGTGGCGATCTCAACGCTGTAGATATTGTGGAAGCGCCGGTCGCGATCGTTGATGCGCACCAGAACCGAGTCGGGAATCAGGCGGCTGGCGGCCATCACCCCGCATCTGGCGCCGGGAAAGGGCGTCAGGTCTTGGATCGCGCCCGTCTCGATATCGAGCGCGTAGACGTGGGTGTTCTCGTCACCGTCGGCGTCCTTAAGGAACAGAATGTGACGGCCGTCCTGGGCGAAGCCCGGCGCGCCTGGTCCGCGGCCTCTGTCGAAGGTCAGGGGGCGGGCGTCGTCCATTCGCTCCCGCTCCGCGATCCAGATGTTGGCGACGCCGTCGGCGGGCGCGAGCCAAGCGATCCAGCGTCCGTCGGGGCTGATCGCCGGGCGGCGCCGAGCGGGGTTTCCGAAGAAGTGAGCGCGGGGGATCAGAGCGGGGTCTTTCATGACCTACGCGGTGGCGGCGCTGGCTGCCGACAGCGGCTCGGCGGAGTTTGAAACCGTGACCAAGCTCATTCCGCCCACGCGGTCGCCAGGGTTTGGACCAACCCCAACATCGCTGCGCAGCCCTGATCCCGCAACGCGGTGCGCGCCTCGCCAATACGTTCGTTCAGCGCGGCCTTGCGGCCTGGCATGGGACTGTCTGAGGTGTTGAGCAGCTTGAGCATGGTGTCCACCAATCGGCGCGAGTGGGCCGTGGCCACGTCAGGATCGCCCCCCGCCGGCTCTGGACCGATCTGTTCCAGAGCCAGCGCCCGCTTCTCCTGGATCAGCTGCTGGAGGCGCTCGTCCTCGGCCTTGCCCCAACCATCCGCGCGGCGAACGCCCTCGGCCATCAGGCCTTCCCAGGCGCTGTACATGTCGACAGCGGCCCCGGGCGTCGTGCGATAGTCCCAGGCGCATGCCGCCATTACGGCCGCCGCCAGGCATTGATCGTTCCTATCCTCATCGTCCTGGGCTCGGCCGAGCCGGCCGAGCGTCGCCCGCGCCGTCCGCCATTCGCCGCGGGTGACATCCCCGCCTTCGGCCGCGCGGCGGTGCAGCCCGGCCACTTCCCTGCCCGCGCTAAGGAATTGCTCCGATGTCATTGTCCCACACAGACATTTGGGCGCGGCCTCCCACGCCCAGATCGCCAGCTTGTGCGCCGCCGCCTCAATGGACGCGCCCGGTTCAATCGCCGACACAAGGTCTCGCGCAAACGCGCCGCCCGCCGTCGCGGCCGTAAAGCGACCGCCGAGATGAGCGGTCAGCAGAACCAGCGCCGGGGGCAGACCGACCCGGCCGGCCCATTCGCCCGATTCCGGTTGGGCCGTCTGACCCGAAACCAACGGGATGGGGTCGCCGCGATCGAGGGCGGCGAGCACGTCAGCCTTAATGGTCGGGTCGCCGTGGAATGCGCGTGTCGCTGCCTGCCCCGCAAGATCAACCACTGGATGCAGCTCCTGTTTCTCCACCCCACTGGGACTGGTCAGATTGCGACGTCTCCCCGATCAGCCGGAGAATGCCAGCGCGTCCTTGCCCGCGGAGGCGCGACAAGGCCTCGCTGATCACCTTCTGCTGCACCGTAAAACGGTCCCAGATCGGATCATCGTATGCGGCCATTAAGGCGCCGAGTTCGGTCCGCCACTGCGCGATGTAAGCATCAAGGGCATTTGGGTCGCCGCGGCCAGGATTGGCGCCGACCCGTTTGCGCAGGATCGGTCTGACCTCGTTCAGTATGCCTTCGAGGCGAGAGTCTTCGGCGTCGCCCCAACCGTCCGCACGCCGGACGCGGGCCCTGTACAGGCCCTCCCAGGCATGGAGCGCATCGTCGGCGGCCCCAGGGGCAAGATT
>Ga0302314_10002652_pt1 | contig 33182 bp, 29 predicted proteins | sample III_Palsa_N2_3_FD_200533 | JGI IMG/M metagenome (GOLD analysis project Ga0302314, IMG submission 200533) | Peat permafrost microbial communities from Stordalen Mire near Abisko, Sweden - III_Palsa_N2_3 | ecosystem: Environmental > Terrestrial > Soil > Palsa > Peat permafrost | place: Sweden...
CAGAAGCACGACAGCGTGTTGATCGCCACCGGCGTCTACAAGGCGCGCGACATCGGCGGCCCTGGCTCCGGGCTGTCCGGGATCGTGCCGGCGCTCGACTACCTCACCGCCTCCAACCGGCAGGGGCTTGGCGAGCATGTCGAGGCGTTTGCCTCCGGCGCGCTCGATGCTGCTGGCAAGCACGTGGTGGTGATCGGCGGCGGCGACACCGCGATGGACTGCGTGCGCACCGCGGTCCGGCAAGGCGCCGCCTCGGTGAAATGCCTGTACCGGCGTGACCGCGCCAACATGCCGGGCTCGGTCCGCGAGGTGAAGAACGCCGAGGAGGAAGGTGTGGAATTCGTCTGGCTGTCCGCGCCGGATGCGTTCCTCGGCGACGCCACGGTGAGCGGCGTGCGCGCCTCGCGCATGCGCCTCGGCCTGCCCGATGCGTCTGGCCGGCAGAGCGTCGACCACATCGAGGGCAGCCATTTCAACCTGCAGGCCGATCTCGTCATCAAGGCGCTCGGCTTCGACCCGGAGGAACTGCCGCAGGCGTTCGGCGAACCGGCGCTGGCGGTCTCGCGTTGGGGCACACTGAAAGTGGACCACCACAGTTTTATGACGAGTCTGCCCGGGGTTTTTGCGGCCGGCGACATCGTGCGCGGCGCGAGCCTGGTGGTGTGGGCGATCCGCGACGGCCGCGACGCGGCGGCCGCGATGCACACGTGGATGCGGCAGAACGCGACCATCGCGGTGGCGGCGGAGTAGAGCCGTGCGTACGACGCTTTTTCTCGCTGGCTTGATTGCGTGCGCGCCGCTCGCGGCGAAGGCCGACGATCCGCCTCCGGCAGAGATACAGTCGCCAGCAGTAGCTGGGGCAACCGACGAGTCACGCGCGGAAGCGCGGCACTATATCGCGATGAGGCATGTTGATCAGTCAGCGATGGCGGCTCTGCTGTCACAACGGCCTGCGTTTGTCGATGGCTTGGTGAAGGGCTACAAGTTCTCGAGTGAGGCGGCAGAGAGCTACGTCGATCACTACGTAATGCCGGAGTATCGCCTGGATATTGATGATTATGTGAACCTATACGTGGAAGCCATTGCGTCTAGATTCACGGCTGAGGAAATACGCCAACTGGAAGCATTCCTTTCGACCCCAGTGGGTGCAAAATTTCTGAGCGTCCAGGACCGGGTCACCATCGACCTCACGGCGGGCCGCCTAGCGTGGGAGAAGAGGGTTTGGGCGGGTGCACACGACAAGTTCGAGCAGGATAAGGCGTCGGCCGCCAAGAAGCCTGTCGATGACAACTGAAACAGCGTAGCCCAGGGGTACAGCGTCATGACCGAGACGGCCTCCGAATTTGTCGCTGCGTGGGATGCCAACGCTTCCCGCCTGCGCGATACCTACGACCCCTCGCAGGAACACGATGCCTGTGGCGTCGGATTGGTTGCAGCCCTCGACGGTAAAAAACGTCGGGACGTGGTGCAGGCCGGCATCGACGCGCTGAAGGCGGTGTGGCACCGCGGCGCCGTCGACGCGGATGGCAAGACCGGCGACGGCGCCGGCATCCATGTCGAGATCCCGCAGGACTTTTTTGCCGAAGCAATCGAGCGCGGCGGCCACAAGCTGCGGCCGGGCGCCATCGGCGTCGGCATGGTGTTTCTGCCGAAGACTGACCTTGGCGCGCAGGAGCGGTGCCGGCAGATCGTCGAATCGGAAATCCTCGCGTTCGGCTATCAGATCTATGGCTGGCGGCAGGTGCCGATCAACGTGGCCGTGATCGGCGAGAAGGCCAACGCCACGCGGCCCGAGATCGAACAGATCATGATCTGGAACGCCAAGGGCACCGACGAGGCGGAGTTCGAACGCGACCTGTACGTGATCCGTCGGCGCATCGAGAACCAGTCGATCGCGGCCCAGTTGCCGGTGCTGTATTTCTGTTCGCTGTCGTGCCGTTCGATCATCTACAAGGGCATGTTCCTGGCCGAGAGCCTGACGGATTTCTATCCCGACCTGCTCGACGAGCGCTTCGTCAGCCGGTTCGCGATCTACCATCAGCGCTACTCGACCAACACGTTTCCGACCTGGAAGCTGGCGCAGCCGTTCCGCATGCTGGCGCACAACGGCGAGATCAACACCGTCACCGGCAACATCAACTGGATGAAGAGCCACGAGACGCGGCTGTCCTCGCCGTCGCTCGATGCGTTCATGGACAGCATCAAGCCGGTGATCCAGGCCGGCGGCTCCGACACCGCGACGCTCGACAACGTGTTCGAGGTGCTGGTGCGCGCTGACCGTGATGCGCCCTCGGTGAAGGCGCTGATGATCCCGGCCAGCATCGGCCAGGACGCGACGATGCCGGCGGCGCATCGCGACATGTTCCTGTACTGCAATGCGGTGATGGAGCCGTGGGACGGCCCCGCAGCCATCGCCGCGACCGACGGGCGCTGGGTGATCGCCGGGCTCGACCGCAACGGCCTGCGCCCGCTGCGCTACACGATCGCCAGGAATCACATGCTGATCGTCGGCTCCGAGACCGGTATGGTGAAGCTCGACGAAGGCGACGTGGTGGAGAAGGGCCGGGTCGGCCCGGGCCAGACCATCGCCGTCGATCTCGACGAAGCGCGGTTCTACGCCGATGAGGAATTGAAGGACCTGCTGGCCGCGCGCCAGCCCTATGGCGAGTGGACCAAGCACATCCGCCAGATCGACCACATCGTGAAGGCGGACGCGACCGAGCCCGTGCTGTTCGAGGGCGAGGCGCTGCGGCGGCGACAGCTGACCGTCGGCACCTCGATGGAGGATCTGGAGATGATCCTGCATCCGATGGTGGAGGACGCGCAGGAAGCCACCGGCAGCATGGGCGACGACTCGCCGATCGCCGTGCTCAGCGAAAAGTATCGCGGCCTGCACCACTATTTCCGCCAGGCCTTCAGCCAGGTGACCAACCCGCCGATCGACAGCCTGCGCGAGACGCGGGTGATGTCGCTGAAGACGCGGCTCGGCAACCTCGGCAACGTGATGGACGAGGACAGCTCGCAATGCGACCTGCTGCAGCTGGAGAGCCCGGTCCTCTCCAACGCGGAGTTCGCGGCGATGCGGGCGACGATGGGCACCTCGGCCTGCGTCGTGGACTGCACGTTTCCGGCCGCGGAAGGTGAGGCCGGGTTGCGCGACGCACTCGCGCGCATCCGGCGCGAGGCGGAGGAGGGCGTGCGCGCCGGCTGTACGCACGTGGTCCTGACCGACGAGGCGATCGGGCCGGAGCGGGCGGCGATCCCGATGATCTTGGCGACCGGCGGCGTGCACACGCATCTGGTGCGGTCATCGCTACGCACCTTCACCAGCCTGAACGTGCGCAGCGCCGAGTGCATGGACGTGCATTATTTCGCCGTGCTGATCGGCGTCGGTGCCACCACGCTGAACGCGTATCTGGCGCAGGAGAGCATCGCCGATCGCCACCGACGCGGCCTGTTCGGCGACATCACGCTGAAGGACGCCGTCGCCCGCTACAAGAAGGCCGTCGACAAGGGGCTGCTGAAGGTGATGTCCAAGATGGGCATTTCCGTCATCTCGTCCTATCGCGGCGGCTACAATTTCGAGGCGATCGGGCTCTCTCGCGCGCTGGTGGCAGAATTCTTCCCCGGCATGCAGTCGCGCATCTCCGGCATCGGGCTCTCCGGCATCGCACGCAAGGCGCTGGAACTGCACGCCGAGGCGTGGCAGAGCGACATTGCGACGTTGCCGGTCGGCGGCATCTACAAGCTGCGCCGCAGCGGCGAGGCGCATGCGTTCCACGGCAATCTGATCCATCTGCTGCAGGAAGCCGTCGCCTCCGACAGCTACCAGTTGTTCCGCCGCTACAGCGACGCGGTGCGCAAGCAGCCGCCGATCGCGCTGCGCGACCTGCTGGATTTCCGCACCGCCGGGCGCAAGCCGATCGCGGTCGATGACGTCGAGAGCATCACCGAGATCCGCAAGCGGCTGGTCGCACCGGGAATCTCGCTCGGCGCGCTGAGCCCGGAGGCGCACGAGACGCTGTCGATCGCCATGAACCGCATCGGCGCGCGCAGCGACAGCGGCGAGGGCGGCGAAGACCCCGAGCGGGCGAAGCCGCGCGCCAACGGCGACAACGCCTCGTCCGCGATCAAGCAGATCGCATCGGGACGTTTCGGCGTCACCGCGCAGTATCTGAACGACTGCAAGGAGATCGAGATCAAGGTCGCGCAGGGCGCCAAGCCGGGCGAGGGCGGGCAGTTGCCCGGCTTCAAGGTCTCCGGCCTGATCGCCAAGCTGCGGCATTCGACGCCGGGCGTCATGCTGATCAGCCCGCCGCCGCACCACGACATCTACTCGATCGAGGATCTGGCGCAGCTCATCTACGACCTCAAGCAGATCAATCCTGAGGCGACGGTGTGCGTGAAGCTGGTGTCGCGCAGCGGCATCGGCACGATCGCCGCGGGTGTCGCGAAGGCGAAGGCCGACGCGATCCTGATTTCCGGGCACTCCGGCGGCACCGGCGCAAGCCCGCAATCCTCGATCAAATACGCGGGTCTGCCGTGGGAGATGGGGCTGTCGGAGGCGCATCAGGTGCTGATGCTGAACCGGCTGCGCCATCGCGTGAAGCTGCGCACCGACGGCGGCATCAAGACCGGGCGCGACGTGGTGATCGCGGCGATGCTGGGCGCCGAGGAGTTCGGCATCGGCACCGCCTCGCTGGTGGCGATGGGCTGCATCATGGTGCGGCAGTGCCACAGCAACACCTGCCCGGTCGGCGTGTGCACGCAGGACGACGCGCTGCGCAAGAAGTTCGAAGGCACGCCGGAGAAGGTCATCAACCTGTTCAGCTTCATCGCCGAGGACGTGCGCCACATCCTGGCCTCGCTCGGCGTGCGCCGGCTCGCCGATGTGATCGGCCGAACCGACATGCTGATGCAGGTCAGCCGCGGCTCGGAGCTGCTGGACGACCTCGACCTGAACCCGATCCTGGTGCAGGCCGACCCGGGGCCTTACGAGCGCTACTGCACGCGGGAAGGCCGCAACGAGGTGCCGGAGACGCTGGATGCGCAGATGATTGCGGATGCGGCGGCGTTCTTCGAGCGCGGCGAGAAGATGCAGTTGCAGTACAACATCCGCAACACGCAGCGTGCCATTGGCACGAAATTCTCCAGCAAGGTCGTGCGCCGCTTCGGCATGAGCGGGTTGCAGACCGGCCACGTGACCGTGCGGCTGCGCGGCTCGGCTGGCCAGTCGCTCGGCGCCTTCGCGGTGCAGGGGTTGCGCCTTGAAGTGTTTGGTGACGCCAACGACTACGTCGGCAAGGGCTTGTCGGGCGCGACCATCGTCGTGCGTCCGGCGCCGTCGTCCTCGCTGGTCAGCCAGCAGAACACCATCATCGGCAACACAGTGCTGTACGGCGCGACCTCCGGCTATCTGTTCGCGGCGGGGCAAGCGGGCGAGCGGTTCGCGGTCCGCAACTCCGGCGCGACGGCGGTGGTCGAGGGCTGCGGCTCGAACGGCTGCGAGTACATGACGGGCGGCAGCGTGGTGGTGCTCGGGCCGGTCGGCGACAATTTCGGCGCCGGCTTCACCGGCGGCTTGGCGTTCGTCTACGATCCGGACGGCAAGTTCCACCTCCGGGTCAATCCGGACTCGCTGACCTGGCAGTCCGTCAGTCCCGGGCATTGGGAGGACGTGCTGCGCAACCTGGTGGAGCGGCACGCCAGCGAGACCAACAGCCGCTACGCCCGCATGCTGCTGCACGACTGGAGCCGCGCCGTGCCGCGCTTCTGGCACGTGGTGCCGAAGGAGTATGTGAAGTACCTGCCGGTGCCGCTGACGCAGGAGGCGGCGGCACTCCGCGCCTGAGCGGCCCCCGAAGGGAAGCGGACCAGCCATTTCGGGCTGGCCCGCCCCCTACCGCCGGGCTATCGTTACCTTGACTTTCAGGGTGACGATAACCACGATCCACGGAAGGAGTTTGCGATGCTGTCTCATCGCGCGCTCCTTCGGTGCGGCGGGTGGCTCATTCCACCCGCCGTTTCCATTCTGGGTCCGTTCTATCACCCCGCCAAGCGCGCCGGGAGAGAATTGCCCGAGATGGTTGGCGAACCCCGCCGCGGGTGCCATAACGGCGGGCGATGCGATATCTGTTTCAGCTCCCGCTCTCGCCGTATTGCCGCAAGGTGCGTCTCGTGCTCGCCGAGAAGCGGCTGCCGTTCGAGCTACGCGCCGAACGGGTGTGGGAGCGGCGGGAGGAATTCCTGCAGCTCAACCCGGCCGGCACGGTGCCGACGCTGGTCGAGGACAACGGCCTCGCGATCGCTGATTCCAACGTGATCTGCGAGTATCTCGACGAGGCCTATCCGGACAACACGCTGATCGGCACCACGCTCGGTGAGCGCGTGGAAGTGCGGCGGCTGGTGGCGTGGTTCGACGGCAAGTTCGACAGTGAGGTCACGCGTAACCTCAACGGCGAGAAATACATCAAGCGCCTCGCCGGCCGTGGCCATCCGGACGCGACGGCGTTGCGCATCGGCTACACCTCGTTGCGCGAGCACCTGCTGTATCTCGGCTGGCTGGCGGAAACGCGCAAATGGCTGGCCGGCGCGGCGATCTCGCTGGCCGATTTCGCCGCCGCGGCGCATCTCTCGGTGCTGGATTTCCAGGGCGACATCGACTGGAACGTGAGCCCGGCGGCGCGGGAATGGTATGCGCGCATGAAGTCCCGCCCGAGCTTTCGCGCATTGTTGAACGACCGGGTGCCGGGCATGACGCCGCCGGCGCATTACGCCGACCTGGATTTCTGACCGCCCGGTTCAGTGCCGGTCGGGCCCAGCTTCCAGCAATGCCAGGTTCTGTTGCGCGAGGTCGGCGGTGGCCGAATCCGGCGCAAGCGCGATGGCGCGTTCCCAGTCGGCGCGGGCGCCGGCGGCGTCGTTGCGGCGCTCGCGCAGGATGCCGCGCTCCAGCAGCCCCTCGGCGTTCTGCGGGTCCATGGTGAGCGCCCGGGCGATGTCGTCCTCGGCCTCGTCCAGCTTGCCCAGATGCCGCAGCGCCGAGCCGCGCAGCACTATTGCGTCCGCCCGGTGCGGGTCCACTTCGAGCGCATGGGTCAGATCGTCCACCGCGTCCTGCCACCGTTCCAGCGCGCCCGCGGCGACGGAGCGGTCGATCAGCAGGTCCGGGTCGTCCGACGAGAGCGAGAGCGCCAGCGTCGCGGCGGCGAAGGCGCGGTCGGCATTGCCGGCCATCAGCCACGCCTGCGTCGCCTGCCCGTAGATGCTGGCGCGGGCAACCGCCGGCCCGTGGCTGCCGCCACCAATCTTCTCCAGCAGCGTTGCCCCTTCCTCGGGGTCGCCGAGTTCGATGCGGGCCAGCGCCAGGCAATGCTCGGCCGCGTCGCCGCCGCCGGCGGTCTCCCAGGTTTCGGCCAGCGCCTGCGCGCCCTCCGGGTCGGTCGGCAGCATCGCGAGACAGCTTTCGTACTGGTCGCCCTGGGCGATGCGCGGCGGCACCGGCGGGAGGGGCAACGGCGCCTCCACGTCGGCGGCGTCGGCGGCGTCGGGCCCGGGCGCCAGCTCCCACCACGCGCCCCCGCCGAGCCCCGCCAGCAGCAGTGCCGCGACCCCGGCCAAAATCACAGCACGCGTTGTCATGCGCGGGGAGTTTAGTCGCTTGGCCCAAGGCACCGCAAATTGCCGATGATCCATCCGCCTCTGATCGTGTTCGGCCTGGGCTATACCGGCGCGGCGGTCGCCGCCGCGGCGGCCGCTGCGGGGCTGCGCGTGACCGGGGTGAGCCGCGATCCCGCGCGCGCCCCGGCGCTGCCCGGCGTGACGATCGTCGCATTCGGCGATGCGGCCGCGGCGCTGGCCGAGGCCACCCACCTGCTGAGCACCGCGCCGCCGCCGGGTGACGGTGGAGAGGGCGAGTGGGTCGATCCGGTGCTGCACGCACATGCCGCGGCGATCGCGGCGGCACCGCGGCTGCAGTGGCTGGGCTATTTCTCCACCACCGGCGTCTATGGCGACCGGGCCGGCGGCTGGGTGGACGAGGCGACTCCGGCGGCGCCGGGCCAGGAGCGCAGTCGCCGCCGGTTGGCGGCGGAGCAGGCCTGGGCGGCGTTTGCCGACGGCCGCGCGGTCGACATTTTTCGCCTCGCCGGCATCTACGGCCCCGGGCGCTCGGCCTTCGACGACCTGCGCGCCGGCCGCGCGCGGCGGCTGGTCAAGCCGGGGCACGCCTTCGGCCGCATCCACCGCGACGACATTGTTTTCGCCACGCTTGCGGCGATCAGCCAGGATTTGCCGCCCGGCGTGCGCATCCTGAACCTGAACGACGACGCGCCGGCCGAGCCCGCGCTGGTGGTCGAGGAAGCTGCGCGCCTGCTCGGCGTCGCGCCGCCGCCGGCGGTACCGTTCGCCGAGGCTGAGGCGGGCATGAGCCCGATGGCGCGCAGTTTCTGGGCCGAAAGCCGCAGGGTGTCCTCCGCGGCCACGCAGGCGGCACTCGGCCTGCGCTGGCGCTATCCGACCTACCGCGAAGGGCTACGCGCGATCCTCGCCGAGCAGCGCGAACACGGTGCGGCCGAGCAGGGCAAGGTCTTCCGGCCGTGACAGCCGGTGGTCGCCGTCCTTGATCAACGTGACCTGCACGTCGTCGCCCTCGATCCGGTCGGCGAGCGCCAGCGCAGTTTCCCAAGGCACGTCGTCGTCGCGCCGGCCCTGCAGCAGCCGTACCGGGATGTGCAGCGCGATTGGGCCGCCGAGCAGCAGATGCCGCCGCCCGTCCTGGATCAGCGCGCGGGTGATGCGCAGCGGCTGGCCGTACTGGCTCGGCGCCTCGATGAACCCGTCCTCCGACAGCCGCGCGCGTTCGGCCGGCATCATCGACTCCCACATCAGCGTCTCGGTGAAGTCGGGCGCCGCGGCGATGCCGACCAGTGCCGCGACCCGCTCCGGCCGCGCCAGCGCCACGTGCAGCCCGATCCAGCCGCCCATCGAGGAGCCGACCAGCAGCAGCGGACCCTCCGATACGCGGTCGATCACGCACAGCGCGTCCGCAATCCACCGGCCGATGGTGCCGTCCGAAAAGGCGCCGCCGGAGACACCATGGCCGGAGTAGTCGAAACGCAGCATCGCCTGCCCGCGCGCGGCGCAGACCTCGGCGAGCGCCATCGCCTTGGCCCCCGCCATGTCGGAGGCGAAGCCGGGGAGGAACACCACCACGGGGCCGCGCCCGCCACGGATCGCCCAGGCGAGCTCGATGCCGTCGCCACGGTCGAGCCGTCCGACGTGTTCCTCGCTCATGCGCGAAATCCTTCCCGGCGTGGTTGCGCGTGATATAGCGCTTTGCATGGATATGTCCCCAATCCGGGATCCGAGTCGCCCCGTCATTCTCCAGGTCTTGCCCGCGCTCGGTGGCGGCGGGGTGGAACGCGGGACGGTCGAGATCGCCCGGGCGATCACCGAGGCCGGCGGCGTGGCACTGGTGGCGAGCGAGGGCGGCCGGATGGCGCGGCCGGTGGAGGCGGCCGGCGGGCGCAACATCACGCTGCCGCTGGCAACCAAGAACCCGCTCGGCATCTGGCGCAACGCGGCGCGGTTGGAGGCGCTGATCCGCGCCGAGGGCGTGAGCCTCGTGCATGCCCGCTCACGCGCGCCCGCGTGGTCGGCGTGGCTGGCGACACAGCGGACGGGGGTGCCGTTCGTGACCACCTACCACGGCGCCTATGGCGAGGGCACGCCGGGCAAGCGCCGCTACAACGCGGTGATGGCCAGCGGCGAGCGCGTGATCGCGATCAGCCAGTTCATCGCCAACCTGATCATGCACCGCCATCGCATCGACCCCGCGCGCATCCGGGTGATCCATCGCGGCGTCGACCCGGCGGTGTTCGACCCTGAGGCGGTGTCCGGCGACCGTGTCCAGCGGCTGGCCGAGGCGTGGCACCTGCCGGAAGGGCGGCCATTGATCATGCTGCCGGGGCGGCTGACGCGCTGGAAGGGCCAGGAGGTGCTGATTGCCGCACTCGCCCGGATGGCGCGGCGCGATGCGGTCGGCGTGCTGGTGGGCGCCGCGCAGGGGCGGACCCGCTACGCGCGCGCCCTGATCGAGCAGGCGGCGAAGCTCGGCGTCGATGTGCGACTGGTCGGCGACTGCGACGACATGCCGGCGGCGCTGACGCTGGCGGACGCCGTGGTGAACGCCTCGACCAAGCCGGAGGCGTTCGGCCGCGTGGTGATCGAGGCGCAGGCGATGGCGCGCCCGGTGATCGCGACCGACCATGGCGGCGCGGTGGAGACGGTGGAGCACGGCGACACCGGCTGGCGCGTGCCGCCCGGCGACGCGGACGCGCTGGCGGCGGCGCTGGACCACGTGCTGGCGAGTTCCGCCGAGCGGCTGGAATCGCTGGGCGCGCGGGCGCGCGCCTCGGTCCAGGCCAATTATACGGTCGAAAAGATGCAGGACGCGACGCTGGACGTGTACCGTGAGGTGCTGGGGATGCATGCGGAGGCCAAGGCTGTCGCGGCCGGGTAACTGTGGCCTATATTGCCGGGTCAGGAGTAAGCGCGATGTCCGAAGCCTTGGTATTGGCGCCGCCGCAGACCGTTGCCGCGTTCGACGCGTTCCTCGCCGGACTGCGGGACGATACGTCGTGGGAATTGGTCGACGGCCGCATCCTGGCGATGACGGACCCATCGCTCGACCACGAGCAGATCGCTGGCAACATCAGCGTCGCTCTACGCCCCGCTCTGCCGGCGGACCGGCCTTGCCGCGTCACGACGGGGGGTGTTCGCGTGCAGATGTCGGACGATGTGCGGGGCACCTATGCTCCCAGGCCTGACGTGATGGTGTATTGCGGCGCGCAGGACGGCCGCCGCAATTTCGTGACTACGCCACTTGTGGTCGTCGAAATCCTCTCGCCGTCCAACATGGACGGCGACCGTGGTGCGAAGCTTCGCTTTTACAAATCCAGCCTGCCAACGCTGCGTCACATTGCCCTGGTCTATCAGGACCAGATGCGCATCGAGAGTTACGATCGCACCGACATCGGTTGGGAGCTCGTGACGCTGACGCGGGCGGATGATCGGCTGGTGTTCGCAGCGCGGTTGTTCGATATGCCGTTGACAGATGTCTACGCCGGCGTGGTGCTGCCCTCCGGCTGAGCGTGTCCCGCATCCTGGTGATCCGCCTCGGCGCGTTCGGGGATTTTGTGCTGTCGTTCGGGCCATTCGCGGCCATTCGGGCGCATCATCCCGCGGCAAACATCACACTGCTGACCACTGCGCCGTTCGCGGAGCTGGCCCGGAAGGCCCCGTGGTTCGATCGGGTGGAGGTGGATGCCCGGCCGGCATGGTGGAATCTGCATGGCGTGTGGCGGTTGCACCTGCAATTGCGCGGGTACAACCTTGCTTACGATCTCCAAACGTCTGCCCGCTCGTCCCGCTATTTTCTTCTCGCCGGCCGGCCGCCGTGGTCGGGCATCGCCCCGGGCTGCGCGCTGCCGCATGCGAACCCTGCGCGCAACTCGATGCACACGCTGGAGCGTCAGCGCGAGCAGCTCGCCATGGCCGGCATCCATGATTTCCCGGTGCCCGACCTGTCCTGGCTGGACAGCCGGCCGTTCGACCTGCCGCCTCGATTCGCCCTGCTGGTGCCCGGCGCGGCGCCGCACCGGCCGCGAAAACGCTGGTCCGCGGACCATTTTGCCGCCCTGGCCACCCTGCTGAAAGCCAAGGGCATCACGCCTGTCGTGCTGGGCACCGGGGCCGAAGCGCCGCTGGCGGCCACAATCCTTCGCGCCTGCCCGGGCGCCGTCGATCTGACCGGGCGGACGCAGATGGGCGACATCGCCGGCCTCGCGCGGCGGGCGGCGGTCGCCGTCGGCAACGATACCGGGCCGATGCACCTGATCGCCGCCATCGGTTGCCCTTCGGTTGTGCTGTTCTCGGCCGAGAGTGACCCGGCGCTGACCGCGCCGCGCGGCGGCCCCGGCGGCTCCTGGCCCACGGTGCTGCGCGTGCCCGATCTGGCCGACCTACCGGTGGAGAGGGTTGCGGCCGCGCTGCCGGGAGGCCATTAGAGGCGTCCCATTTTTCGCAAAGAGGACTCCCATGCCCGCCATCACCCTGCCCGACGGTTCCGTGCGCCGTTTCGACGGGCCGGTGACGGGCACGACCGTGGCGGCGGCCATCGGACCCGGTCTCGCGAAGGCCGCGCTGGCGATGAAGCTGGACGGCAAGCCGGTGGACCTGTCGACGCCGATCGAACAGGATTCTTCGGTCGTGTTCATCACCCGCCGCGATCCGGACGCGCTCGGCATGATCCGCCACGATGCGGCGCATGTGCTGGCGGAAGCCGTGCAGGACCTGTTTCCAGGCACCCAGGTCACCATCGGCCCGTCCATCGAAAACGGATTTTATTACGATTTCTATCGCAACCAGCCGTTCGCGCCGGACGACTTCCCGGCGATCGAAGCGAAAATGCGAGAAATCATCGCCCGCAACGCGCCGTTTGAACGGCAGGTCTGGGACCGCGAGGACGCGATCAATTTCTTCGTCGCCCGCGGCGAAGGGTTCAAGGCCGAACTGATCCGCGATCTGCCCGAGACGGAAACCATCACCCTGTACAAGCAGGGCGACTGGATCGACCTGTGCCGTGGCCCGCACATGCGCGGCACCGGCGATGTCGGCACCGCGTTCAAGCTGACCAAGGTCGCCGGCGCCTACTGGCGCGGCGACCACCGCAACCCGATGCTGTCGCGCATCTACGGCACCGCCTGGCGCGACCAGAAGGAACTCGACGCCTACCTGACCATGCTGGAGGAGGCGGAGAAGCGCGACCACCGCCGTATCGGCAAGGACATGGGGCTGTTCCACCTGCAGGAAGAAGCGGTGGGCAGCGTGTTCTGGCACCCGAAGGGCTGGCGCCTGTATCGGGCGGCTGAAAGCTACATGCGCCGCCGCCTCGACGCCGCCGGCTACCAGGAGGTGAAGACCCCGCAACTGGTGGACCGCTCGCTGTGGGAGGCGTCCGGCCACTGGGAGAAATTCCGCGAGCACATGTTCATCGCCACTGTCGAGGACGAGGACAAGACGCTGGCGTTGAAGCCGATGAACTGCCCCTGCCACGTGCAGATTTTTCGGCAGGGCGTCCGCAGCTACCGCGAGTTGCCGTTGCGCATGGCGGAGTTCGGCGCGTGCCACCGGTTCGAGCCGTCCGGCGCGCTGCACGGCATCATGCGGGTGCGCGCGTTCACCCAGGATGACGCGCACATCTTCTGCACCGAGGCGCAGGTTGCGCCGGAAACGGCGCGGTTCGTGGCGCTGCTGGCATCGGTGTACCGCGACCTCGGCTTTTCGGCGTTCCGGGTGAAATTCTCCGACCGGCCGCCGGTGCGCGCCGGCTCTGACGAGGTGTGGGACAAGGCGGAAAACGCCCTCAAGGAAGCCTGTGCGCTCGCCGGCGTCGAGTACGAGACCAATCCCGGCGAGGGCGCGTTCTACGGCCCGAAACTGGAATTCGTGCTGCGCGATGCGATCGGGCGGGACTGGCAGTGCGGCACCTTGCAGGTGGATTATATCCTCCCCGACCGTCTGGACGCCGAATATGTCGGCGAGGATGGGGCGCGGCATCGGCCGGTCATGCTGCACCGGGCAATTCTCGGCAGTTTTGAACGTTTTCTCGGCATCTTGATCGAGCAATATGCCGGCCGTTTTCCGCTCTGGCTGGCACCGGTGCAGGCGGCGGTGGCGACCATCGTCTCGGACGCCGATCCGTATGCCGAGGAAGTGGCGGCGGCGCTGCGCGCGGCCGGTCTTTCCGTCGTGACCGATCTCGGGCGCGAAAAAATAAACGCCAAAATCCGCGAGCACTCGGTGCAGCATGTGCCCGCCATTCTCGTCGTCGGGCGCAAGGAAGCGGAGGGCCGCACCGTCGCCCTGCGCCGCCTCGGCGGCGAGGCGCAGGAGGTTCTGCCGCTCGCGGACGCCGTCGCGCGCCTTGCAGCGGAGGCCACGCCGCCCGATTTGAGGGGACAGGGCAGCGCCGCCGCTTGACGTGGGCGACGCTTATCCCTTGATACCGCGTGCCCGGATGGGTGACATTCCCTCCATCCGGCGCTTGCGCCGTTCGCCGACCGTTCCGAAACTGCCATAGGAGAGCACAATAGCCCGAGGACCCTTGCCCGCACCGCCCACCCGCGACGGGCCCCGCGTGAACGAAGATATCCGCACCCCGCAGGTGCGGCTGATCGACCAGGACGGCGAGATGCAGGGCGTGATGACCGCCCGCGATGCGATGCACCGCGCCTTCGCCGTGGGCCTCGACCTCGTCGAGATCAGCCCGAACGCCGAGCCGCCGGTCGTCAAGATTCTGGATTTCGGCAAGTTCAAATACGAACAACAAAAGAAAAAGAACGAAGCCAAGAAGAAACAAAAAGTCATCGAGATCAAGGAAGTCAAGGTCCGCCCGAACATCGACGAGAACGACTATCAGGTGAAGCTGCGCGCCATGAAGTCGTTCATCGAGGAAGGCGACAAGGTCAAGGTGACCCTGCGGTTCCGCGGGCGCGAAATGGCGCATCAGGATCTCGGCATCAAGGTGCTGGAGCGCATCCGCACCGACATGGACGCCGCCACGAAGGTGGAGCAGATGCCGCGGATGGAAAACCGCCAGATGGTGATGGTGCTGACGCCGCGGTAAGGTTGGGGACAGGGCAATGCCTGTTGTGCTGCGAGCAGCGGGCTATACCCTATTCTTTTTCAGCAACGAGGGCGATCCTCGGGAGCCGGTCCATGTCCATGTGCGGCGTTCAGGTGCGTTGGCGAAATTCTGGATCGGGCCTGTGCAACTCGCCCAAAGCCGAGGGTTCGATGCGCGCGCCCTGAACGATGCCGAGCGGCTTGTAGCGCAGCACGAAGTCCTGATCTTGGAGGCGTGGCATGAGCATTTCGGCAGCGACGGTGCGGTTTGACGACAGCGCCATGTGGCTTGAGTTGTCCGATGGCCGTACGCTCGGGGTACCGCTGGCGTGGTTTCCTCGACTGCTGCACGCGACGCCGGCGCAACGAAGCCGCTGCGAAATCAGCGGTGGCGGCGAGGGGTTGCACTGGGACGAACTCGACGAAGACATCTCCGTGCCAGCATTGCTGGCAGGTCACGGCGACCGCACGCGCCGTGCGACCGCCGAACGGCCGCCGCGGACCGACAATTTCGGTCGCCGCGCCGCCGAATGAGGGCGCGGCGGCCATCGGCCGTCAGGCGACTGCCACCCGGCCGGCTCGCCAGCGGAGCGGCCAACAAATAGCCAGCAATCCAACGACCACCCCCGCGCTGGCCACGCTCAGCCATCCGGCGGCTTCGGTCCACCAGTGCATCCGGAACGCGAATGGCCGGTAGCTGAGGAAAGCCCGAGCGGCCGAAATGTCCTCGGCGCGGAACTGGTCGCCCGGGCGGCACATGTTGTCCGCGGGGAACACGTCGCAGGCCGGGTTGCGGACATTCAGCCGCCCGCCGGCAGCGACCAGCATGTCGCCCGGATGCAGCGTCCCGCCGGCCAAATCCTCCCGCCAATAGCCGAAGATCGGCCAGTAGCACGCCAGTTGCGACAGCCCGCCGGTGAAGGCGGCGGCGCCGGCGTGTTCGGTCTCGGCGCTGAGCCCGGTGACGGGCGGCACCGCGCCGCCGGCGTGCGCCGCCGCCCAGGCCTGTTCGATCGGTGCGATCGGGAAGGCGGTGACGCCGTAGCCCTGGTCCTCGTACGGGGTGAGGTCGGTGCGCACGGTCCAGGCCAGCACCACCAGGACCGCGGCGGCGGCGAGCGGCGCGGCGAGGCGGACGCCATGCCGGCCGGCTACCCGGTCGAGTGCGAGCCCGGCCGCCAGCGTGACCGGCAGGATATAGGCCGCGAACCAGCGCAGCAGATTGCTGCTGTTGCGCAGCAGCGGCAGCGATTTCAGCAGCGCGTTCCAGTCCGGTTCGTAGGCGTTCGCGGCCACCGGCAACGCGACGAGCACCACAATGCCGATCGCACACCACGCCCGGCCGCGGGGTGCGGCGGGTGTCGTGCGACGCCGCCATAGCCACACGGCCAGGGCCGCGAACAGCAGCACCGCCGGCACCGGCGTCACGCCATAGATGAACTCGTGTGGGTCGATCGCCGCCTGCGGCGTGGTGGCGAACGTATCGTAGTGGATCGCCTGCCGCGGCGCATCGGGCGGGCCAAGGAACAGCATCCGCGCCGGCAGCCACAGGATGTTCGACCACCCCTGCAACCCCGGCAGCGGGTAGCGGTCGCGCGGGAACTGCGCCAGCAGGGAGAACGCCCCCGCCAACTTGCCGGCGCACAGGGCGAGCCCCAGCAGTCCCGCCGCCGCGACGCGGGCGACCGCCCGCCAGGACCAGCCCACCGTCAGACCCGCCAGCAGCAGCACGAGGCCGACGGTCAGCAGCGCCGGCACGGCAAGCTGCACCATGCCGGCCTGGATCATTGCGGCCACCAGCAGCGCGCCGGCGCCGACACGCAGCCCGTCGCCTGGGACGCTGGCGCGGCGGTCGGGCCAGGGCAGCACTGTCAGCAGCACCGCCGGCAGCAGCATGAACGGGGCGTAGGGCAGGTGCCCCACCAGCGTGCGCACGGCGAAGAACGCATTGAACAGGAACAGCGTGCCGGCGAGCAGCGCCGCCGGCGGGCTGGCGCGAAACGCCGCCCGCGCCAGCGCATAGACGCCCAGAAACCCGGCAGCGGCGGCGGCGAGGATGGTCAGGCGGACCGCGGCCATCGGCGAGACCACCAGCACCAGCGCCTGCGTCAGCGACAGGTACGGCACCTGCGGGTCTGGGAAGAACGGCACGCCGCCGCATTCCGACGGGCTGAACCAAGGCAGCGCCAGCAAGCCGTTGCTCAGATACCAATAGTATCCGGCCAGCAGATCCGGCAGCCACAGCGAATAGTCCGCCGGCACGCTGCCCGCGGCGTTCGGCAGCAACGGCAGATACAGCGCGGCGAACAGGCCGAGCAGCGGCAGCAGGCAGGCGACGACCAGCGCCCGCTCATGCCGGCGGCCCCAGGCGAAGACGGCCTGCAACCTCGCCTCGTCGCCGGGACTCACACGAACTGGCCGCGCAGGAACCCGAGCGCGGGCAGCGGTTTCCATTTGCGCGGCAGGTCGGCGCGGCGGATCGGTGCGACGCTGTAGAACGGCACCGGCTGGCGGGCCGAGCGCAGAAACGCCTCGTAGGCGCGCACCTCCTGCTCCCGCCAGGTCTTGTCGGCCAGCGCGGCCATACGGTTGGCGAACACTTCCGCGACGCGGTGGGTTCTGCCGACCGTCGCCACCACGGCCCAGAGGGTGTCCCCCGTTTGGGTGTCGTCGCCAGCCCGGGGAAAGCGGGCGACATCACCCATCAGCGGCGCCCCGCGCTCACGCAATCACGCGCCAGCACACCCGCCCGGGGCCTGCCCACATACACCGCAAGACGTGCAGCGCCGTCGCTCGACCGATTCATCACCGCCAGTATATGCTATGAACCGTGCCGCGGCCAACCCGCCGGGCAGCGATGCGCCAGCTTCCTTGACAGCGATGGCGACGCGCGCCCATAAGCCGCGCTTTCCCGCCGGTCCGCGAGTGTTCGCGCGCCGGCGCGCAATCGCTTGACCGGATGGATTGGAAATCGGGCCGTGTTCGACGCGCTGTCCAACAAGCTTTCGGGGGTGTTCGACGCGCTGCGCCGCCGCGGCGCGCTGAATGAGGCCGACGTCACCGAGGCGCTGCGCGAGGTCCGCCTCGCGCTGCTGGATGCCGACGTGGCGTTGCCGGTGGTCAAGGATTTTATCAACAAGGTGAAGGAACGCGCTGTCGGTACGGAAGTACTCGACAGCGTCACGCCGGGCCAGCAGGTCGTCAAAATCGTCAACGACGTGATGATCGAGGCGCTGGGCGGCGCCGGCGCGGTGCCGCTGAACCTGAACGCGGTTGCGCCGATTCCCATTCTCATGGTCGGCTTGCAAGGCTCGGGCAAGACGACGACCTCGGGCAAACTTGGCCTGCGCCTGTCGCAGCGACTCCGGAAGAAGGTGCTGCTGGCGAGCCTGGACGTGCAGCGCCCGGCCGCGCAGTTGCAGTTGCAGCAACTGGCCGAGCGGGCCGGTGTCGCCAGCCTGCCGATCGTGCCGGGCGAGACGCCATTGCAGATCGCGCGTCGCGCCATGGAGACCGGCCGGCGCGAGGTTTTTGACATAGTCGTGCTGGACACCGCCGGCCGCCTTTCCATCAACCAGGAGTTGATGGACGAAGTTCGGGAAATCCGGGCGGCGACCAACCCGGCCGAGACGCTGCTGGTGGTCGATGCGATGACCGGCCAGGACGCGGTGAACACCGCCAAGGCGTTCAACGACGCGGTCGGTGTGACCGGCATCGTGATGACCCGAATGGACGGCGACGCGCGCGGCGGTGCCGCCTTGTCCATGCGCGCGATTACCGGCGCCCCGATCAAACTGACCGGTTCGGGCGAGAAGCTGGACGCGCTGGAGGATTTCCATCCCGAACGCGTCGCCGGCCGCATCCTTGGCATGGGCGACGTCGTCGGCCTCGTGGAAAAGGCGGCGGAAGCGCTCGACCAGCAGGAAGCCGAGAAACTCGCCCGCAAGATGGCGAAGGGTCAGTTCGACCTGGAGGATTTCGCGGCACAGCTTCGCCAGATCAAGAAGATGGGCAGCATCTCCTCGATCATCGGCATGCTGCCGGGGGCCGGGAAGATCCAGCAGCAACTGGAATCGGCCGGGGCCGCCAATCTCGACCAGAAAATGCTGGCGCGGCAGGCCGCGATCATCGGCTCGATGACGAAGAAGGAGCGGAAAACGCCGGACATCATCAAGGCGAGCCGCAAGAAGCGCATCGCCGCCGGGTCCGGCACGACCGTTCAGGAAGTCAACAAGCTGCTGAAGCAGTTCGACGACATGTCCGCGATGATGAAGCGGATGAACAAGCTCGGGCAGAAGGGGCTGATGCGGCATGGCCTGTCCGCCCTGCTGCCGAAGGGAATGATGGGCGGCGGTGGCCGGCCATTTTAATGTCTAGACATATCGGAGACCGAGTCTGATGGGCCTGAAAATCCGCCTTGCCCGCGCCGGCGCCAAGAAGCGCCCGTACTACCATATCGTGGTGGCCGACAGCCGCTCGCCGCGCGACGGGCGCTTCATCGAGAAGGTGGGCAGCTACAATCCGATGCTGCCCGCCGAACACACCGACCGCATCCGGCTGGTCAACGAGCGCATCACCCATTGGCTGAGCCACGGGGCAATCGCGACGGACCGCGTGGCGCGCTTCCTCGGCAAGGCCGGCCTCGCGCCGATGCCGACGTGGAAGGAGCAGCCGATCCAGGCGGCGCCGAAGAAGAAGGCGCAGGAGCGCGCCAAGGCCGCCGCGACGGCCGCCGCGGCCTGATTCCGCGCAGCGCGCGTGCAGGACCGGATCCTCATGGCGGTGGTGGGCAGGCCGCATGGTGTGCGCGGGCTTTCGCGCGTGCAGTGCTATGCCACCGCGCCTTCCGACCTGCCGCGCTACAGCCCGCTGGTCGACGAGCGCGGGCGGCGGTTCCGGCTGCGCTGGCAGGCCGACGGCATCGCCGAATTGTCCGAGGTCGTGGACGGCAAGCCGGCGAAGCCCGCCGACCGCGCCGCCGCGGAACGGCTGGTGAATGTCAAACTCTACGTCGAACGCGCGCGGCTGCCGGCGCCGGACGACGAGGAGTTCTACGTCGCCGACCTGATCGGCATGACCGCCGTGACGGATGACGGGCGCGAACTGGGCCGAGTCGATGCGGTGCATGACCACGGTGCCGGCACGTTCCTGGAAGTCGGCGCCCTGCTGGTGCCGTTCACGCGGGCGGCGGTGCCGGCCGTGGACGTCCCGGCCGGCCGGCTGACGATCGTGCCGCCGGCGGAAGTGGCCGGCGAGGGCCCCGAGGCCGAGGTGGCGGCATGACTTGGAGCGCCACCGTCCTGACGCTGTTTCCAGACATGTTTCCGGGGCCGCTCGGGCATTCGCTGGCCGGTCGCGCGCTGGACCGCGGCATCTGGAGCCTCGACGCCCACGACATCCGCGACAGCGCGACCGACCGGCACCGCACCGTGGACGATACGCCGTTCGGCGGCGGCGCCGGCATGGTGATGCGCCCGGACGTGCTCGCGGCGGCGCTCGCCCCGGTCATGGACGGCCGGCCGGCGCTGTACCTGACGCCGCGTGGTGCGCCTTTGACCCAGGCGACCGTCCGCCGCCTCGCCGGCGGCCCGGGCGTCGTGCTGCTGTGCGGCCGCTACGAGGGCATCGACGAGCGGGTGATCGCGTCGGAAAAACTCGAAGAAGTGAGCGTCGGCGATTACGTCCTGTCCGGCGGCGAACCGGCGGCGCTGGTGCTGCTCGACGCCTGCGTGCGGCTGTTGCCCGGCGTCATGGGCGCGGCCGCAAGCGCCGACGAGGAAAGCTTCTCCACCGGCCTGCTCGAATACCCGCACTATACCCGTCCGGCCGAATGGCAGGGCAGGCGCGTCCCGGACGTGCTGCTCTCTGGCCATCATGCTGAGGTCGCGGCGTGGCGCCGGCGCGAGGCGGAACGGATCACGCGGGAGCGGCGGCCCGACCTATGGGCTGCCTACCTCGCAGGCTTGCACGCCGGAGCCGTTGCCACGGCCCCAGGCGCCCCCTAATCGAACGACAGAGGATCAACGACGATGGCAAACATCATCCAGGCCTACGAGGCCGAGCAGGTTGCCCGGCTTTTGGCCGAGCGCGCCGTGCCCGAGTTCCAGCCGGGCGACACGCTGCGCGTGGCGGTGAAGGTCGTGGAAGGCGAGCGCACCCGCACCCAGGCGTTCGAGGGCGTGTGCATCGCGCGCTCCAACAAAGGCCTGAACAGCAATTTCACGGTTCGGAAAATCAGCTACGGCGAGGGCGTGGAGCGGGTGTTCCCGCTGTATTCGCCGACCATCGCCGAGATCGCCGTGGTGCGTCGCGGCGATGTGCGCCGTTCCAAGCTGTATTATCTGCGCGGCCGCAGCGGCAAGTCCGCCCGCATCGCCGAACGTGCGCGCGAGATCCCCAGCACGGCCGCGGCCGAGACCACGACACAGGCGGCCGAATAGCTCGGCGCGCCATAACGGTAGGGTGAGAAGAATGGCAGAGACGTCACCGCGCACGCTGTTCGACAAGGTGTGGGACAGCCACGTCGTCGAGAAGCTGCCGGATGGCACCTGCCTCCTCTACATCGATCGTCACCTCGTGCATGAGGTGACGAGCCCGCAGGCGTTCGAGGGCCTGCGTCTGGCCGGCCGCAAGGTGCGCCGGCCGGACGCGACGATTGCGGTGGTGGACCACAACATCCCCACCTCGGACCGCCGCGCCGGCATCGCCGAGCCGGAAAGCCGGCTGCAGGTGGAGACGCTGGAGCACAACGTCGCCGATTTCGGCGTGCCATATTTCCCGGTGCTCGATGAGCGCCAGGGCATCGTGCACATCATCGGCCCGGAGCAGGGCATCAGCCTGCCCGGCACGACGATCGTCTGCGGCGACAGCCACACCTCGACGCATGGCGCGATGGGCGCGATCGCCTTCGGCATCGGCACGTCGGAGGTGGAGCACGTGCTGGCGACGCAGACGCTGCTGCAGCGGCCGGCGAAGAACATGCTGGTGCGGGTGGACGGCACGCTGCCGCCGGGCTGCACGGCCAAGGACATCGTGCTGGCGATCATCGGCAGGATCGGCACGGCGGGCGGCACCGGGCACGTGATCGAATACGCCGGCGAGGCGATCCGGGCGCTCGACATGGCCGGGCGCATGACCGTCTGCAACATGTCGATCGAGGCGGGCGCCCGCGCCGGCATGATCGCGCCGGATGACACCACGTTCGAGTACGTGCGCGGCAGGCCGTATGCGCCGAAAGGCGAGGCGCTGGAGCGGGCCATCGCCTATTGGCGCACGCTGCCCTCCGATCCCGGCGCGCAGTACGACCGTACGGTGACGATCGATGCGGCGACGATCGCGCCGATGGTGACCTGGGGCACGAGCCCGGAGACGGTGGCGCCGATCACCGGCGCGGTGCCGGACCCGGCGGCGGAGCCGGACGAGGCCAAGCGCGCGCAGATGCAGCGCATGCTCGACTACATGGCGCTGAAGCCGGGGCAAAAGCTGGCTGAGGTGCCGATCGACGTGGTTTTCATCGGCTCGTGTACGAACGGCCGCATCGAGGATATCCGGGCTGCCGCCAAGGTCGCGTGCGGCCGGAAAGTGGCGCCGGGCGTGCGGGCGCTGGTGGTGCCGGGTTCCGGTCTTGTGAAGAAGCAGGCCGAGGCCGAGGGGCTGGACCGCATCCTGCTCGACGCCGGATTCGAGTGGCGGGAGGCCGGGTGTTCGATGTGCCTCGGCATGAACCCGGACAAGCTGACGCCGGGGCAGCGCTGCGCCAGCACCTCCAACCGCAATTTCGAGGGCCGCCAGGGGCCGGGCGGGCGGACGCATCTGCTGTCGCCGGCGATGGCCGCCGCCGCTGCAGTGACCGGCCATCTGGCCGATGTGCGGGAGTTTTTCTGACATGGACGCCTTCACGACGCTGACCGCCATCGCCGCGCCGCTGCCGCTGGCCAATGTTGACACTGACAAGATCATCCCGGCGCGGTTCCTCAAAACCATCAAGCGCACCGGCCTCGGCGTGCATTTGTTCGATACGCTGCGCTTCGATGAGACCGGCGCCGAAAGGCCCGACTTCGTGCTCAACCGCGAGCCGTACCGCCATGCCAACATCCTGATTGCGCACGAAAATTTCGGCTGCGGCTCGTCACGCGAACACGCGCCGTGGGCGCTGCTGGATTTCGGCATCCGCTGCGTCATCGCCCCCGACTTTGCCGACATCTTTCACAACAACTGCTTCAAGAACGGAATCCTGCCGGTGCGGCTGCCGCGCGAGATCTGCGATCTTCTCATTGAAGACGCAAAACTCGGCGGAAATGCCCGTATCACGGTGGACCTTCAACGTGAGGTCGTGGTTCGGCCGAACGGCGAAGAAATAAAATTCCAGATCGACCCGTTCCGGCGGCATCTGCTGCTGGAGGGGCTGGATGACATCGGCCAGACCTTGCAGCACGGTTCGTCGATAGACGCCTACGAGGCGCGCGGCACCGCCGACCGCAGCTGGATGCCGGCGATCGCCTGACGCCGAACGACAGGGAACGACAACATGCCCGCCAACAAGAAGCTGCTGGTGCTGCCGGGTGACGGCATCGGCCCCGAGGTCATGGGTGAAGTGCGCCGCGTGATCGACTGGATGGACCGCCGCCGCTCCGTATCCTTCGATCTGGAGGAGGATCTGGTCGGCGGCGCCTCGATCGATGCGCGCGGCACGCCGATCAGCGAGGCGACGGTCGGGCGCGCCAAGGCGGCCGACGCGGTGCTGTTCGGGGCGGTCGGCGGGCCGAAATGGGATACGCTGGGCTTCGGCATGCGGCCCGAGATCGCCATCCTGACCTTGCGCAAGGAACTCGGCCTGTTCGCCAATCTGCGCCCGGCGACGGTGCTCGACCCGCTGGTCAACGCCAGCACGCTGAAGCCGGATGTCATCAAAGGCCTCGACATCATGATCGTGCGCGAGAGCACCGGCGGCATCTATTTCGGCGAGCCGCGCGGCGTGGAAACGCTGCCGGACGGCAGCAAGCGGGGCGTCAACACCGAGGTCTACACGACGCCGGAGATCGAGCGCGTCGCCCGGGTGGCGTTCGACCTCGCGCGCAAGCGGGGCAACCGCCTGTGCAGCGTCGAGAAGGCCAACGTCATGGAAAGCGGCCTGCTGTGGCGGCAGACCGTGACGGCGCTGCACGCGCGCGACTATGCGGATGTGGAGCTGAGCCACATGTATGCCGACAACTGCGCGATGCAGTTGGTGCGCAACCCGCGCCAGTTCGACGTGATCGTGACCACCAACCTGTTCGGCGACATCCTCTCCGACCTCGCCTCGATGCTGACCGGCAGCCTCGGCATGCTGCCGTCGGCGACGCTGGGCGCGCCGGATTCGATGGGGCGGCGGCATGCGCTGTACGAGCCGATCCACGGCAGCGCGCCCGACATCGCCGGCAAGGGACAGGCCAACCCGCTGGCGCAGATGCTGAGCCTGGCGATGCTGCTGCGCTATTCCTTCGAGATGGAGGAGGACGCGGCGCTGATCGAGCGCGCCTGCACCAACGTGCTCGCCTCCGGCCTGCGCACCGCGGACGTGATGGCGCCCGGCTGCGCCAAAGTCGGCACCCATGTGATGGGCGAGGCGGTGGTGCGCGAACTGGACAAACTTTCCGCCTGAGTCCGTGCTTGCCACTGGCCGGGGCTTCGGTTACATCCCCGCCCCTACGCTGCACCCGTAGCTCAATTGGATAGAGCACCAGACTACGAATCTGGGGGTTGGAGGTTCGAGTCCTTCCGGGTGCGCCAGCTTTCAATTTGCGATGATGGTGGACGAGCCCCCTATGGGCGGCGGACCTCCGGCGGATCGAACGCCTTGATCGGCGGCAGGTTGCCCTCGAACCGTTCCACCTGAACCGTCGTCAACTGCCCTGTGCAGCCTTGTGCGAGCGCGGACGTGCCGACGTCGCGGGTGAGCACGTTCGGGTTGCCGTGGACGCAGAGCGGCTCGTCCTCATCGGGGTCTTCGGGGTCGTACCAGGCGCCGGTGGGGATCTGCACCACGCCGGGCCTGATGCCGTCGGTGACCAGCGCGGCGGCGAGGCAGGCGCCGCGCTCGTTGAACAGGCGCAGGATGTCGCCGTCTGCAATGCCGCGTGCGGCGGCGTCGCTGGGGTGCATGCGCGCCACCTCGCGGCCGCGGTGCTTGGCATCGCTGCTATGGCCACCGAAGTCCAGTTGGCTGTGCAGGCGGGTGGCGGGCTGATTGGCCACCAGGAACAACGGGGCCTTTGCGTCCGGCGCGTGCTCGGGCGCAAGCCAAGTGGGGTGGCCCGGACAGTCGGCCTCGCCGAAGCCCGCGATGGTGGCCGAGTGGATCTCAAGCTTGCCGCTGGGGGTGCGCAGCGGATGCGCGGCGGGGTCTTCGCGGAAGCGGCGCAGGACGCCACCGTCGTCGGGTTGCATCGGCAGGCTCAGGGTCCCCGCTGCCCAGAACTCTTCGAAGCTGGGCGCCGGCCGCTGCTGCCGCGTCATGCCGACCCGGACTCGCTCGTACAGATATTCGAGCCACTGGCGAGCGCTGCGACCCTCAGTGAACGCCTGGCCCGTGCCGAGACGCTCCGCAAGACCGGAGAAAATCGCGTAATCGTCGCGCGCCTCGCCGTATGGCTCCGCCACCTTGTGCATGGCGACCAGCAGGGGATCGTTGGGATTGCCGCCGATATCCTCGCGCTCCAGCGTCATCGTGCAGGGCAGCACGATGTCGGCGTGCCGTGCGGTGGCTGTCCAGGCGAGTTCGTGCACCACCAGCGTGTCGACCCGCGCGAAAGCGCGTCGCAGCCGGTTGAGGTCCTGGTGGTGGTGGAACGGGTTGCCGCCAGCCCAGTAGACGAGGCGAATATCGGGATAAGCCCGCGTCTCGCCGTTGTAGCGATAGGCGGCGCCGGGGTTCAGCAGCATGTCGGATATGCGCGCGACCGGGATGAAGTCGGTGACGCTGTTGCGGCCTTGCACGAGATTCGGCACCGGCACGGCGGTGGTGCGGCGGCCGTAGTAGCCGATTGCCCCGAGTGCGTACCCGTAGCCGCCGCCGGGCAGGCCGATCTGGCCCAGGGCGGCAGCGAGCACCGCGCCCATCCAAACCGGCTGCTCGCCGTGCTCGGCGCGCTGTAGGGAATGGGCGACCACGATCAGCGTGCGGCGGCTATGCATCCGGCGGGCAAGGGCCACAATGGACCCGGCATCGACGCCGGTGATGGCGGACGCCCAGACTGCATCTTTCGGCTGGCTGTCGTCGGCACCCATCAGGTAGCGCTCGAAGATCGGCCACCCCTCGGTATAGGCGTCGAGAAAGGCGCGGTCGTGCAGGCCTTCGGAGACGAGGGTGTGGACCAGCGCCAGCATCAGCGCGGTGTCGGTGCCAGGGACGAGGCTGAGCCACTCCGCGCCCGCCTCGTCCGGCAGGTCGCTGCGCAGCGGCCCGACGAGGATGCACTCGCAGCCGCGGGCGTGGGCGCGCTGCATTGCGCCGCGCTCGACGTGCTCGCTGATGCCGCCGCCGGCGATCATCGAATTCTTCAGCGCCATGCCGCCGAAGGCGAGCACGACCTCGCTGTGCTCGGCGATCTGCTCCCACGACACGTTGCGCTTCGTGAGGTCCTCGTAGTCGCCGATGATGTGCGGGATCAGCACGGAGGAGGCGCCGGAACTGTAGCTGTTGACCGATCTGACGTAGCCGCCGAGCGAGAGGTTGAGGAAGCGGTGCACTTGGCTTTGCGCGTGATGGAAGCGCCCGGCGCTGGCCCAGCCGTAGGAACCGCCGAACACGGCGCCGGGGCCGTGCGTGTCACGCACGCGGGCGAGTTCGCCGGCCAGCAGATCCAGCACCTTGTCCCACGCCATCGGCACGAACTCGTCCCTGCCGCGCTTGCGGTCCGGGCCGGGGCCATCTTCGAGCCAGCCGCGACGAACCATCGGCTGGGCGATGCGGGCGCGGTGACGCAAAGCGGCGGGGAAATTCTCGATCAGCCGGTTGGGGTCGGGGTCGCCGGGGTAGGCGCGGACGTCGAGCCTGCCGCCGTCCAATCGCGCCGAAAACGTGCCCCAATGGGAGGAGTGGGAGCGGTAGGCGTTCGTCGCCACGGTCGAAATCGCGGGTTTGGTCGTTACGTCGGTCAAGGCCGCATGTCCTGAGGAAGAAGATGGCGCCGATCCGCGGACATTAGCGGAGATTCGCCGGATCGCCATTGCCGAAGAGGTTTCGGCGCATCCCGCGCCGGCCGTCGCGCGCGTTCATCGACCGCCGCCGGGCGGCCTGCTACATGCGCCAACCATGTCCCCGATCCGTCGCTTCGCAAGCTATTACCGGCCCCACCGCGCTCTGTTCATCCTCGACTTCGGCTGCGCGGTGCTGTCCGGGCTGCTGGAGCTGGCGTTCCCGCTCGCCGTGCGTGCCTTTGTCGATCGGCTGCTTCCGGGGCACGACGGAGGGCTCATCGCCGCCTGCGCGGTCGGGCTGGTGGCGCTGTACCTCGTCAACACCGGCCTGATGGCGGTCGTTACCTACTGGGGCCACGTGCTCGGCATCGCGCTGGAGACCAAAATGCGCCGCCGGGCCTTCGACCATCTGCAGCGGTTGTCGTTCTCTTTCTACGACGAGCAGAAGACGGGCCACCTGATCGCCCGCGTGACCAAGGACCTGGAGGACATCGGCGAGGTCGCCCATCACGGCCCGGAGGACCTGTTCATCGCGGTCATGACGTTCGCGGGCGCCTTCGCGCTGATGTTCGCGGTCAACGCCGACCTCGCGCTGCTGACGGTGCTCGTCGTGCCGCCGATCCTGTTCCTGGCGACCCGATACGGCAGCCGCATGACGCAGAATTTTCGCGCGATCTTCGCCGGGATCGGGGCTTTCAACGCGCGCGTCGAGGAGAATATCGGCGGGATGCGCGTCGTGCAGGCCTTCGCCAATGAGGCGCATGAGAGCCGGCTGTTCGCGCGCGACAACGATGCCTACCGGCGCACCAAGCTGCAAGGCTATCGCCTGATGGCGGTCAGCACGGCGCTGACCTACCTGTCGATGCGAGCCACGCAGATGGTGGTCATGGTCGCCGGCACCTGGTTCGTGCTGCATGGCGAACTGTCGGCCGGCGGCTTCGTCGGCTTCCTGCTGCTGGTCGGGGTGTTCTTCCGCCCCGTCGAGAAGATCAGCGCGGTGCTGGAGACCTACCCCAAGGGCATCGCCGGCTTCCGCAGGTACTGCGACCTGATCGACACGGAACCGACGTTGACCGACCTGCCAGGCGCACGCCCCGCCCCGCTGCTCGCCGGCGACATCGTGTATCGGCGTGTCACCTTCGGCTACGATGCAACACGACCGGTGCTTCGCGACGTCAGCCTGCGCATCGCGGCCGGCGAGACGGTGGCGTTCGTCGGCCCTTCCGGCGCCGGCAAGAGCACCCTGTGTGCGTTGCTGCCGCGGTTCTACGACGTGCAGGACGGCAGCATCACGATCGATGGCATCGACATCCGGTCGATGACGCTCACCTCGCTGCGGCGGCAGATTGGGGTGGTGCAGCAGGACGTGTTCCTGTTCGGCGGCACGCTGCGCGACAACATCGTCTACGGCCGCCTCGACGCGGGCGAGGCGGAGATCGTCGAGGCGGCAGACCGTGCGCGCCTGGGTGCCATGATCGCGGATCTGCCCGACGGGCTGGACACAGTCATCGGCGAACGCGGCGTGAAGCTGTCCGGCGGGCAGCGGCAGCGCGTCGCGATCGCCCGCATGTTCCTCAAGAACCCGCCGATCCTGATCCTGGACGAGGCGACCAGCGCACTGGACACCGAAACCGAGCGGGCGATCCAGCAATCGCTGTCGGAACTTGCCGCCGGCCGCACCAGTTTGGTGATCGCGCACCGGCTGGCGACAATCCGCGACGCCGACCGGATCGTGGTGGTCGACGGGCACGGCGTGGTCGAGCAGGGGCGGCATGAAGACCTGCTTGCAGCACATGGCGCCTATCGCCGTTTGTACGACGTGCAGTTCGGTGCGTAGCATCGGCCGCGGCCCGCCGTGCGCCGGGGGGGCGCTGCCTGCGGGCGCGCTCGGACGACGGTTGCATGGATTTCGAACGCGATGCCAATACTCGCGCCGGCTCGAAGGACGTCAGTCGGGGCCGGACGGGCTGTTCTGAGCGTACCCGTTTCAGACGAGGAGGACGATCATGGCCAATGACAAGATGCTGGCGCAAATCTCCGGGAAGGATGGCTTCATCGCCGCGCTTGACCAGAGCGGCGGATCGACGCCCGGCGCCCTCCGCCTCTACGGCATTCCGGACAGCGCCTATAGCGGCGATGCCGAGATGTTCAAGCTCATGCATGAGATGCGCGTGCGCATCATGACAGCCCCCGCCTTTACCGGCGCCAAGGTCATCGCCGCCATCCTGTTCGAAGCCACGATGGACGGGCAGGCGCAGGACAAGCCGGTGCCGACGTTCCTATGGGAGGGGCGAGGAGTCGTTCCCTTCCTGAAGGTCGACAAAGGGCTGGAGGCCGAGAGCAACGGGGTCAGCCTGATGAAGCCGATCCCGGGGCTCGACACGCTGCTCGCCCGGGCGGTGAAGCTCGGGGTGTTCGGTACGAAGATGCGCTCCGTCATCAATCTGGCGTCGCAGCAGGGAATAGCGGCCATCGTGACGCAGCAGTTCGAGGTGGCCGCACAGATCGCCGCGCACGGCCTCATGCCGATCATCGAGCCGGAAGTGTCGATCAAAAGCCCGGACAAGGCCGGCGCCGAAGCCATTCTTCGCGCGGAGCTGACCAAGAGGCTCGACGCCCTGCCGGACGGCCGCCAGGTGATGCTCAAGCTGACGATCCCGGATGTTCCGGACTTCTATGCGGCGCTGATCCAGCATCCGCGCGTCGCCAGGGTCGTCGCGCTGTCCGGCGGCTATACGCGGGCCGACGCCTGCAAGCGCCTCGCCGCCAACCACGGCATGATCGCGAGTTTCTCGCGCGCCCTGACCGAAGACCTCAAGCATTCGATGAGCGACGCCGAGTTCGACGCGGCGCTGGCAAAATCTATCGACGAGATCTACCGGGCCTCGACCGAGAAGGTTTGACGGCGGGCCGGGGGGCGGCCGATGTCACGGAAGGCCGGTTCAGCCCGACAGCAACGCCAGCAGCGCCGCCATGGCCTCCTGCGGGGCCTCCTGGGGAAAATTGTGCCCGACGCCGGGCAGCACGCGGCGTTCGTAGCGCCCGACGAATCGGTGAGCGTCCTCGTCCGCGTCCTGCGGCGGGTCGACGCCATCATCAGCGCCGCACAGCGAGATGGTCGGCACGGCGATGACGGGCTGCCTGGCGAGGTCGCGCTCCATGCCCTCCAGTGCCGGGTCGCCCGGTACGTAGCCGAAGCGGTGCCGGTAGGAATGCACGACGACATCGACGAAATCGGGATTGTCGAAGGAGACCATGGTTTGGCGATACGTCGCCTCGTCGAACCGCCATGAAGGCGACCAGAGGCGCCACAGCAACTTGCCGAGGTCTCGGCGGTTGGCCGCCAACCCGTCGCGGCCGCGCGGACCATGGAAGTAGTATTGATACCAAAACCGGTGCTCCACCTCGGGCGCAAGCGGCACGGCCGATCGGGCGATGTCCTGGATATTGTAACCCGCGCCGGTCACCAGCGCCCGGACGCGCTCCGGCCACAGCGCCGCGACGATGCAGGCGGCCCGGCCGCCCCAGTCGTAGCCGACCAGCAAGGCGCGCGAGATTGCCAAGGCGTCCATGAGGTCGAGCAGGTCGCGCCCGAGTGCCGCCTGCTGCCCTGAGCGCATCGTATCCGCCCTCAGGAACCGGGTCGGTCCGTAGCCGCGGAGGTAGGGCACGATGACCCGCCAACCCGCGGCGGCGAGCGCCGAGGCCATCGCGTCGTAGCCCCGCGGATCGTACGGGAAGCCGTGCAGCAGGATGACCGGCTCACCGTCCGAGGCGCCGTGCTCCTCATAGGCCACGTCCAGCATCGGCGTGCGGACGTGGCGGATCGGGAAGATGATGTCGTTCGCCATGCGGGCCACTTTGCTTGCTGGGGGGCGGCCTCAGCCTACAGTAGGGCCGCGCACCAGCGCCATTGCACCGGACTCGGCGAGAATCAGGTCGCCGTCGATGGTCACGGGCGCGGCACCCGCCGGATGCAGCGCCTTGAAATCAGGCGGGGCGAGGATTGTGACAGGGTCGCACTCGTATCGTTTGAGCGCTTCGGCATGCCGGGATCTCTCAAATGTGGCCCCTGCGCCCTCATCGCCTCTTGGTGGAGCGCTCAATCTGCCGTAAGGGCTGTCGCGTTGCAAAAGGACTGAGACAATGGCGACCGGCACCGTGAAGTGGTTTAATGCGAGCAAAGGTTTCGGCTTCATCCAGCCGGAAAGCGGCGGGAAGGACGTGTTCGTCCACATCACGGCCGTGCAGGCCGCGGGCCTGAAGGGCCTGAACGACGGCCAGCGCGTGAGCTACGAGGTGCAGTTGGAGCGCGGCAAGGAATCGGCCGGCAACCTCAAGCTCGCCTGACCTGCATGGCCGTCGCCGCTGATGCGGCGACGGCCCCCGCCATGCCGTTGCAAAGCGTGATCGGCCGTCCGCTCCACGGCTGGGGTTTGTCATGTCGACGTCCATCTATCGACGGGCCATCGTCCTCGGCCTGCTGATCGCTGTCGGCGCCTTCGCCATCGACATGTACATTCCGGGTTTCGCCGCCATCGCGCAGGATCTGCGCACGGACCCCGGTACCGTGCAGCTCAGCATGACCAGCTTCTTTGTGGCGCTGGCGTTCGGCCAGATCATCTACGGCCCGGTGTCGGACGCCGTGGGGCGGCGGCCACCGATCTTCGCGGGCCTCGCGCTGTTCCTTCTGGCCAGTGCCGCCGCCGCTTTCGCGCCCTCGATCGGCACTCTGATTGCCGCGCGATTCGTCCAGGGCCTGGGGGCTGCGGCCACCGCCGTGATCCCGATGGCGGTGATCCGCGACCAGTACACCGGCCCGGAGGCGGCGCGGGTGCTCTCGCTGGCGATCGCGTCGCTCAGCGTCTCGCCGATCCTGGCGCCGGTGTTCGGTGGCCTGCTGGTGCAATACACATCGTGGCGGCTGATCTTCGCGGTGCTGATCGTGATCGGCGCCGCGGTATGGGTGCTGGTGGCGCGGCAACTGCCGGAGACCTTACCCCGGAACCGCCGCGCCAAACTGAGGCCCCTCGGGATCCTCCTCACGTACCGGCGGCTGCTGGCCACACGCCAGTTCCTGGTGCCGATCGTCATCGCGTCCTTCGCCCAGGCGGCGCTGTTCGTGTTCATCGCCGGCTCGCCGTTCGTTTTCGTCACGCTGCACAAAATCTCCCCGACGTGGTTCGGCCTGCTGTTCGCGCTGCACGCCATCTGCCTGATCGGCGCGAGCCAGTTCAACGCGCCGCTGCTGCGGCGTTTTGGTGCGCGACGGCTGATCGCGGTGGCGTCGCTGGCGGTCAGCCTCGCGGCGCTCGCGTTCATGGCGGTCGCGTTCAGCGGACTTTCGGCTTTGTGGCCGCTGGTGCTGCTGACCCTGCTCATGTTTCTCAGCCTCAGCCAGATCCTCGCTCCGGCGTTTCTGGCGGCAATGGAGCCGTTTGGCGCAGTTGCCGGCGCGGCGGCGGCGATCGGTGCCGGAATGGAATTCACCTTCAGTTCGGTGACGACCTTCCTGATGGGCGTGTCGGCCGACGGCACCGCCCGGCCGATGGCAATCGCCCTTGCGGTGAGCGCCTGCGGAACGCTCGGCGGTGGCCTCTATTTCGCCTGCGCACCGGCGCGTCCGGCCCAACTCGTCTGAATGTTCGGCCGCAGCCCGCGTTCCCGGCAAACCGGCCGCCGAAGCGGCGAGACGATGGCTATGCGCGCCGCGCCACGTCGAGTGGGACGATGTTCCCGTCGGCCGGCGCCGCCTCGAAGGCACGCGCGATCTCGACGGCAAGATCAGCCTGTGTTGGTGCGGCTGCGCGGCCAGGCCATCGACCATCCCAGGCCGGTGCCTTTGCCGGCGCCCTTGGTCGTGAAGAATGGCCCCGTCGCCCGCCTGACCGTCAGATCGTCCTTGCCAATGCCGGTATCCCGGACGCAGACGCACACGTATCGTCGGGAACCCTTTCGCCGGCGTGCCATACGAAGACGCCACGTGCTGGAATCGCGAGGACTTGATTGATCCGCCCACACCGCCAAGGGCATCGCATCGATTTGCAACACCGGATCGCAGACAAACCGGGCACCCAAGACCAACAGTCAGCAGGCCTCCGGAAGATCGTGGTGCCGTTTGCCGGAGGCCGTCGATGGATACCTGACGTTTCATCTAGGTAAAGTAACTCACTGTTGAACGGTGGTTACACGACATTTGAATGCCACACGTTCATCTATACTGTCGCGCTTTTAACAAATGTGACGCGGTCGTGACCATCAGAGCGACAAAGGAATTCCTTATAATCTGTCAGGGACTGCGGCCTCGGTGCTCCGGC
>Ga0302314_10002655_pt1 | contig 33144 bp, 36 predicted proteins | sample III_Palsa_N2_3_FD_200533 | JGI IMG/M metagenome (GOLD analysis project Ga0302314, IMG submission 200533) | Peat permafrost microbial communities from Stordalen Mire near Abisko, Sweden - III_Palsa_N2_3 | ecosystem: Environmental > Terrestrial > Soil > Palsa > Peat permafrost | place: Sweden...
AACACCTACTGGAACCAGCAGGTGTTCGAGGGATCCGGCGTGGAGTTCACGGCCGATCCGGCCGCGCTCAAGCCCGGGACCACGACCTCGGTCGACTGGGGCCGGGGGCCGCTGGCCCCCGGGGTCGGCCAGCACACCATCCAGCCCAACGCCGTGGGCGCCAACACCTGCCAGGCATGTGTCGCCGGAACCGACGTCTCGCTGGCCCTCAACGACTTCGACGACAGCACGCCCGGCCAGCAGGGCACCCCCGGCTACCTGGACGACGGGAATCCGCTGCAGGTGAGCTCGTCGCTGAGCGCCTACCAGAACGGTCAGCCGCTCACCACGACGCCGGGCAGTTCGCTGCTCTCGATCAGCGACGCGCCCGCCGCCGGGGCCCAGTACAAGCTGGTGTACACCACCAGCGCCGCCGGGCCGCAGATCAGCCAGTCCACCTCCTCCGACACCACCTGGGCCTTCTCCACCACGCCCGCCGCGGAGTCCGGAGCGGCGCTCACCCCGCAGGCCAACTGCGTCGGACAGAGCGCGACCACCCCGTGCTCGGTGCTGCCGCTGCTGAACATCAGCACCCAGCTCGCGGTGAGCGAGAGCAACACGGCCGCCCCGGGCGCCGAGACCATGGGGCTGACCCTCGGTCACGTGTCCTACAACGGCACCGGCTCGCACGCGGCCATCACCGCCGCCACCGTCCAGGTCTCCTTCGACGGCGGCAAGACCTGGCAGGCCGCGCAGCTCACCCGCACCGGAGCGGCCTCGGCCGGGACCTACACCGCCAGTTGGACCAACCCCGCCGCGGACACCGGGACCTACCCGTCGATCCGGATCACCGCCACCGACGCCGCGGGCGGCTCGATCGACCAGACCGTGAACAACGCCTACGAGATCGTCAAGGGGGCCTGAGCATGCGGCTGTCACCCACTTCTTCCAAGGCTGTCCGGACCGCCGCCGGATTCGGCGCGCTGGTCGTCGCCCTGATGGTGCCCTTCAGCGGCACCGCGCAGGCCGGCCCGACGACCACTGCGGCCACCGCCGCGGCCACGACGCACGACGCCTGCGGTGCCGTGTCGCCGGGCGAGGCGCGCTGCCTCGCGGTGGTCCGCGACAGCGGACACAGCGGCTTCGGCGTCCGCGGCCCCGCGGCCGCCGCCCAGGCCGGCCGGAACGCGGCCGCCGCGACCCTGCCGACCGGCTACGGACCGGCGGACCTGCAATCGGCCTACCGGCTGCCGGCCACCGGCGGCAAGGGCCAGACCATCGCCCTGATCGAGGCGTTCGGCGACCCGACGGCCGCCTCCGACCTGGCCGTCTACCGCACCACCTACGGGCTGCCGGCCTGCACCGTCGCCGGCGGCTGCCTCCGCGTGGTCAACCAGAAGGGCAAGTCCTCGCCGCTGCCGGCGGCCGGGACGACGAAGGTCACCGCCGGCTGGCAGACCGAGACCTCGCTGGACCTGGACATGGCCTCGGCGATCTGTCCGGACTGCCACATCCTGCTGGTCCAGGCCGACGACCAGACCGACGCCGACCTGGGCGCCGCTGCGGCAGTCGCGCCCTCGCTCGGTGCGACCGAGGTGTCCAACAGCTACGGCATCCAGGAGTCCAACGGGGTCTCCGGCTATGCGAAGGACTACCAGCACGCCGGCGTGGCCTACGTGGCCTCCTCGGGTGACTACGGCTACACGGTGCCGTCGGAGCCCGCGGTCTTCCCCGGGGTGATCGCGGTCGGCGGCACCTCGCTGACCAAGTCGACCGACGCCCGCGGCTGGACCGAGACCGCCTGGGACCTGGCCGGCAGCGGCTGCTCGGCGTGGGAGGCCAAGCCGGCCTGGCAGCACGACACCGACTGCCCCGGACGCATGGTCTCCGACGTCTCCGCCGAGGCCGACCCGACCATCGGCGTGGCCGTCTACTCGACCGTCGACGGCGGTTGGCTGCCGGTCGGCGGCACCAGCGCGTCGGCGCCGATCATCGCGGGCGTCATCGCGCTGGCCGGCAACCCCGGCAAGCTGCCCAACGCCTCCTACCTCTACGCCCGCACCAAGGACCTCTACGACGTCACCAGCGGTACCAACGTCAACGGGATCACCTGCGGCGGCAGCTACCTCTGCACCGCCGGCAAGGGCTACGACGGCCCCACCGGCAACGGCACCCCGGACGGGGTCGGAGCCTTCTGACCCGGCTCCCCTGAGGTCCGGCTCCCCTGAGGTCCGGCTTCCCTGAGGTCCGGCAGTTGACGGCCCGCCAGTCATGGACTGGCGGGCCGTCAGTCCATGACTGGCGGCCCGTCAGTCCGTCAGCACCGCGCCGTCGTCGGCAGGCCGTCCCGGTACTCCCGGGCCGTGCCCATGACCTGGTCGAGCGCGTCCCGGGTGCGGGCGAGATCGGCGATGTGCCGGGAGATCCGCTCGCGCTCGCGCGCCATCCGCTCCAGCGCGGCGTCGGCGTTCTCCTCGCTCGGGGCGTCGACGCACGGCAGCAGTTCGGCGATGGTGCGGCTGGACAGCCCCGCGGCGTACAGTCGCTGGACGAACATCACCCGCTCGACCGCCTGCTCGACGTACTGCCGCTGCCCACTGGCGCTGCGGATGCTGACCAGCAGCCCCTGCTCCTCGTAGTAGCGCACCGACCGGACGCTCACCCCGGCCCGTGACGCGAGTTCCCCGATACGCATTCCGGTCCCACCCTCTCCCGTGTGACTCGCGACACAGAGCCTGGCTCTGAGCTTGCCTCTGACGTCAATGTCAGGTTCTAGCGTAGCTGCTGAGCCCGAAACCCCGGGCACCGCGAGCCACGAAGGAGTCCCACGGTGACGAACCTCCTCCACCCCCATCGCCTCGGCGAACTGACCCTGCCGAACCGGGTGGTGCTGGCCCCGATGACCCGGGCCCGCGCCGCCGCCGGCGGCCTGGCCACGCCGTCGATGGCGACGTACTACGCCCAGCGGGCGACGGCCGGACTGATCGTCACCGAGGGGGTGCAGCCCAGCCTGCTCGGCCAGTCCAGCCCGGGGACACCGGGGCTGCACACCGCCGAGCAGACCGACTCCTGGCGCCAGGTGACCGCTGCCGTCCACGCCAACGGCGGCCGGATCTTCGCCCAGCTCATGCACAGCGGGCGGGTCTCGCACCAGGACACCACCGGCCTCCAGCCGGTCGCGCCCTCGGCCGTCCCGGCCAGCGAGGTGTTCACCCCGTCCGGCCCCAGGCCCGCACCGGTCCCGCGCGCCCTGGACACCGCCGAGGTGCCCGGACAGGCCCGGTCCTTCGCCGAGGCCGCCCGCCGCGCCGTCGAGGCCGGCTTCGACGGCGTCGAACTGCACGGCGCCAACGGCTACCTGATATCCCAGTTCCTCTCCTCCAACGCCAACCTGCGCACGGACGGCTACGGCGGCTCGGTCGCCAACCGGATCCGCTTCGCCGTCGAGGCGACCGCCGCCACCGTCGAGGCCGTCGGCAAGGACCGGACCGGCATCCGGCTCTCCCCCGGCGGGACGTTCTGGGGCGTCGAGGAGCGCGACGTCCCCGAGCTCTACGCCGCGCTGCTGACCGAGCTGGCGCGGCTGGAGGTCGCCTACGTCCATCTGGAGGCCACCTCCGAGGAGGCGGTGCTGACCGGGCTGCGCCGAGCCTGGCCGGGCACCCTGATCATGAACCCGACGCTCCCGATGGGCCCGAAGCAGACCGGCCGGGCCGAGGCCGACCACTGGCTCGGCCTGGGCGCCGACCTCATCAGCTTCGGCCGCGCCTTCGTCGCCAACCCCGACCTGGTCGAGCGGCTGCGGCAGGGGCTGCCGATCGCCCCCTACGACGAGGCCACGCTCTACCAGGGCGGCGACGCGGGCTACCTCACCTACTCGGCCTACCAGCACACCGACTGACGCCGCTCCCGCCGCTGCGCCGAACGCGGTAGTCGCCGTGTCGGCGGCCTCCCGGCCGGGGATACCTGCACCTCGGACGGTATCCGGGAGACCGCCGCAGCGGCGGCACGAGGGAGCGCGGGCGATGGCCGCAACGGAGCAGGGCGGGGCGAGCGCGGTCTCGGGCGAGCCCCGGCCCCGCTGGACGGAGACGGCGAAGGCCCTGGCGAGCAGCCTCTGGTTCCCGGCGCTGTTCTTCTTCGGCTTCCTCTTCTGCTACCTGCTGGCCTTCCACGACCCGACACCGCACGACATCAGGGTGGCCGCCCCGGCACCGGCCGCAGCCGGACTGCAGCAGGGGCTGGACCGGGCGCTGCCGGGCTGGTACCGGATCGTGCCGGTGCCGGGCGGCACCGCCGGACTGCGGCAGGCCGTGCTCGACCGGCACGCCAGCGGGGCCTACCTCCCCGACCCGGTCCGGCCGACCCTCTACACCGCCAAGGCCGGCGGCTTCGAGATCGTCGCCGAGCTGCAGGCGGCCTTCACCCCGATCGCCGAGGCCGCGCCGGGGGTCCGGCTCACCCAGGTCGAACTGGCGCCCACCGCCCCGCACGACGGGATGGGCACCAGCCTCTTCTACCTCTGCCTCGGGATGACCATCCCCTCCTACATCATGGTGATGATGATGCTGCGGGCCACCGGCCTGAGCCGGAAGAAGAAGGTGGCCGCCTTCGTCGCCTCCGGCGCGGTGATGGCCGTCGTCGGGTTCTACATCGCGCTCGCGATGGACTGCATCGTGGACCGGCCGCTGTGCATCCTCTTCGCCTTCCTACTGACCCAGGCCGTCGCGCTGACCTCCTACGGGCTGGTGCCGTTCGCCCGGCAGTTCTTCCCCGGCGTGGCGATCGTGGTCTTCGTGCTGCTGTCCATGCCGGCCAGCGGCGGGGCGATCCCGATCCAGATGGTCCCGCCCTTCTTCCGCGCGCTCCACCCGTACCTGCCGCTGGGCAACCTGGTCGACGCGATGCGCGGCGAGATGTACTTCCGGGGCACCGGGCTGTTCCGGCCGCTGCTGGCCCTGTCGGTGTGGGTGGCCTCCGGCATCGTGCTGATCTGCCTCGGCTACTTCTGGGAGCAGCACCGGATCGCGACCGCCCGCTCCGCCGGGGACCGGGAACTGACCCCGGGGCAGTTGGAGTCCATGGTCCAGGACCCGGCCCTGGAGATGCCGGAGCCGATGCCGGTGACCGCGCACCTGCACTACATCGGCGCCTCGCAGCCGATGCTCAGCGGCCGGATCCAGGACGCCCACTCCCAGCCGCTGCGCGGCGTGCTGGTCACCGTCACCAGCACGGACAACAAGCGGCGGCTGACCCGGGCCAGGACCGACGAGCACGGGGAGTACCGGGTCACCGGCCTGCCCGAGGGCTACGTCAACGTGATCGCGGGCGGCCGGCGCATGGTTCCGTCGATCGAGCAGGTCCTGGTCCGGTCGGGCCACCTCACCCACCAGGACTTCGTTCTGCGCCCGCATCACCCCGAGGACCCGCACCATCCCGAGGAGGAGAGCGGGCCACCGGCACCGGCCGGCTAGTCCGCCACCTCGTCCTGGCTGGTGCCGACATGGTGCACCCCGTCCAGCTCGGACAGGACCACCGCCCGGTGGGCGAGGTCGGGACCGTCCCCGAGCTGGTCGGTCGACAGTTCGGGGACCGAGACGCCCATGCCGGTGCAGCGGGTCAGCACCGCCCGCAGGTGCCCCGGCCGGTCACGTAGTCCACCCGCAGCCGTGACGGCGCCCGGGTGGAGCCGGGGATGCGGACCGCCGGCGGCGCGAAGCACAGTACGGCCAGGAGGTGACCTGCCGTCACCACCGGAGCCAGCACCGGCAGGCCCGCGCCGGCGGCCATCCCCACCGCGGCGGTGAGCCAGACCACCGCGGCCGTGGTCAGCCCGCGCACGGCGTCCTGCCGGACGAAGATCAGACCGCCGCCGATGAAGCAGATCCCGGAGACGATCTGCGCGGCCATCCGCGAGGGGTCCAGCACGACGTGGCTCCCCCGCACGTCGCTGAAGCCGTACTTGGAGACCAGCACGATCAGCGCGGCGCCGAAGCCGACCAGCGTATGCGTGCGCAGGCCCGCGCTCTTCTGCCGGACCTCGCGCTCCGGAGCGATGGCCGCCGACAGCACGAAGGCCGGCCCGAGCTCGCCCAGCTGCACCCGTCCCTGCCCGGTCGGCTGACCCCACGCTGCCAGCTCCATCATCGGCCCAGGCTACCGGGCGGCCCCGGAGCGGAGGCGGAGGCTGTCGGCGCGTCAGGCGCAGCGGTTGCCGACCCTGCGCATCAGCCGTCAGCCCGGTCGGAACCCTTGAGCGCTTCGAGCAGCTGGGCGTCGATGGCCCGGGTCTGCTCGCGGTAGGGCCCCATCACCGCGTCGAGGTCCTTCAGCTGCCACTCCTCGTCCAGGTCGGCCTTGGTGATGACGAGTTCGAGGCGGTCCTGCAGGGTGTGCAGGTGGAGGCCGGTGAGGACCTCGCGGAACTGGTCGGCGGCCCGGGCGCCGCCCCTGGTGCCGTAGGTGACGGAGGTCGCGGGCTTGCCGCTCCACTCGCGGTAGAGGAAGTCCAGGGCGTTCTTCAGCGGGGCCGGGTAGCCCCAGTTGTACTGCGGGAAGACGAACACGAAGCCGCCGTAGGAGCTGACGGTGCGGCTCCAGGCACGGGTGTGCTCGTGCTCGTACTCTCCGAGCGCGGCCATCCGCGGCTCGTCCAGGAAGGGCAGTCCGACGGCGGCGAGATCGAGCAGCTCGTACTGCAGCGGGCTGCCCTCCTGCGCCGCGTCCAGCACCCACTGGGCGATGCCGGTGCAGATCCGCTGGGGGCGGGTGCTGCCGATGACGACCGCGATCCGCTCGTTGGTCGCGGTCGGGTCGGGGACGGTTCCCATAGCGGGCTCCTTCGGGTCACGGGAGTGGGGGCGCGGACGGGGACGGGGACGGGGGCGGTTCAGGAGTTGCCCGGATCGAGGCCGAGCCCGGCGGCTTCGTGCCGCACGACCCGGCTGGCCAGCAGCGACAGCCGCTTGCGCCCGGTGTCGGTGAGTTCGCTCACCGCCTGATTGAGCTGCCGGTCGACCTCGGCGGCGATCTCCTCGGCGATCCGCCGGCCCGTGTCGGTCAGGGCGACGGTCGCCGCGCGGCGGTCCCCCGGCACCGCGTTGCGGGTCACCAGCCCGCGACGCGCGGCCCGGTCGATCAGGCCGGTCGCACTGGACTTGTCCAGGCCCAGCAGGCGCGCCAGCTGGGACATCCCCGGCTCACGGTCGCGCAGCACGCCGAGCAGCCGGATCTGGACGATGGTCAGGTCGTAGCCGTCCGCAGCCCGGCCGAGGATGCCCTGGACCAGGAACGACAGCTGGACCAGCCCGTCCACGATGCCGAGGTCCTCGGTGGGCCGGGGGCTGCGCGGTCCCCGGACGGGGTCGGTCGTCGTCATGCGGCCAGCATACCTGCGATTGTATGTTCTACAAACTAAAAAGTATGTGCCACCAATAAAATCCGGCGAGTTCCTCGCCCCGTCCGCACCCCCGGAGGGGCAGACTGAGGGAAACCGGGGGGAACCGAGAGAGGTCACCATGTCCGCACCCGCCCACCCCCTGCACAGCGACCACGCCCACCGTCACGGCGCCGGCTGCGGCCATGTCGCCGTGCCGCACGACGGCCATGTCGACTACGTCCACGACGGACACCTTCACCGGGTGCACGAGGACCACGCCGACGAGTGCGAACCGGCGACCCACGCCGTCCACGAGAGCCACCCGCACCAGCACGGCCCGAACTGCGGGCACGTGGCCGTGCCGCACGGCGAGCACGTCGACTTCGTGCACGACGGCCACCGCCACGCCGCGCACGAGGGCCACTGGGACGACCACTGACCCGAGCGCCGACACGCCGGTGCCCGCCCTTCCGCTGCGGAAGGGCGGGCACCGGTGGTCAGGACTGGCTGACGGTACTCAGGTCGAGGGACGGTGGCCGTGGTTGGCCCCGTGCTTGCGACGCGCCTTCTTCTTCCGACGCCGTTTCGACGACATGGCCGCTCCTCTCACTCCGGGGTGCTCGGTCTGCGGGTGTATCGGCCCTGCTCACCACCGTGCCACAGCATCGGCGGCACCGCTCGTCCCGCCGCCCTCCCCTCCCCCGGGCGACCCGGAGTGGCGGGGACCGCAAGAAGGGCGTGGGCTGGAGTCATGAGCGACGACGACACCAGCACCATCTCGGCCTGGACCGAGCGGCTTCTCGCCCAGGCCCCCGGACTGTCGGCCGACCAGGCCCGCCAGTTCGTCCACGACCTGTACTTCGCCGCGCAGCGGACCCTGGACCACGAGCAGTCCGAGGCGGACTTCGCCCGCGACGAGTAGGCCCCCGGGCCGGCCCCTACCGGGCCTTCCACCGATGACGCGTGACGACGCAGTGACGAAGCAGCGACGACCCAGCAATGACGCAGCGAGGTGCCGGGGATGCCGGAACACGCCGACCACAGCGACCGCTCGGGCGGCCACTGAACCGGATTCACAACCGCGGCACCGGGGCCGGGTCGCCGGCCGCCGCGTCGAGCAGCGGGGCGAGCTCACCGGCGACGGCGGACAGGGCGCGGATGTCCTGCTCGGAGCGCGCGAGCAGGATCGCCCCCTCCAGCGCGCTGACCATCAGCGTGGCCAGCGACCCGGCCCGGGGCTCCGGCACGCCCATCCCGACCAGCGCCCCCGCCACCGGGCCGGTCCAGGCGGCGAAGGCCTCGGCGGCGGCGCCCCTGGTCGAGTCGGCGGAGCCGGCGCAGTCCACCACCGCCGCCGCGACCGGGCAGCCGCCCGCGAAACCGCGCTCCAGGTACTCGTCGGTCCACTGCCGGACCATCGCGGCGAACAGCCCGCTCGGCGAGGGCTCGGACATCGCGGCGACGAAGCCGGCCACCCGGCCGCCGGCCCACTCCCCGGCCCAGGCCACCGCCTCGTTGACCAACTGCTCCTTGCCGCCCGGGAAGTAGTGCTGCAGCGACCCGCGCGGCGCCTTCGCCCGCGCCGCGACCTCGCGCATCCCGGTCGCGCCGACGCCCTCGCGGCGGATGAGCTGGGCCGCCGTGTAGACCATCCGCTCGCGCGGCCCGGCCCCAGGACCAGCAGGGCTCGTAGGGCTCGTAGGGCTCGTAGGGCTCGTAGGGCTCGCCATCATCGACCTCCGACGTCGCTCAAGGGTCAACCATGTCATGGACCTCGACTGCCGCTATTATGACAGCTGTCATAGAAAGCCAGCTCAGCGGCGGTTATGGGGTTGCCATGGAGGCAGGATTCATCGGTCTCGGCGTGATGGGGCAGCCAATGGCCCTGAACCTGGCCCGTTCGGGCGCCGAACTCGTCGTCTGGAACCGCACCGCCGCCGCCTGCGAGCCGCTGCGGGCGGTGGGTGCGGCCGTGGCGGCCGAGCCGGCCGAGGTCTTCCGCCGGGCCCGCACGGTGATCCTGATGCTGGCCGACGGCGCGGCGGTCGACGCCGTCCTCGGCCGGGGCACGGCGGACTTCGCCGCCAACGTCGCCGGGCACACCGTCGTCCACATGGGCACCACCTCGCCCGAGTACTCGCGCGCTCTGGAGGCCGACGTCCGGTCGGCCGGAGGCCGCTACGTCGAGGCCCCCGTCTCCGGCTCCCGGGGACCGGCCCAGGCCGGACAGCTGGTGGCGATGCTGGCCGGGGATGACGCCGCGGTGCGCGAGGTGCGCCCCCTGCTCGCGCCGATGTGCGGCGACAGCTACCTCTGCGGCGCGGTCCCGGACGCCCTGCTGATGAAGCTCTCGGTCAACCTGTTCCTGATCACCATGGTCACCGGCCTCACCGAGGCGTTCCACTTCGCCGACCGGCACGGACTGGACCGGGAGCGCTTCCTGGCCGTGCTCGACGCCGGCCCGATGGCCAGCACCGTCTCCCGCGCCAAGGCCGCCAAGCTCGCCGAGCGCGACTTCGCGGTCCAGGCCGCGATCTCGGACGTGCTGAAGAACAACCGGCTGATCGCCGACGAGGCCCGGCAGTCCGGACTGGCCTCGCCGCTGCTCGACGCCTGCCACGCCCTCTACGCCGAGGCCGAGGCGCTGGGCCACGGACGCGAAGACATGGCAGCCGTGCTGCAGGCGATCGAGGCCCGCACCGACGGCCGGACCCGCTAGCGGGCAGCAGGTCCTCGGATCCACCGGGCGCGGCTCCGTACGGCAGGGTGGGGCACGATTCGCGGCGCCGATCGGACCGCTTCCGGTTTGGCGGCGCCGAATGCGGCAAGACGCTTGCCCCGACGGTCGGTCCCTGTCCCGGCGGCGCCACACGCCCACCGCAGCGGTGGTCCGGCGCGGGAACGGTCCACGAACGGACAATGCGAAGCCGGGCCGGAAGCGCGTACGGGAGGAAGAGCCATGGGTTGGGGAACGTCGAAGACGGGGCGACCACGGGTGCCGCTGCGGCACGGGGAGGGCGACCGGGACCATCTGACCAGCTTCGGCGGCCTGGCCGCGCTGTCCCTGGACGCCCTCAGCTCGGTGGCCTACGGGCCGGAGGCCATCGTGCTCGTCCTGGTCGCGGCCGGGTCCTCGGCGCTGCGGCTGACGCTGCCGATCACGATCGCGATCACCGGGCTGCTCACGGTCCTGGTGGTCTCCTACTGCCAGGTCATCGCCGTCCACCCGGACGGCGGCGGCGCCTACGCGGTGGGCAAGAAGGACCTGGGCGCCACGGTCAGCCTGCTGGCCGCCGCCAGCCTGGTGGTGGACTACGTGCTGACCGTCGCGGTCAGCCTCGCCGCCGGCGCCGCCAGCCTGGCCTCGGCCTTCCCCTCGCTGGCGCCGCACCTGCTGGCGATGTGCCTGACCGGCCTGGTGCTGATCACCGCCGTCAACCTGTGGGGCATCGCGGAGAGCGCCCGCGCGCTGATGCTGCCGATGGTCCTGTTCCTGATCGCGATCTTCGGTGTGATCGCGGTCGGCCTGGTCCGGTCCCACCCGGCCGCGCTGGTCGGCACCGCGCAGCCGATCCACATCAGCGAGGCGCTGGGGGTGGTGCTGATCCTGAAGGCCTTCGCGGCCGGCTGCTCGGCGCTGACCGGGATCGAGGCCATCGCCAACGGCGTCCCCACCTTCCGCGAACCGCGGGCCCGGCGGGCGCAACGGACCGAGCTGATGCTCGGCGCGCTGCTGGGTGCGATGCTGGTCGGCCTCTCGGTGCTGATCCGCCGCGAGCACGTGGAGCCGCGCGGCGGGGTGACCGTGCTGGCGCAGCTGACGGCCGGCTCCTTCGGGACCGGCTGGGCCTACTACGCCTCGAACATCGCGGTCACCCTGGTCCTCGCGCTGGCGGCCAACACCAGCTTCGGCGGGCTGCCGGTGCTGATGAGCCTGCTCTCGAAGGACAACCGGCTGCCGCACCTGTTCGGCCTGCGCAGCGAACGGCCGGTGCACCGCTACGGCGTGGTCGCGCTGGCGCTCCTCGCAGCGGGGCTGCTGGTGGCGGTCGACGCCGTCACCGACCGGTTGATCCCGCTGTACGCGATCGGGGTGTTCATCGGCTTCACCATCAGCCAGACCGGGCTGGTGCGGCACTGGTACACCCAGCGGCCCCCGCGCTGGCTGCCTCGGGCCGCCCTGAACGGGACGGGCGCGGTGCTGACCGCGATCGCCGCCCTGGTCTTCGTCGCCAGCAAGTTCGCCGAGGGCGCCTGGGTCGTGGTGCTGACCGTACCGGCGCTGATGCTGCTGTTCGCCAGGATCGAGAGCTACTACCGGGCCGTCGGCCTGGAACTGGAACTCGGCCGGCTCCCGGAGCGGCCCCTCGCCGCCCGGAGCCTGGTGATCGTCCCGGTCAACAGCATCAGCAGGCTCACCGAGCACGCCCTGCACGCGGCGCTGTCCCTGAGCGACGACGTCGTCGCGGTCAGCGTCCATCCCGATCCGGAGCAGGGGGCGGACTTCCGCGCCCAGTGGGAGCAGTGGAATCCCGGCGTCCGGCTGGAGAGTCTGGAGAGCCCGCACCGGTCACTGGTCCATCCGATCGTCGGCTACGTCGAGCGGGCGCAGCAGGGCGACCGGCAGATCGCCGTGCTCATCCCCGAGGTGCAGCCGCGCCACTGGCGCTACCGCATCCTGCAGAACCAGCGCGGGCTGCTGCTGGCCACCGTGCTGCGGGCCAGTACGGATGCCGTCATCTGCACCATCCCCTACCGCCTGACCAGCCGCTGAACCGGGTCCGCGAGCAGTCGCCGCAGGTCGGCGATTAGGCGGCGTGTGCTAGACAGGGAGTAATCAAAGGGGTATTTTGCACCAGCTCACGCTCGGCATCATCGCGAAGTCGCACAAGGAGAACGAGCAGAGGCTGCCGGTTCACCCGGCACACCTGGAGCGGATCGACGCGGACCTGCGCGACCGCATCCACCTCGAAGAGGGCTACGGAGCCGGCTTCGGCTACTCCGACGCGCAGCTCGCCCCCCTGGTGGCCGGCCTGCTGCCGAAGGCGGAGCTGATCGCGCGCTCCGACGTCGTCCTGCTCGCCAAGCCGATGCTGGAGGACGTGGCCGAGCTCCGCGAGGGCCAGGTGCTCTGGGGCTGGCCGCACTGCGTCCAGGACGACAAGATCACCCAGATTGCCATCGACCGGCGGCTGACCATGATCGCCTTCGAGGCGATGAACCACTGGACCAGCGACGGCTCGTTCAACCTGCATGTCTTCCACAAGAACAACGAACTGGCCGGGTACTCCTCGGTGCTGCACGCCATGCAGCTGCGCGGCTCGACCGGCGACTACGGGCGCCGGCTGCGCGCCGTGGTGATCGGTTTCGGCGCGACCGCCCGGGGCGCCGTGACCGCGCTGAACTCCCTCGGCGTGCACGATGTCGACGTGCTCACCGCGCGCGGCGTCACCGCCGTGGGATCGCCGATCCACTCCGCCCGCATCGTCCAGTTCGACCACGACGAGGCGGACGACACCACCGACCCGCGCCGCAGCCACGCCCTGACCGAAACGGGACGACAGCCGCTGGCCGAGTTCCTCGCCGGTCACGACATCATCGTCAACTGCGTCCTCCAGGACACCGCCGCACCGCTGACCTTCCTGATCGAGGAGGACCTGGCGACGCTGGCCCCGGGCACCCTGGTCATCGACGTCTCCTGCGACGAGGGCATGGGATTCAGCTGGGCCCGGCCGACCACCTTCACCGAGCCGATGTTCACCGTGGGCGACAACGTGCACTACTACGGCGTCGACCACAGCCCGTCCTACCTGTGGTCCTCCGCCACCTGGGAGAACAGCGAGGCGCTGATCCCCTACCTGCGCTCGGTGCTCGACGGTCCCGAGGGCTGGCTGGCCGACCAGACCATCCGCCGGGCGATGGAGATCCACGATGGCGTCGTCCGGAACCCGGCGGTCCTCGCCTTCCAGCACCGGGCGGCCGAGTTCCCGCACCGGCGGCAGCAGTAGCCGCTGCCCCCGGCCCCGGGCCCGGCTCACGCCTCGCGGAAGTGAACCAGGATGCGGCCCTCGTTGCCCGGGGCCGACTCGTGGCGGAGGTAGAGCTTCCTGATGTGCTTCTGGTCCAGGAAGGCGAGCACCCGCCGCTTCAGTTGGCCGGAGCCCTTGCCGGGGATGATCTCGACAACGGCCTCGCCGGAGCGCGTGGCCGTGAACAGGAACTGGCGCAGGGCCAGTTCGATGTCGCGGTTGTTCCGGTAGATCGGGTGCAGATCCAGGCTCAGCATCCGGGGCCGCCTCGCGACGCCGCCGCCGACCGGTGGTCAGTGATCACCGTCGTACCCTAGCCCCGGCCCGTCGGCCGGCACCAGCAGCCTGCTCCGGTACCGACCGTGTCCGGCCCCTGTCCCTGAGGCCGTTCGGCTCCTATGCTGAGACTGCTGCCCCGGACCCCGGCCGTGCGTGCACCGTCCGCCGACCGTGTGAACCCTGAGGGGAAGCCTGTGGCAGCCTTCGCACCTCCCACGACGCCCTCCCGCTCACCCCGCCCGGCGGCGGCCCCGCGCACACCCTGAGGACTGCGCTGCCCCGGTGCCGAATGGGTTCTCCACCGGAAGCAGCGCGCCGCCGACAGGTCTTGGGGGACACGTCGGCAGATGGTCCGCACCGCTGCGGCATCGGTGCGGACCATCCTCATGTCCCCGGCCTAGCCGACAGCGAGGATCGAGTCACCGTTGACGGGGGCGACGGGGGCGACGGGGGCGACGGGGACCCGGTCCGTCCTCGGCGCCGGGCTCGTGGGCTGCGGCGCAGCACCGGCACCGGCGCCGGGGACGGCGCCGGGGACGGCAGCGGGGACGGCAGCGGGGACGGGGACGGCGGCGGCGGCCTCGCGGGCGAGGAAGGAGCCGAGTTCGCCGATGGTGCTCATCAGCGGCGCGGGGAAGACGACGGTGGTGTTCTTGTCGACGCCGATCTCCACCAGGCTCTGCAGGTTCCGCAGTTGGAGGGCGAGCGGGTGGGCCATCATGATGTCGGAGGCGTCACCGAGCGCGGCGGCGGCCATGGACTCGCCCTCGGCATTGATGATCTTCGCCCGCTTCTCCCGCTCGGCCTCGGCCTGACGGGCCATCGCCCGCTTCATGCTGTCGGGCAGTTGGATGTCCTTGAGCTCGACCAGGGTGACCTGCACGCCCCATTCGACGGTGGTGACGTCGAGGATCTCGCGGATGTCCCGGTTGATGGCGTCGGTCTCGGACAGGGTCTCGTCCAGGGTGTGCTGTCCGACCACCTTGCGCAGGGTGGTCTGCGCGATCTGGTCGATCGCGGTGCGGACGCTCTCGATGGCGACGACGGACTTCACCGGGTCCACGACCCGGAAGTAGGCGACGGCCGAGACGTCGACGCTGACATTGTCGCGGGTGATGATGCCCTGCGACTGGATCGGCATGGTGACGATCCGCAGCGACACCCGGTGCAGGACGTCGACGAAGGGGACGATCAGGCGGAGCCCCGGCCTGCGCTCCCCCAGGACCCGTCCCAGCCGGAACAGCACCCCCTGCTCGTACTGTTTGACGATCTTCAGTGCCATCGCCGTCACCACCAGGAGCAGCAGGGCGACGACAACGACGACGGTGACGACAACGGCCATGGATGGTCCTCGGTTCGGGATGCGGGGCGCCCCGGTGAACGGGATGTTCGCCCGTGGGGTCGCGGCAGTGAACTGCCGCCGCTGTCCCCCATCCTGGTTCCGGGCGTCGGCTCCGGGCAGGAGCCGCCCGGGGCGGGGAACGGGACCGGTCGGCCCTGTCCGGGGCACCGGTCGGAGCCGCAGGCTTGGACCGACCGGTAGCCTCCCGCGACCGCACCCCCAGGGCCCGACGCAGGGCCGGGAACGAGGCAGCACATGCCCGCACCGACCACAGACCCGCGCACGACCACCGCTGCCGACCCCAGGTCCGTGCGGCCGATCGTGCTGCGCCGGCTCAACCGGTGGCAGGCCGAGAAGCAGCGCGAGGACCTCGCGGACCTCTATCTGGAGTGCCGACCGGCCGTGCCGGGAACGGAGTTCGAGGACCGCGCCGGCTTCCTCCGGCACCTGGTGGCGGACGCCCGGCACGCCGGCTTCGACCTGGTGCTCGCGGAGGCGAAGACCCTGGTGGGCTTCGCCTTCGGGGTGCCGGTCGACCGCGACGGCCACTGGTGGCAGGGGTTCGTCGGGGAACTCCCCGCCCGGATCGAGCAACTCACCGCCTCCGGGCATGTGTTCGCGGTCACCGAGCTGGCGGTGCATCCCTATGTGACCGAGCCCGGCGTCGCCGGCCACCTGGTCGAGCGGCTCCTCTCCGACAACCGGTCCTCCCTGGGCGCCGTGCTGCTGCGGGAGGACGACCGCTGGGCCGGCGCCTGCTTCCGCTCCCTGGGCTGGGAGGAGATCGGCGTGGTCCAGCCGTCGCCGGGCGCGGCGCCGTACCGCGCCCTGGTCGTGGAGGTCGGCGAGCGGAGCCCGGTGACCCCCGGGGGCCTGACCCACGACCCCCGGACCCAGCGCCCGGCGGTGACCTGAGCCGGCGTCACCCGATCCGCCGGGGGTCAGTCCTCCGGCAGGACGGCGACCGGGCAGCGGGTCTGGTGGACGACGGTCTGGCTGACCGAGCCCAGGCGTCCGACCGGGCCGTCCGGCCGGCCCCGGCGGCCGACCACCAGCAGTTGCTGGTTCGCCGACACCTCGACCAGGTGCCTGGCCGCCCCCGAGCGGACGACGTCCTCGGTGACCCGCACCTCGGGGAACTTCTGCCGCCAGCCCGCCAGTACCTCGGCCAGCAGCCTGGTCGCCTCGGCGCCGACCTGCCCCGCCTCGTAGACCGGGGGGAAGGCGTGGCCCGGGCCGACGGCCAGCGGGTAGCTCCAGGTGTGCACCACCCGGAGCGGCAGCCCGCGCCGCTGGGCCGTCTCGAAGGCGAAGGCCAGCGGCCCGTCCGACGGCCCGGCGCCGTCGATGCCGACCGCCACGCCGTCGAGCGACCGGCCCTCGGCGTCGTAGCCGTCATAGCCGTCGTAGCCGTCGTAGCCGTCGGCGCGGGTGGCCGGGGCTGCGGCTGCGGGCCGCTCACCGGTTCCCGGCACCACCACGACCGGGCAGGCCGCGTGGGCGGCGACATGCAGACTGGTGGAGCCGATGAGCAGTTCGGGCAGGCCCCCGCTGCCCTGCGAGCCCAGGACCAGGAGTTCGGCCCCCTCGCTGGCCGCGACCAGCGCGGTCCGGGCGGTCCCGCCGGCCAGGCAGGTGGAGACCTTCAACCCGCGATGGCGGCCGACGGCCCGGGCGGCGAGCCCGCGCAGCCCCCGCTCGTCCGCGCGCCGGATCGACTGCGCGGCGTCGTCGTCCGGCGGATGGCGGGGGTTCCACGCGGGTGCGTGGACCAACTGCAGCGGCAGGCTGCGCTGCTGGGCCTCGTCGGTGGCCCAGTCGAGGGCGGCGCTGGCGGCCATCGGGTCGTCGACTGCGACGACAACGGGGTTCGGCATGGTGCGGCTCCTCTGTGTGGGCGACGCTGCGTGGGCGGCGCTGCGTGGGCGGCGCTGCGTGGGCGGCGGCTTCGGGCCGTCAGTGGTGGGGGACGACCGCAACCGGGCAGTGGGCGTGGTGCAGCACCCGCTGGGTGACCCGGCCGAGCGGCAGGGTGAACCGGCGCTGGTGGCGCTCGGCGCCGACGACGACCAGCCGGGCCCCGGCGGAGGCGTCGACCAGGGCGGCCGCCGCCTCGTCCAGGCTCACCTCGGTCAGCACCCGCACCTCCGGGTGCGCCTTGCGGGCCGCCGCCAGGACCTCGGTCAGGTCCGCGGTCTCCTCGCCGGTGCGGTCGTTCTCCTCGATCGGCGGCAGCGCCACGATCCCGGGGTACACCGCCGGGTAGGCCCAGGTGCGGACCACCCGGAGCGGAGCGCCCAGCAGGGCTGCCTCGGCGAAGGCGAAGCCGACCACGGCCGCCGGCTCACCGGGCCCGGCCCCCAGCACCACAGCGGCCTCGGAGCCGCCGTCGGGCCGGCCCTCCGCCCCCCTGACGACGATCACCGGGCATCGGCCGTGGGCGGCCAGTCCCTGGCTGACCGAACCGAGCAGGGTCGAGGCCAGCCGGTTGCGTCCGCGGGCGCCGACCACCAGCATCACGGCCTGCCCGGCCGCGGCCACCAGCCCGGGCACCGCCCGGTCGGACAGCAGCTCGCTGTCGACCCGCAGACCGGGCCGGGCGGCGCGGGCGCGCTCCTCGGCCCGGCGGACCAGCTGCTGCGCCGCCCGCAGCTGCTCCTCGGCGAGGTCTCCGCGCTCCCCCGGGGGCACCTGGTAGGGCGCCAGGCTCCAGGAGTGGGCGATGTGCAGCGGCACGCCCCGGCGGGCGGCCTCGTGGGCGGCCCAGTCCAGGGCGGGTTCGCTGTCCGGGGAGGTGTCGATGCCCACGACCACGCCGTGGACGGGCGCCGTCGTCGCGGGGTGTGCGGATTCGGAGGTGTCGGCCGCGCGGTCTTCCGCGCTCGTGAACGCGCTCATGGAGGGGGCTCCTCGGGGATCGGATCGGGGCGGCTGCGGGGACAGGTGTCCGTCCCTCCGAGCCTCGCCCCGGGCGCAGCCCTCCGGCAGGGGCCGACCGGGGGCGGGGGTGGGCCGGTCGGCCCCTGTCGAACGCAGGTGGCGCTTCCGCGTGCGGCCTCCGACTGCGGGTAGGAGCCCGAGCGGCCCCACCCCCGGCCCGTCGGCCTTCCGACGGTCGGCCAGGGGCCCACTAGGAGGCCCGGATGACCGGCGAGGCAGCGAACGGCCGAACGAACCGGGACCCGCGAGCGGTGGACCCGGTGCTGGACGAGCTCCGGGCGCGGCTGGACCTGGCGAAGGACGCCACGGACCGGGTGCACGGCCTGCTGGAGGCGGTGCTCGCGGTCGGCCGCGAGCTGGAGCTCGAACAGGTGCTGCGGCACATCGTGGAGTCCGCGGTGGTGCTGGTCGACGCCCGTTACGGGGCGTTGGGGGTGATCGGCCGGGGCGAGCGGCTGTCCCAGTTCATCACGGTCGGACTGGACGACGAGCAGGTGGCGGCGATCGGACCGCTGCCGGAGGGCCACGGCATCCTGGGCGAACTGATTCGCCGTCCGACGGCGCTGCGGCTGCCGGAGCTGGCCGCGCATCCGGCCTCGCTCGGCTTTCCGCCGGGCCACCCGCCGATGCACTCGTTCCTCGGGGTGCCGATCCGGGTGCGCGGCGCGGTCTTCGGCAACATCTACCTCACCGAGAAGCACGGCGGCGGCGACTTCGACGACCAGGACGAGTCGGTACTGTCGGCGCTCGCGGTGGCGGCCGGCGTGGCGATCGACAACGCCGGGCTCTACCTGGCCGTCCGGACCCGAGAGCGCTGGCTGACGGCGAGTGCCGAGGTCACCAACGGCCTGCTGTCCGGCAGTCCGCAGGCCGAGGTGCTGGACCTGCTGGTGGACCGGGCGATGCGGATCGCCGAGGCGGACCTGGCAGTGATCGCCCTGCCCCTGGGCGACGCGAGCGAGCTGGTGGTGGAGCTCGCAGTCGGCGAGGGCGCGGACGCGCACCGCGCACTGGTGCTCCCGGCCGAGGGCTCCTTCGTCGGCGCGGCCCTGAGCTCCGACACCCCGGTGATCAGCGCGGACGTGAACAAGGACGCCCGGATCACGGCCGGCTCCGCACGGTGGGAGGGCATCGGCCCCGCCGTCGCGGTACGGATGGGCACGGTCGCGGGCGGGGTGCGCGGGGTGCTGATGCTGGCCAGGGCCGAGGGCGGGGCCGAGTTCACCCGCGCGGACTCCGGCCCCCTGCTCGGCTTCGCCGGCCAGGCCGCGCTGGCGCTGGAACTGGCCGAGCGGCGCCGGGACACCGAGCAGATCACCCTGTTGGAGGACCGCGACCGGATCGCCCGGGACCTGCACGACCTGGCGATCCAGCGGCTCTTCGCCACCGGGATGACCCTGCAGAGCGCCGAGCGCTTCATCGACCACCCCGAGGCGGTGGAGCGGGTCCGCCGCGCGGTGGACGACCTGGACGCCACCGTCAAGATCATCCGTTCGACCATCTTCGGGCTGCGCGCCCGCGACCCGGGCCCGGTCGGCCACGGGCTGCGGGCCCGGGTGGTCGAGACGGTCGAGCGCGCCGTTCCCGGCCTGGGCTGCACCCCGGGGCTGCGGATGGAGGGGCTGCTGGACACCGAGGTGGACGCGGACTGCGTGGAGAACCTGCTCGCGGTGCTGGGCGAGGCGCTCAGCAACACCGCCCGCCATGCCCGGGCCCGGGCGGTCGAGGTGACCGTGTCGGCGTCCGGGCAGGAGTTGACGCTGCAGGTGGCCGACGACGGCGTCGGCCTGCCGACCGGAACCGCTGACGAGCCCGACGTGGCCGGGGAGGCCGGTGCGGGGTCGCCGGCCGGGGCGGCCCGCAGCGGCCTGGCCAATCTGGCGGCACGGGCGGAGCGGCTCGGCGGGGCCTTCAGCGTCGGGAGCGCGGGACCCCGGGGTGGGACCCGGCTGGTGTGGCGGGTGCCGCTGCGGCGGGGCTGAGCCCCGCCGGTGCGCCCCGGCCGACCAGCACTGCGGCCTGGATCCGCCGCTCGACCCCGAGCTTGGACAGGATCCGGGAGATGTGGTTCTTGACGGTCTTCTCCGACAGGAAGAGCGTCGCCCCGATCTGCCGGTTGGTCATCCCCTCGCCGATCAGCTCCAGGATGCCGGACTCCCGTTCGGTGAGCCCGGACAGGGCGGGGTCGCCGCTGGGCGGCGGGTCCTGCGGCCGGCGGAGCCGGTCGAGCAGGTGCGCGGTGGTCTCCGGGTCCAGGGTGGAGCCGCCCGCGGCGACCGTCCGGACGGCGGCGACCAGGTCCGAGCCCTTGATCTGCTTCAGCACGTAGCCGGCCGCCCCGGCCATGATCGAGTCCAGCAGGGCGTCGTCGTCGTCGAAGGAGGTCAGCATCAGGCAGGCCAGGTCCGGCATCCGGGAGCGCAGTTCGCGGCAGACGCCGACGCCGTCGCCGTCCGGGAGCCGCATGTCCAGCACCGCGACCCGGGGGCGCAGCGCGGGTATCCGGACCAGGGCCCGGGCACAGGTCGCGGCCTCGCCGACGACCGTGATGTCGTCCTCGGACTCGAGCAGGTCGCGCACCCCGCGCCGGACCACCTCGTGGTCGTCCAGCAGGAACACCTCGATCCTCGGGGCCGGTCGGTGCGTCCGCGGGGCAGTGGCCGGGTCCATGGGGTTCCTGTCGGTGGGTTCCGGGCTCGCCGCACGGGCCCGGTGCCCACCAGCTTGGCCCCGCCCGTACGGCGGTGAACAGGGCCGTTCGGCCCTGTTCCGGCGTCGGCCGCCGGAGCCACAGTGGAGCCCGGCGCGGAGCATCCGCGCATCCGTGCCGGGTCCGCGCAGGACTCGTACCGAGGAGTGAACGACCATGCAACACAGGACCGTTCAGGATCTGATGACCCAGCAGGTGGTGACCGTCCGCCGGGAGGCCCCGTTCAAGCGGGTCGCCGAGCTGCTCGCCGGCCACGACGTCACCGCCGTACCGGTGGTCGACGGCGGGTTCCGGCCGATCGGGATCGTCTCCGAGTCGGACCTGCTCCGCAAGGAGGTCGTCCGGCCCGAGCCCGACGGCCGCTCGCCCATCCCCTGGCTGCATCCGCGGGACCGGGACCGGGCCGAGGCGGAGACCGCCGCGGGACTGATGACCACCCTACTGGTCACCGCCCGTCCGGACTGGAGTGTCGTCGAGGCCGCCCGCACCATGGAGCGCCACCACGTCAAGCGCCTGCCGGTGGTCGACGACACCGGCGTGCTGGTCGGCGTCGTGAGCCGGGGCGACCTGCTGCGGGTCTTCCTGCGCCACGACACCGCCGTCCGCGAGGAGATCGTCCACGACGTCCTGCGGCTGGCCCTGTTCATCGCCCCCGGCGCGGTCCAGGTCCATGTCCTCGACGGGGTGGTCACCCTGACCGGACAGCTCGAACGGCGCAGTCTGCTGCCGGTCGCGCTGCGGCTGTGCCGCACCGTGGACGGCGTCGTCGCCGTCCACGACCGGCTCACCTACGCCTTCGACGACCGCCGGGACGAGGACCGGTCGCGTCCGTCCGCCGAGGGTCCGGTCGCGTCGCGGGCGGAGTAGGGTGGAGGGACCGAGGGTTCTCTGCACACTGGCTGCTCTGCCGCTGTCGTTCTCGGCGAACGCCGACGCCGTGCCCGTCCTTGGGCCCGGGGACAGGTTCGCGCCATGGCGGTCACCTCGCTTCTTCCCCCCGTCTCGGATCCGGCCCCGCGGGCCGCCGCCGGGACGCCCCGACTGCGCCTGGCCGTCAAGCCGCTCGGCACCCCCACCGGTCTGCTGGACGGCGCCTGGTGGCCCCGCACCGACGACCTGCAGCAGGAACTCCCGGCCCTCCTCTCCGCGTTGGAGGGGTCCTGGGGCCGGATCAGCAGGATCACCGTCGACCCGATGCACTGGCACCCGCTGCTCGGCCGGGTGCGGATCGCCGGCCATCCGGTCACCGTGGGCTGGTTCAGACCCGGCCAGGACCCGCACAAACTGCTGCTGCTCGCCGCCAACGTCGGCCGCTGGGACCTGCTGGTCGTCCCGCCCGTGACCGACGAGGCCGCCGCCGCCCGGCTGATGGCCGCCGCCACCGATCCGAGGGGCACCTCCACCGCGGGCGCCCTGATCGCCGCCGAGGGCCGAGCGGCGCCGGTACCGGCGCTGCCGCCGACCGGCCCCCTGGCCGAGGCCCCGCTGCTGGCCAACGCCGCCCGGACGCGCGTCGCGCACTGGCCCGCGCCGACCGGCCCCGACTCCCCACTCATCCGGCTCTGATCCGGTCCCACCCGGTTCCGGTCCGAGCCGACCCCGCCCCGCGGCTGCTGCCGTGCTCCCGGGGAACTCCCCACCAGGTGGGCGACCACCCGGAGACAGGTCCGCAAGATGACCATGAACACCGTCCTCCCGCCCCCCGTGGGCCCGCGGGCCGACGCCCGGCTGTGGCTGGCGCTGACCCCCGCCGGGCCCTGGTCCCGGCTCAACGGCGCCTGGTGGCCCCGCTCGCACGACCTGTCCGCCGAACTGCCGTCCCTGATCGCCGAACTGGACCGCGCCTGGGGCCGGATCACCCGGGCCGCCGTGCACGGCCCCGCCTGGTCCGGGCTGCACCACGACTCGCCGGCCGGCTCCCACTGCGTCCACGTCAGCTGGTACGACAACACCCAGGACCCCCACGCCATCAGCCTCTTCTCCTACCGCATCGGCAGCTGGGAGCTGCTCGTGGTGCCGCCCGCGACCGACCCCCGGCGCGCGGCCCTGCTGATGGCCGCCGCAGCTCGCCCCGGCAACCACCAGGCGGCCGAGACCCTGCTCGCCGACGGACCCGAGCGGGCGGACGTCCCGCACCGGGGCCGCATCCGGGTCCGCACCTGGCACGGCCGGGGCGCAGCGGACCCGGCCCTGCCCATGGGGTAGGCCCGCCGGGGCAGGCCCGCCGACCCGCCCGGCCCGCCGACCCGCCCGGTCAGTCCTGGGACACGGAGCGCCGTTCCAGGACCGCCAGGGCCTGTTCGGCCCAGCGCAGGTTCTCGCGCTCGAAGGCCAGCCCGCGCAGCAGCGTCAGGTAGGGGCCGACCCGCTCCGCCCGGGCCAGGTACTCCTCCTCGCTCCGGCCGGCCAGCAGCCGCTCGCGCAGCCGCTCGTAGCGCGCCAGCTTCGCCTCCGCCCACTGGCCGCGCTCCCGGATCGAGGCCAGCACCGCGCCGGTGTCGCCGACGTCGACCGCCTGCACCTTGACCAGCAGCTCGTCCCGGATCGCGGTGGGCCTGGGCGGTTCGGCGGTGAACGCGTGCAGCGCCCGCCGGCCGGCCTCGGTGAGCGAGAACACGCGCTTGTTGGGCCTGCGCTCCTGCTCCACCAGGCGCGCCCGGATCAGCCCCTCGCCCTCCATCCGCTCCAGCTCCCGGTAGAGCTGCTGCGGGGTGGACATCCAGAAGTTGGCCATGGACGCGTCGAACTCCTTGGCCAGGTCGTACCCGGATGCTTCGCCTTCGAGGAGTGCGGCCATCACCGCATTGCGCAATGCCATGGAGCCACCCTATTGTCGAATGCGTCTAGTCAACTAGTTGAGTAAGGACCGGGGATGCATCCTTTCCGCAGTGCCGTGGAGGCCCGCGACGCCCAGGCCGTCGAGGCGTTGCTGGCCGAGGACGTGGTGTTCTTCAGCCCGGTCGTCCACAAGCCCTACCGGGGCCGGCCGATCACCGCAGCCATCCTGCGGGGCGTGCTGCGGGTCTTCGAGGACTTCCGCTACGTCCGCGAGATCGGCGACCCCGAGGGCCGCGACCACGCCCTGGTCTTCACCGCGACGGTGAACGGCCGCGAGGTCCACGGCTGCGACTTCCTGCACACCGACGAGGACGGCAGGATCGACGAGTTCACCGTCATGGTCCGGCCGCTGTCCGGGGCCCACGCCCTGTCCGAGGCGATGGGCGCGCAGTTCGAGCAGATCGCGCAGGAGGCGGCGGCGGGCTCCTGAGCCGCGACCGCCGGGCCCCCGTGGCACCACTGATGAGCTCCCAACTCGCCTGATTTCCACGAACGTTGACTTCACCGTCGGTCGGGCGTTGACTGGGAGGCGTCGCGTGAGGCAGTGCCGCCCCGAAGGATCGGGGCCCGCGCCCCCACCGTTTCGCCCGGACCCCGCGGAAGACAGCGATTCCCTCCGTGCCCGAGCGGAGGCCCGCGGGAGTCGACCCAGGCGCCGACGAGAGGGACCGGAATGAGCCTCATCGAGAAGATCAACGACCGGCGGCAGGTGCTGCACGGGTGGATCAAGCAGGGCTTCGGCCGGACCAGCGGGAACGCCCGGCCGCGGACCGGGGGCAGGACGGGGCGGGTCTCCGGGAACCTGAAGCTGGCCCGCGAGCGGGCCAGGGACGCCTTCAAGCACTGAGCCCGCGCCGAACCCCGCCACGAGATCGGACACCACCGTGATCACCCTCGGCATCATCCTGCTCGTCATCGGCTTCGTCGCCAAGATCGCCCTGCTGTGGGGCATCGGGGTCGTCCTGCTCGTCATCGGGCTGGCCCTGTTCCTGCTGGGTTCGCTCGGACACGCCGTCAGGGGGCGTCGCCACTACTGGTAGGACCGGAGCGCCCCGTCGCACCGGAGGCGCCCCCGCCGGCGCGGCCGTTCACCGGCCGTGCGCAGGGGGCGCCGTGGTGACGGGCCGTCCGATCGCTCAGCGGCGGCGGGCGGTGAGGCGGTCGGCGCTGGGCCAGCGCACGTCGGTGGCCCAGCCCGCGCGCTCCAGCAGTCGGATCACGGCCGCGCTCGGATCGAGCTGCCCACGGTCCACGCCGTGGCGGGCGCAGGTGGGTTCGGCGTGGTGCAGGTTGTGCCAGCTCTCGCCGAACGACAGCAGCGCCAGCGGCCACAGGTTGGTGGCACGGTCGTGGCCGCGGGTGCGGAAGGGACGCAGGCCGATCATGTGGCAGAGCGAGTTCACGCTCCAGGTCACGTGCTGCAGCAGGGCGACCCGGACCAGCCCGGCCCACAGCAGGGCCGCGAGGGCGTCCCGCAGCGTGCCGCCGATCGCCCAGCCGAGGGCGAACGGCACGGCGAGCGAGAACAGGCACAGCGCCGGGAAGGCGCGCGAGACCACCCGCAGGTTCCGGTCGGCCAGCAGGTCGGGGGCGTAGCGTTCGGCCGAGGTGGCCTCGGCGGTGAACAGCCAGCCGACATGGGCGTGGGCCAGTCCGCGCAGCTGGCCGCGGAGCGTGGTGCCGTAGCGGAAGGGCGAGTGCGGGTCGCCCGGACGGTCGGTGAAGGCGTGGTGCCGCCGGTGGGTGGCGACCCAGCCGATGACGTCGCCCTGGAAGCTCAACGACCCGGCCAGCGCCAGCGCCACCCGCAGCGCCGGGGCGGGCGTGAAGCTGTGGTGGGTCAGGCAGCGGTGGAAGCCCACGGTCACGCCGAGGCCGGTGAGGCAGTAGAGGGCCACCGCGAGCAGGATGTCGGTCGGGCCGATCAGCCGGCCCCACAGCATCCAGCCCGCCAGCGCCACCGCCAGGAAGGGGAAGGCCACGATCACGGCGGTCGCCCCGATCTGCAGGCCGCCGGGGGCCGGGCCGCCGAAGGACCCGCCGGCCAGGAAGGGTTCGTGCCCGTCGTAGGGGACCTGGTCGACGCCGGGTGCCGGGGCGGGAGCCCCGGCGGTCGGCTGGTCCACGACCTGGGTCTGTGCCGAGGTGGTGCTGTCCGTGGTCACGCGGAGCTCCTGAGCCGTCTCGTCTTCGGCGCGGCCGGGGTCCGGGGCAGCTAGTACTCGGCGGAGCCCGCCGCGACGCGGCCAGGACGGCACCGGAGGGGACAGGGGTGCCTGCGCCCGGCGCGAAAGCGGATTCCGTGCCTACAGCCTAGCCCGGACGGCCCGCGAAAGCGCCGCGCTCCCGGCCACCGCGACGGGGGTCAGAGCTGTCCGTCCCGGGAGGCGGACCGGGCCCGCGGCCCGGCTCCCCGGTGTGTGGACCACACGATCGCGGGCAGTCGACCGACGAGCGGACACACCCGCGAATTTCCGGCGGCCCCTCCCTGGGCCGCCCATGACGGAAGGTGCATTCATGACGGACAGCGTGTGGGGCTACACGACGACATCGGGCTACCAGGTCGGGTCGGACCTGACCGGCTTCACCGTCGAGGCGACCGACGGCAGCATCGGCAAGGTCGACCGGCACTCAGAGGAGGTCGGGTCCGCGTTCATCGTGGTCGACACCGGCATGTGGATCTTCGGGAAGCACGTCCTGCTGCCCGCCGGCACGATCACCTCGATCGACATTCCCGGGAGCACCATCCACGTCGGCCGCACCCGGGCGGAGATCAAGGACTCCCCGGAGTTCGACAAGGACAAGCACGTCGGCGACGAGAGCTACCACCAGGAAGTCGGCGGCTACTACGGGGACGCACGCAGCTGACCGCTCCGTACCGGCAGCACGACACCGCGGCCCGGGGCCGCACCGCCCGACAAGCAATGTTGTCGAATCCGAGGGCGGGGGCCTACGCTGACGGGCATGCCTGGGACTCACTTCGCCCTGGCGCTCTCCGAAGCGGAGATCGCCGGCATCGCCGACGCCGCTGTCGCGGACCTCGCCCGACGGCTGGCCCACCGTGCCTTCCGTCCGCTCGGCGATACGGACGCCCCGCCGACCACTCCGGTCGAGAGCAACCCGCTGGCCTGCCTCCATGCCCTGATGCACCTGCAACGGGCGGTCGAGCGGCAGGTGAACCACCAGGCGGAGCTCGCGGCGCAGGCCGGGGCCGGCTACCCGCAGCTGGGCCACGCCTACAACATGAGCCGCCAGGGCGCCCGGCAGCGCTGGCCCGGACTGGTCGCGCACCGCCCCCCGCCGCACGACGACGGCCCCGACCCCGGTTGACCACACCCGACGCTGCCACCGTCCGGTCACGGGGCACGGGTCCGCGGTCGATCGGGGTCGCACCGATGGCCTACGCTGCCCTCGACCGTTAAGGAAACGTCAATTCCCGCTGCTGAGCGGGACGTCGGAGGAGCGCGTCATGACTGATGGCAACGAGTTCGGAAGGCTCGCGGAACTGCTCTCGGCAGAGGGCGAGGACCTGGCCGCAGGCTGGATCACTGCGGTCTCCGCCTCGCTGCGCGGCCGGGTGAGCCGCGCCGAGATCGAGCGGGAGCTGCGGGAGCTGTACGACGCACTGGTGCTCGCCCTGACCCAGGACCAGTACCGGGGCCGGATCGACGCGCACGGCGAGCAGTTCGCCGAGGTGCGCGCGCTGCTGTCGGAGCTCTCGCGTACCCGGGCCCGGCAGGGCTTCACCCCCACCGAGACCGCGATCAGCGTCTTCGCGCTCAAGGGCGCGTTGGAACCGCTGCTCGGCAAGGACCTGGACGCCGCCGAGGTCCGCGCCTACCTGCAGCTGTCCGGGCTGCTGGACGAGCTGGGGCTGTTCACCGTGGAGACCTACGCCCGCGCGCGGGAGGAGCTGATCAGCGCACAGGCCGAGCAGCTGCTCGAACTGTCCACGCCGGTGGTGAAGCTCTGGGACGGGGTGATCGCGGTGCCGCTGGTCGGCACCCTGGACTCGGCCCGCACCATGGTGGTGATGGAGAAGATGCTGCAGGCGCTCATCGACACCGGCTCCGAGCAGGCCATCATCGACATCACCGGGGTGCCGGCCGTCGACACCCAGGTCGCCCAGCACCTGCTGAAGACGGTGGTCGCGGCCCGGCTCATGGGCGCGGAGTGCTCGATCTCCGGAATCCGTCCGCAGATCGCGCAGACGATCGTGGCACTCGGCATCGACTTCGGGGACATCGTCACCAAGGCGACGCTCGCGGACGCGCTGCGCCATGCACTCAAGCGCTCCGGCGTGGAGCTCAACGGCCGCGACGGTCGACGCGGATGAGCGAGCGCATGCCGGTCCTGCAGATCGGCGACGTCCTCCTGGTCTCCATCCAGACCGACCTGGACGACCGGGCGGTGGTGCACCTGCAGGACGACCTGGCCGCACGCGTGGTCGCCACCGAGGCCCGCGGCGTGGTCATCGACATCACCGCGGTGGAGATCGTCGACTCCTTCGTGGGGCGGATGCTGGCGACCATCGCCTCCATCTCCCGCATGCTGGACGCCGAGACGGTGGTGGTGGGCATGCGCCCGGCCGTGGCGATCACCCTGGTGGAACTGGGCCTGTCCCTGGGCGGGGTGCGCACGGCGCTGACCCTGGAGAAGGGTCTGCGGGCGCTGGAGCGCTCCGGCCGTCCGAGCACGGATCCGACGGCCTGAGATGAGCGCCGAAGCGGAACCGGTGGTGCTGGCCATCACCGCCAACGAGGACGTGGTGCGCGCCCGGCAGCTGGTGCGCACCCTGGCCCAGCAGTGCCGGCTGTCGCTGGTGGAGCAGACCAAACTGGTCACCGCCGCCAGCGAACTGGCCCGCAACACCCTGGTCTACGGCGGCGGCGGGACCATGGCAGGGCAGCTGATCGACGGCCTGGGGCGGCGCGGTGTGCGGGTGGTCTTCGACGACTCGGGACCGGGCATCGCGGACCTGGAACTCGCCCTGACCGACGGCTGGACCTCGGGCAGCGGCCTGGGCCTGGGCCTGAGCGGATCACGCCGACTGGTCGACGAGTTCGCGATCGACAGCGCACCGGGACGCGGCACGACCGTGACCGTCACCAAGTGGGCGAGATGAGCCCCCTCCTGCTGCTGGACAGCGAGGACGTGGCCTGGTTCCGCGACGAACTCACCGCGGCCCGGGGCGCGGCCGCCGCCCTGGCGCGACGGGTGGGCCTGGACGAACAGCGCGCGGCCGAGGTGGCCCTGTGCGTCTCCGAGGCCACCGGCAACCTGACCAAGCACGCCGTGGACGGTTCGGTGCTGCTGCGGGTGGTGCGCACCGCCCAGGTCGCCGGGGTGGAGGTGCTGACGATCGACTCGGGGCCGGGCATGGCCGACGTCGCCCGGTCCCTGCGGGACGGTTCCTCCTCGACCGGCACCCTCGGCATCGGCCTGGGCGCCCTCGCCAGGCTCGCCGACACCCTGGACATCCACTCGCTGCCCGGGCGCGGTACCGTCATGGCCGCCCGCTTCTGGAACCGCGGCACCGCCCGCGGCTTCGCGACGGCCGAACCGGCGGTGGCGGGACTGACCCGCGCCATCAACGGCGAACAGGTCTGCGGCGACGCCTGGGCCGCGCGGCTGGACTCCGGGGGCGACGGCGATCCGTCCGGCACGCCCCCGCCGTCCCGAACGGTCCGGTCGTCGGCGGGCGCCGAGCCCGGACCGGCGCCCTCCGGTGTCAGCTGGTCCGCCCTCACCGCCGCGGCCGGGCGCAGGTCCACCGCCGCGGCGCCCGCGCCCGCGCCGCCCGGCGGCGGCGCCGCGGTCATGGTGATGCTCTGCGACGGCCTGGGCCACGGCCCCATGGCCGCCCTGGCCGGCGCGGCCGCCGTCCAGGCCTTCCGCGGCAGCGGTGCCCGGATGCCCGAGGAGGCCGTCCAGGAGATCCACCGTGCGCTGCGCGGGACCCGCGGCGCCGCCGTCGCCGTCGCCCGGGTCGAACCCTCGACGGGCCGCCTGCTGTACTGCGGCGTCGGCAATATCGCCGGGGTGCTGCTGGGGGCGGAATCGCGCACCGGCCTGGTTTCCCTCCCGGGCATCGTCGGGCATCAGCTGCGCGGCCTGCGCACCTTCGAACAAACCCTGCCGCCCGGGGGTGCCCTGGTCATGCACTCCGACGGTCTGACCGATCGGTGGAGCACCGATATCCTGCCCGGCCTGCTGCACCACTCGCCGCTGGTGGCGGCCGGCCAGTTGTTGCGCACCGCCGGGATCCGGCACGACGACGCCGGCGTCGTGGTCGCCAAGGGCCTGTGGTGAACGGCCGCGAGCGGCTGCTCCAACTCACGGTCGCCTCCGAGCTGGACGTCTTCGCGCTGCGCCGCTACGCCAAGACCGCCGCCGCGGCGGCCGGGCTGGAGAGTCAGGACCAGGTCCGGCTCGCGACCTCGCTGAGCGAGCTCGGCCGGGACCTGCTGCGCGCGGGCGACCCGATGTGGGCGATCTTCACCCTGGAGCTGGGCGAACCCGCGCAGCTGAGCGTGGAGTTGGCCTGGACCGACGGGCGGGTGCCGGGCCGTGAGTCGATACTGGCCGTGTCCCGGCTGCTGCCGCAGGTCGGCCTGCGGCCGGAGGCCGACCGGATCGTGCTCGAATGCGCCCTGCCCCGGACCGTGGACGGCGGGGGCGAACTGGCGGCCCGGGTCCGCGCCGCCCTGCGGCCGGGCATGGGGGTGAGCCTGACCGAGGACCTGCGAGCCCAGACCAGCGACCTGATGGCGGCCCTGGAGGAGTCCCGCAAGCAGCACGAGGAGCTGCAGCGGCTGAACACCGAACTGGAGGAGACCAACCAGGGTGTGCTGGCGCTCTACACCGAACTCTCCCAGGAACTGGAGGAGACCAACCGCGGGGTCGTCGCCCTCTACGCGGACCTGGACGAGAAGAGCCGGCTGCTGCAGGAGGCCAGCGAGTCCAAGACCCGCTTCTGGTTCAATGTCAGCCACGAGCTGCGCACCCCGGTCAACTCGGTGGTCGGACTGACCCGGCTGCTGCTCGACCCGGGCTCCGATCCGCTCACCGACGATCAGCAGCGCCAGGTGGGACTGGTCGGCGCGGCCGGACACCTGCTGCTGGCCCTGGTCGACGAACTGCTCGACGTCGCCAAGGCGGAAGCGGGGCGGTTGGAGCCGCACCCGGGTCCGGTGGACCTGCGGGGCATGCTCGCCCAGTTGCGCGGGATCCTGCTCGCCGCCCCGCAGCCCGGGGTGGCCCTGCGGTTCCCCGACACCGACCGCGCGTTGTTCGACACCACCCCCGTGCTGGTCACCGACGAGGTCATGCTGGCCCGGATCCTGCGCAACCTGCTGTCCAACAGTCTGAAGTTCACCGGTCGCGGCGAGGTGCGTCTCGACGTCGCACGCGAATCGCCGGACTCGGACTGGATGCTGTTCACCGTCACCGACACCGGGGTCGGCATCCCGCAGGACCAGCAGGGGAAGGTCTTCGAGGAGTTCTACCAAGTGGCCGGCCCGCACCAGCGCAACCACTCGGGCACCGGGCTCGGCCTGCCCTACGCACGGCGGCTGGCCGAGCTCCTGGGCGGCACCCTGGTCCTCGACAGCCGGCCCGGCGAGGGAACCGCGGTGGTGCTCCGGCTGCCGATGCGCGGACCGGCACCGCTGCCCCGCCCCCCGCAGCTCCACGCCCTTCAGCCGGCGGCCCGGCTGGGCACCGTGCTCTGCGCGGACGACGACGGCGGCTTCCGGGAGTCCTTCCGACCGGTGCTGGAGCGGCTCGCCGAGCGGGTGGTCGAGGTCGACGAGGGCCACCTGGTGGTGGACGCGATCCGACGTGAGCGCCCCGACGCCGTCCTGCTCGACCTCTCCATGCCGGGCGCCGACGGCTTCGCGGTACTGGACCGCCTGGCCGCCGAACCGCAGCTGCGCGACATCCCGGTGGTCGTGGTCACCTCCGCCGACCCCGCCACCGTGCCCCGCCACCGGCTGTCCCATGCCCGTGCCGTGCTGGGCAAACGCACCCTGACCCTCCATCAGCTCCAGGACCTGCTGGCCGTCGAGACCGGGAAGAGAAGCAGCCATGAGCACCCCTGAGACCGCCGACGACACCCCGGCCGTACTGCTGGTCGTCGAGGACAACGCCACCAACCGCTACATCCTCAGCAGCTGGCTGCAACGGGCCGGGCACACCGTGGTCGAGGCCGTCGACGGCACCCAGGGGCTGGCCCTCCTGGCCGCCGCACCGGCCGACGAACTGCCCGAGCTCGCCATCGTGGACGTCCGGCTCCCCGACATGAGCGGCTTCGAGGTGTGCGAGCAGATCAAGTCCGCCCCGCGCACCGCCGGCGTCCCGGTCATCCATGTCTCCGCCGTGGCCATCGCCACCGACGACCGCACCCAGGGCCTGGACCGCGGCGCGGACGCCTACCTCACCGAGCCGATCGCCCCCACCGAGCTGCTCGCCACCGTGGCCGCCGCCCTCCGCTACGCCAGGGCCCGCGCCCGCGCCGAGCGCCTCGCCCAGCGGCTGACCGCGCTGAACGAGGCCACCCTGGCGGTCTACGCCGCCGAGGACACCGATGCCTTCACCGTCGCCGCCGCGCGCGGCGCCCACGCCCTGACCGGCTCCCCCGCGCTGGTGCTGGCGCAGCCGCCGCAGAGCGAGGAGATCCAGGTCACCCTCTGCGCGGGCGAGGAGGCTCCGGCCTCCCTCCCCGCGACCCGGCAGCTGCTCGACCAGCTGACCGGGGTCACCCTCGGCAACCGCCTCGGGGCCGAGGTCGCGCTGCTCCCGGCCCCGGACTGGAGCGAGTACCTCGGCGGCCCCCCGGGCGGGAGCGGTGCCGCCGCTCCGCCCGTCGGCGACGTGGCCGTGGTGACCGCCCGCACCAAGCGGGGACGCCCGGCGGTGTGCCTGGTCCTGGACGCGGCGGCGGCCCGCAACGAGGAGGACCGCAAGCTGCTCGCCCAGTTCGGCCAGGCCTGCGCCCTGGCGCTGGAGGCGCTGCGCAGCTACAGCGAGGAGCACTCGCTGACGCTGCTGCTGCAACGCGCGCTCCTCCCCGGACGGCTGCCCGTCACTCCCGGGGTGGACCTGGCCGTCCGCTACCTGCCCGCGATCACCCGGAGCGAGGTCGGCGGGGACTTCTACGAGGCCGTGGAGACCGGGCGCGGCCTGCTGCTGGCCGTGGGGGACGTCGTCGGGCACTCGCTGCAGGCGGCCATCGTCATGGGCGAGCTGAGGCACGCGCTCCGCGCCTACGCCATCGACGGCTACGGCCCGCAGGCGCTCCTCGAACGGCTGGACGCCCTGCTGCTGCGCGAGTGGCCCCGCTGGACGGCCACCGTCTGCCTGGTCCTGATCGCCCCAGGTGGCGGGCGGCTGGAGATCGCGAACGCCGGACACCTGCCTCCGCTGCTGATCGCCCCGGACGGCGGCGCCCGGTACGCGGTCGACCACGGCACGCTGCTCGGCGTGGGACGCCCCCAACCTGGCTCCACCACCCACGACATCGCCGCCGGAACCCGGATCGTGCTGGTCACCGACGGCCTCATCGAGACCCCCGGCACCGACCTCGCCCTCCGGCTGGAGAGGCTGCGGGCCGTCGCCATGGCTGCCCCCACCGCGCCCGAGGCGCTGT
>Ga0302314_10002656_pt1 | contig 33140 bp, 26 predicted proteins | sample III_Palsa_N2_3_FD_200533 | JGI IMG/M metagenome (GOLD analysis project Ga0302314, IMG submission 200533) | Peat permafrost microbial communities from Stordalen Mire near Abisko, Sweden - III_Palsa_N2_3 | ecosystem: Environmental > Terrestrial > Soil > Palsa > Peat permafrost | place: Sweden...
CAGGCGGAAATGATCACAATCGGTGTGCCCGATGTCGTGGATGCACTCGGTGACGCGGTCATCTGCACCTCGGTCGACGGCACGATCACTGCCTTCAATCCAGCTGCCGAGCAGCTCTACGGCTATGCCGCGGACGAGGCCGTCGGCCGGAGCGTTGAAATGCTTGTGCCGCATCTCAGTCCCGAGCGGGTCTCCGAGCTGATCGCACGTGTCTGCGAGGGTGAGTTGCTGCACATCGAAGAGTCTGTAACTCGCCGCGACGGCAGCACTGTCGAGGTCTCGGTCACGGCCACTCCGCTCTACGGACCCGACGGCGAGGTCTCGGGGATCGTGACTACTAAGCGGGATATCACCCGCGAGAAGGAGCGCGAGCGTCGCTTCGGAAGCTCGACGGGGCTGCTCGAGCAGACGGACATCGTGGCGATGATCGTCACCGGTGCCGGTGGGATCATCAACGCTTTCAATCCGGGCGCGGAGAAGATGCTCGGCTACACGGCGCAAGAGATTGTGGGCAAGGAAACCCCAGCCCTGTTCCACGACCACGACGAGATTGAGGATCGCGTCACGGCGTGGGGTGTGGAGTCGCACGCCGAGCTGTTCCACGCGCTTGCCGCTGGCGAGGTGCGCGAGCCCGAGTGGCGCTTCCGGCGCAAGGACGGCACCTGGATCACGGTGGCGTTGACGATCAGGCCGCTCTACAACGACGACGGCGAGCGCGAGGGTCATGCGGCCCTGCTTCGCGACATCACCGAGGTCCGCGATGCCGAGCTTGCCCGCCAGCGCGCCGAGGACCGCTTTCGGATCGCGTTCCAGCACGCGCCGATAGGTCTCGCGATCACGGGACTCTCGGGCGAGAACCGCGGGCGCTTCATGAACACCAATCCCGAGCTGGCGCGGATGGTCGGTCGTGGCCCCGGGGAGTTGGACGGCGTCTCGCTCGACGCCGTCACCTACCCAGACGACCGCGCGTATAGCGATCAGTTGCTCACGGACGCCAGCCTCGGCACGATCTCCGCTGAGAAGCGCTACATCCATGCCGACGGCACGCCGTTCTGGGTGCAGGTGACTTCGACCCCAGTGCCGCGGCCCGACGGCGGCCCGCCGGAATACTGTGTGGCCCAGATCGTCGACATCTCCGAACGGCGCCGCTTTGAGGCACAGCTGCACTATCTGGCCGATCACGATCCGCTGACGGGCCTGCATAATCGTCGTGCTTTTGAGGCGGAACTCGAGCGCGTCGTCGAGCAGAGCCGAGAGAGCGGCAGTTGCGGTGCCCTGCTGGCGCTGGACCTCGACGGTTTCAAGGTCGTCAACGACCGTTTCGGTCACGCGGTCGGGGATGAGCTCGTGGCTCAGATCGGCGGTCTGCTCAGGCAGAGCGTCAGGGAGACCGACTTCGTCTCACGGATCGGGGGTGACGAGTTCGCGATCATCCTTCACGACTGCGGCACCGCCGAGGCGATCGCAACTTCCGAGAAGGTGCTGGACGCGGTCCGCACGCGCGGCACAGTCGTCACGCAGCAGGCGACAGCCCACGTGACCACCTCTGTCGGGATCGCCGTCTATGGGCCGGGCTCCGACACGTCTGGTGCCGAGCTTGCGGTCGAAGCGGACATCGCCATGTATGACGCCAAGGCGGAAGGTCGCAACGGCTTCGTGGTCTACGCGCCGGACGGCCGCAGCCGCGTCGAGCTGACCCAGCGCGACTCCTGGTTCTCGCGCCTGCGCCGCGCGCTCGACGATGACCGTTTCGAGCTGTACGCCCAGCGGATCGTCCCGATCAGCGGCGCCGGCCTCGACCGCTACGAACTGCTGTTGCGCCTGCGTGATGATGCCGGCGAGCTGGTGCCGCCGGGCGCCTTTATCTTCAACGCCGAGCGCTTTGATCTGATCGGCGAGATCGACCGCTGGGTACTGGGCCAAGCGATCCGGCTGCTGAACATGCACCACGCGGCCGGAAACGACTTCAGCCTCTCGGTCAATCTCTCCGGCCACACGATGAACGACCTCAGCCTCGCCAGCGACCTCGCGGAGCTGCTGAAACGGCACCCAATCCCACCGGGACGGCTCGTCGTCGAGGTCACCGAGACTGCCGCGATCGTCAACATGGAGCGGGCCCGCGAGCTTGCCCAGGAGCTACGCAAGCTAGGTTGCCTGTTCGCCCTGGATGACTTCGGCGCCGGCTTCGCTTCGTTCTACTACCTGAAACATCTGGAGTTCGACTACCTCAAGATCGACGGCGAGTTCATCACCAAGCTCGTCAGCACCGAGGTTGACCGCCTGGTCGTGCGGGCGGTCGTCGATATCGCCCGCGGGCTGGGCACGCAGACGGTCGCTGAATTCGTCGGGGACGACGAGACTGTGGTGCTTTTGCGCGAGCTCGGAGTCGACTACGGCCAGGGCTACCACCTGGGCATGCCGGCCCCCGTGAATGGGATCTTGCCGCCACTCCCCGGTCTATTGCCGGGTTCTTAGGTTAATCGTCGAAACTACGGCCTAATGCTCTCGCGTCTGCTCCGCGATCTCTGCGGCGGCCCGCTGGCCGCCGCTACAGCGGTTGTCTTCTTGGCCCTACCGGCCGCCTCAGCCTCAGCCCACGAGGTGCGGGTCGGGTCGGCCGCGGTGCTTCCGGCCGGCGCGACGCTGGTGGCGTCAGACGCTTCGATCCGCTCACTCGAGATCACGATTACGCTCAAGCCGCGAGATCCCGCGGAGCTCAGCTCGTATGCCGCCGGCGTCAGCTCCCCCGGCAACACAGACTTCCGTCACTTTCTGACGACCGCGGAGTTCCGCCGGCGTTTCGCCCCGACGCGCGCGACCGTGCGCGCCGTCGATCACTCGTTGCGCGCCCACGGCTTGAAGCCCGGCCGGGTCGATGCCAGCGGGCTGGCGCTGACAGTCAAGGCCAGCAGGGGCGCGATTGAGCGCGCGTTCAAGTTGACGCTTTCAGAGGCACGGCTCGAAAGCGGACGTGACGCAATCTTCAATCTTCAGGCGCCGGCGCTGGACGCGCGGATCGCCGGCCACGTTCAGGCGGTGCTCGGCCTGAGCACGCTCTACCCGATGCAGGACACGGTCGAGCATGCGTCCTCGAACCCGATCCTCGACGCCCACGCGAGCACCGCAAGCGTCAAGCCGCGGACCGCTACCGGCGGACCGCAGCCCTGCTCACAGGCGCTCGACGACGCGCCTGGCTCCGGTGGCTACACGGCAGACCAGATCGCGTCCTACTACGACTTCTCGCCGCTCTACGAGGCAGGGGACAAGGGCCAGGGCGTGACCATGGCCGTTTACGAGCTCGAACCTGACGATCCGAACGACATCGCCGCCTACGAGAAGTGCTACGGGGTTCACACGCAGATCACCTACGTCAAGGTCGACGGCGGCTCGGGCTCCGGTGCCGGGTCCGGTGAAGCCGCGCTCGATATCGACCAGATCGTTGGGCTTGCCCCGAAGGTGCATCTGCTCGTCTATCAAGGTCCAAACTCCAACAACGGCAGCGGCCCCTACAACACCTACGCGGCGATTGCTGACCAGGACGCGGCGTCGGTGATCTCGACCTCATGGGGAAACTGCGAGCCGGAGGAGACGCTGGCTCAGGCGCAATCCGAGGCGACGATCTTTGAGCAGATGGCCGTGCAGGGCCAGACGCTCGTGGCGGCTGCGGGCGACTCCGGGTCGGAGGATTGTTGGATCGGCGGCGCCGGTGGCGACAGCAACAACAGTGTTCAGGTCGACGATCCCGCCAGTCAGCCGTTTGTGACCGGCGTTGGCGGTACCTCGCTCGAGCTTGGTGTCTTCAACCTCGGTGGTAACGGCAACCAGACCTACCCGACCGCCAATCCGAATGAGACGGTCTGGAACAACAGCTATCCAGGTCTGCAGTACGCGGCAACTTGGGGAATCGCGCCGGGCGCCGGTGGTGGGGGAATCTCCTCGTTCTGGCCGATGCCCACGTATCAGTCGAGCGCCGCCACCGCGGCACCGTGGCTCAACGTTGAGAACTCGGAGTCGTCGGGTGCCAACTGTGGCGTGGCCGCCGGAACCTATTGTCGTGAAGTCCCCGACGTCTCCGCAGACGCTGATCCGATGGACGGCTACATGACCTATTGGAACGGCTCTGGTCACGCCAGCGAAAGCGCCCTCAGCGGCTGGCAGAGCATCGGCGGGACCAGCGCTTCGACGCCCCTTTGGGCGACGGTGTTAGCTCTGGCAGAGGCCTCGCGCGCCTGTGGCGGCAACCTGATCGGTTTCGCGAATCCCGCGCTCTACGCACTCGCGAGCTCTTCGCAGGCGGCTTACTCGAGCTACTTCAACGATGTGACGAACAACGCGATCAACGCGGCCGGCGACGAGAACGAGCTTGCCGCCAGCGGCAACACCGGCGGGCTCTATCAGGCCGGCAGCGGCTACGACATGGCGACCGGGCTGGGTACGCCCAACGCCGCGAACCTCGCGCCGGCGCTCTGCCATGAGGCGCTTCAGGTGCAGGCGGCTGGCGTCAAGCAGAGCTTCCTCAACACGGGCGTGTCCGTGAAGGTATCGGCGTCATTGCCAACCGGCCAGAGCGGCGACGTGACCTACACCGCCAAACACCTGCCGACCGGGCTCAGCATCGACGCGACCACAGGTGTGATCAGCGGCAAGATAAGGAAGGCCGGCGTCTACGACACCGTCTTCGGGGCGAGCGTGAGCGGCGGCGGCGGCGACGTCGGCGCGCGCAGCTACGTGTGGACCGTCGCCAATCGCCCCGGCGCTTCAAAGCTGAGTCTCGCGGACACGCGCTCGGGTCGACCGCTGCTGGCTTTCACGGTGAGCGCGGGTCAGAACGAGTCAGCCCTCAAGAGCGTTCTGGTGAAGCTTCCGGCAGGCGTTACGCTGCGCCGGCCGGTGCGCGGCATCACCGTGGCCGGCGCTGCCGGCAACAACGTCGCTCACCGTTTCTCGGTGATCGGCGGGAACCTGCTGATCACCTTCACGCAGGCTCACTCACCCGACAAGATCGCCTTCACAACCGGCGCCCTGGCTTCGCGCGGAGGCCTGCTCGGAGGCAGCGTCAGGTCGGTCAAGCTCGTGCTTCATGTGGTGGACGGTGACGGCGCCTCGAGCACCGTGCGGCGCACGATCAAGCCGACTGAGCCGGCAGCCGGCAAGACTGCTCGGAAGCCGTAATGCGGCTCGCGTCATAATCGAGCGATGCCGGCTGCTTACACGTCTGCACTCGCCGAGGCGGTAGCTGCCGACCTGCTTGAGCGCTTCACCCGCTACGTGCAGATCGACACGCAGTCCAAGGTCGACCGCGAGCGATCGCCGAGCACTCCCGGGCAGCTCAACCTCAGCCGGCTGCTGGTGCAAGAGCTGCATGAACTCGGTTTGAGCGACGCCGAGCTTGACCGCGATGGATACGTGTACGCGACGCTTGAGGGAAACGTCGACGGTGCGCCGACGATCGGCCTGGTCGCGCACGTGGACACCAGCCCGCAGGCCTCCGGCGCTGGCGTCAAGCCGCTCGTACACCGTGACTACAACGGCGGCGTGATCACACTTCCGGTCGGCGGCACTCAGCTCGACCCGGCAAGCATGCCGGAGTTGGCCGAGAAGCAGGGCCACGACATCGTCAGCGCGAGCGGTGACACGTTGCTCGGAGCCGACGATAAGGCGGGGGTCGCGATCATCATGGCGGCGGCCAAGCATCTGAAGCAGAACCCCGAACTTCCGCGCTCCACCCTGCGAATCTGTTTCACCCCGGACGAGGAGATCGGCCAGGGCGCGACCCTCTTCGACATAGGGAAGTTCGGGGCGCGCTGTGCGTACACGATTGACGGCTCTGACCTCGGGGAGATCCAGGATGAGTCGTTCAGCGCTGTCGAGGCGCGCATCACGATCACCGGCGTTGACGTGCATCCCGGCCAGGCGACCGGCAAGCTGGTCAGCGCGCTGCGGGTGGCTGCGGAGATGGTCGCGTCGCTGCCCAGCGACCGTTTGACTCCCGACACAACCTCGGACCGCGAGGGCTTCATCCATCCCGTCAGCTTCACCGGCACGGGAGAGAGCGCCCACGTCCGCTTGATCGTGCGGGACTTTGACGACGAGCTTCTGCAGTCGCATGTTGCACTGCTCCGTGGGGCGGCCGAGCGCGCCGTGGCCAGTCATCCGGGCGCGGTTCTGGAGTTCGAGCTGATCCGTCAGTACCGCAACATGCGCACCTACATAGAGCAGGTGCCGGAAGTGGTGGAGCTGGCGACCGAGGCGGTCCGGGCGGAGGGCATCGAACCGATCAGAACCCCGATCCGCGGTGGGACCGACGGTTCACGGCTCTCAGAGCGGGGTCTGCCGACCCCCAACATCTTTGACGGCGGTTACGAGTACCACTCGGTCCGTGAGTGGGCTTCGCTCCAGGATATGGCCGCATCCTGCGCAACCGTGATGCGCCTGGCGGAGATCTGGTCGCGGCGCTGAGCCGGATGTCGACCGGGCTGGCTGGCTCATGAAGGTCCTCACGGTGATCGGCAACCGGCCGCAGTTCATCAAGGCGGCGGCCGTCTCGCCACTGCTGCGCGAGCGCGGATCCGAACTACTGGTCCACACCGGCCAGCACCACGACGACGATCTCTCTGCGGTCTTCTTCACCGAGCTCGGCATTCCCCAGCCGGAGGTCCAGCTCGAGATCTCAGGCGGCTCGAATACCTCTCAGACGGCGCGCATGCTGGCGGCGCTCGAGCCTGTGATCGAAGCGGCGCAGCCCGATTGCGTCCTGGTCTATGGCGACACCAACTCAACGCTCGCGGGGGCCCTGGCGGCGGTTCAGCTGGGTGTACCGGTCGCACACGTTGAGGCCGGGATGCGCTCCTTTGACCGCCGGATGCCGGAGGAGGTCAACCGCGTCCTTACAGATCACCTCAGCTCGCTGTTGCTCTGCTCCTCAGCGGTCCCGGTGGCGAACCTCGAGCGAGAGGGCGTGGAAGCCGTCGTGGCCGTCGTGGGCGACGTCATGGTTGACGTGGCACAGGCGGTCCAGCCGCGTGCACGTGAGCGTGCGGATCTGGTGCTCGCGCGCGGCGTTGAGCCCGGCGGCTACCTGCTCGCGACCGCGCACCGGGCCGGGAACGTTGATGACCAAGCTCGACTCGCCGCACTCGTCGAACTGCTGCTCGGCACAGGTGAGCCGGTGTTGCTGCCGCTGCACCCGCGCACGCGTGCTCGGCTCGAGTCGGCCGGGCTGCTGGAGCGGTTGACCGGCTCCGGTCAGGTCACGGTCACGCCGCCGCTCGGCTACGTCGAGCTGACCGCGCTGCTGGTCCACGCCCAGGCTGTGTTGACCGACTCCGGGGGGCTGCAGAAGGAGGCCTATCTGGCCGGCGTGCCGTGCGTGACGCTGCGTCCGAGCACAGAGTGGGTCGAGACCGTCGAGGCCGGCTGGAACACGCTCGTGGATCTCGATCTGGCGCGCGCCAGAGCGGCACTCGCGGCCGCGCCGCCGCAGCAGCGGCCGCAGCTGTACGGGGACGGCCACGCCGGGAGCCGGGTCGTCAGCGCCCTGCTCGAAGCCTTCGCCGCCTGAAGCTCGCAAGCGCATCGAAGCCTCCTAGACTGGCGCCATATGCCTTCCAACAAGATCCGTATCGGCGTCGCTGGGCTGGGGTATTGGGGCCCGAACCTGGCGCGCAACTTCGATGGGCTGCCCGACTGCGAGCTGACCTGGTGCTGCGATGCCGACGCAGCCGTCGGCACCCGAGTAGCCGAGCTCTACCCAGGCGCGCGCGCCACCACTGACCTGCAGGAGTTGCTTGACGATCCTGCGCTCGACGCGGTCGTCCTGGCGACCCCGGTCCCGACCCACGCTGACCTTGCGGTGCGCGTGCTCGAGGCGGGCAAGCATTGCTTTGTCGAAAAACCGCTGGCGCAGTCCGTTGCCGACGCGGAGCGCGCCGTCGCGGCCGCGGATGCCGCCGGCAAGATCCTGATGGTCGGGCACCTGCTGGAGTACCACCCAGGAGTGCTCAAGCTCAAGGAGCTGGCAGACAGCGGCGAGCTCGGCCGGATCTTCTACATCTACGGCAACCGCCTCAACCTCGGCAAGTTGCGCGCCGACGAGAACGCGCTCTGGTCGCTCGGGGCGCACGACGTCTCGGTCGTGCTGACGCTGGCGGGTGAAGAGCCGATCGAGGCTGTCGCGCACGGCGAGTCATACGTGCGCGATGGCGTTGAGGACGTGGTCTTCTGCTTCCTGAGGTTCCCATCGGGGCTAGCGGCTCACCTGCATCTCAGCTGGCTCGATCCCCACAAGGAGCGTCGCTTCACAGTTGTCGGCGAGAACAAGATGGCGACCTTCGACGACATGGCGGTTGACACCAAGATCACCGTCTATGACAAGGGGTTTGACGAGGCTCCTCAAGGCTATGGCGAATGGGTCATGCGCAGCGGCAACTCGTACTCGCCCTCGCTGGCGGCGGTCGAGCCGCTGCGATTGGAGTGCCAGGAGTTCGTCAACTCGATCCGCGAGGGCCGCGCGCCGCGGTCCGACGGCGAGAGCGGCCTGCGGGTTGTCCGTGTCCTAGAGCGGCTACAGAAATCGCTTGAGAGCTCCACGCGCTGATGACTGACGCGCCAGGCATCTCGCCCGCGGCACACATCGATCCCGGCGCCGTGCTTGGACAGGGAGTCCGGGTCGCGCCCGCCGCCGTGATCTATGCCGGTGCGGTGCTGGGCGATAACACCGTGGTCGGGGCTGGTTCGGTGATCCACGCTGGGGTGCAGATCGGCGAGGGCTGCGTAATCGAGGATCTGGTCGTGCTCGGCAAGCGCCCACGGCTGCGACCAGGCTCCAGCGCCGCGGGCGTCGCGCTTCCCGACCTGGTGCTGGGCAGCGGCGTCACCGTCTGCTGCGGCGCTGTCGTCTACGCGGGTGCTGAGGTCGGTGCCGGCGCGATCATCGGCGATCAGGCTCAGGTGCGAGAAGGCTCCGTGGTCGGCGAGCGTTCGGTCGTCGGACGTGCCTCTTGCGTCGACTTCAGCGCCAAGGTTGGCAACCGCGTCTCGATCCAGACCGGTGTCTATGTGACCAGCTACGCGGTGGTCGAGGACGACGTCTTCCTCGGACCGGGCGCATTGATGACGAACGACGACACGATGGGCCGCCATCCGAAGGGTGAAGGCCTGCACGCTCCGATCGTGCGCCGGGCGGCGCGGGTCGGAGGCGCCGTGGTGATGGTTCCCGGCGTTGAAATCGGGGAAGAGGCGTTCATCGGGGCGGGCGCCATTGTCACTCGCGATGTGGCTGCGCGCGAAGTTGTGCTCGGCGTACCGGCGCGCGTAGTGCGTCAGGTCGCTGACAGCGAGCTGCTCGAAAACTGGCGCTAGAGCGCCGACGCAGCACTTTTCGTCCGCGGCCTGTCGGCGGGCGTTTGCGCCGGATTGCGTCAATCACACGTCGGCGGTCGCCCGTTTTCGTAAAATTGACCGTGGTTATGAATAGCTCTGGACGATTGTCCGGTCACCTTGACTGGTAAGTGTCAACGTTTGTACTACTCACATATTTAAGTGATCGGCTGAATGGCCAACTAGACTCACCTTATGTACAACTTTCGTACCATTTAGGAACGATGACCGCTCAAGAACCCGTAACGAACATCACGGACCCGCGCTGGCTCCGCGCGATCTCCCACCCGATCCGCATTCGCCTGCTCGCGATGCTCGAGGAGGAGCCCGCGAGCCCCGTGGTTCTGGCCAACAAGCTCGGCCAGCCGCTGGGAACGATCGCGTACCACGTGCGCACGCTCTACGACCTCGGTCTGCTGAAGCTCGTGAGCACGCGCCAGCGCCGCGGCGCCACTGAGCACTACTACCAGACGACTGGGCATCCCCACGCGACCAGCGAGACCTGGGAGGCACTTGACTCGGTGTCAAAGCAGCGGCTGTTGACCGCCACTCTGGCCCGAGCAAATGATTACGCGACGCGATCGGCCGCGGCCGGCGGCTTCGACGCCAAGGACTCGCACGTCTCAGTCAGCCCACTCAAGCTCGACAAGAAGGGCCTCAGCCAGCTCTCCAAGGAGAGCAAGAAGTGGCTCGCGAAGGCCGAGCAGATCGAAGCGGAAGCAGCCGCGCGCATCGCGGATAACCCCGAGGCTGCGATCCCTGTCGGTCTGAACCTGATGGTCTTTGAGGCGCTCCCATTCAGCGCCGACGTTCCCAAGAAGGCAGCGGCCGCACAGGCACCGGCTCCAGGCAAGAGCGAAGCCGCTGAGTCAGCGCTTCCCCGGAACGATGCCGCGGCTAAGGGGTCGAAAGACTCGCCGCGCGCAGCCGCAGCAGTAGCCGCTTAGACCGCTTTGCAGGACGGCCTGGCGTCAGCGTCTCGCTGACGCCAGCTTCAGCTTTGGGCTGGTTCGAGTGCGGAGCCGTACATGCCGGCACCGGCTCGCGTCCAGATGACCTCGTCCCGGGCGGGGCCAACGCCGATCAGCGCGACCGGCACCTTGACGAAGTCTGAGATGTACTGCAGGTAGTCACGTGCGTTCTTCGGCAGCTCGTCCTCGCTGCGGCAACGGCTGATGTCCTCTTCCCAGCCAGGCAGCTCCTCGTAAGCGCCAGTCGAGTGGTGCAGCGCTGTCTGGTGGTAGGGGAAGTGGTCGAACTCGACGTCTTCGGGGCCGCGGTAGCGCGTGCAGACCTGCAAGGTCTTGAACCCTGAGAGCACGTCAAGCTTCGTGATCGCCAGCGCCGTCAGCGAGTTAATCCGCGAGGCGTACTTCAGCGCAACCAGATCAAGCCAGCCGACCCGGCGAGCCCGCCCGGTCGTAGTTCCGAACTCAGCCCCGCGCGCGCGCAGCTCGTCGCCGAAAGCTCCCTCGATCTCAGTCGGGAAGGGTCCCGAGCCAACACGAGTGCTGTAGGCCTTGGTGATGCCCCAGACCTCGTCGATGTCCTTCGGTCCGACGCCCGCGCCGATCGTCGCCGAGCCGGCGATTGGGTTCGAGGAGGTGACGAACGGATAGGTTCCGTGGTCAATATCGAGCAGCGTGCCCTGAGCGCCCTCGAAGACGACCATCTCGCCGTCATCCAGACGCTCGAGCACCAAACGGCTGGTGTCCGCGATGTACTGCTTGATGCGGTGGCCGTAGGTCAGGTACTCCTCGGTCATCGCCTGCAGGTCGAGGCTCGGGTCACGCGCGAACTCACGCAGGGAGAGGCGCTTGGGCTCCATCGCGGCGACGATCTTTTTCTTCAGGATCTTCTCGTCGAGCAGGTCCTGCACACGGATCCCGAGACGGGCAGCCTTGTCGGCGTAACAGGGACCGATGCCACGGCGAGTCGTGCCGATCTGGAGCTTGCCGAGCTTGATCTCGCCGGCGTGGTCCAGCAGCATGTGGTACGGCATGATCAGGTGCGCGTTGGCCGAGATCCGCAGGCCGCTGGTGTCGACGTTGCGACGGCGCAGGTCGTCGAGCTCGTCAGTCAGGATCTTCGGGTCGATCACAACCCCGTTGCCGATCACACAGAGCTTGCCGGGATGCAGGATCCCGGAGGGCATCAGATGCAGCTTCCAAGTCTCACCGTCACGCACGATCGTGTGGCCGGCGTTGTTGCCGCCTTGGAAGCGGACAATCGCGTCTGCCCGCTCTGCGAACAGGTCGGTGACCTTGCCTTTGCCTTCGTCGCCCCACTGGGCGCCGATAATCACGATTCCGGGCATTTCCTTAGTCAGTGTAGGGACGCGCGCGGCTTCAGCGCTGTCCCCACGGCAACTGCGCCAGAAAGGCGTGCGTTGGCGTCAGCCGAGACGGGGCTCCAGGCGCAGGTCCGGGTTGAGGACCGGCAGTTCCTCACACATCTCAGTCAAGCGTGAGACCGTCCGCTCGGTGATCTGCTGGCAGAGATCGTCGCGGTTGAGGATGTTCGTCGTGATCACCATTGAGCGCTGGTCTTCGTAGCGCGCGTTGACTATCGAGTAGAGCTCCTCGAGCACCCACGGCGTTGCCTGCTCGGCACCGATGTCGTCGATGTGCAGCAGATCAACCGCCACCAGGCTCTCAAACAGCTCATCGTGCGAGTCGGTGGAGAAGGTGTTGCGGATCTTGCGCAGCAGGTCAGGCAGCGTGTAGCGCGCGGCGCTGCGGCCACTGTCCAGTGTCGCCTTGGTGACCAGCAGCGCGAGCGTCGTCTTGCCGTTGCCGTTCGGGCCCATGAACCAAAGCCCGCGCCCCTTGTCGAGGTTCTCGTCGAGCCTCGTGACGAAGCGCCGTGTGGCAGCCACGGTCGCGATCGGGTCGATCTCTGTGATCGGATAGCGGTCGAAGCCGATGTCCGCGTAGCGTGCCGGGATTACGGCGGAGAGGCTGTGCGCTCTGGCACGCGCGATCCGCTGCGCCCGGCAGCGGCAGTCGCTCGAGGTGTTGGTGGCCTCGTCGTAGAGGAAGCCCGACCCGTCGCATTCGTTGTAGTCGCAACGGCTCTTCGCTCCCCAGGTGCTGGCAGCGCCCGAGCCGCTCGGTCCGCTCCGATTGAGATCCGAAGCGCTCATTGCCCGAAGGTCGGCGGAGCGTAGTTACTGAATTTCGGGAACTGGCTGTTGAAGGTCAAAGTGATCTCGCCGACCGGACCGTTTCTGTGCTTGGCGATGATGATGTCCGCCTCACCCGGTCGCGTCGACTCGCGGTTGTAGTACTCCTCGCGATAGATGAACATCACGAGGTCGGCGTCCTGCTCGATCGCACCACTTTCTCGAAGATCGGAGAGGATCGGCTTCTTGTCGCCAGCGCGCTGCTCAACGTTACGGCTCAGCTGCGAGAGCGCTATGACAGGAACCTTGAGTTCCCGGGCAAGGCTCTTAAGTCCACGGCTGATCTGACCGACCTGCTCCACGCGGCTCTCGAGACGGCCCTCATGCCGCATCAGCTGCAGGTAGTCGATGATGATCATCTTGAGTCCGCCGAGGTCCTCAAGCTGGTGGTGCAGGCGCCGTGACTTGGCCCGTACCTCCAGCACGCCGGTATCGCTCGAGTCGTCGATGTAGAGCGGCGCCGCGCCTAGTCGCCGCGAGGCGTCGAGGATCTTCGGCCACTGGCTGTCGCTGACCTTGCCATGTCGCAGGTCTTCGCCCTTGACCTTGGCTTGGGAGGCGACGAAGCGCTGGGCAAGCTCGGTCTCGGACATTTCGAGCGAGAACAGCGCGACCGGGTAGCCGGCGAGCGAGGCGTTCTCGGCAAAGTTCGCGACCAGGGCCGACTTGCCCATCGACGGTCGCGCGGCGAGGATGATCAGGTTGCCGGGCTGAAAGCCGCCGGTGAGCGCATCGAGGTCGCGGAAATCAGACGGCGTGCCGGTGAGCGGGCTCGACGAGGCCGTGCGGATCTGGAGCCGCTCGATCTCTTCGTGCAGAACGTCATTGACCGGGCGGATCGAGCGCTGGCGCTCATCGTGGGCAACCTCCAGCATCGCTCGCTCGGCCTGTTCAACGAGCTCTCGCGCCGAACCGTTGCGGTTGCGCACGTCCGACTGGATCTCCCGTGTTGCGGCGAGCAGCGCCCGCAGCTGTGCCTGCTCACGTACGATCCGACCGTACTCCCGGGCATGCCCGGTGGCCGGTACCCATGAGGCCAGCTCCTCGATCGCATCGGGACCGCCAACCTCGCCGAGCCGGCTGTTCTGGCTGAGCCGCTCAGCGACCGTCAGGTGGTCAATCTTCTGGCCGAGCTTGTAGAGCTCGAGCATCGCCTCGAAGACGGCCACGTGGGCTCCCACGTAGAAGTGGTCAGCTCGCAGCTGCTCGTCGACTACCAAGGCGCTGAAGTGCTGCTCGTCCAGCAGCACGGCACCCAGCACCGATTTCTCAGCCTGCAGGTTGTGAGGGGGAATATCGGTTGAGATCGTGGCACTCATAGGACGGACATCCAAAGATAGGTCGGACTCGGACAGATCACTAAACGTCGTTCCCGCACCGAGCATGAAATGCCTCAGGCGCTGACGGACTCCGACCCTTTAAGCGCCGAGAGCCCGCCGAAGGCGGGCTCTCGAACGAATCTCTGAGCCGCCTGAGTTAGGAAGCAACAACCATCGTCTTGACGGTGGCGATGACGCCTTCAACTACTTCAACCGCAACCATGTAGGTGCCGACGCTCTTGATCGGGTCCTCGAGCTCAATCTTGCGCTTGTCGATCTTGATGCCACGGGCATCGCGGATCGCGTCAGCGATGTCCTGAGTCGTAACCGAGCCGAACAGGCGACCATCGTCGCCGGCCTGCTGCGGGATCGTTAGGACCGTCTTACCTAGCAACTCGGCACTCTCACGCGCACGGTCGACCGCAGCGCGCTGTTCGCGCTCTGCAGCTTCACGACGCTTGGTTGCGGCATCGATCGAACCCTTGGTTGCGACCTCGGCCAGCTTGCGGGGCATCAGGAAGTTGCGCAGGTAGCCGGGCGACACGTCTACGACGGCGCCCTTCTCACCCAGCGTCTCCACGTCCTGGAGCAGGATTGCCTGGGGCATGTATCTAACTCCTGGGGCTACCGGTCGCGGTCACGGTCGCGGTCAAAACGGCCACCGCGGCCCTCACGCTCGCTGCCACCTTCGGCAACGTACGGGAGTAGAGCGACTTCGCGCGCACGCTTGACGGCACGAGCCACCTGGCTCTGGTGCCGACGGCATGCGCCCGTGATCCGCCGTGAGCGAATCTTGCCGCGATCGGAGATGAATCGCCGCAGGGCGGAAACATCCTTGTAGTCGACCTGGTCGACCTTGTCGCGGCAGTACGGGCACGGCTTACGCCGACCCGATGACGGGCCGCCCTTCCTGTCGCGCCGGCGAACCGGCCTTCTACGTTGCTTCGCCACTTGGCATCACCTGATTGAAGTTCCTATTGCTATTCCGTCCGCCTCAGAAGGGAATATCGTCATCGGCGGCACCTGCACCCACGGGAGCGGAGACGTAGTCACTGGTATCGACTGGGATGTCACTCGAAGCAGTATTTACGCTGCTAGAGAACCCATTGCCGCTACCACTTGAAGCGTCATCACGCCCGCCGAGGAACTGCACGGTCTCAGCGATGATATCGACTGCTGAGCGCTTCTGCCCGTCCGTCTCCCATTCGTGCCAGTCAAGACGGCCGTCAATCGCCACGGGGCGACCCTTGCTGAGGTACTTGGCGCAGTTCTCGCCCTGTGCTCCCCAGACGGTTACGTTGAAGAAATTGGGGTCGTCCTCCCACTGTCCCGACGCGTTGTTCTTGCGGCGGCCGTTGCACGCGACACGCAGCTTGCAGACGCTCGTGCCAGATGGAAGTGATCGCAGTTCCGGGTCGGCAGTGAGGTTGCCGGTGATGATGACCCGATTGATGTTGCTCCCCGCCATGGAGGGCTCCTTTCAAGAGGTTGCTAAAGCCTGTCGCCGAGTCTAAGCACGGCCTAGGCTGGCTTCAGGGCGACACTCGCTAATTGGCACAGATTCGTCACGGCCACGACAGAAAGCCGTCTGCCGGTGCCACGGAGTCGCGAGATCGTGGTCCGAATCAGCGCGGATCCGCCGCCGGGAGCGAGAACGCAAAAGCGCTCCCGGCGTTTACACGGCGGGAGCGCGCAGTTTTGCGGACACCGAGCCTTGATCGGCCCGGCGGGCAGGCAGACGAACTAGGCGGCTTCGCTGTCGAGGGCAGTGCCCACGCCAGCGGTACCAGCCAGAACCGGGGGTGCGCTATCGGGAGCCTCGGGCGTACCCGGCAGGACCTTGATGATCCTGAAGCGAAGCACCTCGTCGGCGATCCGCAGACTGTGTGAAAGCGACTCCAGCAGTGAGGTCGGGCCCGCGAACTGCAACAGGTGGTACTCGGCCTCGGTCTGATGGTTGATCCGGTAAGTCGTCGGACGCTGTCCCCAGGACTGGTTACGGGAGACGGCGCCACCTGCGCCCGTGATCGCAGCCTCGACATCGGCGACGATCTTTGCGCGTGCCTCGTCTTCGCTCTTCATTGAGAGCAGCAGGACGAGGTCGTAAGTGATGGGTTCTTTAGACATGTTGAAGGGCCCGTCGTTGCGCTCAAGAGCGAGCCAACTGCCGGGCGACCAGCGAATATAGCAACCGCAATGGGCCCACGACCGGCCCCTCACGAACCTGCGCCGCGCGACCGTGCCGCCTGGCTTTCGGGTCGCGCGCGGCGGATCGCCCAGTACACGGAGATGCGCTCGCAGCGCCGAACGTTGCATTGAGCACAAGTGCCCTCATACGGATGACACAAGTTTCGGGGCAGGCGTGCGTTCATAACTACAAGAAGTTGCGGCTCACGGGTGTGAAACTGCAGTCATGACCACTACCGAGCCTCGCACGCTGACCGAACGCCCGCAGACCGGCATGAACCGGATGGAGCGCAACGCCAACCTCGCCGGGGTGGTGGTTCCGTTTCTTGGTGTGATCGGCGCGATGGTTCTGCTCTGGAACTCGATGGTCAACTTGACCCAGATCGCGATCATGGTTGTGATGTACATGCTGAGTGCTGTCGGAGTGACGCTTGGCTTCCATCGCCTGCTCACGCACCGTGCCTTCCAGTCCTACCCGTGGGTTGAGTACACGCTCGCGGTGCTCGGCTCGCTCTCACTTCAGGGTTCGGTGATGGACTGGGTTGCAGACCACCGCAAGCACCACGCCCACACCGACAAGGAGGGCGATCCGCACAGCCCGCACGTCGGCCACGGCACGGGCTTCAGCGGTTTCTGGCATGCGCACGCCGGCTGGCTGCTGGAGACGCAGGGCCAGGCTGACTGGCGCAAGTACGCCCCCGACCTCTACGAGGATCCGAAGATGCGCCGGATCGGCAAGCTGTTCCCGCTGATCGCGATTGTCTCGCTGCTGATTCCGACTGTGGCCGGGTTCGTGCTCTCCGGCTTCACATGGAAGGGTGCGCTTGAGGGCTACATCTGGGGTGGCTTGGTACGTGTCTTCTTCGGCCACCACGTGACCTGGTCGGTCAACTCGATCTGCCACATCTTCGGTCAGCGCCGCTTCGACATCGAAGACAAGTCGACCAACGTCTGGTGGCTGGCGCCGTTCTCACTCGGAGAGTCCTGGCATCACAACCACCACGCCTTCCCGCGCTCTGCCTTCCACGGCATGAAGTGGTGGGAGTTCGACATCACGGGGCTGATGATCCGCGGCATGTCGAAGGTCGGACTGGCCTGGAACGTGGTTCGGATCGCGCCCGAACGCCAGCAGGCAAAGCTTCGCGTCGAGTAGCTCTGGGTTCGCAGGGGCCGCGGCTGGGCGTTGGCGTGGGCTGGCGCTGGCGCTGGCGCCCAGCTTGCTCCTGAACCACCCCAGTCGCACGCCCCTACTGGGATCCGCCCTTGGCCGAGTCTGCTTTAGCGCGGATGTCGTGAAGTTGCTCGTCGATCCAGTCGCCCGGATTGCGGGCCGTGATGATCGCCTGCAGGCCGCGGTGTCTGCGGCGCCGCTCGTCGACGGGCATCGTCAGCGCGGCGTGCAGTGAGTCGGCGAGCTCCTGGATGTCAAACGGGTTGACCGAAAGCGCGAACTCGCCCAGCTCCTCGTGAGCCCCGGTGTTCTCGCTGAGGATCGAGACGCCCGCACGGCCGTTGACCATCGGGCCCTCTTTGGCGACCAGGTTCATGCCGTCGAACATCGCGTTGACCATCAGCACGTCGTAGTGCATGTACTCGGCCACCGCCTCCTCGAGCTCGTCCCGCAGCTTGAGCTGGATCGGCATCCAATCCGGCGAGCCGTGCCGGTGGTTGACGACCGCCACCACCGCTTCGATCCGCTCCAGATACTCGGCGTATTCGGGCACGTCCGTACGGGACGGCATCAGGTGCGCGATGAACGTGACCCGCTCGCGGAACTCAGGGTGCTGCTCCAGGAAGACGTCGAACGCCGTGAATCCCCGCAGGATGTTCTTGGAGAGGTCGGCGCGATCGACTCGCAGGATCAGGTAGTCGCGGCGACGGCGCAGCAGCTCCTGCTCGTACTCACGCACCTTGGGCGTGCGAGCCACGGCCCGCACCGCGTCGGCGTCGATTGGCAACGGGTAGACCCGGGCCCAGACCTCGCGGTCACCGGCCCAGATCACACCGGTCTTGTGGTCGACCTCGAGTCCCAGCAGGTCTTCGCAGCAGAGCAGAAAGTTGCGCCGGTAGGAACTCGTGTGAAACCCGATGATGTCGTTGGCGAGGATTCCGCGGTACAGGTCTTCCCGCATCACCGCCGGCAGTACCCGCCAGGAGTCTGGCTGGCTCCAGGGGATGTGGATGAAGTGCGTGAGGAAGACGTCGGGACGCGCCCGTCGGATCAACGCCGGCAGCGTGTAGAGGTGGTAGTCGTGCGCCATTACGACTGGGTGCTCGATCCCCTCGATCTCCTCGAGCACGGCACGAGCCAGGTCCTCGTTGACAACGTTGTAGCCAAATTCGAAGGCCTCGGTCTCGTTGCGGCGGATGTCCGGCGCGTTGGACTGATCCCAGAGGTAGTGCTGGATGAACCACAGCATCGGGTTCGCGATGATGTTGTAGAAGCGGTCGTAGGCGTCGGGATCGGAAGCTACGAGCTTGACGAAGTACTCGGTGCCATCCGGGGTTTCGACCGGAAACGGCTGGCCGTCGTGCTCGGCGGACATGCGCGCGTCGCCGTCGGTCATGGCTGAAGCGACCCAGGTGACCTCGCGGTGTGCCGCCAGGCCCATCAGCGCGGTAACGAGACCACCGCTACCGCGTCGCACCTCGCCGTCGGACTGGAAGGTCACAGGGCCGCGGTTCGAGACGAGGATTAGTCGATCACTTGCCATTTAGTGGCCCCGTTCGCCCAGCAGTGTCCACGTACCAGACCACTAGCCGAATACCGTCTGAAGCCGTTCGATACCGGCATCAATCGCGTCGACCAGCAGTTCGTGCAGCTCCTGCGAGGCGGCGCTGATCGAAGACATCTGGAAATCATGACCGGAACCGAGCAGCAGCCGGTCGTCGAGTGGCCGCCCCCATCCGTCGCTGACCACGCCGCCGGCCTCTGTGAGGCAGAGCCAGGGGGCGGCGAGATCGTAGGGCGAGTTGTTCAGAACCTCGCCGCGTCCAACCGTTAGGAACTGATCGAGCATTGCCGGCACGTCATCAATCATCCTCGATCCGACTTCAATCACGGCGTCGAGCTGGCCGCTGACCACGCGCGTCATCGCAAAAGCCTGAGATCCGAGCTCGAACGTGCCGCCGCCGACCGAGGATCCGTCGATCAGCTCCGCCAACACCTCGGTGGTGGCGCGGGCAGGCCGTCCGCGAAAACCGTATGCCCAGAAGATCGAACCCAGATCGACGTTAGTGCTCAACTCCGCGGGGTGGGTGCCGAGCACACCCTCGCCACGCTGCGCCAGGAACCAGGCGCCCGTTTTGATCTCCATCACGCAGCCGATTTCAATATCGGCCATCGTCGGCTCGCCGTCATCGAGCGGTGCCAGGGCAACCGCCACACAGGCAGATTCAAGCCCGGCCATGGCCGGACGGGTGCCGTCGATCGGGTCGACGACAAGCACATGTGTCTCGTCACCTGCGGGGCTGACCAAGCCCCGGTCCTCGGAGTAGAAGGCGAACCTTGGCGCATGATCAGAGATAAACCGGGCCAGCTCCGCCTCGGCGAGCTCGTCGACGGCGAAGGTCACGTCGCCGCCGGCTCCGGGCGCGAGCTGTTCACGGCCGCTGTGGGAACCGAGTTCGGGTAGCACCGTCTCGCGCAGGCGACGGGCCAGGGTCAGGACCAGCTGGTCGTGCGTGACGCGTTCGCTCATCCCGCTGAACAGCTTGGCATGGGTGGGATGATGGCGGCATGACCCGACCGAATGCATTTCAAGACAAGATCGACGCCGAATACGACGATGCGGATCCTGAGGGCTACCGCTGCGGTGAGGCGCCGTTTGGCAAGACCATCGGTGGCAAGGAGCTGAACGTCCGTCTGTTCGAGCTGCCCGAAGGCCAGAACCTCTGCCCGTATCACTACGAGTACGTAGAGGAGTGGCTGATCGTGATGGTTGGCCAGGTTGAGGTTCGCACCCCGACCGGCACCGAGTCGGTTCACGCCGGGGCGGTCTGTTGCTTCCCGGCCGGGCCCGATGGCGCTCACAAGGTCTGGAACGAGGGCCCCGCCACCGCCCGCATCGTGATGTTCTCGAAGGAGGCCGCCGTTGCGGTCTGCGTCTATCCCGACGGTGACAAGGTCGGGATCTGGACCGGTAACGATCAGGACAAGTGGATGTTCCGAGGGGCAGAGGGTCACCTCGAATATTTAGATGGAGAGCTTCCCGCCAAGCACTAGGTGGTCCGCCAGCCGGACCCGCCTGAAAGCCCGCGCAGCGCTCGGCAACCGGCGCGGGCTCGCGATTTGCAGGCGGGTACCCTGCATCTGATGGTGGACCCGCGCATCTATCGGGCTTTGGTGGTGCTGATCGCGTTCGCCGTGATCGTGTTTGGTTTCTCCTTGCAGAGCCAGCCGGGCGGCGTCAGCACCACGCTGGCCCCTGGGCAGTTCTTCGGATCGACCTACGACACGGCGATGGGGCTCGCGAAGGCCTACGCGAACCGCACGCCCGGAAGCCCCAGCGACAACGCGCTCGCCCAGCACGTCGAGGCGGAGCTGAAGGGCATCACTGGCTTTCAGGTCTCAACGCAGGAGTTCACCGCCGACACCGCCAGCGGCCAGCAGGTCCTGACCAACATCTCGGCGACCCGTGCGGGGCTGGGCGGCGGCGAGATCGTTGTGGTCGCCCACCGCGACAGCGTGCCGCACGCGGGACGCGCGGTCGCCGATATGACGGGAACCGCGGTGCTATTGGATCTGGCGCGGGCGCTATCCGGCGAGTCGCTGACGCAGTCTGTGCTGCTTGTCTCGACGAGCGGTCAGGTCGGCGCTGCCGGTGCCACTGAGCTCGCCCACTCGCTCTCAAGCCAGCCGGTGGATGCAGTGATCGTGTTGGGCGATCTGGCCGGTGCCCGTCATCACAACCCGGTGGTGGTGAGCTGGTCCGGCAGCGACGAGCTCGCGCCGCCGTTGCTGCGCAACACGCTCGCGCGTTACGTCCGCGTCGAGGCGGGAATCAACACCCCACAGACCGGGCTCGCGGGCCAGTTCGTGCGGTTGGCATTTCCCTTCTCGGTGACTGAGCAGTCGCCGTTCATCGAGTCTGGCCTCCCGGCCGTGCTGCTCTCGGTTTCAGGCGACAAGCTCACGCCCGCGGGCACCGCGTACGTGCCCAGCACCAACAATCAGGTCGCGAACCTCGGCAGCGCGGTCCTGCAGACAGTCAACGCGCTCGACCAAGGCCCGCCGGTGGCGTCCCCCAGCTCCTACCTGCTGATAGACGGCAAGGTCGTGCCGCTGTGGGCGGTACGGCTGCTTGTGCTGATCCTGATCTTGCCCGTCGCCGCAACCGCCGTCGATGCGCTGGCCCGCACGCGCCGGCGCGGGCATTCGATTTTGCGCTGGCTCGGGTGGGTGCTGTGCGGCGCGCTGCCGTTCCTGATCGCGCTCGCGGCGCTGCTGATCGCACGGGTCACCAACCTCTTGTCGGCGACGCCGCCGGGTGCAGTCGGAGCGGGGGTCGTGCCTGTCACCGGCAGTGATACCGCCGTGCTGAGCGGCGTGCTCGTCCTGGTGGTGCTTGGCTTCGTGGTGCTGCGGCCGCTGGGGCTGCGCGCGATTGCATCGGCCTACGGCAGTCCGACCGGGCGGCGGGCGGGTGCGGCCGAATCACCTGCCGCCGACGCCGCGGCCGTCGCCCTTACGGTGGTGATGTGTCTGGTCGCGCTGGCGCTCTGGGCGCTGAACCCGTTCGCGGCACTCTTCCTGATCCCGGCGCTGCATCTCTGGCTCTGGCTGGCGCAACCGGGCGTACGCAGCCGCCGGTGGGCCGTGCTCGCGCTGACCCTGGTGGCCGTCTTGCCCGCGCTGCCAGTCGTGATCTACTACGCGAACGCCTACGGTCTGACCCCGCCCGGCCTGCTCTGGAGCGGCGCCCTGATGATCGCCGGCGGCGCGATGCCAGTGGCAATGGCGGCCTGCTGGGCACTGGCGCTCGGCTGCCTGGCCAGCGCCTTGGTGATCGCGGTTCGCAGCGTCCGCTCGGCCGCCTCGGCGGCCGAGGCGCCGGTAACCGTACGCGGGCCGGCAAGTTATGCGGGACCGGGCTCGCTCGGCGGAACGAAGTCGGCATTGAGGCGATGAAGCGATGAGCCGCAGGCGCCGCCTGATCTCCGCCACGCTGATGCTCGCCGGCGTGCTCTTGCTTGCAGACGTGCTGGTCACGCTCGTCTGGCAGGAGCCGGTGACAGGTCTGATCGCGATGGTCAAACGCCACGACATCAACCGACGCTATCTCAGCTATAGCTCGATGCCGCTGACCAACAGCGAACAGGTGTCGCTGCAGCGGCTCACCAACGCCGAGGAGCGGATCGCGTTCCTGGCTCGCCAGGACGCGCAGCGTGTCCCCAACGGCGCGGCGATCGGCCGCCTCACGATTCCGAAGATCGGGGTCGCCTACGAGGTCGTTCAGGGCACCAGCACCGGCGACCTTGAACTCGGTCCCGCGCACTACTCGTCGACCGCATTCCCTGGGCTGGGAGAGACCGTCGCGATCGCCGGCCACCGAACCACTTACCTCGCGCCCTTCCGCAACATCAACGAACTCCACAGGGGCGACACGATCGAGCTGCAGATGCCCTACGGCACGTTCCACTACGTGGTTGAGAGCCAGCGCGTTGTCACTCCCGACGCCTGGTGGATCACTCGCAACCTCGGCTACGAGCGGCTTGTGCTCTCGGCTTGTAACCCGCTCTACAGCGCCTCACAGAGGATCGCCGTGTTCGCGCGCCTGGCGTCTGTGAAGCCCTCCCGCGCCGTGCTTGCGAGCTCATCGATGCACGCCTAGAACCTTGGTCGACTTTTCTCGGAAGAGTTAAGTGGAGCAAGGGTTCTGCCGATGAGAACCGCAGGATGAGCAAGGAGGACGAATCCAACATGACTGTGCTTAAAACACGACTTGCCGAAGGGGAGTACCGCGTCGACGTCCAACAGGTGGCCGACGCGATTCTGCATCATCCAGGCTTCATGACCCTGTTTGATCTGCGCCGCGCTAAAGCTGGTGCTCGTATCCAGCCAGCTGCTGAGAGCCCGCTTCAAAGCGGACCTCAGACGGCTCTCCAGACACCACTTTTCCAACCCAACTGACCGCCGGCTGCGCGTCGCTGAGACCTTCCAGGGCCGTCTCTATGGCGACGCGCGCCTCGGGCGGGACCGTGAAGCAGAGCTCGTAATCCTCGCCGGCCTGAATCGCAAAGGCGCCTGGATCTTGTCCGAGTGCGGTGGCCACCTGTGCCACGCCGGGGGCCAGCGGCAGTGCTGCCGGCGAAAGTTCCAGCGCGCAACCGCTCGCTCGCGCGATCTGCGCGGCGTCTGTGGCAAGTCCGTCGGAGATGTCGATCATCGCGCTGGCGCCCGCAAGCGCCAGCGCCCGGCCCACTCGTAGCCGCGGCGCTGGTGTCGCGTAACGCCGGTGAAGGGCGGCGGTGAGCTCTGCGTTGACGGTCCCCTGGGGGATCGCGCCGTCAGCGACGGCCCTGCCTGACCGGTCCGCCGAAACGCGAGCGTTGAGCAGCGCCAGCCCCGCTCCTGAAGCCCCGAGCGAGCCGGTGACACCAACGAGGTCCCCGGGGCGCGCGCCGCCGCGACCGACCAGCTCTCCGGGGTCGTCGACCCAGCCGACGACCGTGAAGGACAGAAACAGCGCTGGGGCGGTGGTCAGATCGCCGCCGGCGATCGTGACGCCGCATTCGCGCGCCAACGCGCCGGCACCACGGATCAGCCCGCGCAGCTGCTCGGCATCGGAGCCGCTCGGCACGCCCAGCGCCAGGTATGCCTCGCCGGCCTGCGCGCCCATCGCGGCAAGGTCAGAGAGCGCGCCAGCCAGCGCGCGGTGACCGATCTCTGCGGCGGTCAGCTCGTCGCTGCGGAAGTGCACGCCCTCGACCATCGTGTCGACCGACGTGACTGCATAGCCCCGTGCCTGGACAACCGCCGCGTCGTCGCCGAGCCAGCGCACCACTCGGGGGCTGTGAGCGCCCAGGAGGTCGCGTAGCTCGGCGATCAGCTCGAGCTCTCTCATATCCGTGGTTCCGTCCGTGGGTCCTGTCGGTACCCAGCAGGACCTACGGACGGGGCCACTCAGCTGTTACCTGTGGCGGTAGACGATCCGCGCGCGGTCCAGGTCGTAGGGGGAGAGTTCCACCCGTACGCGATCACCCGGAAGGATCCGGATGCGGAACCGGCGCATCTTGCCGGCGACGTGGCCGAGCACGACCCGGTCCATGTTGTCGAGCTTCACGCGAAACATCGCGTTCGGGAGGGCCTCGACGACCTCGCCCTCGAGTTCGACTTTTTCTTCTTTTGGCATTGCCTGTGATTCTAGGCGCAAGCCCGCATTAGGCGTGTGCCAACCGACCGCGCCTGATGGCGCCATCAGGGTCAGGCGCCGTTGCCGCCGTTGGCCGCTGGTGGCGTCGAGTAGATCGGGGCGGTGCTGACCACCGGCGGCTGTGTCGCGCCGGCCGAGCTGTTGGTGGTCGTGGAGGTGTTGGTGTTGTTGGTGTTTGGGATCGTGGTCCCGGTTGTACTGGTCCCGGTCGTGGTGGTGTTCGTATAGACAGGCTCCACCGACGAGTGCTTGCCGAAGTACTCGGTGCCGTACCAGTACTCACTTGGCGTTGGGAAGCTCCCGCAGTTGCTGCCGGAGGCCTTTTGCATGAAGTCGTGCCAGATCGGTGCGGCGAGCGTGCCGCCGTAGCCGGGTCCGAGTCCGTTGACGTCGTTCATGTAGGTGTCGGCGTTCGGATATCCGACCCAGACAGCGGTTGAGAGCTCGGGCGTGTAGCCGACGAACCAGGCGTCGGTGTAGTTGCTGGTGGTGCCGGTTTTGCCGGCGGCGGGGCATCCGTAGTTGGCCGCCGTGCCGGTGCCGCTCGTGACGACCGACCGCAGGACCGTGGTTGCTGCATAGGCCTGGCCCTGGGTGAAAACGGGCGTGTGCGCGGGATCGCCGAAGGTCAGCGTCTTGCCGCAGTTCTGCTGTTGCGCAGACTGGCACGGCGGCAGCACGACTTTGGAGATGATCGTTGCCGGGACGTGGTAGCCGCCGTTGTCGATCGTCGAGTAGGCGTCCGCCATCTGCAGCGGCGAGACACCGTACTTGAGGCCACCGATCGCCTCTGCCGGGTTGCCGGTCAGGGTCGAGGTGATGCCCATCTCATGCGCCATCGTGTCGACATTGTTCATTCCCACGTCGACACCGAGCTGCGCATAGACGGCGTTGACGGAGAGGGTCGTGGCGAGCGCGACGCTGATCACGCCGATGCCGCCTGCCTCGGCGTTGTGGACTGCGTAGGTCGGGTAGCCGGGCAGCCAGCCCGCCGCCAGCGGCTCCGAGTTGTAGTAGGTGTCGCTGGGATCGCCGTTGTCGTCGTGGATCAGCGTCATCAAGACGAACGGCTTGAACGATGAGCCGGTCTGGCGCGCCGACTGCGTGGCGTAGTCGAACTCGGTCTGCCCGCGGCCCTCGCCGTAGGTGGTTGAATTCTGCAGCGCCAGGATGTTGCCGTTGGTCGGATCGATCGAGACGAGCGCAGCGGCCGGATCACCAGGCTCGCCCTCATGGGCCAAGATCGCGGTCTTCGCGTAGGCCTGGTCAGCCAGGTTGATCGTCGTGTAGACCTCGAGCCCGCCCTTGTCGACGGTGCCCTGACCGAGGTCCTGAACCAGTTGCTGCTGTACGTAGTTCAGTACGTACGGCTGCTGATACTGCTCAAACGTGGTGTTTGAGTCGAGCTGCAGCTTTGATGCGTTGGCCCGGCTCTCCTGCGACGCCGTGATGTATCCGGCCTTTTGCATGGCCGCAAGCACCTCACTGCGCCGCTCCGACGCGGCGGTGGGGTTGTTGAACGGGTTGTAGGTCGTCGGTGCCTGCGGAAGCCCGGCCAGCAGTGCCATCTGAGCGAGGTCGAGGCGCCCGACCGGCTTGTCAAAGAACATCTTTGAGGCGGCGTACACGCCATATGCACTCTGAGCGTTGACCGTGCCGTAGGGCACGTCATTCAGATACTGGGTCAGGATCCAGTTCTTGCTGTGATTTGACTGCAGCTCGTTGGCCAGCTTCGCCTGGATGATCTTGTACTTGAGGTTGTGCGAGATGTTGGTCGGCAAGTAGATGTTCTTGACCAGCTGCATCGTCAGGGTTGAGCCGCCCTGGATGCCACCGCCCTCGAAGAGATCCTTGACGGCCGCACGCACGAGACCCTCGTAGTCAACGCCGCCGTGCGACCAGAAGCGACGATCCTCAATCGCAACCGTGGCCTCTCGCAGCAGATCCGGCTGCTGCGCCTGGGTCAACTGTTTGCGCAGCACGTCCGACTGCATGTACCCGAGCGAGCGTCCGTCGCTCGCAAAGACCTGCGTGGTCTGGCCAGGCAGCCGGGCGTGGTAGTCATTGATGCCGGGCGCATCGTCGGCGACCGCCAGCACGTAGCCGACGATGCCGAGCGCGCCCAGCGCAACTGCCAGGACGCCCAACAGCCCGCCGAACAGCAGCACACGCTGGAGCGGATGCTTGCGTTTCTGGCGCCGTCGCCGCTGTCGATCGTGCCGGGTCACAAACAGCATTATTCCTCGCGCGTGGAAGACTTCCTCGCCGTGACAGAAGTCCAAGACCCGGTTCGACGCGTCGTCTGGCGGGCTTTCTGGACGTCGCGGCTGGTGGTTTTCCTTGCCGGAGTGGTGGCTGTGGCCCAGTTCGGCAACCAGTCGGTCGCCTCGATTTACGACCCTGACAAGTTCACCGCGCCGTTCGGATATTTCCCCAACCTGCTGGTCTCACCGTTCGCGCGCTGGGACTCGTCCTGGTACCTGGCCGTAGCCAAATGGGGTTACGGGGCGCAGACCAGCGGCTTGCCCTTGAATCCGACGGGCGGGCTTGCGCGGATGAACTTCTTTCCGCTCTATCCAGGGTTGATCCGGGTGCTCGGCTGGATCGTCGGCTCCGACCTGATCGCTGGTCTGCTGATCTCTCTGCTCGCTTTCGCGGTCGCGCTCTGGCTGCTCTACCGGCTGGTCGAGCTCGACTTCTCGGCGCAGGTGGCGGAGGTCACGGTGCTGCTGGTGGCGTTCTGCCCGATGGCTTTCTACTTCTCGGCGGTCTACACAGAATCGCTCTTCTTGGCGCTCTCGTTGGGGGCCATCTACTGCGCGCGCCGCGAGCGCTGGCTCTACGCCGGGCTGCTGGGTGCGCTCGCGTCGGTGACCCGGATCGAGGGCGTGGTTCTGCTCGTGCCGCTGATCCTGATCGCCGTCTGGCGCTCGCCCGGCGACGCTGGTTCAGCCGCCGGCAAACCCGGTGCCGGCGGCGTGCGCGCACACTTGCAGCGGCCCGCGATCGGCGTCGCCTGGCTCGCGCTGGTGCCGCTCGGGCTGCTCGCCTTCCTCGGATATCTGGCGCTCAAGTACGGCAACGGGCTGGCGCCGTTCCAGACTCAATCGGAGTTCTGGCAGCACGCACAAACCTGGCCGTTCGGTGCGGCCTGGCAGGGCGCGAAGGCCGCCTGGGACGGTTTGCGCCAGCTGATTCAGGGACCGATGCCGCCGTACCGGATCGCTCTGTACACGGGCGGTGCCAGCTTCAGTGCCGTGCAGGACATCTACCTGTTCGCGTTCCTGGTTCTGGTCGTGGCGGCGTTCATCGCCGGCCTCAAGCGGCTGCCGCCGGCCTACTCCGCGTACACCTTCGTGTCGCTGGCGCTGCCGCTCTCGGACCCGGTCACGCTTTCGCCGCTGGCTTCGATTCCGCGCTACGCGATGCTCGCCTTCCCGCTCTTCATCCCGGTGGCTCAACTGGTGGCGCGTAAGCGCATGACAACCGAGACCGTGGCCTTCGGAGCGGTGCTGCTGGGCTTGTTCACCGCTGAGTTCGCCACATGGCTGTGGGTCGGGTAGGTCCTGTGGAAGTACCCTCGTCGCGATGCCTGTAGAGCCAGAAGAGAGCGAGCGTGGCAAGGCCCCGTATTGGGTCGCGCTGGTCGCGGTGCTGATGGGCTTTGCCGGCGGGGAGATCGCCGGGATCGTTGTCGAGGGCATCGGCGGGGCGTTCGGGTCGTCGACGGTCAACCCTCCGCCGGCCGTGAACATCGTTGCCAACTTCCTGCTTGACGGCGCCTTTGTGATAGCTGCGCTCTACGTCTCGTTCTTGCGGGGTTGGATGGGCCGCGCCGAGTTTGGTTACGTGCGGATCCCATGGCGTCTGGGCGCGAGTGCGTTCGCGCTGGCGGCGATCGCCTACTACGTGGTGACGCTGCTCTACTCGCTCGTCTTCTCGCTCCACGGCACCGACAAGCTGCCCTCCGATCTGGGGGTCCTGCGCAGCACCTGGGCGGCGATCGGCGCCAGTGTCTTCGTCTGCGTGTCGGCGCCGATCTGCGAGGAGTTCTTCTTCCGCGGCTTCCTCTTCGGCGTACTGCGGCGGCTCAACGTTCGCGTCGCTGGGCGTCAGCTAGGGCCATGGGTCGCGGCCGCGATCGTCGGCGTGCTGTTCGGGCTCGCGCACTTCGATTCGGCCCAGCCAGCGTTCCTGATCCCGCTCGGCTTTCTGGGCTTCGTGCTCTGCATCGTGCGCTGGAAGACCGGCTCGCTCTATCCGGGCATGGCTTTGCATGCGGTCAACAACTGCATCGCCCTGGGCGTCAACGAATTTAGTTGGGGTGCCGGCAAGATCGTGGCGCTCTGTCTCGCCGCGCTGCTGGCGATCGCGCTGATCACCGGCCCGCTGTCCCGCGGGGTCATACGATCCTCTAATTAATGGCTGGTTTAATTAGGCCCAGATGAAAGCGCGGGTCGGTAAAGGGCTTGGGTCGGTGACCCTGCTTTTGGCGGTGACATTGGCCTGTGCGCCCGCTGGCGCACAGGCGGCGGGTTGTGCAGCTCCCAAGGCTGTCGTGGTGACCACCACCACGACCACCACGACGCCCACGGTCACGACGACGACCACAACTGGCACGACCACCGGCACTACGACGACGCCGACCACCACCGTCACGACGACCACCAAGACCAAGCGCAAGCCGGTCAAGGCGGTCCGCGCGACCAGTACGACGCTGAAGCTTGCCGGGCTGTTCACGGTCGGCAAGGCAAAGGTCACGGTCCCGCACCGCAGCGTCGAGATCAGCGGCCGCATCCGGCCCTACGTAGTCGGTCAGCGGTTCCTGGTGCGCGAGTCGGTCGGCGGGCGCCGCTTCAAGACGGTGAAGCTCGCCGCCAAGTGTCTGGCGGGCACCAACACCGGCAGCTTCGAGTTGAAGGTCTCGTCCCCGCGCGCTGGCGAGGTGAGCGTCAAGGTTCGCCACGCGACGACCAAGACGATGAAGGCCTTCAAGCTCGAGGGCTCGTTCGACGCGCTCAATACCAACGTCGGCGCCGGCGCGACAGGCGCCTTCGTTGAACTTGTGCAGCGGCGGCTCGCGGCCTTGCATCTGTTCATCCCGCAGACCGGCAGGTTCGACCTCGGCACAGAGCTGGCGCTCGACGCCTACCACCGCCTGCTGGGCGAGGGTGAGGGCATCGAGACGATCGGCCCCAAGACGGTGACGGCACTGCTCGACGGTGACGGCAGCTTCCACGTGCGCTTCGCGAAGCAGGGCAACCACGCCGAGGGCGACCTCTCGGATCAGCTGCTCGCATTCATCGACGACGGCACCAAGGTCCAATGGATCTTCCCGATCAGTTCCGGTAAGCCGTCGACGCCGACGATCCTCGGAAACTTCCAGATCTATTACAAAGAGCCGGAGTACACCTCAGACGGGATGTACTTCTCCTCCTTCTTCCACGGCGGCTACGCGATCCACGGCTACAACCCGGCTCCCGACTATCCGGCCAGCCACGGCTGCATGCGCCTGCCGATCGTCGACGCGATCCCCGCCTACGGCTGGACCCGCGTCGGCGACTGGGTCGACACCTACTACACGTAGCGCACCGTTCCTGAACGCTGCACCAGCGGCCGCCACCGCGGCTATTAGGATGATCGGCGATGCCCGTCACCGAGACCCACCCGGACGCATACGAGCGGCTGCTAGGCAGCCTGCGCGAACATGCGCTGGTGATCGGCGAGGTCGTGCTGACGAGCGGTGCCGTTGCGCAATACCTGGTTGATGTGAAGCGCGCGATCTTGCTGCGCGACGGCTTTCTGGCGCTCGGCGAACTCGTCGCGGCGCAGGCCGCCGAATGGCGCGCCACCGCAGTCGGCGGCATGACCATGGGGGCCGACCCGATCGCCTGCGCCGCCCTGGCGGGCGGCGCCGATGTGAAGGCCTTCTTCGTGCGCAAGGAGGCCAAGGCCCACGGTCTCGCACGGCGCGTCGAGGGGCCACTGCTGGCGGCGGGTGACCGCTGCATGCTGGTGGAGGACGTCGTCACCACCGGCGGCTCGACGATCCGCGCGCTGGAGGTGCTGCGTGCCGAGGGCCATGAGGTCGTCGGCGTGCTCTCAATCTGCGACCGGCTCGCCGGGGGCGGCGAGGCGATCCGTGCGGCGGCCCAGGTCCCGTACGTGGCACTGACGACGATCGACGACGTCCATCCCGAGCGTCCCGACCGGTAGGGCCGGGCGTTCCACCGCTGGCTCACGGCGATCTGGTAGTCCGCGTCTTCGCTATTATTTGGCATCCGCGCCGCGCGAGTTCAGCGAGCTTCGCTGGTGTGAGTCGGCCCGGATATCGCCCGATGCGCGTATCTCTTTACTTCCCGGCCAAGGTCGGGTTCTACCGTTCAGGCTTCTCGTCGTGAGAGCCAACGGAAATACTTGGTGGTTGATCTGAGTTCTGTCTCTCCTGGCGACCCGCATATTGCGGACGGTGCCGGTGCCGATGATCCTAAGCAGGAACCCGCAGCGCTCGTCATCGAGGCGCGCTCAGAACAGTCGTGGGCTGAGCGGATCTGGTGGACGGTCGCTGGCCTTGCGACGCTGAACTTCGCCATCGGGCTGCTCGGTGCAGCGGCAGCCTTTCCCTGGCTGGCGCTGTTCGTCGTGATCGGGGGCGCGTGGGGCCTGGGCACGATCACCGTCAGCCTGATGGACTTTGGGCAGTCGCCAAAGATCCGTAGATACTCGAATGCGCTCGGCTGGGCGACCGCCTTGTTGCTGATAGCGATGTTCGCCGCCTGGGCGTTCATTCAGGTGCACAATTCGCCTGCCTACGGCACTGATGAGCTCGCGTTTGACCAGTACGCGGCTCAGCTGGTGCAGCACGGGATGAACCCCTACGTGCACTCGATGGGGCACGCATTCTCGATCTTCCGCGTGTCGCCCGACGGGTACACGTACACGCTCACCGGACACGCGGTTGAGCAGTTCTCGTATCCGGCGCTGGCGTTCTTGATCTACCTGCCATTCCTGATCCTGGGTTGGACTTCGGAGCTCGGCGTCGGACTAAATCTGATCGCCTGGAGTGTCTCGATTCTGCTGATGTACCGGCTGCTGCCTCGCAACATGCGGGCAGTCGGGCTGGTGATAGGCCTGGTTGACGTCTACATCTCCAACGCCGTCGGCGGAGTCACGGATCTGCTCTACATGCCGCTGCTGATCCTCGCGGCGTATCGGTGGGACCGCTTCGGCAGCGACCGGCGCTCGTATGTCGGGCCGGTCCTGTTCGGCTTGGCGATCTCAATCAAGCAGACACCGTGGCCGCTGCTGGTCTTCGTGTTGGCCGCGCTGGCGTGCGATGAGTACGCGCGCGGCGGACTTGAGCCGGCGCTGCGCAGAGCCGGTCGCTACCTGGCTATCACGCTCGCCACCTTCTTTGTAGTGAACCTGCCGTTCATCGTGATGGCGCCCTCAGCCTGGCTGAGTGGGACGCTCACGCCGCTCGTGAAGAACATGGTCCCCTCCGGGGAGGGCACTGTGGCGCTCAGTCTGTTCCTGCACTACGGCGGTGGTTCGCTGTTCGCATTCACGGTTGCCACCGCGTTGATGGCGGTGCTGGCGTTGGTGGCCTATGTCGGCACGTATCCGCTGATGCGTCCGGCGACGTTTGTGCTGCCCGCCCTGATCTACTTCTTCGCGTCGCGGTCCCAAACCAACTACCTGATCGCCTTGATTCCGGTCGCGATCATCGGCGCTGTGACCGCCGGTCCCTCAATGCGGGCCGCACAATCGAGCGAGCACGACGGCGCGCTCTTGGAGGCCGGCCTGACCGGCCGCGGCTGGCGGGCGTGGTTGGCGCGGATCGTCGGTCCGACCGGACCGGTTCGCTCGCTGGGCTGGGCGAAGGCGATTGCCTTGTCGGCGTTGCTCTTCGGGGCGGCGACGGTTTATTCGTTGACCGCCGCCTCGCCGCTCAGGATGACCATCACAAAGGTCGATGTAAACGGCATTCTCGGGTTGGTCCAGGGAACACAGGTCAGTGTGACCAACACCTCTGGGTCGCGAGTCAAACCGGCGTTTACCATCGAGTATTCACACGGCCTCTCGACCTTCTGGGGTGTGAAGGGTCCGCGATTCCTGGCTGCGGGACAGACGGCTACATACCAGCTATATCCGCAGAACTCAGGCGCGGAGCCTTCGGTCGGTGGAGGCTTTGCGGTGCTCGGTTTCACTAATAAGCCGGCGAGCGTCAGCGTCAGCAACCGTTATCTCCCGGAACTGATGCACCTGACGTTCAATCCGCAGGCATTCACGAAACAGATCCCGGTAGGGGTGACCAAGACAATCAAGGTCCAGCTGGTCGGCCACCTGAACGAGACTGCCTACAAGGCCGGGGTTCCCGTATATCTGACGCAGTCGATCTACGTAGGCACCGGCAAGGTGCGTCCATCGGTGATCGTCAATGCCAGTACGCCCGGCCGTAAGAACGTGATGGCCCTGACCAACTCCCATGGTGTGGCTACCTTCCATATCACCGGAACGGAGGAATCAGAGGTGGGTCCGACGGCTTTCAACGCCCACCTGGTCGACAAGGCCGCCGACTTCCAGTACGGCGTGACCGGCGCGTTGACGGTCTGGTTCTCGGCGCCCAAGAAGTAACAGCGCCGCAGTAGTGCCCCCGGCAGGAATCGAACCTGCATCCCGCGCTTAGGAGGCGCG